>ERZ1740062.151-NODE-151-length-53507-cov-16.702294_pt1 | contig 53507 bp, 72 predicted proteins | sample MGYA00581741_ERZ1740062 | MGnify/ENA primary metagenome ERZ1740062 (study PRJEB43018, sample SAMN04849747) | marine metagenome | isolation source: floating plastic debris | place: Pacific Ocean | collected 2008-09-01 | study: EMG produced TPA metagenomics...
ATACAAATTTAATGTATATGGTAAACAATAGTAGCATTAACACTGCACTAATACCTTTTAAAATAGCTACAACCCTCATATAATAAAGGCTTTGGGTAATCATTTTACCCAAAGCCTTAGATATTCCCTAATTAAATTTATAGTTTTGTAGCTTGTGTGACTGTTTATAGACAATTGTAAGTAAATTTTGTAATTTGATTTACTAAATCAAATCTATTAGGATTTTAATCGATCCCTAAAATTCTTCCACACAACCACAAACTGTATTTTGAGCATCCAAAATAGCTTGTTCGATATCCGTCAGTTTACCAACGTCTTTCCAAGCAAACTTTCTACCTAAACCTTTAACAACTTTTGCTGTCTTCATTCCTTCAGCCTCAATTTCTAAAGCACGTTCGTACAATTCCGGATAATCTCGTTTTAGTTCCAATATTTCAGTAGGCTTCATCGCGGGACAAAAGAAGCAGCTAGATTTTTTAGGAACAGGTAAACCAACAGCTTGAATCAAAGCTATGCAGTGATGTTGATAAACACCTTGCTCAATTAGAGGGTATTGAACCGCATAATCTTTTGTTTCGGTAATTTTTAGAGAACCAGCTTTACTTCTTAATCTGCGCGTTTCTCCCGCATGGATGCCAACATAAGAAATATATCTTTCATTCAAACCTAAACTTTTAATATATTTCTGCTGTGGTTCAACTTTCCATTTAGCTGAACATTTGGAATAACCGTAAGCTTTGCTTGGCAAGACATTTTTTGATAAACAATCTTCCTCAAGTGTGGAATATTTCTCGGTTCCGGTATATTTGACAACTGTTATTTTAGGGAAACTAACACTTTCTAACCAACGGTCTATAATCTCTAAATATCCATAAGTGTGAGGATGTTCACCACCAGTATCCGCAAACAAAATGCCATCTGGTACTATTCCTTGAGATTTCAAAAGTACTAGCATCGCGGTACTGTTTACACCACCTCCATAACTAACAAATTTGGGACTATTTGTGCTAACTTCTGGAAATTCACTTACAATCTCAGATTCAAATTCTGAAAATAATGATTGTTGATTCATTTTATTGATAATTTATTACCATAATCACAATAAGTATAACACCTTTGTTATAAATTTATAGTATACTTTTTAACAAATTGCTTATAAGTATTGGTGGGACAGAATTTCCAATGGCTTTTTTAGATAATTCGTAGGAACAATACCATTGATACCAATCGGGAAAACCTTGTAGCTTAGCTAAGTTTTGAGAATTTAATTTCCTAACATTGCCATTTTTAACTACTTTTAAAGAGGTTTTGGTGGTTAATGTGAAAACTGGTTGATGTTGATTTCTGATTTTTGAAACTCTAATATCTTCCCAACACCTATCCAAAATTCCCTCACCAAATCGCCCAACTGTTTGAATTTGATAATCGGTTAATGTTGTGGGTTCTAACGATTTAAAATCAATAACTTTTGACCAACTAATCCATTGGGGTAAACCAAATAATCCCGCACCATATTTAGTATGAGTTGGGGTGAAATAAATGGGTTTATTTGGTGGTAGAGTTCCCAACATAAAAAATCTTTTACGGGTTTGGGGTACTCCATAGTTAGCAGAATTTACAACCACTTCAGATATCAAATAACCCAAACTTTTTAAAAAACTTTTGAACTTTTGATAAGGCTTTGAGTATTGGTAAGCGACTACATTTTCTAAAATCACATAGTCGGGTTTTAATTCCGAATACCAATTATGAGTAGTGTTTAAGATATTGTTTGATTCGGTTCTATTGTGATTAGCTATCGAATAATCTTGGCAAGGTGGAGATGTTTGAATAACTAATAAACCTTCTGGTCTTTTCGGTGGATTGACTTTTGAAACATCATCAACAATTATCTTTGCGGATAAGTTATCTCGGTATAGTTGAGCGATTTTTTCATCAATTTCAACAGCACCAACCAAATTAAAACCTGATATTTTGGCTCCGGTAGCAGCACCTCCACAGCCTGAAAAGTGAGATATAAAATTCACCTAAAAATTCTCCAAAATATTATTGAACAAAGCGTACAAAATCTCAAATAACAATTAACGTAAGGGCGTAACATATATCTTTTACGCCTACCGTTCCCCCATAATATGTACCAATGAATTATCGAATGAGCCGTTTTTGAAAGTGGGACAATATCACGAATTAACTTTTCGTCACCTAAATTTCGGTAAGTTAAATGATGTGAATGGCGAGCTTTTAACCAAGGAAATAAAACACAATGTTTCTTAGTTGATACTAAACATTTGTTTGATTTTTCTCGCCATTTTTTAGATTGAATATAATTTAAATACTTTGGTGAACGTGACATTTAAACTAGTTCCTCATCAAGTATTTCCTCATCATGATTGAAGCCACCGTAATCATAATCATCATCTTCAACATAATCATCATCACGTTGAACAACATCCACATCAAAGTATCTGAAGCGGTTATGCTCCAACATCGCTTTAAACCATTGACCCTGTTCTTCAGAAGTTTTCCAAACATCCACATAATCTTTTTGAACATCAAAGTCGCCAGATAAAATGTTTTGAATCGCTATTAGAACACCTTCACATCTATTCAACTCCTCACCATTAAAAGAGCTATAAACCATCACACTAAAATCATAAAGAATTTTAGTAACTTCTTTTTTAGGGAGTGCAAAATAACCTAATTGTGGATGGAAAAATAATTCTTTTTCGTTTGCTGCTAGCTGTTCACGACGAGGGCTTTCTTTATCCAAAGCTAATTCGACCAAAGCTGAAGATAAATCACGAGTTAATTCATCTGGAAATGTTAGCCCGTCCATAGTTTCTTTTAGTGGTAGTGCTGAAGCATACTGTTCGATTACCGCAGGCTCAACATCGTAAACCTTTAATGTTGTTGTTACTTCAGCAGGTTGTTGTGGTTGTTTAACAGGTTTTGGTTTTTCTTTTGATAATTCTCGGGTTTGAGTATGTGTGGTAGTATCTTTTGATACTTTGATACCACCTTTTTTTTTAGTTTCTTCCCATTCGCGCTTTTCTGCATGAATTTGGGCATGTAAGGTTTTTAGCTCAACCGCTTTATTAGTAAAATTGTCAACAGTCTTTTGTAGATCACTAATTTCCCGCTCATATTTAATAGACAATGTGGCTTCTAACTCTTTCATCTCTTGGCGAATCATCTCAAGTTCCATCCCCAAATGCTTCTCAGACGGAATTGCTTTAAAATCTTCCCCCATTAATCTTGCTAGAACCGAATCAACTGACTCAGTTTTTAGCATATTTTTTACTAAATTTCCCACAACTTCGGGCAATCTGTAGGTTTTGGATAAAGGTTTCATATTATTTCCGGTATAACATTTTTGTTACACTTACTATAACAGCGCTATCACAAAATTGCAACAAAGATTTTATACAAATTGGTAGTAGTTGGTATAAAAACGGTCTTTTGGTTTATATAGATATATAAGAAGATGGTTAGAAGTGTAATTAATACTTGTTAAAATATGAGGTTTTTATTAGTTGGGGAGTCGTCAAGTACGATAATCGCCGACAAAGATAAAAGACAAATTAAAGGTAGATTTGGTTCTAACCTCCCCATTCTAAGGTTTGATTGGTGGGAAGGTGAAGAATTCCAATTAGAATTTAGCAGCAACCCTAGTGATTGGAATTTAAATAGAGTTGCTCAAAGGTCGTGTCATCTTTTAGATAATCATCATCCAGGAAAATCCTTTGGGTTGATTGAAATGGTTGATATTTCAAACAATTTTGATTTTGTTGCAACCATTTCTAGAAATAAAGAAGGTGACGATTATTTAAAAGATGTTGAAGATGGTATTGCAGGGGGCTTTAGTTTTGGTTGCTGGGTAGGTAATCAAGAAGAAATATCACCAGCGGAATACAACTATGACGAAAAAGGTAGACGTACAGAGCTTATTAAAATGGCTCAATATCGTGCTGTAGATATTGAATTGTTTGAAATAAGTGTTTGTTACATCCCCGCTAATGGGGATACTGGCGTTTACATGGGAACTAATAAAGATTCACTGGTATCGTTACAAGATATGAAAAAGCAACAAATAAAATTAAGCATCGGTGATGATGCTGAACAAAATTCTCGCTCTGAGTTTTTGAATTCGGAAAACAAAAGATTAGAAAAAGAAATTCAATCTCTGAAATCTGAATTTGATAATGTAAATCAAGATTTGCAAAAAGTTTCTGACGACCGGGATAAATTAAAAAACCAAATAATCGCAGTTGAAGCCGAATCAAATATTACTCAAAAGTACTATGAATTAAGGGCTATAGCTGAAGTTTTAAAACAAGAGGGTAAATTACCCGTTCACAAATTCAATAAATTGTTGGGTGAAAATTCTGCTGAAAAATTAGCTGAAATTAAATCCAACACGCAACTACTAAGTAATATTGAGTTTTATTTGGACGAGTGTAAAAGCAACACTCCACAACTAAACACTGAGCTAAAAACTCCTAAGCAAGATGTTCCAGAAGTTGAACAAAAGCTATTAGCCGAAAAAGTTGAAAAAGAAGCTGAAAGAGTAGTTGGTAAAGTATTTTCTGGTAAATTTATTATTTAATCTAAATGAGACACGATATTTACAATTACAACATTGATTACAAACCAGTAATCAAAATAACAGCGGGAACTCGCACCCCCAACGCTGTTGAATTCGATAAAACCAAGGTTACATCTTGGAGTTATAACGACAGAACCGTTAGAATTCTACCTCCTGGAATAATCGCCGCAAAAGATGGTGAAGTTTTTAGACCCTTACCTCGTCAAAACGTAACAGCAGATGTTGCAGCAAACGCAACGAGTTTTACTTGTAATCATCCTCAAGTATTTGTTGTAGGTGATGTTCTAACTGTTGTTGGAGCGAGTGAAACTGTAACTATTGGTGGAACTTGGTTAGCTGCTGACACGTTAACTGTTAGCTTAGATGACCAAGATTACACATATACGGTAGCTGCTGAAGATATCGGTGGTAGTGATACCGAAACAAGAGCTAATATTGCAGTTAAATTGAAAGATTTGCTAGTAGACCATACCGTTTATGTGAAGGATGCGGTCGCTCGAATCTTTGCAGCAGATTTCAAAAAAACCGAATCTTTAACTGTTGTAGAAAGTTCGACAGCGGGAACTATTACAGCAGGTAGCGGAAATTTAGTAAGCAATCCCGCAGTAGGGACAGTTAGCGCGGTTGATGTCGATAACAAAACTGTAACCATTAGCGCCGCAAGTACGGAATTATTTAGCGGTGTACCAGTTGGTGTTGTTGGGGTAACTCCTATGTATGGAATGGTAATGCCCACCAATAGTTTTGATTTAGAACACTGTTTGAATTACGCCACATGGTCACATTTAACAGTGTTTGCGGAAAGGTTGCCTTACTGGGATGCGGAATTAACAAACCTATTTAAAGGAATTGAATTAGCATAATGAGTGTAATCCAATTATTAAGAGACAATCCCACCACCGTTGATAAAACAATTGACTTAACAATTGAACGGTTGTCTTCGACAGGAGATACTTATAGAGATGGGGCACCAGACCCAGCTTTAAATATGTATTTTCCTTTAACTTCTTACCAAAGCACTCTACTAGCTTTAAGAAAATTTAAAAACTTCGCTCCAACAATAGCTAGTGTGGTTGAGGAAGACCAAGACATCCCAATTAGAAGAGGTCGGATTTCTTTAACTCAAGAAAACATCGACAATATAAAAGTCGCAACAAAATATCTTGTAACTGAAAAAGACTTAAAGTTGTTATTCGAGTTAGAAAACTCTTTATTAAGAAACGATCAACAAACCGCTCAAGCTATTAAAGATGAATTTTGCGGAATCCCTGCAACTTTAGAAGCATCTTGTACATTTACAGGAATGATGTTGTCCTTAAAATTAGCAACAACTGGCAAGTGTACTTACACTGACGCGGAATCAAAAGCTAAAGTACAACTTAGTTATTTGGATTCAATTCCTTCCGGCCATATAGCATCAACAAAAACAGGGACTTCCAAGTGGTCAAACTTGACCAACGCTACTGGCATTCAAGATATTGTTGACCATCTCAAAGTTGTATATCGAACTTTGAGACGATATCCGAATGCAATTGTTATGAATTTGACCGAAGCTGATAATCTTCGCAATCAAAATAGCACTAAAGAAATGATTGCTAGAGAAAAAGGGATTATCACTGATGGTCAAACAGTTGATGCTTCAGCTTTAGCAAACATTATTCCTCCAACATTGGAAGAAATTTCTATGTTGATTTCCAGGTTATTGTTGGATAGTGCGGGAATGTCTGGAAACGCAAGAATCGAAATTAAAGTTTCTGACTCAATTTATTACCTAAGTGAAGCGAATAATGACTACAGTGAACACACTTATGTTCCCGAAGGTTATTATTTTTTCGCTTGGAATAACTATATTGAGCGTGCAATTCTCCCTTGTGCTGGTAATGAATTTGCTGGTGGCATTGCGATTAATTACGATACCCAAAACGCACCCCGTCGGGAATGGATTGCAGCAGAATGTAATATGTTACCTCTTTGTGCAGACCCTAGGAAAATTGCAGGTAGAAAAGTTGAGTAGAGTTTTTGCGAAATAAGCTTTAAAATTAGATAAAGCAAACACTCCTTGAATTAGATTTAGGGAGTGTTTAGTTTTAAACATTCAATTAGAAAATGCTGACAAAAATTATGATATGGTGTACATACCCCTATCAAGTTTTGAATACTACTCAAATCAAAATCCCTGAGATTATTAAATTCTCAGGGATTTTGTGCAATGTAGTTAACTCATGTCCCTCTCATCTCTAAAACCTAACCAGCTAGCCATTTGAGGTTTGTCTACTTCACCTTTTGGATCATACTTGTACTTAATAATTCTACCTTTAAGACTATCTCGATTTTCCCAAAACTCTTTTCTGAGCTTGTTTGTTAAACCTTCACCTTTAGATATTTTAAATTCGACGTTAGAGTAAATATCTCTTACCCAAAATGAACCAAGAGTACCTTTTGGAACTTTTCCAGATTTAGCACTACTACGTTTGGTGTTACCTAACTCATCAACTTCCGCTTTGTTGGTATTTTGGTATTGCTCCTCAAATCCAGTAATAATAGCTTCAGAGTCCTCATAAGACTTATAACGCATCAAATAACCTTCCTTAAGAGTTGAGCGACCAAATTTATAAGGCGAACCTGGCTTTCTTGCAATCACACCTTCATAACCTTCTAAATCACATTTGAGGTAAAAACGCTTTAATTCATTTAAGTTTTTATATTCACAATTCAACTTTTCTTGTAATTTATCAAGATCAGACATTCCAGCTTCGTCTTTAGGTTTATTATCCCCTATCAACTCTGGTCGTAATAACTCAGCTTCAAATGGTAAACCTGAATCAAAAACAGCGCTACCAATTATCAATCTATGTTCATATGGGGTTTTAGGATAATCGAAGTTATCAAAAACCCAAATTTTAAAATTAGGTTTCCAACCATCAGACATCACAGCACTTTGGGTTTCATTTCTGCCCAACATTCTACCAAACCTATCCAAGGCTGTAATTTCAAAATCCCACCCAGCCGGTATATGCTTTGAAATTAGATTTTGAATATGTCTGTTTGGAATCTCAATCAACTTTCTAGTAACCACTCTCCCACCAATAGTTAATCCGCGAATACCATCTATTTTAGGAGTACATAGTAATGGGAAAGTTGGGTCATCCATACTTACAGCGAGCATTGGTTTAAAAGTCATCTCAAATCACCTTTTACTTGAATTTCACCATTGGTATCCATTCCAACACCGTATTCTTCAAACTTTTCTAGAAAATAATCGTTCATCAATTCTAAGTTATTAACCACACATAAAAATTGGTCGAACGATAACCTATTAATCCATTTGCCTTCACTAGCACAAATTCTAGAATCAATAAACCTAACACTAATTTCTCTATCGTCTACTTCTATCTGAATACTGAAATAATCCGCATCCGACTTCTTAGTATAAATGCCAAAATCTGCAAACTCGTAGTTGTTAGCTGTCAAATATTTACAACACTTTTCTAAAATATTCATTTATAATTCCTCAACAATTTCACTAATAATATCTATCAACATATTCAATTTAGTAAACAAATCTAAATTATCCGAAACGGTATATTTTAGATAATTCAAACTACCGATAGTCGCTACTAAAAATGTTTGTATCATTGTTTTACCTCACACTTCTCTAATAATTTTTTACGCTCTTCCTCGTCATAAAATTCTACATAAATACTTATCGCAAACCTAAATTCATTCAAACTCTGTATAAGCTCCGAAGCCGAAGAACTATCACAAACACTTTCAGCAGTATCCTTTATTTTGATTAATATTCGAGCAACACTATCGTTTAGATGTTTTTGGAGCAAATTGAAGTTTTGAGTTTTACAGAATTTATATATCTTGTTCGCATCACTTTCAATAAACTCTAATCCATTTTCACCAATGAGATGAAGGTGAGTAATCCCTATTAATTCGATTAATTTATCAAGACTCATACTCAAACTCCTAATAAAAATACTTCTGATTTACCTAACATTTGGACTTTTTCACCACAATAATAGTTGCGATAAGCTTCTACAACATCCGCACAGCGATATTCATCTGGCATAACTTGAGCAAATTCTGTTAGCCCGATGTCTGCAATAGATGGTGGATTATCAATACACCATTCGATAACAGCCTGTGATTTGTGTACTTTCCCGTAACGCCGCGTGTATTGTTCACAAATAGCTAAAGCATGTTCGCACAACCAATTGAAGTTAGAAAGTGATGCTTTAGCCCAAATAGAACAAGGATGGTTTTTGTGAGTAACCTTGTAAGGTGTTTGAACATCGTTGCACATCGCTACCGTTGTGCAAAGCAGTTGCGCGGACTCCAAAACCATCTTCACAACATGCTTATTTATCATATAACTCGCAGCAATCTCGGGGTCACGGTCTAACACAAATATGTTCACAAGCAGCCACTTCCAACTTTCCTTACCAACACCTAAAGCATAACATACTTGTTATAAATAGTTGGTATAAAATTGATTGTTTTAGGATTTTAATTAAATTTGAGGGAATGTTTGATAAAAGATTAAGAAACAGTTATTGTCATACAATGTGACAGTTAAAATAATTAGTCAAACTATTACTATATAAGGCTTTGAGTAAAAGATTTAGGTAAACTGTTACGTTTTTGTGACTGTTCCATAAAGAGAAGTATATATATATATATTTCTCCCTTTGGAACTGTTGCATTTTTGTCACATTTTTAAGTTCTTAAATCCTTGAAACCCTTACTATGAATACTGTTACATCCTGTCACGTTTATTCGATTTGTTGTAACAGTAACTTAAATCACAATTCTAAAAGCTATCTAATCGAACGAGTCGTATAAAAACCACAAATTTTACTTCCCATAACTTCACTAAAAGAGGAGCTGCGGTGTTGGGCTGTAGGCTCCAATCTAAATGTCCCATCCTCAAAACCAGTCAACGTAGCTTCAAAAAGATGCTCGGGAGTAACCCATTCAGGTAATAGTCCCGGTATCACATCACCATCAATTTCAACTCTCACGCGACCTTCTAGGTACATTTCAGATAACCTATTGCTTCCCATATCGGTGTTATCAAGTTTCTTTTGTTTGACTGAAGCGATTATGTTTTCTTGCCCGGGAAACCGAAGGGTTAAGTTAACGGGTAATCGTAAGCTGGGTATTGATAGCTTTTTAATAATATTCATAATTTAGATAGTTGAATAATTCACCTCTATTGTAACACCCCGTCACAGTACCGTCACACTGTATGTCACACCCCGTCACACTAAATGTGACAACTTTTTAACTAATAGTTTGGTTTAAATAATTAAATAAAAGTAGTTTATTAGATTTTAGTGTCACACACCGTCACACTACTGTCACACTGTTTTAAATGATGAAAATTGCAAGTGAGATGGAATAATTAATAATATTAAACTTAATCCAATAATGCTAAACGTAATTCAAATAACTATAAATAGTAGGCGTTGTTTGAGGGAATATTTGGTAAAAGATTAAGAAAAGATTATTGTTACACAATATGACAGTTAAGTAAATCGTTAAAACAGTTACTATATAAAGCTTTTGGAAACTAACTTAAGTAAAGTGTTACGTTTTTGTGACTGTTCCATAAAGAGAAGTATATATATATATTATTTGTCCCTTTGGAACTGTTGCAATTTTGTGACAGTTTAACTATTCAAAATCTCTGAAGCCTTTGCTATAACTACTGTTACAGTATTATTCATTCTGTCACATTGTGTAACAGTTATTTGAATTACATCCTTAACTCAATCACCAATTAATTTGACTTGTGTTGGGGTCAGGCATTGTGACGGTGTTACGAGTGCCGCTGTAGGTGTTAGGAGTACGTTTATCGGTAGAAGTAAAAGGTTTAGTTTTGACGGTTGCGTGTTGATCACGAAGCGCAACATACTCCATTCCATAATTAGATAACTCGTAATTGGATTTTGATGAAGTGCGATCACTGTACTTAACCTTAAACCCGTCATCATCAATCTCAAATTCCTCTATATCGGCTTCAGGCTTACTAATCGAACTAACACCGTCACTACTACTTTTAGCTGGCGTAATGCTCAAATAATGCGCCATGAGAAGGTCATAAGCTCTCATCTCCAAATCACCCCAATCAAAGCGCTCAATCTCCATCCACACATCTACACCAAAAGCATTAAACTGTTCGCTACGATTACTGAACTCAGGGAACTTAATAATAAATTTTGCAAAACTCATGATTACGGGTTTTAGTAAAGGGTTGTTGGTTTGATTATGTGGGAAAAGGTTTTGGGTAAAAGGTAGTTTGAACGACTGTTACATGTTGTGATGGTGATGTGATTGGCTGTAACAGTAGTCTGTGTAAAGGTTTTAGGGATTTGGTCTAACTAATGTGTCACAAATCTGCAACAGTTCCAGAAAGAGAAGTATATATATATATATATTTCTACCTTTAGAACTGTTGTAGATTTGTGACAAGAGGGGGTGTAGGATGGGTGAAAAGGTTATGGGGTAGAGTGTTGTGGGTTGTGATGCGGTGTAACAGTGTTGGAGAATACTATCCCGGCGTAGATTAATTTGTAACAAATTTTAAATAATTGGTGCAACAGTGTTGTAAAATACATATGAGTTATAACACTTGTGTTAAAGTACTTGAGTAATTTAACAATTAAGTAAATAAAAATGTCTGATAAGTCAAGTTTCGCTTTACATCAATTTTCGGAAGTTTTAATTTTTCAAACAACGGAAAATATTGAACTATTTAATGGTTTGATTATCCCAGCAGGTTATGTTAACGCTACGCAGATATTGCAGGCTGCTAGTAAACAAACTGGGAAAAAGAAATTATGGTCAGCATATATTAAAAAAGAATCTACTTTAGAATTTCTAAAAGTAGCATCTGAGGATATTGGTGTACCAATATTCATCAATAATTCTCAACAAGACATCTTTATTGAAAACTCCACACGGAGTTCTGGGTCAACCACAGGCTTTCCCGCCCTTTGTATTGTTATCAATGGTGGTAGTCAACCTGGAACATGGGTACATAAAGATGTGGCTATCAATCTGGCTCAGTGGTGTTCTGCTCAACTTTCTTATTGGGCAGCTAAAACACTCAATCATGTGATTGAAGGAAACTTTGAGGCACTAACTCCTGAAGCCAAGAAAGCTCAAGAAGAAATACAGCAAATTTGGCACGAGCTAAGAACTTACACTAAAGAAACATTTTGGTTTTTAACCGATTCAATCAAAGCTTATTATGAACAGCATCCTAGAGTTGAAAAATATAATGGTCAAAACTATTCTGAAGCACTAGATTGTTTAAATATAGGTTTATTCGGAAAACGTTCTAAAGAAATTAAAGAAGAGTTAGGAATTGGTAAAAACCAATTAAATCGAAATCATTTTGGAAAAGAATCACTTAAAAAGATTGAAATGGTTCAGCGTATAGCTCAAGCTCAAATCGAACATCTAGGATTATCACCTATAGAAGCGGTTGGTTTTGCTATCAAAACAATGAATTATTCGATTAGCGATTATAGAAAATAAATTAGGAGTTAATGATTTTGAAAAGTTACAAAATAGAGAAGTTGCAAATGGTGTAACCTTTTTTGTTTATAAAAAGGAAGTTTATGCTTTAAATCATGGCGATAAAGAATACCCCATAGTTCCCGCTAAACAATCAAATCAATACAAATCAGAATTTAAAGATATTGTAGACGCGGCTATTGTTGATTTAGAAGGGAAAGATGACGGAAGGTATTTTTTCGGAACCAATTTAAGAAAGTGGGAACGTTTTAATTTTGAAACACATGAAATATTAGCAATTGAATTTGGGAGATTGAGAAATGGGTGATTTTTCTGAGAAAATAATCGAAGCTAATTCCCAAATACCTAACTGGAGGCTTAAAAATATCGAATCTGTAAAGATAATAGAAGAAGCAGAAGATTTTATCGAATACAGAGTTGTTTATACTGAAATTTGTCAAGGTATTAGTGGTAGAGATTTTGAAGATATCAAAATAATGAAAACTGAAGTTAGCTAAAACCAAAACAACCCAAACCAAAGGCACTCCTCAAATCTAATTCAAGGAGTGCCTTTGGTTTATTAATTTGTACAGTTTTGGCTCAACCAGTCTATTACAACAAATTCACCAAAACAATTAACACACAACCTACCCCAATTCCCACAATCAAGCTGAACCCAATACAATATACGAGAATTTTTATCACATCAATTTGATACATTCTCAAACCCCTTTAAATTCAGCGTGACCAGCAAAGATAAAATCAAAACTTCTACTAGATTTTTTCTCTGGGAATCTGACCATAAAATGTCCCTCTTCTTCCCCGTGTAATTCAGCTTGATACTCGCCAGAAGAGATTGTGTAAAGTTCTGAAGCATCAATTTCAGAAGATTGTTCGGTAGAAGGTTTGAGGTAAGTTGCGCCTTTAACTATCAATCTTCCTACTTCATATCTGCAAGGTTGAGATGAGGGTAAATCAATATCTTCACCTAAAATCCCTGAAGCAATCGCCAAAGCAGTTTCATCCACTTCAAATCTGGTCATATCATCTTTGTTGGTGATGAATGCAATTTCTACTAAAACCGCAGGCATATTGGTATGACGTAAAACTGCAAACTCACCCACTTTTACACCACGATTGCGATAACCTAAATCACACAACTCTTTGAGAATAGATTGTGCTTTGGGCTTTGCAGTGGAATTGTTGGAGAATATCCAAGTCTCAGTACCGTTGGCGCTAGGTTTAGAAAAGGCGTTAAAGTGCAAGCTGACGAATAAATCAGCACCACTTTGGTTAGCTGTAACTGCGCGGGAATAAAGAGAGTTGTTTACGCTGGATGTTTTAGACGGTCGCACTTGAACAACTTGATGTCCCTCATGTTCCAAAAGTTGTTGCAATTTTGTGCCAACTTTTAAAACAAGGTCATCTTCTTGTAAACCGTTACCAGTAGCCCCAATATCGGGATGGATACCGTGACCACAATCAATTGCGATTTTCATTATCAATTCTATAAGTAGTTTTATTATCAGATTTATTAGTGAAGTAGCTAAAAGCAGCACCCGAGACTGCTGCAAGCAAACCTAACCAAGGTTTGGCGGATTCAATGGGAAATAGCTCTATTGACACTGCTGAAGTGGTTGCGACAAATCCTAAAATAGTAGTCAAAGTGTCGGTATTCATAATCTAGTAAAAATCCTAATAAGAAATAACGTGCTATGTCTAAAACATAACACGTCGAGCTAGCTACGTGGGTTAAAAGGAAAACGTTTACAAATTTTCAATAATACTTATCAATTCACTTCTTGACAACTGACCGCTGTTAACTAAATCTTTGAAAGTTTCGTGGTTAATCCCCATGTATTCTGTTACTTTTTCTCTAAAATCAATAACTACTTCTGAGAACATTGCTACTTCATCCATTGAAACTTTTTGCGCGGAATTTTCACTGAGTAATGGGAGCAACTCTTTAATGTGCATTAGTGAGTAGTTGTATAGTTTTCTTTCTATCCAATTCTCCAGCTTGAATAACTCTTACTAATTCTATATGAGTTATATTTAATAATTCACACAATGTCTGACGAAATCCGGGAACCATTTCGCAATAATGATTGACTTCTTCCATTGTTATATAGTTGTTGAATTCGCCACTAATAAAAGGTATTAATTGCTTAATATTCATAGGTTCTCCAACACCGTTACTAAATAATTTATCATCAATCTTATTTTTTGTTTTGTTGTTCTAATATCTTTATTTTTCAAATCTTGTATTGTTTGGTGAACTAGGGTATGGGAGTTTTCCAAACTCCGTAAACAATTAAGTTCTAATTGTGATAGGGTTTTTTCGCGTGAGTTTAACATAACCATTTATATAATTATTTATATTATTCTCTAGTTGCCCCAAAGAACAAAAGTTATTTAAAAAAGCATCAAAGGGACACAAATTCAAGTAATCATCTTCAGATTTAATACCTCTACGAGGATGCCCTAAAACTTTTACCATTTCAAAACCCAACGATTGAAGGTGAGAAAATTCTCTTAAAAAACGAGTGTCACTAACAACTATTTTTGGATTCCTCCCATCACACATAGTTTTTAATATAAGCTTGTTATTTTTAAAAACTATATCTCTAACTTCTTGTGGTTCGGCTCGTAAAGCATCTCCGAAACCAACTTTTTCTTCCCAATCTTTATCAGGAATAATATGTGGTGTATTATCTCTATAATGATACGGTGCGTCAGGAAATCCACATGCAATATACCTTCTTAATTCGCTCGCCCAACTAAATTGAACAAATCCATATTTTCTAACTAAAATTTCCGCAACAGTATCTTTACCAACACCTGAGCCGTAACTAGATAAACTTAAAAACATTTTTACACCAATTCCAAAATAGTTTCTTCAGACAGTTTGCACATTTCGCGAGTAATAGGTAGATTCAAATCACGCTTCATTGCGGCGAGTTGTTTGCACATTTCACCATCACTTTTACCATTCAATAACTTTCTTCTAAGACCGTTAGATAATTCTTCTAAATTTCCATAGATGTTTTCAAAAGTTTGGTAATTATTTAAAAGCTCGATTGCGGTTTTAGAACCTATTCCAGTAATCCCACCATAATTATCGGATTTGTCCCCAACTAAAGCTTTTAAATCAACAATTTGATGTGATTCCACACCCGTTATTTCTTTACAGTTTTCTTGAGTGACAACGGTATTACCTTTATTGTTGATTAGATTTTGTCTGACGTTTTTACCAACTAATTGTAAATAGTCTTGGTCTGCACTTGTTATCAAAACAGGTATATGGGGACTAATTCTAGCAGTTAAAGATGCTATGACATCATCACCCTCGTGTTGGTCTTGAACTTTAACACCGATATCGTATGTCTCAGATAACTGAACAACACACACACCGATTTTAATCAACCAATCTCTAACATCCTCCAAAGCTTTAGATAGTGCTGGATCTTTTTCACCACGATTACCTTTATAGTCTGTATAAATCGACTTACGCCAGTTTGTACCCTCACCATCAAAAACTACTATCAAATACTCTGAAAGCGGTTGTAAGTAAGATTTAAAACCATCGTACAATCCAGACTTGCCGTAAAAAGCCCTATAAACTATATTGTTCCCATCTACTATTGTCAGCATTTTGTGTCACAAATTTTTTTATAATTTTAACATAGTTGTTATAATAGTGTTAGTAGTTTTTTATACTTTTTTTGTAGATATTTTTTCAATTCTTCTGGAGTTTCAAAAGTTGTTCTAGTCGTCAAATCCCCATCTTGTTGACCGACTAGAACATTAAATTTATGAATCTTTAATCTGTTATCTTCGTTTTTGTATTCAATCTTTGTGTCAATTTTTTGCAAAATTACATATCTACGAACTACCGCATAAATTTCTATATATCTTCGTTCTTCATCTAGCTTTTTTATTTCGTTTAACTTTTCCAAGCAATTATAAATAACCTCATTATCAATATTATCCTTCATACACACATTAGTGGTGTTTATGAGCGTTTTTGTAAATCTTATTTTGGACAATTCTTCGTTTAATAATTTCTGACGATTTATTGAGGCTCCTATTTCTGATAAGAATAAAATAAGAAACCCAAAAACTACCAACAAACTTAGCCCGTTTTTAGCTAGTGTAATTTTATTTGATTTTTTCATGAATATCATTTACTTTTTCTTCTATATCTTGGATTTTTTCAGGCAACTTTAACCAACTAATTATCAACCATGCTCCGATGACAATTCCAAACAATAAAGCACTAGCTTGTTCATCAATAGCTTTAATGATTCTGGTAAATATAGCCTCTTGTATTTCGGGACTACTTTGAACTTCATATTTAATTATGTTTTTATCTAATTCTTTGCCCATAAGAAAAGGATAACGATTTATAACCATTATCCCACTTTGAATTATTAACTTTTGTGATATGCATCATGACCGAAAGAAATGTCACTAATTTTTATTGTTTCAAAACAAACTCAATTGTCTGGGTTCGATAATGTCTACAATGTCTTGAACCTGACGAATGTACCAATCGTAATTAATATCATATTCAGAAATCGGTATCGACTCATCAACATCATTGAGCATAGTTACACAAGAATCAGCAACAATCCGATTTACTTTACCCGACTCTTTATCTACTTTCACAAAGTTTCCGCCACCATTTGAGACGTAAAAGCGATTAGTTTTTTGCAAATCTTCTTTGTGTGTAGCTGTCCAGAATTGCATTTGAAATTGTTTACCCGACTTTTGAGATATGCAAAATTCATAAATAGATTGTTCGGATTTAATGGTTTCGCTAACTGGTGTTTTGTTTACGTAATATTCCAACAAAGCTTTCTTGACTATCGGATGTTTAAAACCTTTGTATAAATCGACATCAGTTACAAATATTCCTTTTTGCTTCAACTCCCCATCTGGTTTAATGGTTAGATAATTGTTAACATCTCTACGAATATACTTTTGATAATCTGTGTATTCAAGATTGATTAAAGTGTCCTTTTCCCACGCTTTACAAATTGCATAATATTCATCATCTCTAGCTACGGGAATTTTAGCAACAACACCATCCGTGTTAGCGCTAATCAGTTCAAATCCATTTTGATATAATCGCTCAGCTAACATTAATAATTGGAGTTGCCCTGTCAGAGTAACCCTACAAAAAGCTTTGGGGTCATATAGCCAACTATGCTCAAAGTTAAACTTACCAATAATAGAGTTGGCTGTAATCTTGAGAATATTTGATATACTCATTTGTTCTTCAGCGTAATCTAACAAATCTTGATATTGTCTATCATTAGTGTCTAAAGATTTTAACTGCTTGAAAGCTTTACCACCAGCTTTTTTAGCAGGTTGACGAATATTGATAATCTCTTGAACAACACCTATAAACTCTTTTTTAAGGTGTGCCGGATAAGCGTTATTGTTAATTACCAAGTTTGGGTAAAAACTAGTCCCATCCGCATCTCGGTAATTATATTCGGATGTGCTTTCAAATATACCAGGAGCGTCTTGAGTGTGAATTCCCCCGACACCAATTGAGAAAACTACGCCACCATAATGAACTTCAAAGTCACATTTTTTACCAGGAACATATCGAACATTTTTAATCTGATTTAAAAACTTTTGAAGCTGTGGTGTTTGGAACTTTACCGACTGAGCTATACAATCACCCAAATTCACATATTCTCTTTTAGTATTACTTCTGAAGTTATAAGTTGGGTCAATTTTTTTGTAAAACTTTTCAAGAATTATATCAGCAATTCCTGATTCAGTTTGATTCAAAATATCAACACTAAAAGTCTCAGAACTTTTCACCCTCATGTTGACTTTTTTCTCAACTTTTTTATAAAGCTTTGTGGTTATCTCAACGTCATTCTTGTTGTACAAAATAACTTGTTCAATTTCCTCAGCACTCAATACTTTATCAAAACTGTATGGTAAATCTTGAATTTTGTGCCATCTGAGGTTAATCGCCAACTGTTTCAAAGATACTTTATTCATTCCTGAAGCTTTAATCGTAAACAAATCCAAAAAGCGAATGTTTTTGAAAATATCTAATGTGGGAATGTTAGGACGTTTGTTAGCGATAATATCTGAAGATAATTTAAAACAAGCTTTTAGAAAAGTTTCGTTACTCAATCGCCTATTAAACAATACCCATTTTAAAACCTTATCGTCATAAAATAAATTATTAAAACCCGCTAACAATGCAGGAGTTTCTAAAAACTTGTGGAGCGACTCTAGTTCATTTACACTCTCAGTAACTTTAAAAACAAAAAACTCCCCAGTCTTTACGGACTGAAAAGTTACTACTACTAAATTAGGATATACCTCAAAATCGTAAGTCAAAACTCTCATAATTACAAACAATAACAACTTTATTATAATTATATCTCAAATTTGAATAAATAGATAGTATTTATAACAACTTATTATTACTAATCTATGAAAGTTTCAACCGCTTGATTAATTCATCAATATAAAATTTACCCAAGTCTTCAAAAAGTTCAACATCAATGTACCCAGATTTAATATTACCAGGTAAACATTCTTTTAATGCTCCTAAATAACAGGTATACCCAATGAAGATTAGTACATCTTCAGTAGTTATCGTATCTAAAGCAGTTCTGCGTTTATCGGTGTTTTCAACTATTTTAAAAAGAGGTCTTTTGAATTCTTTTTGTAAAAGTCTTTGGCGATGACACATCACATTATTTTTAGACATATCAACGTAACCAAACGTTCCATTAATATCAGAAAGGAATTTATTAAACTCCCAACGATACAAACTTAGGTCTAACTTTAACTTTTGAATAATGATTTTTAAATCATAATCACAAGGGCGTAACAAATATGAAAACTCACCCTCGATTAAAAACTTTGATTTCCAATCCAAACTTGCAAAATGGTCTTTCAATAATGCTTTAAAATAACCCTTCTCTTTATTCTTTTTTTGAATTTGTCTTTGTTTTTCTGCGTTAGAAATAGGTTTTTCTGCGCTAATAGGAGTAGATTCTACATTTTGACTAAACTCCCTGTCGGAGACCTCATCCTTTACAATATTCTGTTGTAACTCTAAATTATTCATTTTACTAATTTATTAATACTAACTGTAATCATTATGTTATCATATTTTGTCTCTGAGTATGAAATCCATAACACAATTTAGCTAACAAATAAGATTCCGCTAAATTATGCGAAATTTTACCCGTCAATCCTAATTGTTTAGCTTGTTCGATAGATAACTTTTTATCAGATGATAAATTCCATCTTTTTTTCCAATCTTGGGGACGTAATACTACTAAATCCACACCTTCTAATTTCTGCATATTTCCCAGCAAAGTCATCGCCGAACCAAAAGTAAAACTACCTTTAGAACCTTGACCGTAGCTAAGGATTTTTTCAGAAAACATTTTTAACGGTGTGTACTTTTTTAGTTTAGAAAGTGTTCCCAAAATATCAATACACTTTTGGTTGGTGTAACCGTCTATCAAAAACACCTCAACGGGGATTCTCTCAACCAACTTTCCAAAAGAATCTAAAATAACTATCGATGTTTTGTTGACCCCAGGGTCATAACCACAATAATACATTACACACCTCTAAACTTTGCTACGGGGGTATCTAAACGCAAAGGTGAACCAAAACTCACACTGATTGCCCAACTCCTCAAAATCGTTAGGTGATGGTGTAGCAGAACAACTGAGTTTATAAGGAGTTTGTTTAAAAGTTTCAATAATTTGGTTAGTTGTTTTGGATGAATAAGCCTTAATACAGCTCGATTCATCTAGAACAACCGCATCAAATTGGGAGCAATCAAACTTATCCAAACGCTCGTAATTGGTAACAGTTATTCCATCAATTACTTGGGAGTTGTCCGCAGCGTACTTACAATTTATCCCAAACTTCTCACCTTCACTAATAGTTTGTTTAGCGACTCCTAAAGGTGCTAGGAACAAGACTTTTATGTCGAGTTGTTCGACTAGTTCATCAGCCCAAGTCAAAGCCATTAAACACTTACCTAGACCTGTTTGAGCAAATATACAATACTTACCCTTCTTGAGCGCTCGCTCTACGATATCTCGTTGAAAATGAAATAATGGAGTGTGGGTTAGATTTGAGTAGACACCAACACTTTTTACCCTAACTTCTTTGGTTTTTAAAAAATCTGTATAAGTTTGCATTAATATACCTCAATTTTAAAAGTACGATTATCCACTAACACTGTTGAATTGATACCTTTTAAAATTGCTAAAGAATTAAACAACTTACTAGTATCTACCAATTTCGATAAAACACATTTTGAAAAATTTGAGTTGTTTGTTTCTAACTCAAATGAATCATCAAGTTTATCAGAAATATATTTGTAAAACATAACTACCAATCCCTTTTTAATCTACGTTTGTGTTCGCGCTTTTATAGCTACCCTCACCACCACATCTCGGACAATCAACATATAGAACTCCAGTACCATCAGGTGTTTGCATAACCGAAACGTAAACATCAACTTTACCCGTACCGTCACAATGATCACATTGTTTATAACTTTTATGCATAACCTTAAAATAATGAAAGTTGACTTTTATCTGAAACTTTTTCCAAATTAGTTTTCGCACATTCGTAGTAGCTAGGTTTTAGCTCAGAACCTACAAAACGGCGATTACGCTGAAGTACCACATAACCCGTGCTACCAATCCCAGTAAAAGGGTCAAAAACGATATCGTTAGGATTAGTCCATAATTGAATCCCGCGCTCTATTACAGATAAAGCAAGTGGGCAAATATGCCTTTCATCATTATTATCCCTGGCTGATTGATATTGCAAAGTGTTACTAGGATTTATATCGTGCCATACAGGACTCGCATACCTTTGCCAAATATTAATCGAATCTTTTTCATCACCTTTTTGGGCTGGTGGATTTTCACCAACAAAGTATTCAAAACCACCACTCACAGGTTCTTCATTCTTACCAGGTTTACGCAACGTAACTAAATATTCAGGTATTCCCTGACGACTCATTGTTGAATCTTTAACAACTTGTTTGTGTAACAATCCTAGTGCTTTGGTTCGTTGCATGGCGATTACCGGGTCTTTCCAGATGCAGACTTCGGAATGATAAATAAAACCATGCCTCTGAAAAGCTCTTATCAAATCCCCTCTAAAATCACGAATCCCAATATAACCGTTGTGCTGAATTGTTGAAGGAAGATTCATACAGTGAAGACTAATCAAGCGACCGGGTAAAAGTATTCGGTAAAGTTCTTTGATTAAAAAGTCAAAGTGAGCAAAAAATTCATCATCACCCTTACAGTTCCCCATGTCTCTAGAGTAGTCAGAATAAGTATAAAGGCTACTGAATGGTGGAGACGTAATAACGTAATGAATGCTGTTATCAGGTAGCTTATGAGCTAAATCAATGCAGTCTACATTGTAAAGTGCGTACATAGCGGCTTCAATCAATTACAACAAAAACATAACATAATTATTATACTTTAACTGTTTTTGCGAACACATTAGTATGTTGTTTGGGCTACTGTTACACGTTGTGACAGAATAAATAATCTTGTGACAGTAGTTGGAGAAGGAGTTTTAGGGATTTTAAAGCTAGGAATTGTCACAAAAACGTAACAGTTCCATAAAGAGAAGTATATATATATTATATTTCTCCCTTTAGAACTGTCACAAAAACGTAACAGTTTATCTAAATTAGTTCCCAAAACCTTTACACAGTAACTGTTTTATTGATTCTTTTAACTGTCACATTGTATAACAGTAACGGTTTCTTAATCTTTTATAGTTGATTTGATAACGCTTTTGGGATGTGGTTAGCAATAAAACCGATATTTGAGTTATTACCGCACAACTTCTAAATCTGCCGCAGGCTCCCCATCAAAATCCGAACCTCATATAAAAGTAAACCAGATTACTGTTACACTCTGTCACAACAAAACTAATCCTGCAACAGTAGTCGTAGTAAAGGTTTTAAGGATTTCAGAACTTAAAACTGTCACAAAATTGCAACAGTTCCATAAAGAGAAGTATATATATATATATTTCTCCCTTTAGAACTGTTGCAAAAACGTAACAGTTTACTTAAATCAGTTCCCAAAACCCTTATGTAGTAATAGTTTTACTCATTTTTTTAACTGTCACATCATGTAACAATAACTGTCCCTTAATCTTTTACAGAACAATTCCTCAAACCAAAACTTTTAAAATTAGTTATTTTTAACTATTTTACAAAAGCTGAAACGTATCAACTAATAACTATAAATTAATTTCGTTCACAGTTCTCTTTGATTTAAGGTAGTTTGACAGTAGTGTGACTGGCTGTGACGTTAGAATCTTTAATACTGATTTTATTTGACTATTTGAGCCAAAACTATTAATTAAAAAGTTGTGACGTTTGTTGTTACCGTCTGTGACATACAGTGTGACGGTGGTGTGACATAGTGTTACATTAGAATCTTATATCTGAGTTTTCAAATTTAACATGTAGTTTGTTGAGGTATAACAATCATGTCATAATAAGTTAGTTCCAAAATATTTATTGAGATATGCAATTAAACGAATACCAGAATATTGCTTTGAGTACCGCTAAATTTAAAAAGGCTGAAGATAAGGAGATGGTTTGTCTTTTGGGTTTGGCTGGAGAGTCAGGGGAAATATTTGAAAAAGTTAAAAAGAATTTCACCCACTCAACAGTAGATGGGAAACCCAAATTTAGTAATGAAGATTTAGCTAAAGAGTTGGGTGATGTGTTTTGGTATTTATCTGTCTACGCGAACGTTTTAGGGTATTCGTTAGAAGATATTGCCCAAATGAATGTTGAAAAGTTGCAAGCAAGAAAAGAGCAAGGGAAGTTAGTTGAGGGTGTTGGTGATGATAGATAGAGAACCTACGGTAGATAGCTTATTTAGAGTTGACGTTATTTCTCAAACAACCAACCCGCAACAACTAATTTACAAAGCTCTCCATCAAGATTATTGCGCTGATTATGTTCCCTTACAAACGGTGCCAGATGAAACTAAATGTGGGGAAATTGCGGTAAGAAGATTATTCAAAGGTAAGTCGTTCCACGGGGGTTGTAGTGAACACCCATCAATATCATTTGGAGTTGGATTTTTCCCACACTCGGTTATGCAGCAAGCTCGTACCCATCGCATAGCCACATTTGATGTTCAATCATTTCGTTATACCTCAGACTCAATTCTTAAGGTAGCGATGGGTGAAACAAGTGTGGAGGATGCTTTTTATTTACGTCCTGTTGGAAACTACACAGATAGACAAGGTAAAAAATATCACTACAGTTATGGGAAACGGATATCCGATATAAATTGGTGTTACGAAGCTGCGAAAAATTATAAAGCTGATATTGAAGCGGGAATTAGTGAAGAACACGCTCGTGGAAAACTACCTTTTGATTACCGTCAACATTTTATAGTTAGTTTCAACTGTCGGTCGTTGATGCATTTTCTAGATTTGAGATTCAAAAAAGATGCTCAGCTAGAAATTCAGCAAATGTGTGAGTTGATTTATCCTCATTTTGAAGCTTGGGTTCCACAAATTGCGGAATGGTACACAGCTAATCGTAAAGGAAAAGCTTTGTTAGCTCCTTAGTTGAAAAAAGTAGATAAGTTAAAACACTCCTTGAATTAGAATTAAGGAGTGTTTTAGTTTTAAGTTGTTAATTTCTAAAAATTTATAGATTAATTATGGGTTACAGGAAAACTAAAGGTAGGGACAATGAAACTTTCAAAGCTTGGCAATCAATGATATACAATCATGGTAAAGCTCCAAGAAAAGATAAAGAAGTCAAAGTTTGTGATAAGTGGTTACAGTATGAAGGTTTTTTAGAAGATATGGGTATAAAACCCGAAAACACTGTCTTAAGTAGACTTGACCAATACGGTAATTTTGAGCCAGGTAATTGTAAGTGGTTAGATAAAAAAGCCCACAAGGCTAAGATGGCGCTTGCAAAAAATAATAAAAGTGGTTATATCGGTGTATCAGCAAGTCAAGGACGGTGGAAAGTTAGCGTAATGTATAATGGTAAAAGAGTATTTTTAGGACGTTTTGATACTCCTTTGGAAGCCGCCATCATCAGAAACAAATATATAATTGAAAATAATCTACCTCATACTCTGAACCATTTTAGAGATATTAATAAATAATCATATATAACTATAACAAATTTACAACAAACTATTAATAATAAGATAACGGTTACTCAAAAAAAATAACCGCTAAAGTCATTATTCAATTTTATGTCACAAGTCCCATCTAAACTTTCTAACTTCGTAGCTGAATCGGCATCAACAAGTGTAACTTCTCTTCTACCGCTTGCGGTTCCCCATCAATATTATCCCCATCTACAGGAACAATAGTATGTGGTGAAAGTGCAGTATTACCTTGAATTTTAATAGTACCCTCAAACTGTTTCAAGGCGGAAATTAGATACTTATCTTTAAACACTATTTCTTTGAAATCTTCATGAACTTTCGCTTCAACAAATTCAACACCAACCACTTGCTCATTCTTGAAAGTTTCCAGCTTTAATAACTCCTCACCACTTTCTTTACTAATTTTGACAACTTCTTTATTACCAACCAAAGAAACTAATTCAACAGCTTCTAAAAAAGCCTTACAATCAACTTCAAAATTGAAGTTATAATCACTTGGTAATAAACTTTCGTAATTTGGATACTGACCATCCAAAAGTCTAGCTAAAATTCTTGTTTTAGAATCCTGAAAGCTAATGTAACCTACGTCTTTTTTAAGGACTACATCACCACTTAAATCTAGGAGATTTTTACAACTTGTTGCGGGAACGTTTGCTTGAATCTCACCTATAGAATCAGTTTTAAAAACACCTAAGCGATGTCCGTCTGTTGAAGCTAATTTCAACCCATCGTCAGTTCCCGCAAAGTTAATCGCCATCAAAACTTGTTTACTCATATCAGTTGAAACTGAGTGAAGATTGAATGTGATTGCACCTTTTAATTTTTCAAACTGTTCACCGCTAATATTCAAAGTTTCAGCATCAATTTTGTCTAGTTCTGGATATTCGTTAGCATCCATTGTGTCACATTCAAAAGATGCGACTTTACCCTTAACTTGATAACTAATTACAAACTGTCCGTTTTTAACTTCACAAACAATTTCTTTACTACCCAACTTATTGATAATTGGAACTATATCAGCGGTAACTACTACGGAACCATCAATATTATCAATAGTGGTGAGTTGTAGTTTAGAACTAATACTTAAACTCAAATCTGTAGCTGTTATCTCGAGAGTATTACCCTCTAACTTGAATAAATAATTAGCTAACACGGGATGTGTAGGTTTTGCTGGAATTGCGGATTTAACTATACTTAGAGTTTCTTTTAAACCTTTCGCGGATGTTGTAAATTTCATGATAGAGATTCCTATAGTAGTTTTGTTTAGGTAACTTACCATCAATTATATAACACTATTGTTATAATTGATGGTAAATAAAAGACATTAACCAAAATTGACACTAAATTTAGCATCAATACCTAATTGAGCAATAGCTGTATTAAAACGTTGATAAGCCATTGCTTCGTGTTGTTTTAAAGAAGTAGGTAATGTGAGAATTAAATTATCACCTCGGTATTCTTTATTAGTAGCTAGTTGGAATAATTTCGCTAACTCTGGGTGATTGTTAATAGGTTCCCAATTAATAGAGGGTTCATGTTTTACTTGGGACGGTGTGGAACTGGTGGCAGCCTGTATTGGTAAAGTTGGTTGCTGTAATTTGAGTAAAGCTTCTACAATCAAAGTTTCCAAATAAAGTTTAGGAGATTTCACAGCATCAAAGCCGATAGACGCTCGCATAAACAATACTTGCAATTCCATCAATTGATTTTTGTCAAAACTTTTACCCCATCGGATTGCTACTTTGAAAGTTTTACTATCACAAGTCATTACTTTGAAAGCTTTGGGGTCAGCTCTTCCCGCCCAACTTCCAGTCAAAGCATTGGAAATAAAATTACTAATCTCCTGCATCAAAGCTACAGCATCAGTTCCAGACTTGTAAGCTTCTTTGATTGCTACTTTTATCCGAATTAAATTTCCATCTTTCAAACCGCTCATTATTTCTAACAACTGTGATTGTGGTGGTTTACCTTTAAAACCATAGTAATCATCAATTGTAGGCTCTTTGAGTAATGCAATTTGTGCTAAATCTGTTATCGCATCTCTCATTACACCATCAACGTTTTGTGAAATAGTTTCTAAAATCTCGTTAGAAACATGAGCTAAATTTTCCCAATCACGAATATTTTTAATATGATTAAGAATTAAGTTTTCAGGAATTGGATTTATGGTAAAATTTTGAGAACGAGATTTTATTGTGCTAATTATTTTTCTAGGTTCGGTAGTACAGAAAAAGAAAAGTGTTTTAGAGTTCTCATCTTCCAAAGTTTTTAACAAAGCATTGTATGCCTGCTTTGTCATTTCATGTGCTTCATCAATAATGTAGATTTTATACCCACCACCGAATGAGCAAAAGCCAACTTGCTCACTCAAATCTCTAGCAAAATCAACACCATTATTTCTTGCCGCGTCAATCTCAATGATATCAAACTCAGAGTTAGCTATTTTTTTAGCAATTATTCTAGCGATTGTAGTTTTACCACAACCATGATAACCTGCCAATATATAGACTCTGTGTGTTAATTCGGGAGAATTAACGGCTGTGGTGAGGGCTTCAATTGTTTTAGTTTGTCCGATAACGTCGGAAAAGTTTTGTGGACGGTATTTGTTAGTTAGTGTCATAGTTATAATCATGAACCACAACACAACTATAACATTATTGTTACATAAGTAAAGTATTAAATATCACAACGTTATTAACCCTTCTCCTTCAATTAATAATAAATTAATACTCTCTAAACTATGTTCAACCTCCGTATCTACTGTAGTATCTTCTTGAATTAGGATATCTACACGAGTCGGAGATATGTTTCTAAATCTTATAGTCGCAGGGTCTTTGCCTGTGTAAGAAAGAAATTCAGCAAATAATCTAGGGGTAGATTGAAAGGTCAAATTGGAAATTGGCAACCAATTTTCATCAAAAACCACATTGCTAGGAGTTAATAAGTATGTGGTACCGTCAGTAAAATTAGAATAAATGTTCTCACCATAATCTATGGCAAGATATCCTATTACCTCAGATGAATGAGCTTCATCATCATTCATCTCATCTGCCTCTAATCTAGCAGCATAACCAGAAATGCTATTTTGACCTGTCGGGCGAACTTTTAAAAATTTATTTTGATTATTTGTTTGTATCTGGGTAAACAGTGCCGGAACCGAATCAAAACTGGAAAGAAAATTTCTAGTCAAACTAACACTTCCGGATTGATTATATTCAAACGCTTCAACTATTTGTCCAGAAGATAACTGATACTGCCCACTTTCGATTATTAAATAATAAACAGTTTCAACAGCGTGAGTAACGTCACCGCCGGAATCTTCTTGTATAAAGATGGTAAAAGAAGATGATGTTTTATTCTGAATTCTGGGCACACAGTTGTAGCCACCGTTATAAGATGGGGGACTCAGAATAATAATTGGATTAATATAGGTTTGAATTAAATCTACCGTCACCAAATTATGATCTACTCTAACTACCCCTACCTCTATTATTACCGGGCTAGTTTTAGTTTTAGATAAAAACTTTTTAATACTACTCACTATTCAACCTTCAATAACCATTTATCACTACCAATCTTCTGAATAAATCCAATATTCCCAACAGTAGAAATTGAATAAGGACTAGTTAAATCTGTAACTATTGATAAACCTGTACCATCCAGAATTAAATCACCAGAACCTTCTTTCACAAATTCAATAACAGAACCTAAAGGGAAATTCACAGAACTTTCTAAAGGAATTGTTATCGTGATTCCACTACTCGAATTAATAACTTGAACTGTTGAAACATCACTCAAACCTAAAGTTTTATTAGCTGTAACTTCAACGGGTAGACTATATTTCTCAGTAGGAATTGTGAGTAAATCAATAGTTGTATTTTCAGTAGGATTAGCTACTAAATCTAAGGTGAAACCGTTTTTGAATCTTAATATCTTCGATCCGGATATCAAATTAGAACCTATTTCAAAAACACTCGCAAATGTCGCTTGCAAATCTGATAGTACTTTCATTTATAAATTTCAGTTTAAATTAAACACCCCCTATATTTGAAATAATTCGTAAACATCCAATTAGTAAAGTTACGAGTCATATTCGATGTAAGGAGTGTTTAAATATTTCAATTTAAGCAGGAATTACATAACTAACTAAAACTCTAGCAGCACCTTGAGTAGCACTACCAGAAGTGTAAGAAATAATCAAATCTTCCGTTGTTCCCACTGCTTGCTCATTTGGGGAAACTTCAAAACTAGTTTTAGCTGCTGCGCTTAGGTCTACTTGGGTACTAGCCATGTATTTAGAAGTTGTTCCACTAACACCAACTGACATAGATGGTGTACCATCAAAAGCTGTATCAACAACCGTTTCCACAGCTTTGACAATTGCGTTAGCTGGTAACGTAAACATTGCGACCGTCGCACCATCACCGAAAGCTAAAGTTGTAGTGTCTACAGCAACATATTGGTCGGTGCTACCTCCCGCGCTAACCCAAGACAAATTACCGCTACCATCAGTAGAAAAAACTTGGCCAGGGGAACCAGCAGTGTCTGGGAAAGTTAGTGTATATGCGGATGATTGTGATCCATTTTTCGCTAAAGTTAATGTTTCAGTTGCATCACTATCTAAAACAATAAAATTACCACTATTATTTAATTGAGAAGCAGTTATTTGAGCATCTGCGCTATCAGCATTATTTCTAACTAATAAATTTCCAGAAGCATCTTTTAGAGTTACTCCGGATAAACCTAAATTCAATTTAGATTTTAAAGTACCAAATAAATCTAACCACTTTCCAGCCATAATTAAACCTCTTTAGATTTCAATAATTATTAAACCTTTACCAGTACTCGCTCCTGTTCCCGGTGCAATAGTTAGTATTACATCAGTTTCAGAAGTATATGTGTGAGTACTATTTGTCTCAAACTCAAACAAATCCTGCAATCCCGCAGAGGGAATATCTAAAAATCTATTTGTTACAGAATTGTCACCTAATTGCAACGATGATCCAACACCATTGAAAACCTCAGTGATAATTATCTGAGATGTTAAAACTGTGGTGTTAGCAGGTAGTGTTGTAATTGCTTTTGGAGTAGCATCACCAAAAGCAAACTCAACTTTAATCCTACCCGCACCGCCATCTAAATTAGGATGAGCGTTTGAATCTACATTGTGTAAACCAATTTGATTATCTACATAAGTCGCAAGTGTCGGGTATTGTGGGTCATTTGAGGTCATACCGACTGCTCTCAATTCTGATAATGATATGGGCGCTGTTCCCAAAGGTAATGTGAAGGCAAAGCGATTGCGCTTATTTGGAAATATGCAAGTATAACTACTCCCAATACTACCTTCTTCATTTACCCAAAGCGGAACGCCATTTAAAACAGCATCTCCTTGCAAATAACGCAACTCTCCACTTTCGTTAGTAAAGCCCGTTATAGAGTCTCCTGGATACTGGTAATCGGTTGTATAGGAATCACACGTACGAACAAATAGAACTTTGCCATTTACCCAAGGTTCCCCATTCGTCCTTAATATTGTTCCCGTCACCAACCTCGTCGCCATACTCTTTAATATGAGTTTGTAACAAAAGTAATAATAAAAGGTTTTAATTTATTTTTGAGACTTATAAAATACAAAGTTTTAAAAATAAATTAAAAGGGTTAGAGAAACGTTGTTTAAACGACTGTAGCTGACGCTAACCTTCGGTGTTACACATGTGATGGAGTGTGATTAGGTGTAACAGTAGTCTGAGTGAAGGTTTCAGGCATTTTATAACTTAAAGTGTGACAAAATTGCAACAGTTCCAAAGAGAGTAATATATATATATACTTCTCTTTATGGAACAGTTACGTTTTTGTGACAAGTTGTTTAAATCAGTTGCTCAAATCGTTATGTAGTAATAGTTTCATTAGTTACATTAACCGTCACATTGCTGTTACATAAGGTTTAGTTAATGTTTTGAAAGCGTTTGGGAAAGTTCAGTTATACGGAATTATCGAGCAATGGTTGGTAAAAGTAGCGGCTTCCGATAGCCGCTAGATAATTAATTATTTTGTAGTTAAAATTTTAGCATCTAAAAATTCTCTAATAGAATTATCCAATTCTTCCGTTTGAAGATATAGGTTGATATCGCGCATAGTTCCGTTACAAAGACGTTTTTCGTAACGAGAATTTAAACCGCACGCTTTTACAAATTTACCAAGTTGGGAACGATTCTTTACTACTACTGAGGGAGCGTATCCCAATTGCTCGGCTCGTTCCGCAACACCTAGCCAAGTTTCCTGTGGCGTTGATAGTTGTTTTGAACCGATTCCCAAAATATCCAAATACAAATCTTGAATTCCTTGTTTGAATCGTGGGTTATCAAGTTGAATCCCAACCGAAATAAGTGCGTTACTCAAATTGCTAACACGAATATCTGCGGGCGGTAATTGTTGTACTGGTTGTTGAGTCAAATCAACTTTACCTTTAAGTAATAGTTCCTCAATCCATTCATCAACTTGTACCGCAAACTCAGGAGACAGCCATTGTGCTAATCTTAATGCTACTTTTCTATGCACCCATGTTCCTGTTGTTTCCGCACTACCACCAACCTTGGAATCTATCAATTCACCATTACTGGAATCACAGCAATGCTTATTCTCTAAGGCTTTTAAATATTCTTTTGTAGTAGCTAACTGGTACCAATTATTCCATCGTTTCCCACAACTTTGACACATATCAGTAGCACTCAAGTAGCCGTCTTCTCTTTGTCTAATTGTTTTACCGTTCCAAGAGCGAATAATGTTAGAATTCATTTTGTGAATTAACTCCGCTTTAGTTAGTTTACTGCCACCGGATGCACTAACATCACGGGTGGCATTTCATATGAGCAAATATAACACGGTATTTATAACATCACAACAAAATGTACCAACATTGTTATGAATAGTATTTTAAATAACTGTTACACAATGTGACAGAATAAATAATACTGTAACAGTAGTCAGAGCAAAGGCTTCAGAGATTTTGAATAGTTAAACTGTCACAAAATTGCAACAGTTCCAAAGGGACAAATAATATATATATATACTTCTCTTTATGGAACAGTCACAAAACGTAACAGTTTACTTAAATTAGTTCCCAAAACCCTTATATAGTAATAGTTTTACAAATTCTTTTAACTGTCACATTGTGTAACAACAATCTTATCTTAACTTTCTATAATCGATTAGTTCAGAGTTGGGCGCGGTTTTGGTAGCGGATTGTGGGAAAGAGTTAGTTTTGGTTTCAAAGCTAAAAATAGTAACTAACCCAAAAACCAAAACCTTAAAACATTTCACTTGCGGTTTTCATCAAATCACACACTGTGACATATTGTGTGACATACCAGAAGAATAATATCTACCAAACTATTCCTAACAATAACGAAACCAACGCCACCAACCTTAAATCATCAAACAATTACCATTAAAAGTTAACATCACAAAAAGCATCACATAGTGTTTGCGTAGCAAAATCTCCGATTTCACACCCTGTTACCGTTGTGTCACATAGGTGTGACACCCCAAAAGAATAAATTCAAGGCTTAATAAAATAAACGCACTTGGGATAATTTAATTCATCTCTTTTATCGATAACCAGACTCAATGCTTCAATAATTTCAGCGTGCCAAAAAATAAAGTACTCGTTGTAGGTTACTGAGTTATGGGTAAATGTGGGTTGACCGCTGCTAAAACTTCCCAACATCACACCAGAGCTTACATATTGAGAGTGGAGATAATCTAAACAAGCTTTGATTAAGCGAATAGTTGTAGCGGAATTTATCCCAGCCAAGTTTGCAAATATCGCAGAACGGAGAACAAATGCTGATGCGTGTGGTTCTTCATAATTAATAGTTGGTTCCACAAATTCATAAAAGTCTGTAGGTGGTGCAACATTATCATTGCGAACTTGAAACGAACTTAAATAGTACAAATATCTTGTAACAATTGTTGTTGCGGTTGTGATGAGGTCGCTGTAACCAGATGGGGGGACGTGTGACGATTTCATTAAATAAAGAGCTTTACAAACACTTTCAAGCGGTCGCACTTGATAACCTACCCAATTTGATGAGGGGTCACTAAAATAATAAGACCAAACATTAGTTTCACCACTTGGGGATAATTCGATAGCATCCCAATATTCCCACAAATAAGCTGGCATAAAAGCACCCATTAATTTATTTGTAGATTGTTGTCGGTAAGCGACTTGAGAATCGTTTAAAAATTGCAACACTAAACGTAACCTATCCCAATACCCTCGCCTCACGTAATAAGCGGGATACTGATAACCTGTTGACGGAACACCTCGCCAAGCATCAATTTCTTGACCTCCCGAACCATCCCCAATTACGTTCACAGTAAAAGGAACCGCACCAGCAGGTTGATAATCCAAAACTTCTGTAGGTGAACCTATTGCGTAAAAATCTCCTATATATAAAGTGTGTGCTGTAGCGATTGTTGAAGATATTACAGCTTTATATGTTTGCACTGGTGGATTAATTTCTTGCGGCGCTGCACCAACATACCATAAATAAGTATCTACAGTATTACTATCAGTAGGTACTATTTCAATAGCTCTCACAACCGCATCACTACGAACACCAAAATTATCAGCAGTCAGTGTTACCAATCCCCAATCTTGAGAAGCGATTGTATAAAAATAATCGCTACCATCAACAGTAACTTTCCAATTAGCATTACCCGAATGCTTATAAAAAACATCTAGTGGGAATCTTACTTGCCAATCCAAAAGTACCAAACCCGCGCCACTAAAACTAAATAAATCTTGAGTTATTCGCCAAACTCTTCTAGGAACACTATTGATAGTTTCTGTGACACGATTTGTCACAACTGTTGTTCCATAAGAATAAATAGGATTTTGAGCATTATAAGGATGCCAACCTTGAGTAACATCCCACAACAAAAACTCTGATAGTTCAAAAGTTCTAATTGTTGGTGATGTCCCAACCTCCCAATAAGCTTTGTAATATTGTGAAAAATCAAACGGGTCAATACTCAAACTAAGTATGACTTCAAGTTCTGTTGTTTCGGAACATGCTGCTTCAGCATATATCTGCATTCCCGAAACAGCTTTTAGTTTCACAGCATAGTTTTGATATTCAGCTGATGGAAATGGCTCAACAGTTTCGGCTGCAATATCTGCTTGCAACCAATCGGTAAAACTACCACTAGTTACACGAGAAAGTGTGATGTTACGGGTACTTGGGACGGGTATTACTTGGGAACCAGCGTAAGCAAGGGGATTAGGAGAATCGGACTTTTTGTAGTATGCGGATTCATTGATAACATTTGCTGCTACTTGTTCTGTGTAATCGTTGCAGGCGAGCGCGTTACTCCATTTAGAATCACCAGTAGCAGCAAACAAAAGCTCAAAACCTCTACCAGCCCAAGGAAACACATCAATTGCTCCTAAAGCCTCATCTGTCTGCAATTCCCGCCACATTGGGTAAGGTTCAAACAATTGCCCAACACCAATAATTGCACCATCATCTGTTGAATAAACAACTTTAGCAGTTCCTGTAAAATCAGTTTTTAGTTTTATTAACCCAACACTTTCGTTTGTTGGTGTTGGTTGACGACCGCCAGGTGATTCGCTATCTGGATAAACTCTGCTAACTATTCCTTGCCGCATCACATCCGATACCCAATAATCAATCTCGTATTCAAAATTGTTTAAAGGTTTTGCGTAAACATTCTGCCAAAGTAGACGATCACTCGTTGGGTAAACTGTAAAAACTTTTGCTAAAAATAACTCGGGTATTGTTCCCACACCATTGGTGAAGTTAATTAAAACATCAAAGTGACCATAATTTAACGGGTCTGGTGCTACAGCTCCACGGGAATAAAACGATTCTTTTACATTAATCACCCAATGCGGAACACGAATTCCATCCGAAACTTGCCAATTTGTAGGAATTGGCGCTGGATAAAAATTATTTAAAAGCGCGTTCCCGGTATTTATTGCAAAAGTTAACCAATTATTATCATTTGTGGTGTTGTATGCATGAACCGCAGCACGCATTACAACCGCCTGTCCTTCAGTTGTTCCCGCTGATGGGGGGAAATAACCACCTCTACCCAAAACCGTATGATAAGCATTTACGGAAATATAATTACTATTTAAAGCGAAAGGGTAATCGTTTTTAATATTATTTGAAAACCACATATAACAACCGCTTAGCCATGTGTCACACTGCTGTAACAGTGGTGTGATGGTATCAATTATTGTTTGTTGGTCATCATAAAAATCAAAATTATCATCAATAGTTTTTAAAATACTTTGTTTAAAAGGGTTGTGGATTTGTTCAAAGACCGCTGTCAGTAACCAATAGTTTTGAGATTTTAACTCCCACTCCCAACTCAAACATCTATATATATCACTTTGAAATTCAAATCCTAAACCACATCTATCACGCAAAAACCTATCAACTATTTCTTTATCCGCTGTCACAAAAGTGTTACTAAAATTGTGATTCGCTGAAACACTGTTGATAGGAAATGTTGAGCGATTAGTTACACCATCATATTCTAAAGTTCTTAGAAAATATTTAGAACCTTTTTCATACGGGTACGTAGAAGATTTGGGGAACGTTGGGTATGCGGTAGATAGGTCAGTGGGACGAATAAAACACTCATCCACATTAAAGATGTCTTGGCGAATGAATTCCACAGATAGTTCCCAAATACTAAATCCTAATCGCACCTCATCAAAACCGTCACAAATAAATTCACCAGTTTGTGACACTCCATCATCAGTTATGAATTTGGTGAAAATTAATTCTTGAGTTTCAATGCTGTTTTCCAACTGTGACACTATTTGTTGCAGTTTGGTGTTGCTATTGAATGATGAGCGAGTAACCCAACGCTCCCTTATAAATCGTCCACAAGGTTGATTGATTCCAACGTACCCATCACCAACCGCAATCGGCATATCCGACACCTCAGACACTATCCTGAGCGCTGTAACTGGAAGATTTAAAGTCATAGTTGATTTAAGAAAGAGATTGGTTAAAAGTTGTTAGAACAATTTTAGAGGTTGTAAGTTTGGGGAAGATGTTGTTTAAACGACTGTTACACCTTGTCGCAAAACAAATAATCACGTAACAGCAGTTAGGGTAAAGGTTTTGAGGATTGTGAAACTTAAAAGTGTGACGTTTTTGCAACAGTTCTATAAAGAGAAGTATATATATATATATTCCTCCCTTTAGAACTGTTAGGTTTTTGTGACAACCAACTAAACCTTTTACTCAAATTCTTATATAGTAATAGTTTTGATGATTCATTTAACTGTCACATTACTGTCATATAAGGTTTAGTTAATGTTTCACAGGCGTTTGCGAAAGTTACGTTGTGCGGGAACATTGAACAACAAATAGTAAAAGATATTTGGTGCTTTGTTAATTTTTAATCGGCGTAAAACCATACTCTAAAAGCCTTTAGCCATGGTGCGTTGATGTATCTCGTTACACTGTTACACCCTATTACAACAAAATAAATCGCGTAATAGTAGTCAACATAAAGGTTTCAAGGATTTTAGATAGTTATTCTGTGACGTTTTTGTGACAGTTCTAAAGGGAGAAATATATATATATATATACTTCTCTTTATAGAACTGTTACGTTTTTGTTGCAGTTGATTCGGTTTAGTTGCTCAAACCTATATATAGTAATAGTTTTCACAATTCACTTAGCTGTTACACTACCATCACATTACTAAAACATCACATAACCTGTTGTAAAACAATCTTCAAGCTTGTTATAAAAACATCAACACTATTATAATTAATTTGTTATACTAGATGTGTCGGTAAGAAAAGGTTGAGGGGAGATATGACCACTACAACACTAAACGCAGTTAAAAATAACCCACAAGTAGCTATTAAAAAAATCGCTTCAAACTATCAAAACTGGAAAATCGATTCAACAACCGCAACCCACAACATTCGCGAGCGTTGGTTGAGCGCTAAGCAGCTTGATTGGATTTTTAATACTTGTAGCCCATCTACACCTAATACTGGTTCAATTGGTAAAACAGAATTTAGATACGATGTTATCGGTGCTGATTTTGAAACGATAACAGTATATTTACGTCGCACCAATCGCACCGGACATATTATTGGTAGAGTAGTTGTTAAAGATTTTAGATATTAGAGGAGTTAAAATGTTTTCAGTAACAGGATTTCGGAATATAACCACTACCGAAACAATAGATGAAAAGTTGTTAAAGTTATTCCTTAAATACAACTTAGAATCTATAAAAGCAAAAGTTACACCCGAAAAAGAAAGAAATAGTCGCTTGGTTTTAACTTTTAAAACCGAAGACGATGTTAATAATTTAGTTCGTGAACATTTAGAGTTGTTTAAATCTTAACCACATTTAAGACTATCAACACTCCTTGAATTAGATTTAGACCAACTTATATAACGAGTGCGTTATACTTACAATTACAAACTAAAAGGTTATAAGATGCTACAAACTATTCAAATTCCCAACCAACTAGGTAACATCATCAAATCCCATCAACAATCTAAAATTAAAACTCTTGAAGAATCGATTGATTTTTATTTGGAATGTGGGCAAGATATGAATGACAATGGTTGGCACTCCGATTCATGGGCTTCTGAAGATAGACAAGAACAATTCTATGAAAGTCAAATTCTCAGTTTGAGTGACGAAATAATATACATACAGAAAAAGTTGGAAAGATTGTCCCTCTAATTTGTAACACTCCCTAAATATAATACTAGGGTGTTACAATTAGTATCGTATATATATAACAGATATGTTATACTAAAATTGTAAGAACGCAACAACAAAAAGGAAAGAGTTATGACATTTAATTACGTGACTAAATATCAGACATATCAACAAATTCAAAACGTTAGGTCTGGTGAAACTAGATTTATTACTAAAGTGTATGACTATATTGAAGATGCTAAATCCTGTTTACTCGAAGACGTTTGTAAAACTGGTAGAAGTCAAGATGAAATAACTCTGGTGGACGAAGTTAGATTATACGAATCACTCGAAGTTCTCAATCAATTCAATCCTGATGAATTGTTATGGGTTTTCTGTGATGTGGTTCAGCAACTAGGAGATGCCGAAGCAGAACTGTCTGATGAATGTTTGGATGCGGTTGATTTTATGGAAGATTTAGAAGATGTCGAAAAGTTGAGATTGATTCGCGGTATTACAATAATTAAATTTGATTCCGAAGATTCGCCAACAGAGCCAGAAGAAATTACAAGTTATTCCAATTCGGAGGCTGCTTGCGAATGTGCTGATACTTGGGGAGATTATTTAGAAAAGCTGAGCATCAATGATGCGACTTGGATTCTTTTTTCACTAGCTTATGATATTCGTGATTGGAGTAAATGTCACCACAAAGATGAATTGAATAAAATGGCTGAAAGTATTGAAAACGGTGAACTAAATGAAGATGAATTAAAACTTTTAGGATGTCAGTTGGTAGATGTCAAACAAAAGAAAAATAAAACAAACGGAAAGTTGACTGACGAAGAATTAACGGAAGCGAGAGAATGGATAAAAGACTGCATTGACTGCTGGTATGACTTGGACAAGGATGATGTGGACGAATTGACGAACGTTGAAGTAGAGAAAGCAATAGAAAGATACTTTTCTGGAGGTATAAAAGAATTTAAAAGATCAGTATAAAACAATATTAATTATGAAATATTTAAAAACCCTTAGTAATAGGGGCTTTCACCTTAAAGCTTACTTGCTTAGTGATCGTTGCAGGAAATCAAATAAAAAACAATGTAACTTCCCAAACCTCTATTAGCTATTTGTCCGAAAACTAAAACACTCCTTAAATCAGATTTAAGGGGTGCATTTGTTTCTATATTCTTTTCTATTAATGTTACCCAAGGTTCAAAAATCTCAATTTGGTTTGGTGGCACAGATTTCCGTACCAATTCAATAGCTTCATTTAAGCCGCTTGAGATTTCCCCAACTTTCCCATTTCTAACCTACTCAATCGCTCAGAAATATTCTGCAACGATTCCAATATTGCTTCTGTCTCACCAGGTTTGATGGGTTCCATTTCTGCGGACTTATCAACCAATTTTTTTACAACTTCGTTTAATTGTAATTTTGTGAAATCTCCTGGTAAAAATCCCGAGGTGATTAACCTTAACACCAACTCGTTACTCAAGGATTAAGCATTAGTTTCTCTCGTATCTACAATATTTACTTCCCATAAATCCATAAAATCACATTCAAAAAAGTTTATTAGTTTATTTAGATGTTCAAACTTTACCGATTGTAATAAGTTGCTTTCTAACCTTCTGTAATTACTTTCAGTAACACCTAACAAATCACCCATAAATCTCTGACTTGGTTTATCAGGATGGTTTGTTCTTAGTTGTTTAATTTTCAATTTCACTGTTCTTTTCATTTGTAATCGTCTCTTTTAATGTAGTGCATAATATGCGCAATTGTCAATCGATAGGTTATTTGATGCGCTTATAGAGCATTTTCTCACATCAAGTAACTATAACCTTTATTCATAACGGCTTTTAAGTGCAATTACATACAAGAATACGTATAAGAGACTTTAATGCTCTTACGCTAGACAACCGCGCATAATATGCACTATATTATAAATGTGGGTAAAAACAATACCTAAACAAACAAATGACAAATCACATATTGAATATCACAGACTTAATAGAGCCTGAAAGAGTATGGGCTTTGTGTGACGTAGTTGTTCAACTAGGAGATGTAGAAACAGAATTAAGTGACGGATGCATCGAAGCAGTTGAAGCGATGAAAGATTTAGAAGAGATCGAAAAACTAAGATTGATTCACGGTATAGGCTCAATTAAATTTGATTCTCAAAATTCACCGACAGAGCCAAAAACGATTACAAGTTATGTGGATTCTGATATTGCAATTGAGTGTACAGATACTTGGGGGGATTATTTAGAAGAACTTGGGTTCAATGATGCTAGCTGGATTATTTATTCACTTTCTTACGATGTCCGTGATTACAGCCGATGTAAAGATCGCCGTAAAGTATTGGATGAACTAGCGGAAAGTATTGAAAATGGTCAATTAAATAAAGATGAGTTAAAAAATTTAGCTTATCAGTTGGCTTTTTCAATTGGTGAAAAGCTTTATTATTTCAAGGCGTAATTTGATGAAATATTTAAAAACCTTAGTAATAGGAGCTTTTACGTTAAATCTTACTTGCGTGGGAATTGTCGCAGGAAATCAAATAAAAAACAACGTAACCTCCCAAACAGCAATAACCGCCAGACAATCGGCTCTATTAAATATCGCTAAACACGTTTTATCAGATACTTGTTGGAATTATTCAACCAATCAAAAAATTAAAATTGGTGATCCTATAATTCTCAAAGGTTCCGCAACAGGAATAATTCCAACAAGTTGTGTATACAACCCAAAAACAAAGCAGTTTGTTGAAGTAGGTTATCTAGATTCCGAGTTACAAGCTATTCGTATATTTTCTATTAAAGAAGTTCAATCAGCAAAATCACAATTAGTTAAAGGAGATTAATCATCATGGCTTTTGGTGCGAAAAAACAAACAAATCAAAACCGCGAACAACGCAGAAGTAAAAAGGATGCTAAAAGAACTTGGGTACAAACAGCGGTAATGGTAGTCAAACGAATTTTCAAATGGGTTCGTCAATTATTAGCTATAGTGTATGAAATTTTACAGGAAATCCTAAACACTACTGTTTATCTGTTTTCCATTGCTCTAAAATTTATATCCGCACCATCAACCCCATGTTTACTAGCTATTTCGGTTTTTGGAATAGTGATGATTGTTACTGCGGGTCAGTGGTGGGGATTGGGTATCTGGATAGGTAAACTTTTAGGAATCGGTGGGGTATTTAATAGCCTCTTATCCACTGGAACTGGTGCGATGGGTATGTTTTTAGGGTTATGCTTAAACATCTTCCAACTATCCTCCGAAATGTGGAAAATTTCACGAAGATTCGCGGAGTACTACGCTGATAAAAATATCGATATCGAATACGATCAAGCTGATGAAAATGTACAATCTAAAATGGCTAATTGGTTATCGTCTGACCACACCACTCTTAAAAAGTTTAGAAAAGTCACCTACATTCTTGAAACTGGATTGATGATTAGTTACACTCTTCTAGCTAATATGAATTTTTGGGGATTGGTTTTAGGGGCACTTGCTCTAATAGCTCCCGAAATGGCGATCAAATTAGTCAGCTCCACCATCAACCTTTTAGGTGGAGTCTCAGAATACGAAAGTGAAAAAGAACCAGAACAATACGAAATTTAGATTTTGAACAATTGAATACTACAAAGCTTATGAAGAAATACTCATGAGCTTTTTGTTATATATCCCAAATTGAATACGCGGCGTGTTATATTTCGTAAGGGATTATTATAATACGCATGTTATAATAAGTGAAGTAAAGCCCTAGAGTTTAGGGCATATTGGCTAATGAATATTATGAATATTATACAATCAGTATCCGCGTTGGAGTACGTTAATGATACCAATCCCTTCGGTACATTATTTTATTCACTATCTGAAACTCAGGATACCTCAACCATTGAGTTAAAAATAAAACTCCTAACTAACATCATTCGCACCATTGAAGAAATTGAAAATAAGTCTGAGAACGAAAATAATATTTTTAATTGGTTGAGTATTATTTCTGGTATCTCGGGGACTGCAATTATAATCACTGCTGCATCACTAAACCCGCTATTGGCAGTGTCAACAACTGTTTTTGGTGTAGGTTCTACGCTCGCCACCATTGGCGGCTCCGTATTCAAAGCTCAAAAAGAATCCCCAATAGTCACCCAATTGAAAAAGTATCGTCTGTGTTTATCATCAGCAAAAACTGCTGATTGGGCTGCTATTTGGCATTTGGTAGGAACTGAAAAATTTATCGATAGTTTATATGAAGGTACTACAGGCCAAATATTCGCAAACAATTTAGTTAGAAAATCCCCTAGCTTAAATTCAGTCATTGATTACGTAGCGAGTTGTGGTGGTGTTAGTTCCCAAGAATTGATTGACGAATTGAAAAAAATTAAAAATGGCCGCAAACCGTCACTTAAATTATTGTCCACTTCATCAACTGATTTGAGTGAAAATTCACACTCCAATAATTCAAAAGCGGATGTGTGTGATAGTACTGTCACAAACTCTCAAGACTTTTTTCAAAACTCTTTAGTAGTTTCGCAACATCTTATCGAAAACGCCAGCAAATCACGACTACCGGGTTGTGTAATTTTAGCTGCTCCGGGTTCCGGTAAGACCACTTTTTTAGGTTCAGTTTGGTTAAAACTCAAGCAAAAATATTCTGGTAATTTCAAATCTTTAGCAATCATTGTCAAGCCAGAAGACAAAGTAACGTTTGAAAAAATCTCAAACAAAGTAATTAATGCCAAAACACAATCCCGCAAAGCAGCAGTGGAGATTATCAAATTTGTTGCAGAGGGTATGCGAAAATCTTCTGAAATCAGGAGATTGTTTTTGGATGATTTTCTAACCGCTTCCAAATATTTGAACGCCGCAGTCAAAGGTTATCAAATTAATCTAGAAACTTTTGCAACTTATTCATCTAAAAAAGAAGCAGAAAGTTGTAATGATTTCGACACAATAAGTATGAAAGACGCTTACGAATCAGCACTAAATGAAGCTTGGTTAGTGGGAAGAGAATACAACTTATGTTTATGGGTTAGTTCACACTCTTCAAACATAGAAGATTTGAGTTTTATCACATCATCTAGCACCAGAAGCGTTGGTGATTTTATCTTCTTAGCTAAGGATGGTAAAAGAGATTTTCTAGAAGGAGCTTTGAAAAATGATTCACTAGTTCCATCCTACGATAAAAGAGTTGAGTTGAAACAAATGCTGGGGAATTTAAAAGTTAATTCCCAAGAACCAATAATGTTGGCTAATTTAGAAAATTGGATTTTGGGAGTAGTACCAAATTCAATTAGAGCAGAATATGAAAGCTTACTTTCCGAAACCACTAACGTTAATACCTCAACACAAGAAACTAAAATCCAAGCTCAAAATACAGTTATTCAAAGCCAACAAAACATTGTTTCTAATGACGACACTACTATCACAATCGACAGTGAAGAATTGAACAAAGATTTTAAAGCTAGGCAACTCAATATAAGTATTGATGCATTAGTAGTATTTGAGAAATTAGATAAATTTAACGGTGACAGCTTCACACCAAGAGACGTAGTGAGAATGAAACCATTTGGTAAAATTGGTGATAATTCAACATCTAAAATCAAATACTATTTAGAAGAATTAGCAATAGCTAAACTATTAAATTGTCATGGTGAGAAATATTCAGTAGTGAGTTAAGGTCATCAACCCAGCGAGATTGTCGAACTGTCGCCTTAACTCAAAAAATACCTCGTCACCCCTGGCGAACCCTTGTCGATTCGTGGTTCGCCATGTTCGACGGTATGGTTAGACAAATTAGGTTCGACACCCTCTCGACAATACAATAAGTACTTTTACTATATGTTTTAAAAATTATTTTAAGGGCTTAATTTTCAACATTTTATAAACTTTAAGCGTCACATACTTACCAAAAACCAAATCAATATCACACAAAATTTTCAATAAAAAGTATTTCAAAATCACACACAATAAATACCCTAACTACTCCGGTTAAATACTTGAGTAGTTTATTTTTTGAAAAACTTCTATAACAATTTACTAGTTGTAATCCCACAAACACTCATAACTATAACAAGCGTGTTATTCTTAGAGTAAGAAAACAAACAAGCCACTTCAAAACCATGAAATATTACCCTCTACAAAAATCCTGGATTAACCGTGTTTTGAGAGATAACAACATTAATTACAAAACTTACGGCAATAGAAAAGATGTGATTGATTATATTTATAACTGTTTCAAAATTTGCCAAGGTTGTGAGGTTGAAGAATATAGAAAAGATTGGGTTAGCTGGAGAGAAGGTTCTGGTTTTACGATCAATCCCAAAACTATGACATTGGCTAAAGTAGTAGGACTTAAAGATGTGGGAGAATTTAAGTTTAGAACTATTGAAGATATTAAGGATTTGAAACTAAATGGTTAAAATAATTGCACTAAGTTTGATGTTATCTGTAATGATTGGAATACCTTTTATTTTTGAGAAATAGCACAAGTACTAGGAAAATGGCTATGAACAAACTAATCCAAAGATGCTCAAAATTAGGTCTAACTTTTAGAAAAAATCCGTCAAACCATTACCGCGCCAAATATATTATTAAAGGTTCCGAAATCGCAGGTTTTGAAACTATCCCAGAATGTAATTTGTACTTAGATTATTTGGAGAATGAAAATGTCTGAATTTATTCTAGGAAACGCTGGATTATTCGCTTTTGTGTTTTTATACTTATCTGTTTGTGATTCCCAAATTAAATAGTAAATCGAATACACTTCTTGAATTTGATTTGAGAAGTGTTATTCTTTATACTTGAACAACCATAACAATCTTGTTATTGTATAAGAGTAGATAAGGAAAGGAAACGACAGATGAAACTAAGAATTAAAACCGCTACAAAAAACACCAAGTTAGTCAGAATGACGGAAGAATTGAGAGAATTAATCAGCAGTTCTGATTCATGGAAAGAATTTTTCTCAGATGAATTTTACGCAAGATATGGGGAAAATAGAGAATTCGCCGAACTAGAAGATTAAAAGCAATACCCCCGAATTTGAGGGGGTTATAAATAATCATATTAAGTATAACTTTATACTTGAATAACTATAACAAGTTTGTTATTATATAAGAGTAGATAAGGGGAAAGGAAATCAAATGTCCATCAAAAAGCGCGTTGTTCAAAATTTAATTTCAAATATTGACTGCTTGCTTTGGGGAATGGAAAATAGTTTAGACATTGTAAATTTGGGAATAGCGATGGCTACCCACAATACAGAAGATATACTTAGCTACGGGATTTGGATTTTAATCCCCAACATGATTACAATAGTTTGTCCACAAATTGAAAAGTAAATATTTACGGGGAAGAAATTCCCCACAATTAAATAATCGGAGATTTTGAAATGAACTACATTACCCCCATATACGCTCTCACAGCACTCGCAACTTACTTTTATATAATTCGACATGATGACGATATAAAAGGCGCTGACAGCTTTTACAGCGCGTCTCCTCAAATAGCTGCTGTAGTACTGGCGATGCTGTTTCCCGTTTATTGGGTACTGTGGGTTTTGGATGCTGGCGATAAAAAATAAAATTTTGTGATTCAATTCCGCACTCCTGAGATTAATTTTTGAGAGTGCTTTTGTTTAAGCATTTATAACACTATGTTAATTTGTAACTTGGTGGTTATGGTTTATGGTTATTTTACAAATTTGTGATACATGTTCCCGCAATAATGCTGAGAAATTGCGGGAACATTATAACAAATTTAAGATATATATGTCATAATGTAGATATAAAGCAAAAACCCGGTCGAGATGTTGACGCATCCACCGGGAGTATCGGTTAAACAGGAACCAACACAATATGATAAAGAATACCATTAATCTGATTGAAGAACAAATCAGAAAAGAAATCAAAGTAAACCCAAGCACAGGTAATGGCATTTGCAGTTTGGCTGGTGTTGCAAGACTAACCGGTGTAAACGAATCATCATTAAGAGCTGGGCTGGAGAAGCCAACTAAGTTAACAAAATTCCTTGCTACACAAGGTTTTAGTGGCTTAGAGTGTGTGAGATTTTCCCAACGGGGCATTCCAGATGTAGCAGTAGCCGCAGTACCAGCAATAATTGAATACTACGCTTTTGAGGCAGGAATAAATAGCACTAAACAAGCAACGTTAACTTATCGCGCTTTTGCCCGTATTGGTTATAGTCATCTACGAATACGGGCAAAATAATGGGACATTGGAAAGGTACCCGCGTCACCAGGCTACGTCATCGGGAACGTAGCTGCAAGATTGCAAAAAGCAGTGGAAGAAAACTTGGTAAAGAATGTAGGTCATACACAATGTCTAAAAACGTCGCCTACCTCATTGAGGACTGGCTCAACAAAAACGGATACTGATTTAAAAACTGCCGTTAGGCTTTCCATCACTTCCTGAATTAGATTTGGGGAGTGTTATAAAACTCATTGACATTTATTTCAACATGATATATAGTAGAAAGTGAAAGAGAAAACTTTAGAAAACATGAACCCGGTTGAATTTGCAGCAAGGAAACTTTGGAGTTGGTTCAATTATGCGTGTGGGATGGATGCCTGCGCTAGGGATGCAATGAAGACCGACTATATGAGAGAGCAAGAAGACTTAAAGCTTAGAAAAAATATCAGAACTTTAATTTACGCAGAATTGGCTCGTGATGACTAAAAGAGGGCAGCACCCCAACAGCCTCAAAAATCTCAATCCCCCGAAAAAAGTAGGTTCAAGAAAACTAATCAACCTAAGTCTAGAGGATTGGGAATATTTAAAAAGTTTAGCACCAAATTTCAGCGAAGCAGTAAAAATACTAATTAAGGAGAGGAGAAATGAAAACTAACGTAATTGTTTACCACGCAATCAAAATTGAAGCAGAAAAAGTTACAGATTGTCCAGATGGTATTGTTTCAGCGGCTTATTTGGCAGAGTATTTAGGTTTAGAAAATTGTGAAATTGTTCCTCAGGCTTATCTTCACGCTTCAGAATACGAAAATTTTGAAATCCCTTTTGATTATGAAGGTAGAGATATTTGGATAGTTGATTTTTGTTATCCCGCAAATGTTTTAAAAACTATAGCTGAAAAAGCTAAAACTTTAAATATCTTAGACCATCATGCGACTGCTGAGTCTGCAATCAAAGCGGTTGAAAAATTACCCAATGTCAACGCAAAGTATTCTCCCAACGAAAAAGACTCTGGAGCAAGTTTGGTTTACAAGTTTGTGAAAGGGTTAAGGGATTCAGATAGCAATCAATTACCCAAACCAATTAAAAATGTTTGGGAACGCGATACCGGAGCAAACGGGTACTATCAGGCAGAGATAATTGATAGTAGAAACTTCAATACTTGGTTGAGTGCTGAAAGAAAGAATAAAAAAGATACTCAATATGAATGGCTCCCAAAAATTCATGAAATGTCTGAAGCAGAGTATTTAGAAGCTGTTAAAATTGGTACTGAGCTAAATAAAAAAGATGACGAATTGATTGAGAAAGAAATTCAAAATTGGTTTTCAAATCCTACTTATGAAGTGATTTCTGGTTACGAGGTACCTGTAATAAATGTGGAAAATCCCAGGCTAATTAGTTGGATGTCGGCAATCTTCCACCAAAAATTAAAAATGGAGGTACCGTTCACAGCTTACAAATTTGAAAATAATTACTCTTTGCGAAAACCAGTTTCTTCAGAAATCCACTGTGGTGAGATTGCTAAATTAAATGGTGGTGGCGGTCACGCTGCTGCTGCGGGATTTACCAAAAAATAAATTACGTAAACCAACCCAAATTAAAACACTCCTTAAATTACTTTCAAGGAGTGTTTTTAGTTTAAATATCAACCAAAATTTTAATACTTAATCGAATTCACATCCACTTCAAAAAAGTTAATAGTTGGGGGAACTACTGATGTTAGTCCTGTTGATGGAATTCGTTCTAAGGATTTTTTAGCATTGGCTACTATCTCCGATTTTTCTGGTAAATCACCAATCACAAATTTAAGAACCTCTAGCGCAAATTTTATCGCGGGTTGAGTTAGGGGATAAATTTGAGTTATTGCGCGACCGATAGCGATGTGTCGGGCTTCATCTAGCAAAATCCAACTCGCAACATTAGCAGCAAACGGATCACCGTAGCGCTGAAACAAAGGGAGAATATTGATAAACACCAAAAGCTCAATCGCATAATTAAGCATCAAAGGATTTTCGGTTTGGGATATCTGTAGATATTTTTGGTACAAATCATCACGAACATCCAACTCCCCAACACCGTAATGTTTAGCCAATTCATCAAGCTGTAATTTGTGCTTATCCTCATCATTCAAAACTATTTGGTACAAATCCGCCAATCGAGAATCAATTAAATTCTCATGCTGCGCTTTTGTGACACCTTCTTTAACAGCACATTCAAGGTTACGAATTTGTAACGCTCTTTTAATTACTGGGTGGCACTCGTTATTTTGACCACCTTCTACCACATTCCATTTTTTACGTTTTTCGTTATTGCGGACTAATGTACTAATAGTTTGTTCGGGTATCACTATCAACACTCCTAAAATTAAATATAAGGTATGTAAAATTTAACCACCACACTCGCAGTCAGAAAATATCTCATCAAAAGTTTTATCAAACGCTGCTGCTGGTAAGTTTTGGTCGGAGACCTCACCCCCAAACTTATCGTTAATAATATTGTCAGAAATTTTTGCAATAGGAACGTAATAATAAAGTGATGGTAGGGGAGAATCTAGCCAGTTTTTGAAATCTTGAACCCCGAAACTATTCTCAGTATCGGACTCCGTATCGAACCAGCTAAAACTAATTCCCTGCGACAATCCTGTAGAATCCAGCATATTTTGCCAAGCGATCGCGACATTAAAATAATCCTCGCTAGAAGTTTCTTGAACAGTTGGGGTGTTTGGATGGTAAAAATATTGAGTATTGCCTGTGGTTTGGGAAATCACCACAGAAATCTTATTACCGCTCTCATGACCGTAATCGTATCCTTGCAAAGGTTCTATGGTACGGGTGACGTTCAAATTTTCCCCAGTTTTCTGATTTTGGATCGCATCAAAAAATCTCAAATGAGAATGAACGGTAGGAGCTTGAGTAAAAACTCTCTGGTATTCAGGATAAGTACGTTTCACTACACTAGCGGCATAGTGGTAGGCGGCTTTAATTGTTGCTTCTAAATCAGACCCAACATAATTACTGTAGTCCACCCCAAAATGCCCCATAAGCGATGCTAACCCTAAACAAGATAATCCCACTTGATTGTTGTTGGAACCTAGAGAAACAAGCTCATAATAGTCGCGTTTGCTGCGATATCGTTGCTTTAACTCTTTATCAATCTCAATTAATTTGAGCGCAGAATTAGCTAAATCCGCGTGAAAATTATTCTCAAAATCTGTTACGGATTTGTAACCACAAAGATTAACACTCCCCAAAACGCAAGTATCCCCACTTTCCATATCCTTGATTTCGGTGCAAAGATTCACACCTTTATAATCATATTTGCGCTTGTGAAAAAATAACTTGGGCTGCTTTTTATAGTAGTTGGTCAACTTTTCAATCATCTGTTGCGTTAATGTTACACCATCTGTGATGTAAACAACTTTAGATAACATAGGTAGTTTTACATCCAAAAAAGCATCGATTTCCGGATGCGAAACATCAAGCCCAATTAATCCAGCATGATTTTTATTTAGTTCCCGTTTGGCTGAGCGAGCATTTGCGTCCATCGCCTCAATAAATGGAATAATCCCGCTACTCACACCACCTCTGGATAACTTAGTATCTTTGGGACTTAACCGACTCACATCAACTGAGGGAGCGCCGCTGTTAGCGCAAACTTTAATTATCCAACCGTTCGCGTGAATAATCGAATCTAATGAATCCTCAACCTGTAAAAAGTTGCAAGAAAATCCATAATTCAAAGGATTATTTAAAGCCTGAGTCAATCTATTATTCGGCTGAAATAAATTATTCATTAATGTGATGGGGAATTTTTGACAATTCAAATCATTCTACTATTTCACAAAACTTATAACGAGTTTGAAAATATACCAATAGTAAGTTTAAATATTAGTATCAAAATTAATAAACAGTAAAAGCTGAATACGAAGTTCTAATGTAACACTATGTCACACTACCGTCACACTGTATGTCACAGACTGCAACAGTATTTGTCACAATATTTTAGTTAACAGTTTGGTTTAAATAGTTAATCAAAAGCCGTTTTAAAGATTCTGATGTAACAACCCGTCACATCACCGTCACACTGTACTAAATTGATAAGAACAGCAAACGAAATAGTTATTTAATAATGTCTAAAGGTTATAAAATATAAGTAAAGTGATTTAAACATCTGTGCTTGTGAGATTAGTTTGGAGGAATTGTTTGATAAAAGGTTAAGAAAAGATTACTGTTACACAATGTGACAGTTAAAAGAAGTAGTGAAACTGTTACTATACAAAGGTTTAAGAGACTAGATAGGGTAGGTTGTGACAAAAACGTAACAGTTCTAAAGGGAGAAATATATATATATTACTTCTCTCTATAGAACTGTTGCGAAAGTGTGACACTTTAGATAGTTAAAATCCCTAAAACCTTTGCTATAACTACTGTTACCGGATTTGTTTTGTTGTGATAGCGTGTAACAGTAACTTAAATAACGTTTTTATCAAAACCATTCACTTTAAAATCTGTTGAAAACAATATTTGAAGCAATATCTATCAAATGACGATTTCAGCAGAATCATTACTTACAAATTTGTCACAATTACTGTCTGAGCATTTGGGACAATTTGCGGACGGGTCGCAGGCGATTGTGGTCGAACCCCCTAGGTCTGAAATCACTGGTACGGGAATTCATATCTATATAGATAGGTTTAGTAGGGATAGCAGCGCTGATAAATGCTTTTACAGAGTAACAGTCATTCAATACGATTTGGCTGGTGTGGAGGCGTTTGAGGAGGTTTTGAAAACAATCCGTTGGAACTATCCCCAATATCGCGAGTACATTCCCGAATATCGTAAAGGATTACCGTTGCAAGCTTACTTTGAATTGGAGTTTTACAAGACTAGTACTAACTTTGTTTAGAGGAGATTTTGGGAATTATGCTTAAATAAAGTGATTCAAATAACTGTTACAAGCTGTGAGGGGATGTGATGTCGGTGTAACAGTATATGGGCAAAGGTTTGGGAGATGTGAACTATTTATCTTGTCACAAATCTGCAACAGTTCTAAAGGTAGAAATATATATAATTATTTCTCTTTCTGGAACTGTTGCGTTTTTGTCACAGTCAACTCTTAAAAATCCTCAAAACCTTTACCCTATATACTGTTACACCTTATTACGTTTATTTGGTTTACCGTAACAGTCGTTTGGGATACTGTCTGCAACAAGGTGAATGATAAACAAAGTATTAAATACCAATTTGTAGAAATTACCAGGTTATAGATTATCTGTTAAAATAAAAACTTCTTTCCTTATTGATTTTTCGGCAAACTACACCCACATCAGTAGTCTGCCGATTTTTTTAACAAATTTCGCAAATTGTTACACTCCGCGTTTTAAAATCCTGATTTGTTATGTTATAGTGTAACTGTAAGTCAAACAAAAACATTATTTTTAGTCAATAAGGAGAACCCGTAACGCGGGATTAAAGAATATGTACACACTCAAAAAGATTGCAACAGAACTGAACGCGACCGTAGAAGTTATCCGCAACGACTTGAGCAACTTAGTTTTGCAGATGTTTGACGCAAACGATTCTGGAGCATCTAATAAAGTTAGCCAAGTTTTGAACCAAATCGATAACCTTGAAGGTTCAACGGAAGATAAATTAAATCAGTTGTTGGAATACGTTCCCGAAATGCCTGTAGAAGCTCCCATTCACCCAGTATTCGCTAAGTTATTGTTAGGTGATAAGTTTGATGCCGAACAAGTAGAACAACCTAAGAAGTCAGGTAACGGTGGTATGGGTGGAAGTTTGGCAGAAGTTGAAACTTTAACTTTAGGAATTATTGAAGGCTTACCGGAAAGCATTCGTGCTGAATATTTAGCTAATAGAAATTTTGTCAAAGCTAACGTCAAACTCAAAGCTAAAAGTGAAGCGATGGAAGATGCGATGGAAGGTCGCGCAGCATATCGTGAAACTTTAGCTAGAGTTGAAAAAACCATCGCCGATATGGAACGCAACGTTTTAGTAGAAAACTACAGAAGTTCTCAAAACAGGTTGGCTGAGTTACTTGGTTTAAACTACAGATTGACAAATGAGGCTAACCAAGCTGCTTTAGAAGCGCAAGAATTTTCTGATGCTGTTGACGCTGACACTAATAGCTTTTTGGATAAATTAAATCAAATGTCTCAAAAAAATCAAGCTGAATCAGAAGATATTGTTAATATTTTTCGTCAAAAAAAAGCTTCATAAGCGTCTTAGAAGTTAACACCATTGGGCAGTTAATTTTGTTAGATATGCCGATTTCCCAAGCCTATATGTCATTAATGTATAGGCTTACATTACTAGATTTAATTTACGCAAACGAAACTCAAAAAAGGAAAAATATCAAAATGCTTAATTTTTTATATCAGTGTTACGAAAAATTTCCAGTATTAACTTCAGCAAGTGTTGGGGTAGCGGCTGCGGGAATAGTTGCGATGGCCAATCCCATTGGTTGGGTTGCTGCGGGTGTAGGAATGATTGTTTGGGGTGCAGTTGAAGAAATTAATCGAAACTTGAGAGATGTTTCTGATGATGAACTTATGCAAAATCAGTATGTAGTTAATGACGATTATTACTTGGGATAAAATTGTGATTTTAAAATTTGAAGTCAGAGAAAAAATTAATTTAACCAGATGGGGACATTGTATTCCCGGTGTTTATCATTATCTAAACTATGATGAGGACTTTAAATACTACGAATTTTCACGTGAAGGTGATGACAGAACATTTGGTTTTAAAAGATGTGACCTGTATGAAATTATTAATCACACACTTTCAAAAATGTAATCATGCAAGTTCAAACAAATTTTAACGGCATAGAGGCAGAAATCGAGCAAGCCAAAAAAGGTTTTGCTAATAAAAAACCAGTAGTAATTATTAAAGATAAAAACCCAGGAGTAGTTTTAATGATTACTTTTGTGGTTAGTTTATTTTTGGCAGCTTATATTCAAAATAGTAATTATATTAATCAACGGAAAGATGCAACAATATACAAAAATAATCAACCGAAAGATTGCTCGAGAATTTTTGAAACAACACAAGAGTAATTATTGTCGTGACCGTCGCGCACCTCAACCCAATCAAAAGAACGTAGGTTTAATGGTTGATGCTTGCAGAATAAATATCCCCGAATTTCAAAAAGAACTATATAGAGTTGTAGGTAGGGGTGAAGATAAAATCACAATGGGAACTGCTGGCGGTAACTTTTCGCCAGCTATCTTACCCTTACTGCAAATAATCTGTAATGAGAATGGGCAAATTGATCCTAGTGGTTGGATGAAAAAGCGTTCTTTAGTCAATGGTCAAACTAAATTAAATAAAATTCGTACCAACAAAATTTATAAAAAATCTTGTGAACTATTAACTATTTATTTTGAGCAGTTCAAATCAGATAGAGATTTAGACTTGCTGACTGATGAAGCAGTTTGGAACCAATTGAAGCGTGATAAGAAGTTGCAGGCGATGTTTTTGAAGCGATGGTTAAAGTATTATTTTGGAGCAAGGGGATTACCGGAAGGGGGTAAGAAGTTGGGGGACGCTTGCTCCGTTAGCCTTGCGACTAACGGAGGGGTTAAAGTGAAAGATGGGGTAATAGTTGTGAGAGCTGAGGTGATTGATGAAAATATTCAGAGAACGCAAGTGGCATAAAAACGGAACAATGGGATTTTGGTACGAAGAATGCCCAATTATTAATGAAACTGAGGAATTTATTTATGTAGAATCTAAATTTGATATAGGAAGTATATCAAATCTGCTAGGAACTTACGAAATAAAATTAGATAAAAAACCATTATTGAGGGATGGTTACTGCTACCACTTGTCCGAATATGAATATTTTTACGTGGAATCCAAAAACATTTTCAGAAACGTTATCAGCAAACATCCTTCGGAAATATAAACACTGGTCGTAGACACATCCCTAGTATTTGATACCTGGAGTGTTTATATTTAAGATTTAGTGAATAAAGTACTTAGTTATAATCCCAACTAAGTACTTTTGTGTTTGCGGAAAACATATAATTACAAGGATTGTTATAAAAATTTATAAATGTACCCTATTTATCACCTAAAACTATAACAATTATGTTATAACTATAAGTGTGAGGGAGAAAGAAACACCCCCAAAACATTACACCTAAAACTCTATGAGGATGGTAGCCGCGCCTATTCATAGCGCGGTGGAAAT
>ERZ1740062.153-NODE-153-length-53041-cov-7.344789_pt1 | contig 53041 bp, 58 predicted proteins | sample MGYA00581741_ERZ1740062 | MGnify/ENA primary metagenome ERZ1740062 (study PRJEB43018, sample SAMN04849747) | marine metagenome | isolation source: floating plastic debris | place: Pacific Ocean | collected 2008-09-01 | study: EMG produced TPA metagenomics assembly...
AGGCGGCCGTACCGTCGGTGCCGGCGTCGTCGCCAGCATTCAGAAGTAAAGTATTGAAATGAGCACCGGCCCAATTTCGGGCCGGTGCTGAATTTTTGGATGGCGCTGAACATGGACAGCCAAGACATTCGCATTCGCCTCAAGGCCTTCGATCACCGAGTGCTCGATCAGTCGACCTCGGAGATCGTCGGTACGGCGAAACGAACCGGAGCTCAGGTGCGCGGGCCGATTCCGCTGCCGACCCGGATCGAGAAATTCACGGTGTTGCGCGGGCCGCACATCGACAAGAAGAGTCGCGAGCAGTTCGAGATCCGGACGCACAAGCGGCTGCTCGACATCGTCGATCCGACGCCGCAGACCGTGGACGCGCTGATGAAGCTCGACCTTGCCGCCGGCGTTGACGTCGAGATCAAGCTGAAGGGCTAGGGACGATGCGTACTGGTTTAATTGCGCAGAAGATGGGTATGACCCGCGTGTTTACGCCGGAAGGCGAGAACGTGCCGGTTACCGTTCTGCAGATGAAAGATTGCCAGGTGGTGGCGGTGCGGACGACGGAGAAGGACGGCTACGATGCGGTCCAGCTCGGTGCGTTCAAGGCCAAGCCGAGCCGGGTGACCAAGCCGCTGCGCGGCCACTTCGCCAAGGCGAAGGTGGAGCCGAAGCGCCGCGTTGTCGAATTCCGCGTCTCCAACGACGCGCTGCTCGAAGTCGGGCAGGAACTCTCCGCCGCACACTTCGTGGCGGGCCAGTTCGTCGACGTGACGGGCACCTCGATCGGTAAGGGCTTTGCCGGTGCCATGAAGCGGCACAATTTCGGCGGCCTGCGCGCCAGCCACGGTGTCTCGGTTTCGCACCGGTCGCACGGTTCGACCGGTAACAACCAGGACCCGGGCCGTGTGTTCAAGGGCAAGAAGATGGCCGGCCACATGGGCGACCGTCGGGTCACCACTCAGAACCTGCAGATCGTCTCGATCGACGAGGATCGCGGCCTGATTCTGGTGAGGGGTGCGGTGCCGGGTGCCGAGGGCGGCTGGGTGATGGTGCGTGATGCCGTGAAGCGCGGTGCCATGGACGGCATTCCCTTCCCGGCGGGCCTGAAGAGCAAGCCTGAGGCGGCTGAGCCGGTCGCGGCGGCGGAAGCCGATGCCCCGGTCGCGGCCCAGGATGAGAAGGATCAGTAGTCATGAAGTGTCCGGTTACGACACTCGACAATAAGAAGGCCGGCGAGATCGATCTCGACGATGCGATCTTCGGGCTGCCGGCGCGCAAGGACATCCTGGCGCGCATGGTGAACTGGCAGTTGGCCAAGCGCCGCGCCGGGACGCACAAGGTGAAGACCCGCGGCGAAGTGTCCGGTTCGACCCGCAAGCTGTTCCGCCAGAAGGGCACCGGTAACGCCCGTATGGGCTCGGCCCGCACCACGCAGCGGCGTGGCGGCGGCACCGTATTCGGCCCGGTGGTGCGCGACCACAGCCACGAGCTGACCAAGAAGCTGCGCAAGCTCGGCCTCAAGACGGCGCTGTCGGCCAAGGCGGCCGAGGGCAAGCTGGTGGTGGTCGACGATGTCGCGGTGAAGGCGCCGAAGACGGCCGAACTGGCCAAGCAGTTCGCCGCGCTCGGCTGGTCCTCGGTGCTGATCATCGACGGCGCTCAGGTCGACGGCGGCTTCGTCAAGGCGGCGCGTAACATTCCGCTGGTCGACGTGCTGCCGCAGCAGGGCGCCAATGTGTACGACATTCTGCGCCGCGATACCCTGGTGCTGACCAAGGGTGCGGTCGAAGCTTTGGAGGCACGACTGAAATGAGCCGCGCACGCGCAATCAAGAGCGGGGCGACCAAGGTTTCCTCGGAGCGGATGTACGAAGTGATCCGTCGCCCCCTGGTGACGGAAAAGTCGACGCTGGCTTCCGAGCACAACCAGGTCACCTTCGTGGTGCCGCTGGACGCTTCCAAGCCGGAGATCAAGGTCGCCGTAGAGACGATCTTCAAGGTCAAGGTGAAGGCCGTTAACACCCTGCGCTCCAAGGGCAAGGTGAAGCGCTTCAAGGGCCGGCCGGGCAAGCGTTCCGACTTGAAGAAGGCTTTTGTGACCCTGGACGAAGGTCACAGCATCGACGTGACCACGGGGATCTAAGCGATGGCGCTTAAGAATTTCAATCCGACGACTCCCGGCCGCCGCGGCCTGGTTTCGATCGACCGCAGCGATCTGTGGAAGGGCGACCCGGTCAAGAAGCTGACCGAGGGCCTGACCAAGAAGGGCGGCCGCAACAACACGGGCCGGCTGACCGCGCGCCGCCGTGGCGGTGGCCACAAGCGGCTCTACCGCCTGGTCGACTTCAAGCGCCGTAAGTTCGACGTGCCGGCCACGGTCGCGCGCCTGGAATACGATCCGAACCGCAGTGCCTTCATCGCGCTGGTGGAATATCAGGACGGTGAGCAGAGCTACATTCTGGCGCCGCAGCGCCTGGCCGTCGGCGACACGGTGATTTCCGGACAGCGCGCCGACATCAAGCCGGGTAACGCGATGCCGCTGTCGTCGATCCCGGTCGGTACCATCGTCCACAATGTGGAGATGAAGCCGGGCAAGGGCGGGCAGATCGCGCGGGCCGCGGGCACCTACGTGCAGCTGGTCGGCCGCGACTCCGGTTACGCCCTGCTGCGTCTCGGCTCCGGCGAAGTTCGCATGGTGCGGTCCGAGTGCATGGCTTCCATCGGCGCCGTGTCCAACCCGGACCAGGCCAATACCAAGCTGGGCAAGGCCGGCCGCAACCGCTGGCTGGGCAAGCGCCCGTCGGTACGCGGCGTGGCCATGAACCCGGTCGATCATCCGCATGGCGGTGGTGAAGGCCGCACTTCTGGCGGCCGCCACCCGGTTACCCCCTGGGGCAAGCCGACCAAGGGTGCCAAGACCCGTCGCAACAAGAAGACGAATGCACTGATCGTGCGTCGTCGTCACAAGAAACGCTAAGGGAGCGAAGGCAGTGTCACGCTCTGTTTGGAAGGGTCCGTTCGTCGACAGCTATCTGCTGAAGAAGGCTGAAGCGTCGCGCGGTTCGGGTCGTAACGAGATCATCAAGACGTGGTCTCGCCGGTCGACCATCATGCCGCAGTTTGTCGGCCTGACGTTCGGTGTTTACAACGGCAAGAAGTTTCTGCCGGTCCTGGTGACTGAGAATATGGTGGGCCACAAGTTCGGCGAGTTCGCGCCGACGCGCACCTTCTTCGGTCACGCGGCCGACAAGAAGGCCAAGAGGGGCTAAGTCGATGGGTAAGCCGAAAAATCCCAGCACTCTGTCCGAGGTCGAAGCCCGCTCGGTGGTGCGCAACCTGCGCACCAGCCCGCAGAAGCTGAACCTGGTGGCGCAGTCGATCCGTGGCATGACGGCCGAGCAGGCGCTGGCGGAACTGACGTTCTCCAAGCGGCGCATCGCCAACGACGTGAAGAAGGCTCTTCAGTCGGCGATCGCCAATGCGGAGAACAATCACCAGCTGGACGTCGATCGCCTCTATGTCTCCGAGGCCAGCGTCGGCAAGAGCTTTGTGATGAAGCGTTTCCGCGCCCGTGCGCGCGGCCGCGCCGGGAAAATTGTTAAGCCATGGAGCCGCCTGACGGTGGTTGTGCGCGAACGCGAGGAAACGGCGTAATGGGTCAAAAAGTCAATCCGATCGGCCTCCGGCTCGGGATCAACCGGACTTGGGATTCCCGCTGGTTTGCCGACGATAACTACGCGGCTCTGCTGCACGAGGACCTTGCCATCCGCAAGTTCCTGCGCAAGCGCCTGCAGCAGGCCGGCGTGTCGCGCATCGTCATCGAGCGGCCGGCCAAGAAGGCGCGCATCACGATCCACACCGCGCGTCCCGGCGTCGTCATCGGCAAGAAGGGCGCGGACATCGAGAAGCTGCGTTCGGCGCTGCAGGCGATGACGGCCAGCGATGTGCATCTGAACATCGTCGAGATCCGCAAGCCGGAGATCGACGCCACGCTGGTCGCCGAGAACATCGCCAGCCAGCTGGAGCGCCGGGTTGCGTTCCGCCGCGCCATGAAGCGGGCCGTGCAGTCCGCCATGCGCCTGGGCGCCAACGGCATCCGGATCAACTGCGGCGGCCGTCTGGGCGGTGCGGAGATCGCGCGTACGGAGTGGTATCGCGAAGGCCGCGTGCCGCTGCACACCCTGCGCGCGGACGTCGACTATGGCGAGGCCACGGCGAAGACCACCTACGGCACCTGCGGTGTCAAGGTCTGGGTCTTCAAGGGCGAGATCATGGCGCACGACCCGATGGCCCAGGACAAGCGGGCGCAGGAAGCCCAGACGGCGCGCTAAGGCGCACCGGGCGACGAGAAGTTTTGAGGAACGACGGTTATGTTGCAGCCGAAGCGAACAAAGTACCGGAAGGCCCACAAGGGGCGCATCCACGGCAAGGCCAAAGGCGGCACGCAGCTGAACTTTGGGGCCTATGGCCTGAAGGCGATCAGCCCGGGCCGTGTGTCGGCGCGCCAGATTGAGGCCGCCCGCCGTGCCATCACGCGTCACATGAAGCGTGTCGGTAAGCTGTGGATCCGCATTTTCCCGGACGTTCCGGTGTCGTCCAAGCCGGCGGAAGTCCGCCAGGGCAAGGGTAAGGGTTCGCCGGAATGGTGGGCCGCGCGGGTGAAGCCGGGCCGTGTGCTGTTTGAGCTGGAGGGCGTACCCCAGGATCTGGCCCGTGAGGCCTTTACCCTGGCCGCCGCGAAGCTGCCGGTGCATACCAAGTTCATCACCCGCATTGGCGGTGAGGAGCACTAAGTCATGAAGGCAGAAGATATGCGGACCAAGTCCGCGGACGAGCTGAAAGAATCGCTTTTGGGCCTGCGGAAGGAGCAGTTCAACCTGCGCTTCCAAAAGGCGAGCGGTCAGCTCGAAAATACGGCGCGCGTGCGGCAGGTTCGCCGCGATATTGCGCGAATTAAAACGATCCTGCGCGATAAGCAGCAGGCGGCGTCTTAGGAGTTAAACGGCTATGCCGCGTCGGATCTTGCAAGGTGTGGTGGTGAGCGATAAGGGCGACAAGACGATTACCGTCTTGGTCGAACGTCGAGTCATGCACCCGGTCTACAAGAAATTCATCAAGCTGTCGAAGAAGTACCGTGCGCATGACGAGGGCAACGTTTGCCACGTCGGCGACCTGGTTCGAATTCGCGAGTGCCGCCCGATTTCCAAGTCCAAGACTTGGGAAGTGGTCGGCGACGAGCAAGCAGCTTAGAGCTAGGAAAGGGCCAGACCGATGATCCAGATGCAGACGCAGCTAGACGTCGCAGACAATTCGGGTGCCCGCCGCGTGCAGTGCATCAAGGTGCTGGGCGGTTCGAAGCGCAAAACGGCGAGCGTCGGTGACGTCATCGTTGTCTCGGTAAAGGAAGCCATTCCGCGCGGTCGCGTGAAGAAGGGCGACGTGCACCAGGCGGTGATCGTTCGTACGGCCAAGGAAATTCGCCGCAATGACGGCAGCACCATCCGTTTCGACAGCAACGCGGCGGTGTTGATCAACAAACAGGGCGAGCCGATCGGGACCCGTATCTTCGGCCCGGTCACTCGTGAGCTTCGTGCGAAGAATTTCATGAAGATCATCTCCCTGGCGCCAGAGGTGCTGTGATGGCTACGAAGTTCAAGATCAAGAAGGGCGACAAGGTCGTCGTCACTACCGGCCGCGACAAGGGCAAGCAGGGCGAAGTCCTGCGTGTGCTGCGGGCCGAGGACCGCGTTCTGGTCCAGGGCGTGAATATGGTCAAGCGCCATACCGCGCCGTCTCAGATGTCGCCCGGCGGCATCATCGAGAAGGAAGCCTCGCTCCACATTTCCAATGTGGCGCACATCGACCCGAAGTCGAACAAGCCGACCCGGGTCGGGTACAAGATTGACAAGGACGGTCGCAAGACCCGGATCGCCAAGCGCTCCGGCGAAGCTATCGACCTCTAAGCGAAGGTCACAGACATGAAACCGCGCTTGCAAGAGCACTATAACGCTACGCTGAAGACCGCCATGATGGAGGAATTCGGCTACAAGAATTCGATGGAAGTCCCGCGCATCGAGAAGATCGTTGTGAACATGGGCGTCGGCGAAGCCGTGTCGGATTCCAAGAAGATCAAATCCGCCGTCACCGAGATGGCGTTGATCACCGGCCAGCAGCCGGTGGTCACCAAGGCCAAGAAATCTGTGGCCACCTTCAAGCTCCGTGAGGGCATGCCGGTGGGCTGCAAGGTTACCCTGCGCCGGGAGCGGATGTACGAATTCCTGGATCGCCTGGTGACGATCGCCCTGCCGCGCGTGCGTGATTTCCGCGGTCTCTCGGGTAAGAGCTTCGACGGCCGCGGCAACTACGCCATGGGCCTGAAGGAGCAGATCGTTTTCCCGGAGATCGACTATGACACGGTCGACGAGATCCGTGGCATGGACATCATCATCTGCACCACCGCGAAGACCGACCAGGAAGCCCGTGCCCTTCTCAAGGGCTTTGACATGCCGTTTCGGGCCTAGAGGGGCGGAAGGAAAGAGTTATGGCGAAGACTAGTGCCGTCGAAAAGAACAAGGCCCGCAGGAAGTTGGTGGACCGCTATGCAGCCAAGCGGGCTGCGCTCAAGGCCGTCGCGACCAATCGCACGCTGCCGCCGGAAGAGCGCTTCCAGGCCTACCTGAAGCTTGCGCAGCTGCCGCGCAATTCAGCCAAAATCCGTATTCGTAACCGTTGCGAGGTGACCGGGCGCCCCCGTGGTGTCTACCGCAAGTTCAAGCTTTGCCGCATCACGATGCGCGAGCTGGCTTCGGTCGGTCAGATTCCTGGCATGGTTAAGTCGAGCTGGTAGGGGAGATCGGGCGATGGCTATGAGCGATCCCCTCGGTGATATGCTGACGCGTATCCGGAATGGACAGCGCAGCGGCAAGTCGAAGGTCCGCGCGCCGGCTTCGAAGATGCGTGCGAACGTTCTGGACGTGCTGAAGCGTGAGGGATACATCCGGGATTACCGGACGGAAGAAGTTGGCCGAGGCTTGGCGGAAGTCGAGATCGAGCTGAAGTACAACGAGGGCGCGCCGGTGATCCAGGAGATCGCGCGGGTTTCGCGTCCGGGCCGACGGGTCTATTCGAAGATCAAGGAGCTGTCGCGGGTCTACAACGGCCTCGGCATCACCATCCTGTCGACGCCGCGCGGGGTCATGTCCGACCAAGAAGCGCGTGCGGCGAATGTGGGCGGTGAAGTGCTCTGCCGCGTCTTCTGAAGACGCTGAGGTATTGAGGAACTGACTGATGTCGCGTGTAGGAAAAAACCCCGTCGAAGTACCGTCCGGCGTCGAGATCGCCGTCAAGGGCGGTCTGGTATCGGCCAAGGGCAAACTGGGCAGCCTGGACTTCCAGGCAACCGATGACGTGGCGATCACCCAGGAAGACGGTAAGATCTGGGTGAAGCCGGCCAATGACAGCAAGAAGGCCCGGGCCATGTGGGGCACGGCGCGTTCGCGGATCCAGAACATGGTGGTCGGCGTCTCCGAGGGCTTCAAGAAGGACCTGGAGATCAACGGCGTCGGTTACCGTGCCGCGGTGCAGGGCCAGGCCCTGAACCTGCAGCTTGGTTTCAGCCACGACGTCGCTTATCCGATCCCCGAGGGCATCTCGATCAAGTGCGAGAAGCCGACGGCGATCACGATCACCGGTGCGGACAAGCAGAAGGTCGGTCAGGTGGCGGCGGAAATCCGTGCCTATCGTCCGCCCGAGCCCTACAAGGGCAAGGGTGTGAAGTACGCGGACGAGGTCATCCTGCGCAAAGAAGGCAAGAAGAAGTAAGAGCCATGCAGACTTCAAAGCAGCTACACAACCGGCGCCAGCAGCGTGTGCGGAGCATGATCCGCCGCAAGGCGAGTGGCCGGCCGCGTTTGTCGGTATTCCGTTCCGGCAAGCATATCTATGCGCAGATCATCGACGACGGTGCCGGTCGCACCCTCGCGGCGGCCTCCAGCGTCGACGCGGCGCTGAAAGGCAAGCTGAAGCGCGGTGCCGACAAATCCGCCGCTGCCGAGGTTGGCAAGCTGGTGGCCGCGCGGGCCGTGGCGGCCGGCGTCAAGGAAGTCGTTTTCGACCGCGGTGGTTACATCTTTCACGGGCGGGTGAAGGCTTTGGCCGACGCCGCGCGTGAAGGCGGTCTGACGTTTTAAGGGAAGAATAGATTCATGGCACGAGCTCCCCGCGAAGGGCGGTCCCGCGACGATCGCCGGCAGCGCGACAACGACGAGCCGGAACTGATTGAGAAGCTGGTCGGCATCAACCGTGTCGCCAAGGTCGTCAAGGGTGGCCGGCGCTTCGGCTTCGCCGCCCTGGTGGTGGTCGGCGACGGCCGTGGCCGCGTCGGGCACGGTCATGGCAAGGCCCGTGAAGTGCCGGAAGCGATCCGCAAGGCGACCGAGCAGGCCAAGAAGCAGATGGTCCGCGTGCCGCTGCGCGAAGGCCGCACCCTGCATCACGACATCAAGGGCCGCTTCGGCGCGGGCCGGGTGATGATGCGCGCGGCCGAGGCCGGTACCGGGATCATCGCCGGTGGCCCGATGCGCGCAGTGTTCGAGGCGCTCGGCGTGCAGGACGTGGTGGCCAAGTCGGTCGGCTCGTCCAATCCTCACAACATGATCCGGGCGACCTTCGAGGCTCTGGAACGCAGCGTCAGCCCCCGCATGGTGGCGCAGCGCCGCGGCAAGAAGGTTTCCGACATTCTCGGCAAGCGCGACACGGCGGCTGCCGAGGCGCGGGAGTAAGCATCGATGTCTGCAGCTAAGAAGACCGTCACGGTCACCCAGACCGGCAGCCCGATCGGCCGCAGGAAGGACCAGCGAGCCACGCTCGTCGGTCTCGGCCTCAACAAGCTCCACCGTTCGCGGGAGCTGGAGGACACCCCCTCGGTGCGCGGCATGATCGACAAGGTCAAGCATCTGGTGCGCGTCGAAGGCGAGGCCTGAGGCGCCGGAAGTTCCGAATAACGTTATACCGGGCAGGGGCCCTCTCAGGGCCCCCGGTGAAGGGTAAAGTGCTATGAAACTCCATGAGTTGAGCGACAATCCGGGCGCCAGCAAGGCGCGCAAGCGGATCGGCCGCGGCATCGGTTCGGGCAAGGGCAAGACCTCGGGCCAGGGCCACAAGGGCCAGAAGGCGCGCTCCGGCGTGGCCATCAAGGGCTTCGAGGGTGGCCAGATGCCGCTGCATCGGCGTCTGCCGAAGCGCGGCTTCAACAACATCTTCGCCAAGAACTTCAAGGTGGTGAACCTCGGCCGCCTGCAGGAGGCGGTCGATGCCGGCCGCCTGGATGCGGGCAAGCCGGTCGACGCCGCGGCTCTGAAGGCCGCCGGTCTGGTGAAGTCGGCGCCCGATGGCATCCGCCTTCTTGCAAAGGGCGAGTTGAAGGCCAAGATCAATATTACCGTCGCGGGTGCGTCCAAGGCCGCGGTCGAGGCGGTTGAGAAGGCGGGCGGTTCCGTGACCGTGGTGGTGCCCAAGGCTCCGGCCGGCGAAAGCGCGCCCGCCTCCGAGTAATCGGGCGCCTCCCGCAACCCCCACCGCGAGACTCCAAGCCATGGCATCCGCCGCCGAGCAACTAGCTGCCAACATCAATTTCAGCGCCTTCGGTAAGGCGCCGGAATTGAAGAAGCGTCTGTGGTTTACGCTCGGTGCGTTGATCATCTACCGCCTGGGAACCTATATTCCGATCCCCGGCGTCGATCCGCAGATCCTGGCCGAGATCGTCTCCCAGCAGTCCGGCGGCATCCTCGGCGTTTTCGACATGTTCGCCGGCGGCGCCTTCAGCCGCATGACCATCTTCGCCCTCAACATCATGCCGTACATTTCGGCATCGATCATCATGCAGCTTCTGACGGCGGTGTCGCCGACCCTGGAAGCGCTGAAGAAAGAGGGCGAGGCCGGGCGCAAGAAGATCAACCAGTATACCCGCTACGGCACGGTGGTGCTGGCCGCCTTCCAGTCTTACGGCATCGCCGTGGGGTTGGAGAGTACTACGGGCAGTGCCGGTTCGGCGGTGCTCGACCCGGGCCTGTTTTTCCGCCTGACGACGGTGATCACCCTGACCGGCGGCACCATTTTCCTGATGTGGCTGGGCGAGCAGATCACCCAGCGCGGCGTCGGTAACGGCATTTCGCTGATCATCTTCACCGGCATCGTCGCCAACCTGCCGCTGGCGGTGGTCCAGGTGCTGGATCTCGGCCGGACCGGCGTGCTGGGGCCGCTGCTGATCATCGGCCTGCTGATCGGTGCGATTGCCGTGGTCGCCTTCATCGTCTTCATGGAGCGCGCCCAGCGCCGCATCGTGGTGCAGTACCCGAAGCGCCAGGTCGGCAACAAGATGTTCGGCGGCGAAGCCTCGCATCTGCCGTTGAAGCTGAACCCCTCGGGCGTCATTCCGGTGATTTTCGCCTCCTCGCTGCTGCTGCTGCCGGCCACGGTGGCCGGATTCTCCGGTGCCGGCGGGCCCGAGTGGCTGAGCTGGGTGAACATCTATCTCGCCCACGGCACGCCGCTGTTCATGGCGCTGTACGCGGCGCTGATCATTTTCTTCGCCTTCTTCTACAGCGGCATCGTGTTCAATCCCGACGACACCGCCGAGAATCTGAAGAAGCACGGCGGCTTCGTGCCCGGCATCCGCCCCGGCAAGAACACCGCCGAATACCTGCGGCACATCATTTTCCGCCTTGGCACTGTCGGCGCGCTCTATCTGACGCTGGTCGCCCTGCTGCCTGAGCTGCTGCGCGCGCAGTATTCCGCGCTGCCGTTCTACTTCGGCGGCACCTCGCTTCTGATCGTGGTCACGGTGACCATGGATACCGTCGGGCAGATCCACGCGCATCTGCTGGCGCACCAGTACGAAGGACTCATCAAGAAGTCCAAGCTCAAGGGACGGCGTGGATGAATGTCATTTTGTTGGGGCCGCCGGGCGCGGGCAAGGGAACCCAGGCCAAGCGCTTGGAAAAGCGGCATAATTTGGTCCAGCTCTCGACCGGCGACATGCTGCGGGCGGCGGTTGCCTCGGGCAGCGAGCTCGGCAAGAAGGCCAAGGTCCTGATGGATGCCGGCCATCTGGTGCCCGACGACCTGATGATCGCCATGATCGCCGAGCGCATCGATGCGCCGGACAGCGCCAGCGGCTTTATCCTGGACGGCTTCCCGCGCACCACGGCCCAGGCCGAGGCGCTGGACGAGATGCTGGCCGAAAAGGGCATGAAGCTGCATTCGGTCATCGAGATGAAGGTTAACGACGAGGTCCTGGTCGACCGAATCACCGGGCGCTACACCTGCGCCAAGTGCGGCGCCGGCTACCACGATACCTTCCAGAAGCCGAAGGTGGACGGGGTCTGCGACACTTGTGGCGGCACCGAGTTCAAGCGGCGCACCGACGACACCGCGGAGACCGTGCGCACCCGCCTGGCGGCCTACCACGCCCAGACGGCGCCGATCCTGCCCTATTACCGGGGCAAGGGGGTCCTGCAGGCGGTTGATGGCATGGCCGGGATCGACGAGGTGACCGATCAAATCGAGGGGGTCCTGGGGACGGCATGACGGTTGACTTGCAGGTTTCCCTCCCTATAATCCAGCGGTTCCGGCGCCTCCGGCGTACGGACGCTTTTGCTTGTCCAGATATGGTTTTCGGGTCGGCTGCGACCCGGGTCCGCGACGTTTAAGGAGTTCGCGAAGTGGCACGTATTGCTGGCGTCAACATTCCGACGCAGAAACGGGTCGAGATTGCTCTCACCTACATCCACGGCATTGGTCGCACCAAGGCGACCAGTATCTGTCAGCAGGTCGGTATCCCGCGGGAACGCCGGGTTAACGAACTGACCGACGACGAGGTCGCCCGGGTGCGTGAAGCCATCGATCGCGACTTCGTGGTCGAGGGCGACCTGCGCCGCGAAGTGGCCATGAATATCAAGCGCCTGATGGACCTGGGCTGCTACCGCGGCCTGCGTCACCGCAAGGGCCTGCCGGTCCGCGGTCAGGGCACCAAGACTAACGCGCGGACCCGCAAGGGCCCGGCGCGACCGATCGCCGGCAAGAAGAAAGCCGCCAGGTAACAACCTCAGCACCAGAATACGGGCAACAAGGCAATGGCCAAACCTCAAGCGCGTCTGCGCCGCCGCGAGAAGAAGAACATCAGCTCCGGCATTGCGCATGTGAACGCCACTTTCAACAACACCATGATCACCATCACGGACGTTCAGGGGAACACCATCTCCTGGTCTTCTGCCGGTGGCCAGGGTTTCAAGGGCTCGCGCAAGTCGACCCCCTATGCGGCGCAGATGGCCGCCGAGGATGCCGGCCGCAAGGCGCAGGAGCACGGCGTGCGCGTCCTTGAGGTCAACGTGAAGGGCCCGGGGTCGGGCCGCGAGTCGGCGCTGCGCGCGCTGCAGGCCGTCGGCTTCACGATCACCGCGATTCGCGACGTGACGCCGATCCCGCACAACGGGTGCCGGCCGCCGAAGCGCCGCCGCGTCTAAGTCTATAAGGGGCATTTTGCCCTGGGGGGCTTGCGGCCCCCCGCACCGGCTCGAGAGCCGGTGAATGAGAGGCAAGGGCGGGAGGCTGCCGGCCAGCTTGCCTCAAGAGGCCGACGGAAGCGCCGCCACCGTTTGAGCCGACATCGAACCAGCCTAGAAGTCGTGAGGGCACGAGCGTGCTGCAAAAGAACTGGACCGAACTGATTAAGCCGACAAAGCTGGACATTCAGCCTGGCCCCGACGCGCACCGCGTCGCCAAGGTTGTCGCCGAACCGCTGGAGCGTGGTTTCGGCCTTACCCTGGGCAATGCGATCCGGCGCGTGCTGCTGTCGTCGCTGCAGGGTGCGGCGGTGACTTCCATCCAGGTCGATGGAGTCCTGCACGAATTCTCGTCGATCCCGGGCGTGCGCGAGGACGTCACCGACGTCGTCCTGAACGTGAAGGCGATCGCGCTGCGTATGGGCGGTGAAGGCCCCAAGCGCATGCGTCTGCGGGCCGAAGGCCCGGGCGAAGTGACTGCCGGCCAGATCGAAACCGGTCATGACATCGAGATCATGAACCCCAACCTGGTGCTCTGCACGCTGGACGACGGCGCGCGGATCGACATGGAACTGACGGTCAACACCGGCAAGGGCTATGTCGCGGCGACCCAGAACCGTCCGGAAGACGCGCCGATCGGCCTGGTGCCGGTCGATTCGATCTTCTCGCCGGTGCGCAAGGTCTCCTACAAGGTTGAGAACACCCGTGTCGGTCAGGTCACCGACTACGACAAGCTCACCATGGAGCTGGAGACCAACGGTGCGGTGACGCCCGAGGACGCCGTGGCCCTGGCCGCGCGCATCCTGCAGGACCAGCTTCAGCTCTTCATCAACTTCGAAGAGCCGCAGCAGCGTCACGAGGAAGAGGCGACCAGCGAGCCGCCGTTCAACCGCAATCTGCTGCGCAAGGTCGACGAGCTGGAGCTCTCGGTTCGTTCGGCGAACTGCCTGAAGAACGACAACATCGTCTACATCGGCGATCTGGTGCAGAAGACCGAAGGCGAAATGCTGCGGACCCCGAACTTCGGCCGCAAGTCCTTGAACGAGATCAAGGAAGTGCTGTCGACCATGGGCCTGCACCTGGGCATGGAAATTCCCAACTGGCCGCCCGAGAACATCGAGGAACTGGCCAAGCGGCTGGAAGAGCCCTACTAGGGTTCGGCTGCAGCGGGAAGGTTTTGAGTTAGGAGCAAACGGCTCCCCCCGTTCGTGCAAGGAAGCGCCGGAGTGGCGACGAACTTGGCGGACGGCAGCACAATCGGCTTCGTGCGCGAGGCCAGGGACGAAGGGATAGACAGATGCGTCACGGTTTTCACGGCCGCCGGCTTAACCGGTCGACCAGCCACCGCAAGGCGATGTTCGCCAACATGGCGGCTTCCTTGATCAAGCACGAGCAGATCAAGACCACCCTGCCGAAGGCGAAAGACCTGCGGCGCGTTATCGATCGCCTGGTTACCCTGGGCAAGCGCGGCGACCTGCACGCCCGCCGTCAGGCACTCTCCGTGCTGCGCGATACCGACATCACGGCGAAGCTGTTCGACGACCTTGCCGAGCGCTACAAAGAGCGCAAGGGCGGCTACAGCCGCGTGCTGAAGGCCGGTTTTCGCTACGGGGACATGGCGCCGATGGCGGTGATCGAACTGGTCGACCGCGATCCCGACGCCAAGGGGCAGGACTCCGGGCCGACCCAGGAGGCCGTCGAGGAAGACGAGGACTGAGGTCCGCTTCCCCGCCGCCCCCGTTTGGCGACAGACTTACCGGAAAGGCAGCCCAAAAGGCTGCCTTTCCTGTTTGACGGCCCTGCCCGCGACCCCAAATATGAAGGGCGCCCGGTGTGAAGGGCGCCAAGCTATAAAGGGCGCCAAGATATAAAGGGCGGCGGAGAGACGGAGATCTTGTGAGGCAACAGCGCAACACTTTCAGGACTGGGTGCCGGGCGGTCGTGACCGCCGCGGCGGTGCTCGGCTGTGCCGCCCTGGCCTACGGGGGCGTCGGCGCGCCGGCGGTTGCCCAGAGCGCCAACCCGGCCGGCACAGTGACCCGCGAGGTTCCGGGCGACCGCGACGAGGTCATGCTGTCCTTCGCCCCGGTGGTGAAGAAGGCCGCCCCCGCGGTGGTGAACATCTTCGCCAAGCGCGAAGTGGAGCAACGCCGCGCGGTTTCCTCGCTGCTGGACGATCCTTTCTTCCGCCGTTTCTTCGGTGACGGCCCCGGCGACCAGAAGACCCGCAAACGCGAGCAGTCGTCGCTCGGCTCCGGCGTCATCGTCGGCGCCGAAGGCCTCATCGTGACCAATGAGCACGTCATCAAGGGGGCCACGGAGATCAAGGTGGTGCTGACCGACCGCCGCGAGTACGAGGCCGAATTGGTGCTGACCGACGAGCGCACCGATCTTGCCGTGCTGCGCATCGACCCGGCCGGCGAGCCGCTGCCGTCCATCGAGATGCACGACTCCGACGACGTGGAGGTTGGCGACCTGGTGCTGGCGCTCGGCAATCCCTTCGGCGTCGGTCAGACGGTGACCAGCGGCATCGTCTCGGCGCTGGCACGCACCCAGGTCGGCATCACCGACTTCAGCTTCTTCATCCAGACGGACGCGGCGATCAATCCGGGCAACTCGGGCGGCGCCCTGGTGACCATGGATGGCCGCCTCATCGGCATCAACACCGCCATCTATTCGAGCTCCGGCGGATCGGTCGGCATCGGCTTTGCGATTCCCGCCAACATGGTCCGCACCGTGGTCGACAGCGCGCGCAGCGGTACCGCCCTGGTGCGCGCCTGGGCCGGTATCGCCGGCCAGGACCTGACCTCGGAGCTGGCGGAGGGGCTGCGCCTCGATCGCCCGGGCGGGGTGGTCATCAGCGATGTCTACAAGGACGGTCCGGCCGACCGTGCCGGCATCGCCTCGGGCGACGTCATCGTCGCGGTGAACGACCAGCCGGTGAACGATCTGCAATCGTTGCGCTACCGGGTGGCCACCGGCGCCCTCGGCGAGTCGCTGGCGGTCGAGGTGGTGCGCCAGGGCAAGACGGTTACCGCCGAACTGCCGCTGGAGGCGCCGCCGGAGAGCCCGCCGCGCAACGAGGTGCGATTGCTCGGCCATCATCCCATGGGCGGCGCCTTTATCGCCAGCCTGTCGCCGGCGCTGGCCGAGGAACTCGACATGCCGGACAACTGGGCCGGCGTGGTGATCACCCGGGTCCAACGCGGCACGCCCGCCAACCGTGTCGGCTTCCGCGCGCGCGACGTCATCCTCTCCCTCAACGGGCAGACCTTTCAGAACTCCGGCGACCTGGCCGATGTGCTCGACCGCACCACCAGCAAGTGGCAGATCACTTTCAAGCGCGACGGCAAGATCCGCCGGGTCGAATTCAGTTCCTGATGCGGGGCCTGATGTGGGTCCCGATACGCAAAGTGCGGCGGAGGCGGCCGTGACCGAACTCCTGGCATGACCGGGCTTTTCGAAAGCCAGGCGCCGCGGCCCTTGGCCGACCGCCTGCGCCCGCAGGCGCTCGACGAGGTCGTCGGCCAGAACCACCTGCTGGCCCCGGAAGGTCCGATCGGGCGCATGGTGCGCTCCGGCCGGCTCGCATCGCTGATCCTGTGGGGGCCGCCGGGCTGCGGCAAGACCACCATCGCCCGCCTGCTGGCGGCGGAGACCGATCTGGAGTTCGAGCCGCTGTCGGCGGTGTTCTCGGGCGTCGCCGATCTGCGCAAGGTGTTCGAGCGCGCCCGGCAGCGGCGTCTGGCCGGCCGCGGCACGCTGCTGTTCGTCGACGAGATCCATCGCTTCAACCGCGCCCAGCAGGACGGCTTCCTGCCCTATGTGGAGGACGGCACCGTCATCCTGGTCGGCGCGACCACCGAGAACCCGTCCTTCGAGTTGAACCCCGCCCTGCTGTCGCGCAGCCAGGTGATGGTGCTGAAGCGCCTGGAGGAGGCGCCGCTGCGCGAACTGCTGGCCCGCGCCGAGGCGGCCGAGGGCCGCGATCTGCCGCTGACCCCGGAAGCGCGCGCCGCCCTGATGGCGATGGCTGACGGCGACGGGCGCTACCTGCTGAACCTGGCCGAAGAGATCTTCGCCCTGGGGAGCGGGCCCGACGGCACCGGGCCCTGGAAAGCCGGCGACAAGCTGGATACCGCGGCCTTGGCCCAGGTGGTGCAGAAACGTGCGCCGCTTTACGACAAGGGGCAGGAGAGCCACTACAACCTGATCAGCGCGCTGCACAAGTCGTTGCGCGGCTCCGACTGCGATGCCGCGCTCTACTGGTTCGCGCGCATGCTGGACGGCGGCGAGGACCCGCACTATATCGCCCGCCGCCTAGTGCGTTTCGCCGTCGAGGACATTGGCATGGCCGACCCGGCGGCGCTGACCCAGAGCGTCGCCGCCTGGCAGGCCTTCGAGCGCATCGGCAGTCCGGAGGGCGAACTGGCCCTGGCCCAGGCGGTCATCTACCTGGCGACGGCGCCGAAATCCAACGCCGCCTACAAGGCCTACGGCGCGGCGCGCCGGGCCGCCAAGGACAGCGGCTCCCTGGCACCGCCGGCCCATATCCTCAACGCACCGACCAAACTGATGGCCGAGTTGGGCTACGGCAAGGGCTACGCCTACGACCACGACACGGCGGAAGGCTTCTCAGGGCAGGACTATTTTCCCGAGGGTCTGCCGCGTCAGGCCTTCTACCGGCCGGTCGAGCGCGGCTTCGAAAGAGACGTACGCAAACGGTTGGAATACTGGGAAAAGCTGCGAAACCAGGCCGCCGGCCGGGCCGGGGGCGGCGGCCAGGGGCCGCAAGAGGACTAGCCCTGCAACTCATGCGAATCTGCTATTCGACCTTGCCGGTTGTGCCGACGGCCAAAGGACGTCATTTGTCACCCAGACAATAATCACCGGTCGCGAGAACGCGTCGGGTGGCAGGTAATACGAGGGGTCGAAATGGCGAATTACTGCGTACCCGAGAAGGGTAAGGCAGCACTCCTTTGCATCTCGGCGCAGCGCGACTTTGTGGCGCAAGGCTCGCCCGTGCGGGCCTGCGGATGGCCTTCGGCGCTGCCCAACATCGGCCGGCTGGTCGACTGCTTCCGCGCGCAGCAGGCGCCGATTTATCATTCGGTCCGGCTGTACAAGGCCGACGGCTCCAATGTGGATGCCTGCCGCCGCCAGGCGGTGGAGGAAGGCCTCCGGATTCTCATGCCCGGCACCCTGGGCGCCGAGCTGATCGACGACCTGAAACCCAACAAGGACGTGCGCCTGGATCCGGAGACGCTGTTCGCCGGCGACTTCCAGGAGATCGGCTCCCACGAATACGTCCACTACCGGCCGCGCTGGGGCGCCTTCCACAACACCGGCCTGGAAGACAAGCTGCGCGCCCAGCGCATCACCACCCTGGTGATCTGCGGCTTCAGCTTCTCCACCGGCGGCCGCGCCTCGGTCTACGAGGCCAGCGCCCGCGATTTCCGCATCGTGCTGGTGCCCGATGCCCTGTGCAACGCCACCGAGGAAGCCGTTCAGGAACTCGGCCGCATGGGGATCTACCTGATGGACACGGTGAACTGCCTGGCCTGGATGGCCGGCGCGGGCCCCAGTTCGGTCGAGGCGGCCTGAGCGCCGGTATTCCGACCGCCCTAAATTCCATTAACCTAAGCCCCGGTTTGCACCCTTGGCCGCGCTTTGCTAGCTAAAGGCGGCGGACCCCCGTGCCGCCATCGTCGTCGCTATCGCCGCCGCCATCGCTAGGGCCGCAAGGGAACACCAAGGGCATGCAGGTCAACATTCTCGCCGCCGTGGCCTTTGGCGGAGCGCTCGGCGCCGTCGGGCGCTACCTCGCGGTCTCTCAGGTGGCCCGCTGGTTCGACCACGGCTTTCCCTACGGCACCCTGACCGTCAACGTCGTCGGTTCCTTCGCCATGGGCCTGCTGATCGAGTTCGGCGCGCTCGCCTGGTCGCCGTCTCCCGAACTGCGCGCCTTCATCGCCGTCGGCTTCCTGGGGGCCTTCACCACCTTCTCGACTTTCTCGATGGAAACCGTGTTGCTGTACGAGCGGGGCGCCCTGCTGGCCTGTGCCGGCTATGTCGCCGCTTCGGTGGTGCTCTCGGTCGGCGCCTTCTTCGCTGCGCTGGCCCTCGTGCGGACACTGCTGGCATGAGCGGCGTCGAACAGATCACCGTCGCCGCGGACGACAGCGGCCAGCGCCTCGACCGCTGGTTCAAGCGGCACTACCCGCAACTGACCCACGGGCGGCTGGAGAAGATGCTGCGCAAGGGCGAGGTCCGTGTCGACGGCCGGCGGGTCAAAGCGTCGGAGCGCCTGGAAGAGGGCCAGGTGGTGCGGGTACCGCCGATGCCGCCGGTGCTGGCGGCCGGAGAGTCCCCGCGGCCCCAAGGCCCGGCAGCCCTTTCCGTTTCGGCCAAGGAAACGGCGGCCCTGCAGGCGGCGGTGCTTTATCGCGACGATAACGTCATCGCCCTCGACAAGCCGGCGGGCCTGGCGGTGCAGGGCGGCAGCGGCCAGCGCCGTCACCTCGACGGGATGCTCGATGCGCTGCGCTTCGGCGCCGACGATCGCCCGCGCCTGGTGCACCGCCTGGACCGCGACACCGCCGGTGTGCTGCTGCTGGCACGCAACGCGCCGACGGCGCGCGCCCTGACGGCGGCGTTCCGCGGCAAGGAGACCCAGAAGATCTATTGGGCGCTGGTCGCCGGGGTGCCGAAGGAACGCCGCGGCCTCATCGACCTGCCGCTGGCCAAGCAGGCCCAAAACGCCGGCGGGATTCCGGGGCAGGGCGGCGAGGCCATGGGCCACGATGCGGAAGCGGGCAAGCCGGCCCGCACCCTGTTCCAGGTGGTGCAGAACTATCGCAACGCGGTGACCTGGCTGGTGCTGGTGCCCCTGACCGGGCGCACCCACCAGCTGCGCGTGCACTGCGCGGCACTGGGCACGCCCATCGTCGGTGACGGCAAGTATGGGGGCCGCGAGGCCTTTCCGGAGGCCCTGTCGCGGGCCGGGGTGCCGGCGAAGGTCCTCCACCTGCTGGCCCGGGAACTGGCGCTGCCGGATCCGGAAACCGGCACCACGCTTAGGGTGAGTGCGCCCTTGCCGCCGCACATGGCGGCGACCTGGAAGGCGATTGGCTTCGACGAAGCGAAGGGTGACGGCGCCCTGCAGGCGCTGCTGGCCTATGCCGAGGGGCTCAGCCACTCGCCGGCGAAAGGCCAGCAGCCGCTGTAAGCGGCAAATACGGGATCAGAAGGCGAAGCGGAAGGCCGGCTGCTCCGGGCTGTCGTCGGCCAGCTGGTTGGCCGGTTCCGCGTCGTCCGGCTCGGCGCTGGGCTTGGGCAGGTTGCGCAGCATCGCCGCGGTGCGGGCGCGCCACGCCATGTCGGCAACCACGGTTTCCAGATTGAAATCCCACTGCGGGTTGTCGCCGCGGGGTACGTATTTGGTCTCTTCCGCGGCCGAATAGTGGCGGTCGACACTGCGCCGCCAGTCCTTGGCATCGGCCGGGGCGCTCGCGACGAGGATTGCGGCCGCGGCGATCGCTGCGGCGGAGATGAACCGGGTGAGCTTGAACGACATACCTACCCCTTTTTTCCTGATGGCCGATGCCGGAATGTAGAGGGGCAGTTTTTGTCATTTCTCCTGTTAAATGCTTAATGCTGCAGAATATCCCCAATAAAAACCAATTAATGTCACAGAAAAATAAAGTAATAGAAAGTTTATATTCTATTAATGCTTTGTTAATTGGCAGGATGATTGCGGCGCAAAGGCGACCGGCCCCAAACCGGGGCAAAGCGGATCAAGGGCTTAGCCTGAAAGGGGATGCCGCGCTGAGGTTGGCGGCGGTCCCTTGTTCTCGCCACCGTGCTGTGGCGATTTCGCCCTGTTTCCCGGGCGGTTTATTCGTCGCGCCGACGCCGGGTGAAGATGTCGCGGATTACCTGGTGCATCAGTTGATCGAACCTCTCGTCCTCCGGGCCATCGGCCTCTTCGACCCAACCGTCGACGGCGGCCAGCAGGTCGTCGCCGCGGCAGAAGCCGGCGCGCAGATCGATGCGGGGCTCCGGCTGGGGCGGTCCGCCGGCAGGCTGTCTGCGGCAGAACGCCAGCAGTTCCCCACTGTTGGGTGGATTGAACACCAGGACCAGGCGGAATTCCGGGTCCTCGGCAGCTTCCCGGTCGGTGGTCAGGCGCAGGACGCGGCTTTGCAGGGCCTGCTCCATCACCGCCACGACGCGGGCATCCAGGGTGTCTCCGTCGGCGAAGGGGGTGCCGTTGATCTCCAGATAGAGGGGCCCTTCGCCGCGGGTTGCCGAGGCCAGGAACTCCAAGGTGCCGTTGGCGTGCATGTAGGGGGTTACCGTAGCCGGCCCCTCGTCGCAGGCGGCCAGGCCGAGCAGGGCCGCCAGGGCGGCGGGGCGGAAACCGGGGCGCCGGTATCGGCCGGCAGGGGTGGGGCAGGACGGTGGCATGGCGCTCGCTGGCTCGAATCGACGTCACGAATCGACTTAAGGATGCGGCGCCGACGTGATAGAGACAACGCCCAATGAGCAAGCTCCCCTTCGCCCACCGCTTCATCGTTTTCGATGTCGACGGCACCCTCATCGACAGCCAGCACACGGTTGTCCACTGCATGACCGAAGCCTTCACCGTGCAGGGCCTGCCGGCGCCGTCGGCGGCGGCGATCCGGGCCACCATCGGCCTGAAGCTCGATATTGCCCTGACCAGCCTGCTGCCGGACCCGGCGGCCGCCGATGCCGGCGAACAGGCCCTGGCGCTGGTCGAAGGCTATCGCACCGCCTTCTTCACCCTGCAGGACAGCCCCGGCCATGACGAGCCGCTGTTCCCGGGCACGCTGGAGATGCTGGAGGCGCTGAGCCATCCGGAGATCTTCCTCGGCATCGCCACCGGCAAGAACCGCCGTGGCCTCAGCCGGGTGCTGGCGCGCCACAGCCTCGAGAGCCGCTTCCATAACCTGAAGACCGCCGACGACGGCCCCGGCAAGCCGCACCCCCATCTGCTGGAAGCGGCCATGGCGGAGGTCGGTGCCACGCCCGCCGAAACGGTTATGGTCGGCGATACGACCTACGACATCGAGATGGCGCGCGCAGCCGGCTGTACGGCCGTCGGGGTCGACTGGGGCAATCACCCGGAAGAGCGGCTGCGGGCGTCGGGAGCTCATTGCGTGATTGGGCACTTTTCCGATTTGATGCAAGAGCTTGTGAGGCTAAGCGGAGAGCGGGTATGAAGCTGAAGCGGATCGTCACCGGTGCCGTCGCGCTGGCCGCGGCGGTTCTGGTCGCCGGCTATGCCATCATCGCCTCGCTGAATGTCGAGCAGGTCGCCGAGGTCGCCAAGGCCGAGGTGAAGGCCGCTACCGGCCGCGACCTCACGGTCGGTGGGCCGGTTGGCCTGCGGATCTCGCTGGATCCCTCGATCATCCTGCAGGATGTCGGCTTCGCCAATGCCCCCTGGGGCAGCCGCCCGCAGATGGCCCGCGTGAAGCTGCTGGAGATCGAGGTCGCGCTGTTGCCGCTGCTGACCGGCGAGGTGGTGGTGAAGCGGCTGGTGGTGATCGAGCCGGATATTCTGCTGGAGACCGATGCCCAGGGCCGCGGCAACTGGGACTTTGCCGCCGACAGCGGTCCGGCGGTGCCGCCAGATCGCGGCGGCGGCCCGGTGAACCTGCCCGACGTTCAGGCCTTCCGCATCCAGGGCGGCCAGCTGCGTCTGGTCGATGCCACGGCCGGAGAAACCTTGCGGCTCGACGTGACCGAGGCCGTCGGCGCCCTGCCCGGCGACGGCGGCCCCCGCAGCCTGCGATTGGCGGCGGTCTACAACGGTCATCCCATCGTCGTCGAGGGCCGCTTCAGCGGGCTGCCGGCGTTGCTGTCCGGGGCGCCGGCGCCGGTCGACCTGACCCTGCAGGCCGGCGGGACCACGGTCGTCATCAAGGGCGTGGCGGGCAACCTGACCGGCGCCGCCAGCGCCGATGTGGCCGTGGCGGCCTTTGGCGGGAACCTGGCGGGTTTGTCGCCCCTGGTGGACAGCGACCTGCCGCCGCTTGGCCCGTTTGATCTTTCAAGCAACTTGAAGGTCGATGGCGAAGATTTTGATTTCTCTGGACTTGTTCTGACGATCGGCGGCAGCGACGTGACCGGTAACGCGGCTCTCTCAATGGCCGGAGACCGGCCGATGGTGAAGGCGGCCCTGGTCGCAAAGCTGCTCGATCTCGCCGATTTCGCCGGCGACGTGCGCCCGGCGGAAGGGACCGCCGACGGCAGCGGCAAGGTTTTCTCGGACGCGCCGCTGCCGCTCGCGGCGCTGCAGGCGGTGGATGGCCGGGTGAAGCTGGATGCCGAGCGCCTGCGCGCCGGCGGCGTCACCCTGGAGGACGTCGCGGCGACGCTGGTGCTGAAGGACGGCGACCTTACCGTGGAGCCGCTGAGCGCCAAGCTGGCCGGCGGCGATCTCGGCGGGCGGCTGGCCCTGACCCAGGCCAATGCGCCGGCCGATGCTGCGGCCGCGCCGGAACTGGCGTTGACCCTGAAGGGTGCGAACATCGACTTCGGCGATCTGTTGAAACAGGCTGCGGTGAGCGATGGCGTCGGCGGCGAACTGGAACTCGACGTCGATCTCACCGGGAAGGGGGCCAGCCCCCACGCCATCGCAGCCGATCTCGGCGGGCATGTCCAGGCGGTGTCCCTGGACGGGACCCTGGACAACGGGCTGCTGAGCGTCCTCAGCGCCGGCCTGGGCGACATCACCGGGCCGCTGTTCGGCGACAGCGAGAACACCCGCCTGGAGTGCTTCGTCAGCCGCTTCGAGCTCGAAAAGGGCCAGGCGAAGAGCCGTGCCCTGGTGCTCGACACCGGCGCCTTCGCGGTGGCCGGGCGCGGCGGCCTCGACCTCGACGGCGAGCACGTGAGCCTCGCGTTCGATACCCAGACCAGCCAGCCCAGCCTCGCCAGCCTTGCGGTGCCTTTCCGGGTCGTCGGCCCGCTGGCCGATCCCGGCGTGGTGCCCGACCCGATCGGCGCGGCGATTGGCGTGGTCGGCACGGTCGGCGACGTGGCGCAGACCGGCGGCAACTTGGTCGGCGGCGCGGTCGATGCCGTCGGCGGCCTGATCGGCACCGGGCCGATCATCGGCCATATCGGCAGCGATCAGACCCTCTGCGGCGAGGCGCTGGCGGCCATCGGCCGCGGTGGCGCCCAGCCGAAAACCTCCGGCGGTCTCGCCGACGAGGTCGGCGATGCGGTGAAGGGGGTCGGCGAGGGGATCGAAAAGGGGCTGAAAGGCCTGACCGGCGAGTGAGATTGATAGAGAGCGATGCAGCAGAAAATCAAACGTTTCTACAAGACGGCCAGCGCCGTGCCGGCGCCCGAGGCCTCGGCGACCGAGGACTCGGCGCCCGGCGGCTTTGCGGTGGTCCTCGACGGCCGGCCGGTGCGGACCCCCGGCCGGGCGGCCCTGGTGCTACCCACACAGGTTCTGGCCGCGGCCATTGCCGAGGAATGGCAGAACCAGCCGGAGGAGGTCGATCCGCCGTCGATGCCGCTGAACGCCCTGGCCTGCACGGCCATCGACATCGTGCGTCCTCACCGCGTCCAGATCGTCGAGGACCTGCTCGGCTTCGGCGGCCACGACATGCTGTGCTACTGGACCGACGAGACCGGTGAGCTGCTGCGCCGCCAGCAGCAGCACTGGCAGCCGCTGCTCGACTGGGCGGCCGAGGCGCTCGGAGCGCCGCTGAAGAAGACCTGCGGCATCGTCTCCCAGGCCCAGCCACCGGAGAGCCTGGCAGCCCTGCAACGCAGCGTGGAGACCCACGACGATCTGGCCTTGACCGCCCTGGCGGCGGCGGCGAAAGCGGCGGGCTCTCTGGTCATCGGCCTGGCGCTGGCGAGCGGGCGGATAGACGCCGGCGAGGCCTTCATGCTGTCGCAGCTCGACGAGCTCTACCAGGCGGAACGCTGGGGCGAGGATGCGGAGGCGGTGAAGCGCCGTGAGGCTTTGCGCGGCGAGCTGGAAAGCGCCGAACGCTTTCTTCAGCTCATTCGCTAGAAAAGCCTTATAGAATTCTGGAATATCAGGAGAATTCGCGCGTTGCCGGCGGCGTCTGCGCGCCTTTCATCATGACCTCGGCCAGGGCTGTATAGGCCTTGGCCCAGGCCTGCTCCATCTGCGGCGTGAAGGCGCCCTGGAGGCCTTCCTTCAGGGTCCACAGCAGGGCCTTGGCGACGCTCTCGTAGTGCTTGAATTCGACGCCGTAGTCGTTGTGGCGCTGGCCCATGATCTTCAAGGCCGGCACCAGCTGTTCGAAGCGGTCGAGGCTGGCGATGGCTGTCTTTAGGACCGACATCAGCTTGCGGCCTTGTTCGGCCATGTCGCCTTTGAACAGCGGCTTGGTGCTGGGATCGATCTCGAAGAGCTTGTCGTAGAACAGGCCGGCCGCGTCGTCGGCCATGGGATCGACCAGGGCAAAGCTTTCCTGGACCAGGTCGATTTCCGCCGCGGTCAGGGCCGGGCTCTGCAGTTCGTCCGCGGGCGTTGAAGCAGCCGCTTGGGCCGGGGCCGGGGTAGGGGCCTGGGCCTGGGCCTGGGGCGGGGTTGGCGCCGGCGCCGCGGTTTTGACCGGCGCTTCGATGGAGGTCTCTTCGGGGGCCTCGGTGCGGGTCCTTTCAGGGACCGGCACGTCAGCGGCCGGCCCGCCCGGTGCCCTCCGGTTCTGATGCCGGGCTTCGTCGTCGTTCAATTCGGCCAGGCGCTCGATCCGGCTGGTCAGACTGGTGGCAATCTCGGCGATCTCCGCCGTGGTCTTGCTGGTCTGGGTGGCCAGCGACTTTACTTCGCCGGCAACCACCGCAAAGCCCTTGCCGGCCTCGCCGGCGCGCGCCGCCTCGATGGTGGCGTTCAGCGCCAGCAGGTTGGTCTGCTTGGCGATGGCTTCGATCTGGCGGGCCATCTTCGCCACGTTCTCGACGTCGGCGCGCAGGTGGGCGATCTGTTCGGCGACGCCTTCGTTGGCATCGGCGGGACCGGCGGCAGGCTGCGGCTGATGGGAACGGGCGGGAGCGGCGGGCATGGACAGGCTTCCTAGTCTCGGGGAGGCGGGGCCTGTGGCCCTCTTGAAAAAAAACTAGTCTCTGTGGAAGCAACGGCCGGTAGCGGCGTACTAATGCTAAACAAACGGTCGAAGCGTCGCGGCGCCCCTTGGGCGGTTGCTCGCCGGCTGGTACAGCCGCCGCGCACGTGCTATCAGCTTGGCCAAAATTAACGCAGGGAAATCGGCGTCATGCAGGACATCCTCCAGCGACTTGAGGAAATGCGCGCGGAGGCCGCCATCGGCGGCGGCCAGCGGCGGATCGAGGCACAGCATGCCAAAGGCAAGCTGAGTGCCCGCGAAAGGCTGCAGATTCTTCTCGACGAGGGCTCCTTCGAGGAGTGGGACATGTTCGTCGAGCACCGCTGCATCGATTTCGGCATGGAACAGCAGAAGGTCTCCGGCGACGGCGTGGTGACCGGCCATGGCACCATCAACGGCCGCCTGGTCTTCGTCTTCAGCCAGGATTTCACCGTCTTCGGCGGCTCCCTGTCGGAATCCCACGCCGAGAAGATCTGCAAGATCATGGACAAGGCGGTCCAGGTCGGCGCTCCGGTGATCGGCATCAACGATTCCGGCGGCGCGCGCATCCAGGAAGGCGTCGCCTCCCTGGCCGGCTATGCCGAGGTGTTCCAGCGCAACGTGTTGGCCTCCGGCGTGGTGCCGCAGATCTCCATGATCATGGGCCCCTGCGCCGGCGGCGCGGTCTATTCCCCGGCGATGACCGACTTCATCTTCATGGTGAAGGACAGCTCCTACATGTTTGTAACCGGCCCGGACGTGGTGAAGACGGTGACCCACGAGACGGTGACCGCCGAGGCGCTGGGCGGCGCGATCACCCACACCACCAAGTCCGGCGTCGCCGACCTGGCCTTCGAGAACGACGTCGAGGCGCTGCTGGAATTGCGCCGCTTCGCCGACTTCCTGCCGGCCTCCAACCGCGAACCGGCGCCGTGGCGCCCGACCGACGACCCCGGCGACCGCGAGGAGCTGTCGCTCGACACCCTGGTGCCGCCCGACGCGACCAAGCCCTACGATATGAAGGAGCTGATCGCCAAGGTGGTGGACGAGGGCGATTTCTTCGAGCTGCAGCCCGCCTATGCCGGCAACATCATCACCGGCTTCGGGCGCATGGAGGGGCACACCGTCGGCTTCGTCGCCAACCAGCCGATGGTGCTGGCCGGCTGCCTGGACATCGCCTCCTCGATCAAGGCGGCGCGCTTCGTGCGGTTCTGCGACTGCTTCAACATCCCCATCGTCACCTTCGTCGACGTGCCGGGCTTCCTGCCGGGCACCTCCCAGGAGTTCAACGGCATCATCAAGCACGGCGCCAAGCTGTTGTTCGCCTACGCCGAAGCGACGGTGCCGAAGGTGACGGTGATCACCCGCAAGGCCTACGGCGGGGCCTACGACGTGATGTCCTCCAAGCACCTGCGCGGTGACGTGAACTACGCCTGGCCGACGGCGGAGATCGCCGTGATGGGCCCCAAGGGCGCGGTGGAGATCATCTTCCGCGGCGACATCGGCGATGCCGACAAGATTGCCGCGCGCACCGAGGAATACCGCAAGAAGTTCGCCAATCCCTTCGTCGCCGCCTCGCGCGGCTTCATCGACGATGTGATCAAGCCGCACGGCACCCGCCGGCGGATCTGCCGGTCGCTCAACATGCTGCGCGACAAGCAGTTGGAGAACCCCTGGAAAAAGCACGACAACCTGCCGCTCTGAGGGGACTCCCGGATGCTGAAACTCTATGGCGATCCCGGTTCGGGAAACTGTTACAAGGTGCAGTTATTGCTGAGTTTTCTCGGCATTCCCTATGACCTGACCTACATTGAGGTGATGGCCGGGGAGACCCGTACCGAGGCCTTCTTGAAGATGAACCCCAACGGCCGTATCCCGCTGCTGCGGCTGGAGGACGGTAGTTGCCTGCCGGAGTCCGATGCCATTCTCTACTACCTGGCCGAGGGCACGCGGTTCTGGCCCGAGGACCGGCTGGCGCGGGCGAGGGTGCTGCAGTGGATGTTCTTCGAGCAGTACAGCCACGAGCCCTTTATCGCCGTGCTGCGTTTCTGGAAGATCTACGCGAACAAGACTCCGGCGGACGAGCCGCAGTGGGCCGCCAAGGAGAAGGGCAGCTATGCGGCGCTGGCCGTGATGGAGCGGGAACTGACGGGCAAAGACTGGCTGGTCGACGGCGGGGGCCCGACCATCGCCGACATCGCGCTCTATGCCTATACCCACGTGGCAGCCGACGGCGGCATCGACCTGTCGGGCTACCCGGCGGTTCGGGCCTGGCTGGCGCGGATGGCGGAGCAGCCGGGCTACATGCCGCTGGTCCGGCGCGCGGCGGCATAGGGAAAGCGGATTGCCAAGGCGGGACCGGGCCACTACACAATCGAAGCGCTGAAAACAGCCGATTTAAGGGGGAGAACCCCACCGGGGCGCGGGCGGCGAAAACCAATAAAGGGTGGATGCTAGGGGCGGATGTTCAAGAAAATCCTCATTGCCAACCGCGGCGAGATCGCCTGCCGGATCATCAAGACCTGCAAGCGCCTGGGTATCCAGACCGTGGCGGTCTATTCCGATGCCGACGCCACCGCGTTGCACGTGCGCCTGGCCGACGAGGCGGTGGCCATCGGCCCGGCGCCGGCGGCCCAGAGCTATCTGGTGATGGACAAGATCATCGCCGCCGCCAAGCAGACCGGCGCCGAGGCGGTGCACCCGGGCTTCGGCTTCCTCTCGGAAAACGCCAAGTTCGTCGAGGCGCTGGACGCCGCCGGCATCGTCTTCATCGGCCCGCCGGTCAAGGCGATCGGCGCCATGGGGGACAAGATCACTTCCAAGAAGCTGGCCGCCGAGGCCGGCGTCAGCACGGTCCCGGGCCACCCCGACGCGGTCGAGGACGAGGCGGTCGCGCTGAAGGTGGCCGGTGAGATCGGCTACCCGGTGATGATCAAGGCCTCGGCCGGCGGTGGCGGCAAGGGCATGCGCATCGCCCGCAACGAGACCGAGACCCGCGAGGGCCTGCGCTCGGCGCGCAACGAGGCGCGCTCCAGCTTCGGCGACGAGCGGGTGTTCATCGAGAAGTACATCGAACAGCCGCGCCATATCGAAATTCAAGTGCTGGCCGACGCCCACGGCACCACGCTGCACCTGGGTGAGCGCGAATGCTCGATCCAGCGCCGCCACCAGAAGGTGGTGGAGGAGGCGCCGTCGCCCTTTCTTGACGCCGAGACCCGCGCGGCGATGGGGGCCCAGGCCGTCGCCCTGGCGGCGGCCGTCGACTACCGCTCCGCCGGCACGGTGGAGTTCATCGTCGATAAGGACAAGAACTTCTACTTCCTTGAAATGAATACCCGTATTCAGGTCGAGCATCCGGTGACCGAGCTGATCACCGGCCTCGATATCGTGGAATGGATGATCCGTGTCGCCGCCGGCGAGAAGCTGAGCTTCGGCCAGAAGGGCGTGACGCTGAACGGCTGGGCCATCGAGACCCGGGTCTACGCCGAAGACCCCTTGCGCGACTTCATGCCGTCGATCGGCCGGCTGGTGCGCTACATCACCCCGGGCAGCCCGGAGGACCCGGAGGTCACCGTGCGGATCGACAGCGGCGTCGAGGAGGGCTCGGAGATCTCCATGTTCTACGACCCGATGATCGCCAAGCTGGTGACCCACGCGCCGGACCGCACCCGCGCCATCGACGCCATGCAGGCCGCCCTCGATGCCTATGGCATCAGGGGCATCAGTCATAACATCCCCTTCCTCACCGCGGTGATGACCAACCCGCGCTTCCGCGCCGGCACGCTGTCGACCAACTTCATCGCCGAGGAATTTCCGGACGGCTTCCGGGGCTCCGAGGTCACCGGGGAGAATCTGGACATCCTGATTGCCGTGGCGGCCATCCTGCAGCAGCGCCGGGCCGGGCGGGAGTCGACTATTTCCGGCCAGATGGACGGCGCCGTCGAGTTCGATCCGGCCAAGCCGGCCGAGTGGGTGGTCTTGCTGGGCCAGGAGATGCACCCGCGCACGGTCACCCCGGCCAACGGCGCCTTCCGGGTTTCCGGCGGTGCCGCGGACCTGCTGGTGGAGACCGATGCGCGCCTGGGCGACCTGGTGCTGCCCTGCTTCATCGACGGCCGCCCGGTCACCGTGCAGGCCGACCGCCGCGGCCCGGCCCTGCGGCTCAGCTACGCCGGCGCCGATATCGAGGCGCTGGTGCTGACGCCGCTGGCCGCCAAGCTGGCGGCCCGCATGCCGGTGAAGGAGCCGCCCGACCTGTCGCGCTTCCTGCTGTCGCCGATGCCGGGCCTGCTGATGGCGCTCCACGTCGCGGAAGGCGAGGCGGTGAAGGCCGGCCAGGAACTGGCGGTGGTCGAGGCAATGAAGATGGAGAACGTGCTGCGCGCCGAGCGCGACGGCAAGGTCGCCAAGGTCCAGGCCCAGCCGGGCGAGAGCCTGGCTGTCGACCAGGCGATCCTGGAATTCGAGTAGAAGCCCTCCGAGCAAGCGCTGATGGAACACCTCGAGCGGCTGGCCGAAGTCCTTCATATCCTCCGCTGTCGTCCCGGGGCTTGACCCCGGGACCCAATGGCGTTGATGCGAGGCGATGGCCTACTACGTTTACATCCTCGCCAGCCGCAAGCACGGTACGCTCTATATTGGCGTCACCAACGACGTTGTCCGCCGGATTTGGGAACACCGGCAGGGGCTCGGTTCCAAATTTGTTTGGAGGTACAAGGTCACGCGGTTGGTGCTCGTCGAGGCGCACGAGGCGATCGAGCAGGCGATCCAGCGCGAGAAGACCCTCAAGGAGTGGCAGCGGGCCTGGAAGATCCTGCTGATCGAACGCGACAATCCAGAGTGGGAGGACCTCTACGACCGCCTGAACGGCTAGGGCAATGGGTCCCGGGATCAAGTCCCGGGACGACAGTCGTGGCTGTGGTGAGGGGGGGAGCTCTGCTACAAATCCAGTCATGGAGCATCTCGAACGGCCAGCAGAAGAGGTCTGGGAAGAGCGGCGCCTGTGGTTCGAGGAGCAGGAGGCGGGCTTCGCCCGCCATGGTGCCCAATCCCCCAGCGAGCAGGCCTGTGCCCTGATGATCGACCTGCAGGCGGTGTTCTGCGCCGGCGCTTGGGCGGCGGTGGCGATCCTCGCCTGCGCGGTCACCGAGGCTCAGGGGGGCTCGCGCCACGAGAGCCTGCCCGGCGTCGCCGATGCCGACTATCGCTGGCTGCGCGCCCTGCGCAACCGGCTCAGCCACGAGAATCGCAGCGATCCGGAACTGACCGTCGAGGACCAATGGCTGCGCCGCGACCTGTGGGAGGAACGTGCCCGGCGGGCGGTTTCCATCGCCTTTGCCGCGCTCTATCCTGCCGCCGCTGAGACAACAGGGAACGGGGACAAGGGATGACCAAGACGCTGCGCGTCGTCGTTTCGGGACGGGTCCAGGGTGTGTGGTACCGCGCCTGGACCGAGAAGACGGCCAAGTCCCTCGGCCTGCACGGCTGGGTGCGCAACCGGCGCGACGGCAGCGTCGAGGCCGTCATTTCCGGTGATCCCCAGGCTGTGGAGAGTATGTTGGCAGCTTTCTGGGAGGGGCCGGAACTGGCCAGCGTGACAGCCGTTGACCAGCATCCTCATGCGGATGAAGTGGTGCCGGAATTCACCGTTAAATCAGATAGATAGGTAGGGTTTCTCAGGTGAAGTGTCGATCTTAGGCTGAGCGCCACACTGAAGCTGCCATCCCGGCGCTTGTTGCCGGGATCCTATGGCCCTGGCCGTTCCCTCTATCGAAGCGGGAGAGATCCCACGCCCGCAAATGCCAATGGGTCCCGGGGTCAAGCCCCGGGACGATACCTGGGGCGGCACCCGGGACGGCACCCGGGACGATAGTGGTGTGAGCTTCGGCGTGGGGCGCCTCTACGCCGATCGTCGTTCGGCTGTCTCCGTCTCCACCCAGCGGGCCGGGCCGAACACGCCGGTGAAGCTGGCGCGCAGAGCGGCGTCGAGGTCGGGCAGGCCGACCGGCAGGCCGAGGTCGACCAGCGAGGTTACCCCGTGCTCGGCGATGCCGCAGGGGACGATGCCGCTGAAGTGACCGAGGTCCGGCTCCACGTTGATGGCGATGCCGTGATAGGTGACCCAGCGGCGCACGCGCACGCCGATGGCGGCGATCTTGTCTTCGCGTGAGCCGTGCAGAGGGTCCCCGGCTTTTGAACTGGGTCTTTCCACCCAGATCCCGACCCGGCCCTCGCGGCGCTGGCCGTCGACGGCGAAGGCGGCGAGGCTGCGGATGATCCACTCTTCAAGGTTCTGGACGAAGCGCCGCAGGTCGGGGCCGCGCCGTTTCAGGTCCAGCATCACGTAGACCACCCGCTGGCCGGGGCCGTGATAGGTGTACTCGCCGCCGCGCCCGGTCCGGTAGACCGGGAAGCGGTCGGGCTGCAGCAGGTCCTTCGGGTCGGCCGAAGTGCCGGCGGTATAGAGCGGCGGATGCTCGACCAGCCAGACCAGTTCCGGCGCGCCGTCGTCGCGGATCGCCGCGACCCGCGCCTCCATCGCCGCCACCGCGGCGGGGTAGTCGGTCAGGCCCGGCTCGATCCGCCATTCGACGGGCGGATCGCCCAAGTATCCCGGCTGGTCATCCATGACTTTGGAAGATAGCTCCTATGCGGAAGAATGCTATCTCTTTCATTTGCTTGGGGTCTTGCCGCCTGGATACTTGCACTGCGGGCCGGCGGCGGTCATCTTCTCAGCGCCGCCGGGCAGCACGCCCGGATCGCTTGGCCCCGGGTGGGTAGGACAAGAAAGAAAAGCAATGAGGGACGGGATGGCAAAGGACCTTCGCGAGGCAGCTCTGGCCTATCACCGCTTGCCGAAGCCCGGCAAGCTGGAGATCAGCGCCACCAAACCGCTGGCGAACCAGCGGGACCTGGCACTGGCGTATTCGCCCGGCGTGGCGGCGGCCTGCGAGGCCATCGCGGCCGATCCGGCAGAAGCCCATAACCTGACGGCCCGCGGCAATCTGGTGGCGGTGGTGACCAATGGCACCGCGGTGCTGGGCCTCGGCGCGATCGGTCCGCTGGCCTCCAAGCCGGTGATGGAAGGCAAGGCCGTCCTGTTCAAGAAGTTCGCCGGCGTCGACGTCTTCGACATCGAGCTGAACGCCACCAATTCCGAGCAGCTCATCGAGGTGGTGGCGGCGCTGGAGCCGACCTTCGGCGGCATCAACCTGGAAGACATCAAGGCGCCGGAGTGCTTCGAGATCGAGGCCGCCCTGCGCGAGCGCATGAACATTCCGGTGTTCCACGACGATCAGCACGGCACGGCGATCATCGTCGGCGCGGCGATCTATAACGGCCTGCGCCTGGTCGGCAAGGAGATCGGCGACGTCAAGCTGGTGACCTCGGGCGCCGGCGCGGCGGCGCTGGCCTGCCTCGACCTGCTGGTCTCCCTGGGCGTTAAGGAAAAGAACATCTGGGTCACCGACATCGTCGGCGTGGTCTACGAGGGCCGCGAGGAACTGATGGACCGCTGGAAGGCGCGCTACGCCCAGAAGACCAACAAGCGCACCCTGGGCGAGGTGATCGAGGACGCCGATGTGTTCCTCGGTCTTTCCGCCCCCGGCGTGCTGAAGCCGGAGATGGTCAAGGCCATGGGCCCGCAGCCGATCATCATGGCGCTGGCCAACCCGGTACCGGAGATCATGCCGGAAGACGCCAAGGAAGCGCGCGAGGATGCCATCATCGCTTCCGGGCGCTCCGACTATCCCAACCAGGTGAACAACGTTCTCTGCTTCCCCTACATCTTCCGCGGCGCCCTGGACGTTGGCGCCACGGCGATCAACGAAGAGATGAAGCTGGCCTGCCTGAAGGCCATCGCCGACCTGGCGATGAAGGAGCAGAGCGAGGTCGTGGCCAAGGCGATGGGCGGCGAGGGCCGCAGCTTCGGCCCGGACTATCTGATCCCCAGCCCCTTCGACCCGCGCCTGGTGCTGGAGATCGCCCCCGCTGTCGCCAAGGCGGCGATGGACAGCGGCGTGGCGACCCGGCCGATCGAGGACTTCGAGGCCTACCGCCAGAACCTGCAGCGCTTCGTGTTCCGCTCCGGCCTGATCATGAAGCCGATCTTCCAGCGCGCCAAGGAAGACCCCAAGCGGGTGATCTATGCCGAGGGCGAGGACGAGCGGGTGCTGCGTGCGGTGCAGGTGGTGGTCGACGAAGGCCTCGCCCAGCCGATCCTGGTCGGCCGGCCCGAGGTGGTCGCCAGCCGGGTCGAGCGCCTGGGCCTGCGCATCCGCCCGGGCGACGACCTGCCGCTGATCAATCCGCAGGACGACCCGCGGTTCCGCACCTACTGGCAGACCTACCACGAGTTGATGCAGCGCAACGGCGTCTCGCCGGAAGCGGCGCGCGAGATCGTGCGGACCCGCAGCACCGTCATCGCCGCCCTGGCCGTGCGCCTGGGCGATGCCGACGCCATGATCTGCGGCGTCACCGGGCGTTACAAACACCACCTCGACCATGTCTGCAACGTAATCGGCCGGGCCGAGAACGTGCACGACTGCTCGGCGATCAGCCTGGTCATCCTGCCGACCGGATCCTTCTTCATCGTCGACACCTATGTCTCGCCGGACCCGACGGCCGAGGAAATCGCCGAGATGACCATCCTGGCGGCCAAGCACGTCAGCCGTTTCGGCCTGCAGCCGAAGGTCGCGCTGCTGTCGCATTCCAGCTTCGGCTCCGCCCTGACCCCCTCGGCGCGCAAGATGCGCGAAGCCCTGGCCATGCTGCACCAGCGTTGCCCGGACCTGGAGGTCGAGGGCGAGATGCACGCCGATGCTGCCCTCAGCGAGACGATCCGCGAGAACATCTTCCCGAACTCGAAGATGAAGGGGACGGCCAACCTGCTGGTCATGCCGACGCTGGACGCCGCCAACATCGCCTTCAACCTGGTGAAGGCGCTGGGCGAGGGGCTTTCGGTCGGCCCGATCCTGGTCGGCGCCGCGGCCCCCGCGCATATCCTGACGCCATCGGTGACCGCCCGTGGTATCGTGAATATGAGCGCCGTGGCCGTGGTCGACGCGCAGGATCGCGTGCTCGGGAACTAACCGGGGCCGCAAACGCATCGGAAACAACCCTTAGGGACCAACCCATCGGGATACAGTAGAGGACCAGCGTCAGGCCATGTCGCAGACCCCGCCCGAGCGAGACGATTCCGATGCCTGGCTGCCCGAGGTCCAGCCCGATTCCTATGGTATTTCCTCCGACCTGGTCCGCGCGGTTTCCGATGCGCTGGAGAATGACGACTCGGCGGAAGCCCGCCGGATCGCCATGGACCTGCACGAGGCCGACTTTGCCGACCTGCTGGAACAGCTGGACCGTGAGGAACGCACCCAGCTCGTAAAGATCCTCGGCAACGACTTCGAGCTGGAGGTGCTGACCTACCTCGACGATTCCGTGCGCGAGGACATCGTCGAGGCGATGGAGCCGCGCCACTTCGCTTCCTCGCTGTCGGACCTGCACAGCGACGATGCCGTCGACATTTTCGAAGACCTCGACGAAGAGGCCCAGCAGCGGGTGCTGGCGGCTCTGCCGAAGGCCGAGCGGCTGGTTCTGGAGGAAAGCCTCAGCTTCCCGGAAGACTCCGCCGGCCGCATCATGCAGCGCGAACTGCTGGCGGTGCCGTCCAACTGGACGGTGGGCGAGACCATCGACTACATGCGCGCGGCCAAGGACCTGCCCGACGACTTCTACGATCTCTACATCGTCGATCCCAAGCACCAGCCGATCGGCTATGTGCCGCTCAGCCGGGCCATGCGGACGCGCCGCCCGGTCAAGCTGACCGAGATCATGAACGACGAGATGCGGACCGTGCCGATCACCATGGACCAGGAGGAGGTCGCCTACCTGTTCCGTCAGTACGGCCTGGTCTCGGCGCCGGTCGTCGACGCCGCCGGCCGTCTGGTCGGTGTGGTGACGGTCGACGACGTGGTCCACATCATCGACGAAGAGGCCGAGGAAGATCTGTTGAAACTGGCCGGTGTGCGGGAAACGGACCTGTACAGCGCCGTGTTGGATACCACGAAGTCTCGGTTCACCTGGCTGCTGGTCAATCTCTTCACCGCGGTGGCGGCTTCCGCCGTCATCGCTCTCTTCGAGGATACGCTCCAGCGGGTCGTCGCCCTGGCGGTGCTGATGCCCATCGTCGCTTCCATGGGGGGCAACGCCGGCACCCAGACCCTGACCGTGGCGGTGCGGGCGCTGGCCATGCGCGACCTGAGTGCGGGCAACGCCCTGCGTTTCGTCGGCAAGGAGATCATCGTCGGCCTCGCCAACGGGCTGATGTTCGCGTTTCTTGCCGGGGTGATGGCGTGGTTCTGGTTCGACGCCCCGATGATCGGGGTGATCATCGCCGCCGCCATGGTCATCAATCTGGTGGTGGCGGCGCTTTCCGGCGCGCTGGTGCCGCTTGGCCTGGAGAAGATCGGTGTCGATCCGGCGGTGGCTTCCAGCGTCGTGCTGACCACTGTGACCGACATCATCGGCTTCTTCGCCTTCCTCGGCCTGGCGACGCTGTTCATACTCTAAGCGGAGCCGGCGGGACGGCGCCGCCGGGTTCAGTCGTTCTTGGATCGTCCGATATTGCGGGTGCCGGTCTCGTCCCGGCTGTAGGGATCGGGGTTTGTCGTGTTGAGCTGCTTTTCCAGCTCCTCCAACTCGCCTGACTCCTGCAGCGCTTCTCGCTCCAGGCGCATCTGGCGCTCGGCATCGCTCTCGCAGGCCGCGGTCAAGGTCGCGATGGTCAACATCGCCCCGGCCAGCAGCAGCCGTCGTTGGTTGTTGTGGAACATGCGCAGATCCTTGTCGGGGATGGGGCAGCGGTCGGTTTCTGAGCGGCAATATGGCCCCTAGCCGGGGGGCTGTGCAAGCCATCCGGCGGCGATATGCTGGAGCGTCCTGTTACACCCCTGCGAGAGACCTCCGCGACATGTCCGCTTTCATTCCCGACACTTTCTCCCCGAAGGATCCCGATTTCGCCCAGCGGGTCCGCGACAGCTTTCAACGCCAGACCGTCATGGGGCTGATCGGCGCCCGCCTGGTCCGGGTCGAGCCGGGGGAGGTGGCGATCGAGCTGCCGTTTCGCGCCGACCTCTGCCAGCAGCACGGCTTCTTTCATGCCGGCATCACCAGCACCATCGCCGACTCCGCCGCCGGCTATGCCGGCTACAGCCTGTTTCCCGCCGATGCCTCGGTGCTGACGGTGGAATTCAAGATCAACCTGTTGGCGCCGGCCGACGGTGATCTGCTGCGGGCGGTGGCCCGGGTGGTGAAACCGGGGCGCACCTTGACGATCACCGAGGCGGAGGTCACCGTGGTGAAGGGCGGCGCCGAGAAAGTCTGCGCCAGAATGAGCCAGACCCTGATGTGTCTGGCCGGACGCCCGGACATGCCGCAGGCGGGTTAGGGGTGCGGCGGCCGCGGCGCGACAGCGCATTGTCTCTGGCAGGTCTTTTCCCGGCGTCCTAAAGTGCGGCAAAACAAGCGCCATAAAACGCAGCTTCAGGGAAAGAGAATCGTCGATGCGCCCCAACCAATTCCCCAGCCTCAACTTCGACCTGGGCGAGACGGCCGACCTGCTGCGCGACACGGTGATGAGTTTTTCCGCCGAGGAGATCGCGCCGCTGGCCGAGGAGATCGACCGCAGCGACAGCTTTCCGCGCCAGCTCTGGCCGAAGATGGGCGCGTTGGGTCTGCACGGCATGACGGTGGAGGAGGATTACGGCGGCTCCGGCATGGGCTACCTGGAGCATTGCGTCGCGATGGAGGAGGTCAGTCGCGCGTCAGCCAGCGTCGGGCTCAGCTACGGCGCGCACTCCAACCTCTGCGTCAATCAGATCCGCCGCAACGGCAGCGAAGAGCAGAAGCGCCGTTACCTGCCGGGGCTGATCTCCGGCGAACAGGTCGGCGCGCTGGCGATGAGCGAACCGGGAGCCGGCTCCGATGTCGTCGGCATGCGCACCCGCGCCGACAGGAAGGGCGACCGCTACGTTCTCAACGGCTCCAAGATGTGGATCACCAACGGACACGAGGCCGACACCCTGGTGGTCTATGCCAAGACCGATCCCGACGCCGGGCCGCGCGGCATTTCCGCCTTTGTGGTGGAGAAGGATTTCAAGGGTTTCAGCGTCGCCCAGAAGCTCGACAAGCTCGGCATGCGCGGCTCGCCGACCAGCGAGCTGGTCTTCGAGGACTGCGAGGTGCCGGAGGAGAATCTGCTGGGCGTTCTCGACAAGGGCGTCAACGTGCTGATGTCCGGCCTTGACTACGAGCGTGTGGTGCTGGCGGCCGGGCCGATCGGCATCATGCAGGCCTGCATGGATCTTGCGGTGCCCTACATCCATGAGCGCAAGCAGTTCGGTCAGGCGATCGGCGAGTTCCAGCTGATCCAGGGTAAGATGGCCGACATGTACACCACGATGAACGCCGCCCGCGCCTACGTCTACGCGGTGGCCAAGGCCTGCGACCGTGGCGAGACGACGCGCAAGGATGCCGCTGGCGCGATTCTCTACGCCGCGGAGAAGGCGACCTGGATGGCGCTGGAGACGATCCAGACCCTGGGTGGCAACGGCTATATCAACGATTACCCCGCCGGCCGTCTGCTGCGGGATGCCAAGCTCTACGAGATCGGCGCGGGCACCAGCGAAATCCGCCGCATGCTGATCGGCCGCGAGCTGTTCAACGAGACAAAGTAGTCCCCCCGCAAGGCAACGGGCGGTTTGCACCGATTCCCAGGCAACGGGAATGTTGCGGCCCCGCCGCCGCGGCACGCCTTCGTGCCGGCGGAAATCGCTGATATATCGACGCAATATTTAGGAATTTCAGTCTGTTGCAGTTCGGTGCCCTGGGGTGTTGTCTCGGCAGGCCAAGTGATGTTCTCTAGTGCCGCCCGGGGGCTAGGGCACGAACTCGAAGGGGGACCGGCGTTGGCATTGCAAATGAAGCCCGCTTGCGAGCGCTGCGATCTGGCGCTCTCTTTTGACGGCGAAGCCTGGATCTGCAGTTTCGAATGCACCTTCTGTACGGCCTGTGCGCAGACGATGGAACGCCGCTGTCCCAACTGCGGCGGCGAACTGGTGGCGCGGCCACGGCGCGCCGTGGCGCCGGATGTTGCTTGAGCCGGATGCTTGAGCCGGCTGCGAAGGGGTTGAGCTTCGACGTTGCTGCCGCCGGCGATATTGCCGCGCGGCTGATGTGTTTAGGGAGAATGGTTTGCCTACAGTACTGGTAACCGGCACCAATCGCGGTCTCGGGTTTGAGTTCGTCAAATCTTTCGCAGCGGACGGCTGGCGCGTCCATGCCTGCGCGCGCAATGTCGAGAAGGCCAAAGACGTGCGGGCCCTCGACGGCGACGTGGTTTGCCACAAGCTGGACGTCACCAACGGCCTGAAGGTCGCGAGCCTGGCACGCGAACTGGCCGACGAGCCGATCGATATCCTCATCAACAATGCCGGCGTCTACGGCCCGCGTACCGGCTTCGGCGAGACCGACTACGAAGAGTGGGCCGCCGTGCTGCAGGTGAACACCCTGGCGCCGCTGCGCATGGTCGAGCGCTTCGCGGGCCTGGTCGAAAAGAGCGAGCGCAAGCTGGTGGTCAACGTTTCCAGCGTCATGGGATCGATTGCCCAGAACACCTCCGGCGGCGGCTATATCTACCGCAGCTCCAAGGCGGCGTTGAACATGGTGACCAAGTCCCTCGCCAACGACCTGACCGAGCGCGGTCTGACGGTGGTCTGCGTCCATCCGGGCTGGGTGCAGACCGACATGGGCGGCGCGCAGGCGGACATCACACCGGCGGAGTCGGTTGCCGGTTTGCGGCAGGTGATGACCGGCCTGACCGCCGCCGACAGTGGTAAGTTTTTCAACTACGATGGCCAGCCCCTGGAGTGGTAGAAGGGGGCGTTCGGAACCGGGAGGCAAGAGGTGCGATGAGCCGCTTTCATCTGGCGCAGATCAACGTGGCGCGGGCCCTGGCGCCGCTCGATGACCCTCAGTTGGCCGGCTTCGTCGCGCGGCTGGACGCGATCAATGAACTGGCCGACCGCAGCCCGGGTTTCGTCTGGCGCCTGCAGAGCGACAGCGGCAATGCCACCGACATCCAGGTCTCGGCCGATCCGCAGTTCATCGTCAACATGTCGGTGTGGCAGGATTTGGAGGCGCTCTTTGCCTACGTCTACCGCTCCGACCATCTGCAGGTGATGGCGCAGCGCCGCCAGTGGTTCGAAAAGCCCGCCGGTGCCTTCATGGCGCTGTGGTGGGTGCCTGCCGGTACGGTGCCGGACGCGGCGGAGGGCATGCGGCGCCTCGCCCTCTTGGACCGCAACGGACCGACCGCTGAGGCCTTCACCTTCAAGGCACCCTACGATGCCGCGGGGCAGACCATCGATCGCAGTGCCCTGGTCCGGTCGGTCGAGCCCTGTGCCTGAGCCGGGCGGGTGCCATGCTGCTCAGTGAAGAGCAGAGCCTGATCCGCGATACCGCGCGCCAGTTCGCACAGGAGCAACTGGCGCCGCACGCGGCGGCCTGGGACCGCGAGGCGTGCTTTCCCAAGGACGCCATTGCGGCGATGGGCGGGCTTGGTTTCCTTGGCATGCTGGTGCCGCCGGAATTCGATGGCGCCGGGGCCGATCACGTTTCCTACGCCTTGTCCCTGATTGAGGTCGCGGCGGGGGATGGCGCCTGCTCGACCATCATGTCGGTGCATAATTCGGTCGGCTGCATGCCGATCCTGAAGTTCGGCACGCCCGAGCAGCAGGAACGTTTCTTGAAACCGATGGCGCGCGGCGAGAAGCTGGGCGCCTTCTGTCTGACCGAGCCGCAGGCCGGTTCCGACGCCGCGGCGATCCAGACGCGGGCGGAGCGCGACGGCAACCATTATGTGCTGAACGGCGTGAAGCAGTTCATCACCTCCGGCAAGAACGGCGGCGTCGCCATCGTCTTCGCGGTGACCGATCCGGCAGCGGGCAAGCGCGGCATCAGTGCCTTCATCGTGCCGACCGATACGCCCGGCTACCGCGTTGCCTCGGTGGAAACCAAGCTGGGGCAGAAGGCGTCGGACACCTGCCAGATCGTCTTTGAGGACCTGCGGCTGACGCCGGACCTGCTGCTGGGCGAGGAGGGGCAGGGCTACAGGATCGCGCTGGCCAACCTGGAAGGCGGCCGTATCGGCATTGCCGCCCAGGCGGTGGGTATGGCGCGCGCCGCCTATGAGGCCGCACTGGCTTATGCGCAGGAGCGCCAGAGCTTCGGCAAACCGATTTTCGAGCACCAGGCCGTGGCCTTTCGGCTCGCCGACATGGCGACCCAGATCCACGGCGCCGAATTGATGGTGCTGGCCGCCGCCGAACTGCGCGATGCCGGACGGCCTTGCCTGAAGGAAGCGGCGATGGCCAAGCTGCAAGCCTCCGAGATGGCCGAGAAGGTCTGTTCGGATGCCATCCAGATTCACGGCGGCTACGGCTATCTCGGCGACTTCCCGGTGGAGCGCATCTACCGCGACGTTCGGGTGTGCCAGATCTACGAAGGCACGTCGGACATTCAGCGCCTGGTCATCGCCCGGCAGATCGCCGGCGGCTGACCGTTCCTCTCCCTTTTGAAGAGCCCGACCATGTCCGAGCCGATCGACTTCTACTTCGACTTCTCCAGCCCCTACGGCTATCTCGCCGCCGAGCAGATCGATGCGCTGGCGGCCAAACACGGCCGCGGCGTCGCCTGGCGCCCGATCCTGCTGGGGGTGGTGTTCCAGCAGACCGGCGGCCAGCCGTTGCTCAACGTCCCCCTGAAGGGCGGCTATGCCCGCCATGACCTCGCCCGGTCGGCCCGCCTGGTCGGCTTGCCGTTCCAGCTGCCGCCCAGTTTCCCCTTCATGTCGGTGGCGGCTTGCCGCGCGTTCTACTGGCTGCAGGATCAGGATGCGGAGAAGGCGGTGGCCTTGGCCAAGGCGCTGTACCGCGCGGCCTTCGGCGCCGGGCGCGCCATCGACTCCGGCGAGGCGGTGGTGCAGGTGGCGGAAGCGGCCGGGTTGGGCAGCGGTGGTATGGCTGCGGCGCTGAACGATCCGGCGGTCAAGCAACGGCTGCGCGACGAGGTTTCGCGGGCGATTTCCAAGGGAGTGTTCGGCTCACCCCTATTCGTCGTTGATGGCGAGCCGTTCTGGGGGCATGACCGTCTCGATCAGGTGGACCTGTGGTTGCAGCGCGGCGGCTGGTAGCTGCCGAAGGAACGACCCGGCGGTGCAACCTATCGTGAAGCGGAAAAAAAGGTCCACAGCTCTGGTGCGATTTGATAGATACTGTTGAAATCAGTCACTTTCGGGCAGCCCCTAGGTGTTTTCGGTGAAAACAGCGCCATGAATGATGGACCGTCGGAAAAGACTGCCAAGAGCAGCCAGAACCTCGCGGTGCTTTTCGCTGACATCGATGGCAGTACGAAGCTGTACGAGACCCACGGCGACGAAACCGCCCACCGTCTGACCGCGCAGTGCCTGACCCTGCTGGATGCCCAGGCGGGGTTGGCCGGCGGCCGCGTGGTGAAGACCTCGGGCGATGGCGTCATGTGCGTTTTCGCGACGCCCGACGCCGCTTTCCGTGCCGCCACCCTGATGCGCGACGCCCAGAAGCGCTCGCCGGTCTCGATTCATGCCGGATTCCATTTCGGCCCGGTCATCGAATACGACGGCGATTTCTACGGCGATACGGTCAACCTCGCTTCGCGGGTGACCGATCTGGCCAAGGCGGGCGAGATCCTGGTCACCGAGGATACCGTGGTGCGCCTGTCGCCCGGGCTGAGGGCGGCGACCCGCTGGCTCGACAAGGCCTCGGTGAAGGGCAAGAAGGAACCCGTCGGCGTCTACATGGTGATCACCGAGGAAGAGAACATGACGGTGATCCGCGCGCCGCTGGTTGCCGCGGAGAGCGATATTCTCAGCCTCTCCCTGCGCTACCGCGACAAGTCTTTCAGCCTGAAAGACCCGATGCCTGAGTTCGTCCTGGGCCGCCAGGACATCTGCGATCTGGTGACCGACAGCTCCTACGCCTCGCGCCGCCATGCCACGATCCAGGCGGTGCGCGGGAAGGTCTTTCTGAAGGACCACAGCACCAACGGGACCTACGTGCGCAGTACCGTGGGCGAAGTCGTCTTCGTAAAGCGCGAGATGGTCCAACTGAGTGGCAGCGGCGCCATCTTCCTCGGCCGGGAACCGGAGCTGGCCGATGACGAAGGCATTTCCTTCAAGATGGCCTAGGCGGGCGGCTTTATCGCTTTGCGCGCCTGTCTCATACTTTTCGCCTTGAGGACCGGAGAGGAAGGTGGCCGGTCTTCGTCGAGCGATGGCGTCATCGATGGCGTCTGGGTGCGGGCCGTCAGCGTCTAAGCAAAGAAAACGGGAGCAGGTGGGGATGTTGCAGAACGGCGATGGCGATGGGAACGCCGATCCGACCGTGACCGGAAAGGTGGCGGCGACGCTGGGCGTCCTAAGCGACGTCGGGCGGGTACGCCGCCACAACGAGGACAGTTTCGCGGTGCGCGAAGATCTCGGACTGTGGATCGTCGCCGACGGTATGGGCGGCGCCGCGGCGGGCGAGGTCGCCAGTGCCATCGTCGTCGACGTCATTGCGCGCGCCGTGGAAGGCGGCGCCGATCTTGACACGGCGATCGCCGAAGCCAACCGCTCGGTGCTGGAGGCGGCCCGCTCGGGCCGCGGCAGGCCGGGCATGGGCTCCACGGTGGTGGCGGCGCAGCTCCGGGGCCGCGAATACAAAGTCGCCTGGGTCGGCGACGCGCGCGCCTATGCCTGGGGAGACGGCCTGTGCCGGTTGTCGCGCGACCATTCGCGGGTCCAGGAACTGCTGGACGCGGGCCTCATCAACGCCGAGGAAGCGCGTCTGCATCCGCAGCGCAGCGTCATCACCCGGGTGCTCGGTGGGCCCGACGGTACCGCGGCCGCCCCGGAGCAGATTTCCGGCTCGCTGGCGCCGGGGCAGGGCCTGCTGCTGTGCAGCGACGGCCTGACATCGGAGGTCAGCGACGCCGAGATCGCCGGCGTGCTGGCAGACAATCCGGCGGATGACGGGCAGGGCCAGGCGGCGGTCGACCAGCTGGTTTCCCTCGCCCTCGATCATGGCGGCGGCGACAACGTGACGGTGATCCTGATCGGCGCGCCCGCGGCGACCGGGTTATGACGGGGCAGGGCAGCATGCCGGCGGCGGCGATGCTGGCGGTCCGCCGGACAAAGGTGCTAAAGACTGCGCTCTGGGGCGCCTTTGGCCCCGCGGGTGGTTTCAGGGGCCGCGCGAGCCGCCCGCGCGATGCGAGACGAAAACGATGAGTGACGATCCCAACAGCCGCTCCGGTTCGGCCGGCAGCTTCGGCTCCACCTCCGGCCGCGGTTATCAGCAGCCGCCGCTTTTCGAAGTCGGCAGCCTGATCAGCTTCACCTATCAGGTGGAGGCTTTGCTGGCGCGCGGCGGCATGGGCGAGGTGTACAAAACCCGCCATAGCGAGATCGGCACCGAGCACGCCATCAAGATCGTGCGGCCCGATCTCGCCAACAGCGAAAAGATCATGGAGCTGTTCCGTCGCGAGGCCTCCGTCCTGCGCACGGTGCGCGACGATGCCATCGTCGGCTATGACGGCGTGCTGCGCGACGAGGAGGGCCGGGTCTACCTGGTCATGGAATTCGTCGACGGCCCGTCGCTGACGCAGTTCCTGGAAGACCGCGTGCTGACCTTGGAAGAGGTGCGCCGGCTGCGCGACCGGCTGGCCCGCGGCCTGGCCGCTGCCCACGACAAGGGCGTCATCCACCGCGACATGTCGCCGGACAACATAATCCTGGGCCAGGGCGACCTGGAACACGCCAAGATCATCGACTTCGGCATTGCCAAGCTGGCGGATTCCTCCGCCACCACCATCATCGGCGACGATTTTGCCGGCCGTTACGCCTATGCCTCGCCGGAGCAGATCGGCCTCTACGGCGGCCAGGTCGATGCCCGATCCGACATCTACAGCCTGGGCCTGGTGCTGGCGACGGCGGCCACCGGCAAGGCGTTGAACATGGGCGAGATCAACGAATCGCTGGTGTCGGTCATCGAGGCGCGCAAGCGAATCCCCGATTTCAGCTCGGTGCCGCCGGAGTTGCGTTCCGAGCTCGGCTCCATGCTGGAGCCCGATCCGGCCGATCGCCCGGGTTCGATGCGCGAGGTGATCGGCCTCGACCAGCGTCTGCGCGACGCCGAGGCCGCCGCGGTGGCGGCACCGGAGACGCCGGGCGCGGTGCCTCCGGGCGTGGCACCTCCGGTCCAGGACCGGCCCCTGGCCGCCGAGCCGTCGGCACGCCCCGATACGGCCGCGCCGAAAGGCCAGCCGCGCTGGCTGGCACCGGCACTGGCCGCCGGCGTCGCGGCGGTCGCCGTGGGCGGTTACTTCGTCTGGCAGGAGAACACCACGGCCCCCGAGACGCCGGTCGCCGAGACGCCGTCGGCCCCTGTCGCCTCGAATGAGGTCAGTCCGGCCAGCGGGCCGCCGGCAGTAACGGCCACGCCTGCGCCGGCGCCTCTGGCGAGTGACGAAGTCGCACCGGCCAGCGGATCGGCTCCGGCAACTCCACAGGCTGCCCCACAAGCCGCCCCACAAGCAGCCGGGCCGGATCAGACTGCCGAAGCCGAGAGGCTGGCGGCGGCGGCCGAAGCGGCTGAAGAGGCAAGACTCGCCGCCGAGGCGAAGGCTGCCGAGGAGGCGCGTCTGGCGGCAGAGGCGAAGGCCGCCGAAGAGGCCGAGGCTGCCGAAGAAGCCCGCTTGGCGGCTGAAGCCAAGGCCGCCGAGGAAGCGCGTCTGGCAGCGGAAGCCGAGGCTGCTGCAGAAGTCACGCCGGCTAGCGGTCCGGTGGCCGAGGCTGCCGAACCGAAAACAGCGGCCGCGCCTGCCGAAGCCGAGCAGGCTGCGGCGCTGCCACAGCCCTCGGCGGCGGAGGCGAGGCTGGCCGAACTCCAAGCGGCCGAGGCACTGCTGAACGCGGAGGATCGGCGTGAGATCCAGCGCGACCTCAACGCGCTGGGCCACTACAGCGGCGGCATCGACGGCAGTTTCGGTCCGGGAACCCGCGCCAGCATAGAATCCTATCAGAAGGCCGCCGGCGTCGAGGCGACCGGCTATCTGCTGCCGGAGACGCGCAGCAGCCTTGCCGAGCAGGCGATGCCGTTCCGTGCCGAGGCGCAGCGGCTGGCGGCGGAACAGGCGGCGGCCAAGGACGCTGCGGCGGCTAAGGCGGCGGCGGAACGGGCGGCGGCGGAAACGGCGGCGGCCAGGGCCCTGAACGCGGCGCAGGCCCGGCAGCCGGCCCCCCCGCCTACCCTGGGATCTGCCCCGGGGGCCGGCCAGCAGGCCGCGTTGCCTAACGGGAGCGAAGTGGACCGCCTGATCCGCATGGCCGAGGGGGGCGACATGCTGGCCCAGGCCAGCCTTGGCGTGCGCTACTACCGCGGCGACGGTGTCCGGCGCGATCTTTCCGAGGCCGCCCGCTGGACCCTTAAGGCCGCCGAGCAAGGCGAGCCGCGGGCCCAGTCAAACCTTGGCTTCTACTATATGCGGGGCGAAGGGGTGAAGCAGGACCCGGCCGAGGCCGCGCGCTGGTGGCGTGCCGCGGCTGACCAAGGGCACCCCCAGGCACAGTTCAATCTAGGCCTGCTTTACGAGCAGGGCGAAGGGGTGGCGGTGGACTATCGCGAGGCCGCCCGATGGTACGATCTGGCGGCGGCACAGGGCGACCGAAATGCCGCCGACCGCCTGGATGGCCTCAAGCGGCGCAACCTGCTGCCGGATGTAAACTGACATTTTTATACTTTAAGGAGAGTTTGTCCGGAGAATGCAGCGAAAAAGGGCGCCGGGCACCCCCAAATTGCGGCGGTGTAAAGGCCAGCCAATTCAACCTGTTGCAGTGCCTTCGCTTGCACTTTTTCGAGAATCTAGCTATACCGCTCTCCGATATGTTAATCATGTAGTCTGTGGGGTGTTGTGCAGGGCCTGCACGATGTCCAGCGCAGGGGAATTTTCAAAGGGGATAGCCGATATGAAGGCGAAAGGATTTATCGTAGGCGCGGGCCTGGCGATGGCGGTGACTTTGGCTGCGGCCGCGCCGGCCAATGCGCTTACGCCGTTCAACGTTCCCGGCACCGGTTTGTGGGACCATCCTTTCGGCAGTGTCTTCGACACCCGCAGCGGATTGGACCTCGAAGCCAATGGCATCGCGTTCAATCAGGCGCTCTACGACGGTTATGTCGAGCTGTCCGAGGATCGCTCCGATGCCTGGTTGGGCGCCGACTGGGATTTCGTCGATGGCGAGTTGTTCAATCACAAGGCCCGCACTGCGAATAAGAACTCGCTGGTGCTGCCGGATGAGCCGCTGGACCGTGAGCTGACCGAAGATCAGGCAGCCACATTCCAGGCGGCGATCGAGCGTCTGCGCAGCGGTTTCGACCATGGTGGCCGCTATCTGGCCCCGCAGGATGCGGCGACCGCCCAGGTTAAGTACGATTGCTGGATCGAAGCGACCGAAGACGGCCGCTCCGGCGATGCCGACGATTGCCGGTCGGCCTTTGAGTCGGCCATGGCGGCCGTTGAGTCCCAGGCCAACTACGCGCTGACCGACGTTGACTACTCCACGCCGGCTCCGGCGATGGCTGCCGCGATGCCGTCGCAGATGCAGTTCATCGTGCTGTTCGATTTCGACAGCACGGCCTACGCACCGGGTAACGGCACCATCGTTCGGGAGGCCCTGGACGCCGCTCTGGCCAATTCGGGCGCCTCGCTGCGGATCACCGGTCACGCCGACCGCTCGGGCGCGGTGGCCTACAACCAGACCCTCTCCGAGCGTCGCGCCAACCGCGTGATCGAAGAACTGGTCGGTGGTGGCGTCGACCCGACCCGTGTCAGCGGTGAAGCGGTGGGTGAGACCCAGCCGTTGATCCCGACGGCGGACGGTGTCCGCGAGGAAGGCAACCGCGCGGTCGTGATCAACCTAAACTAACGCTGCCGACCGCTGCTTCGGCTGGATATCCAGCCGAAGCAGCGGTGTTGGCACCGCCCCTCTACCGGTCTCGGATGAGGGGTTCTGCGCAGAATTGAAGGCCCCCGAAGGTTAACTTTCGGGGGCCTTTTCTGTGCTTAGGGCCCGCCGTCCCGCCGACCAGCCGCGCCGGGTCCGGCCCTATTGTTCGCCCGCCGGCGGATTTGCAACTATGTGGGGAATTTTTGGCGCGCTCGTGCTGATGCGATCTCCCTGCATTCTTGCGAACTATTCCCATCTTCTCGTCAGCAGATCTCTCCCGGATCACAGGAAAATCACAGGGTGGTTAGCGGCCATTCCATGCCGGTCGTCGAAGAATCCAGGATAACTCCTGATTTCAGAAATTGCGCTGCCGATTTGGTATCTTTCCCTTAACCAAAGCAGACAAGAACCTCATACATAGTGCCATTGTTATTTCTCCAAGGTTTCTTGTAAATGCCACAGGGTTCCCACAGACTGCGCATGCCTTGATTAGGCGTGCTCTCGTAATGCGCGAGCACTGACGCCACCGGCACCGCATATAGCGCGGTGCGCACCTGTCTTGGGGCGGCGGGTGGTTAATTTGGAGATGGGTTATGACTGACGATCTGCAGCGCGGCACCGATCAGATCCAGGGTGAAAACGAGCAATCCGCCGAGGGCACCTTGTTTGGTGGCGATGTGGGCCGGGCCTCCGGCCAGGCCGGCGAGGCGACCGTGGTTAACCGGCCCGCTCCAGGTCAGACAGTGGAAATCCAGGCCGCTCCCGGCCAGACCTATGTCCTGAACTTCGCGCCGGGTGAGGCGCAGGTCCTGGTCGAGGGCGACAACTTCATCCTGGCTTTCGACGATAACGGCGACGGCACCCCCGACAGCCAGATTGTCTTCCTCGATCTGGTGAACGTAGCCGAGGCCGGTGAGGCGCCGACCTTCCAGGTTGCCGGTGTCGACATCGGTTCCGAAGTGTTGCTGGGCCAGGCGCTGGCGCTGGCGGGACAGGGTGAGATCCCGCTGGACGACGTGGCCGCCGGTCCGGCCGCGACGGGCGGCGGTGCGTCGGCGTACAGCGACAATCTTGGCAGCATCCTCGACCTGCTGGCCGCCCAGGGGGTGATTCCCCCCACGGCGCTGCAGTTCCGCCTGATCGAGTTGGACGACCGCATCACCGTCCTCGATCCGGCCGAAGGCGACATCACACTGACCTTCAACACGAATGTCGACGGTGGCGAGGGCAGCTTCAGCTTTGACGGCGGCTTCGAGGATTGGCAGCCGACCCAGGACGGCTGCGATAACCCGACCTTCCCGATGCAGGTGATCGTTGGCTTCACCCCGAACGACAACGAGGTGCTGGTTTCCTTCACGCTGTCCGGCATTCCCGATGGCGCGACGCTCTTCATCGGTGGCATTGAAGTCCCGACTGTCGGCGGCACCTCGCCGCTGCTGACGCCGGCCGACCTGGCCTCCGGCATCACCCTGTTGCCGCCGGCCGACAGCGGCGACGACATTCCGCTGACCGTGACCGCTACGATCTCCGATCCCGACAGCGGCGAGACCGCGGTGATCACCGGCTCCGCCACGGCGATCATCGACTCCGTGGCCGACAACCCCAGCGCCCTGTTCGACGGCGAAGTTGTCGACGTTCAGGACGGTTGCGAAGGCGCTGAAGGCAATGGCGCCAGCCAGGATGACATCGAGTCGTTCCTCGGCCTCTATGGTGGCGCGCTGGACGTGGCCGCGGATGACGGCGATAGCAGCAACGGCACGGAAGACGCCACCGACGGCGCGGCGATCAAGACCACGCTGGAGCTTCAGGCCGGCGACCAGGTCGAGATGACCTTCAATTTCCTCGATGCCGAGGGCAGTGGCCCGGGCGCCAGCTTCCAGGACTTTGCCTTCATTACCATCAACGGCGTGGTGTTCCCGATCGCCAATGTCGGTGAATCGAACGACTCGACTTCCGCTGTCTACCTCGGCAGCGGGCTGATCCTGACGTGGAGCGAGGAGTCCGGCTATTTCACCCTCTCCGGCACGGTCGAGGAGAGCGGGACTTTCGTGCTCGGCATCGGCGTGATGAACGAGGGCGATAACTCGGTCGATTCCGCCCTGCTGATCGACAATCTGATTGTCACGCGGGGCGATGAGGTCGTCTTCCAGGACGACTTCTCCTCCTTCGACAACTGGGAGATCCTCGGCGGCGGTTTTGTCGCCATCGTCGGCGACGTGCATACCAATGAGGGCATGCCGGGCGCTCCGACCCAGGGCCTGCTGATCGCCTCTGGTGACTTCGATGCCTCGAGCTGCGGCTGCGAGGTCATCGTTTCCAAGGTGACCTACAACGAGGATAACGCTGCTCCGTTGGGCGGCGACGAGATCCTTGAGCCGACGCTGGTCCAGCAGCAGGATGGCGGGGGCGACGGCTGCGATCTGGCCGACCAGCAGCCGATCTTCGGCGCCGGTTTCGTTGCGGCGGTTACCGACACCGATGGCTCCGAGAGTCTGACCAAGATCACCATCGCCACCTCCACTGAAGAAGCGCCGGGCGGTTTCGACCAGAGCGGCCTCGAAGTGGCGCTGTCCGGTGAAGACGACGCCGCGGCGACGAACTTCATGGTCGGCGACCAGGTGCTGGTCGACGGCGACACCGTCGAGGTGATGGCCACCTTCGCGGACGGCTCCACCGGCCTTGCCACCGGCACCATCGGGATCGCCGACGGCGTGCTGACGCTGACCTTCGATGCTGCCGACCGCGTGCAGTCGGTCGACCTGTCCGGGGATTCCGACACCCCCTTCCAGGTGCGCCTGCCGCAGCACAGCGACGACGACTTCCACCTGAACCTGGAAGTGACGGCGACCGAATTCGACATCGACGGTGAGCTCGATACCAATAATAACGTGGCAACCCACCAGGCGGTGCTGCAGGTCGAGGTGAAGGCGGTCGCCGACGGCGCGACCCTGTCCGCCGGTACCGCGGGCGACAACTTTGCCGAGGACGGCGAGTCCGATCCGGCCAACCATGGTCTGGATTCCAGCGAGGAAGGCCTGCTGATCCCGCTGACCTCTCTGGGTGCCCAGTTGATCGACAAGGACGGTTCCGAGTCCATCACCCAGATCAAGGTCAGCCTGGAAGGTGCCGACGATGGCGCGGTGTTTGTCGCCGCGAATGGCGATCCTCTGGGGGCCACCCTGCAGGTCGAAGTTGCCGATGGCGTCTTCGTAACCGCGGACGTGAGCATCGTCGGCGACAGCCTGGTCCTGACCTTCGGTGAGGATGCTGCCGGTTACGATATCGACCTTTCCAACGTGGTCGGCGTGAAGCTGCCGGTCGACGACAGCAGCGACTTCACGGTGAAGGTCGAGGCGACCGCCACCGAGATTCACCCCGAGGGTGACGTGGCCTGCGAGTCGAAGACCACGGAGACAAGCTTCGACGTACACGTTGCCGGTGTGGCCGGTCCGGCCGCGGTCGCTTTCGGTGACTACGACAACTTCCCCCAGTGCGGCGAGCCGACGATCGAAGGCAATGTCCTGACCCTGACCCTCTTCGAGGACGGTTACGGCGCTGTCGCCGACCAGGCGGGCGAGGGCGGCGAAGCCGGCCCGCAGACCCTGCCGGTGTTCTTCACTGCCCAGACGCAGGACTCCGACGGTTCCGAGGCGATCACCAAGATCGTGGTCAGCCTGGACGGCGCGCCGGACGGCACGATCTTCGTCGATGGCCTCGGCGATCCGCTGGAGGCGGGCGACACGGTTGACGGCGGCGTTGTTTCCTTCGAGGACGGGCAGCTGGTTCTGACCTTCGAACCGGGCGTGCAGTCGGTGGACCTCTCCACCATGTCGGTCGAGATTCCGCAGCACTCTGACGACGATTTCTCGATCCAGATCAAGACCACGACCACCGAGTACGACGACGACGGTACCGGCGCCCTGGCCGGTAGCGACAGCTACGAGACCGATGCCACCATCAACGTGAACATCGACGCGGTGGCCGATCCGGTGACCGTCGCCATCACGGTGAACGACAATGCGGCCGACGCCGAGAACCAGTTCGGTCCGGGCGAAACCGGCTCGGTGAAGGTCGAAGCCAGCTTCGGCGACGTCGATGACGGTTCCGAAACCCACACGGTCACCGTGGACGTTCCCGAAGGCTTCACCGTCGGCACCCTCGACGGGTTGCCGGACGGCGTTACCGCCCTGGTAAACGGCGACGGTGACGTGGTCTTCACCGTTGGCGCGGGGGTGTCTTCCCTCGACTACACCTTCGAGGTGACGGCGCCGAGCGAGGGCGTGAGCGACGACTCGCTCTTCCTCTTCACCGCGACGGCGAAGGCCGAGGAAAGCACCACCGGCGATGCCGAGTGCACCGACGAGAACAACGTCGCCACGGCCGTCGACAGCCAGGAAGTCAGCGGCGAAGTGGCCGGCGAGCCGGAGGTCGGCGCGACGATTCAGCAGGCCGATTGCATCGAGGAGGACTCCTCGGCTCAGGTCGAGATTACCGCCGATCCCACGACCGTCGGTGATACCATCACCCAGGTGGTGGTCGAAGTGCCGGAGGGCTGGGGAATTTCCGCTACTGTCGGCGGTCAGATCACGGCCGTTGACGACTCCACACCGGGCCAACTGACCCTGACCGTCAGCGGTGCGACCTATCCGAGCGGCTTCACCGGCACGATTACCGTGACGCCGCCCGCAGATAGCGATGTCGACGGTTCGATCAAGGTGACCGCGACGGCCGTTGACGGCCTGGACAGCACCGACGGTGACGGCACCTTCGCCCTTCCGGTCGACGCCAATGCGGACGGCATTGACGGGTCGAACGGCGACGACGGCGATGCGGCGAACCTCTCGGTCAGTATCGCGGTTGCGGACTCGACGGGCGAGGTCCCGGAGAACGGGTCCTTCCAGGCCGGCGAGACGGGCACGGTGACGGTTTCGGCGACCTTCGACGACTACAAGGATGGTTCCGAGACGCATACGGTGACGATCGAAGCGCCGGAAGGCTTCACGATCGGCGCGGTGGTCGGCGATCTGCCGGCGGGCGTCTCGCTTGTCAGCAACGACGGCTCGACGCTGGTGCTGTCGGTTGACAGCCAGGACGGCGACGGCCAGGACGGCGTTGGCAGCTTCAGCGCGACCTTCGAGGTGACCAACGTTTCCGCAGATAGCGGTGAGGCGGTCTTCGAGGTCGAGGCGCGGGCGGTCGAGACGACGACCGGCGACGCCGAGTGCGATCCCTCGGAGGCCGACAACGTCGCGGTTGCCGAGGACGATGCCTCGGTGACGGTGGCGAACG
>ERZ1740062.154-NODE-154-length-53012-cov-7.150178_pt1 | contig 53012 bp, 37 predicted proteins | sample MGYA00581741_ERZ1740062 | MGnify/ENA primary metagenome ERZ1740062 (study PRJEB43018, sample SAMN04849747) | marine metagenome | isolation source: floating plastic debris | place: Pacific Ocean | collected 2008-09-01 | study: EMG produced TPA metagenomics assembly...
CAGGGCCGTCGCTGCCTGCCAGTCGCCGCCGTCCAGGCCGCAGCTCACCGCCGCTGCGACGGCCGACGCCCCGGCGATGGCGCGCGCGGTGTTGTGTGTCGCGCGGCAGGTCTCCGCCACCTTGTCGATCAGGGCAGCCAGCGGTTCGGGGGGCATCAGGATGCCGACCGGCGCGATGCGCATGGCGGCGCCGTTGGTATCGCCGTATCGCCCGGCTTCGCTTGCCGGCGTACCGGCGCGGATCGCATCGATGGCGCGCTTGGTCGAGGGGCCGAGCAGGTCGTAGCTGCCCCGCGCGCGCACGTCGTCCTCCCAGCCGACCAGTGCCTCGACCCACTTCAGGTCGTCGAAGACGGGGCCGGAGGCGAGCAGGGTTTCGGCCAGCAGCAGTGTCTGTTCGGTGTCGTCGGTGATGGTCCCGGCGGCTAGGCCGCGCGAGACCGGGTGGTCGGCGGCCGGGGCGACGAAGCCGGTGACCGTCCCATAGGCCGCTGCGATCTGCGCCGGTGAGAGCGTCTGGGTCGGCATGCCCAGCGCATCGCCCAGGGCGCCGCCGACCAGGGCGCCCAAAGCGCGATCGGCGAGGGCGCGATCGACGAGGGCACGGTCGGCAAGAGTGCGGTCAGGCTGGTCTGGGGAGGACGGCAAAGGCATGGGTTCGCTTTCCAGCGGCTCAGAATGCAAGGTGCAGGGCGAAGAAGTCGGGATCGAGCAGGCTGACGACCTGCTCGATGGGCCGGCCGTCGGCGGCGCGCACCAGGCGCCGGGTGCGCAGGAAGGCGGTGCCGGTTTCGGCGCCCAGCAGCGCGGCTTCTGCGGGCTCCAGGCGATGGATCTCGGCCCACTCCTCGCCGTGGTCCGGCACCAGGCCGGCGGCATGCATGGTCTTGTGCAGCGAGCCGTCGCGCAGCCCGTCGCGCGGCAGGTCCTGCAGGGCCGGCAGCCAGGGCAGGCGGCTGAACTCGACGGAAATGGCGCGGCCGCTGCGGCCCTCCTTGCCGGGGGTCAGACGGCGCAGGCGGTCGACCGCGATGAAGGCGGTGCTGTCGAGGTCCAGTGTGGCGGCCAGCGCCGCATCGTCGATCCGTTCGATCCGCAGGATATGCGTTTCGACGTCGGCGCCGGCTTCGGCCAGGGCGCGCGCCCAGCCGACCGCGTCGTTGATGGTCTGCCCGTTGAAGGTGACGAAGGAGCCGACGCCCATACGGGTGACGATCAGGCCCTTGCTGGACAACTCCTCCAGCCCTTTGCGGATCGTGGTGCGGCTGACCGCGAAGCGGCGCACCAGTTCCTGCTCACTCTGCAGGCGCTCGCCATAGGCCAGTTGCCCGGACCGGATCTCGGCTTCCAGGGCGGAGGCGATCCGCTCCGGCTTTGCCGCGGCGACGGCGGCCTTCGCGGCGACAGGTGTTTTCCGGGACATCGGCAGGGCGCTCGCATACTTGTCTATACCTGTCTATTCTTGGGTCAAGCGAGCGCCCTGTCAAGCCGCCCGGCCCCCTCAGGGGAAGCGCGCTTTGCCTTCGACCACGTTCAGGTCCATGTGGTTGCGCATGTAGCGGTCGGTGGCGTCCAGCTCGGGCTGGTGGTCCCACGGCTGGTAGCGGCCCTGGCGCAGCGCGTCGTAGACCACCCAGCGGCGCGCCTGGCTCTGGCGCACCTCGGCATCGAACTGTTTCAGGTCCCAGCGGGCGCGCACCTGCGCCATGAAATTTTCGACGGTTTTTTCATGGGCCGGATCGGCGGCCAGGTTGGTCGATTCCTGCGGATCGTTTGCCATGTCGAAAAGCTGCGGCGGGTCGAGTTCGCAGTGATTGAACTTGAAGCGGTCGTCGCGGATGGAAACCATCGGCGCGTAGGTGCCCTCGCCGGCATACTCCATGGTCACCGGGTGGCGGCGGGCGGCGCCGGTGGCCAGCGGCAGCATCGATTCGCCGTCCAGCGTGCCCGCGTCCGCTGCGACAGGAACGCCCGCCATGTCGCAGAGCGTCGGCAGCAGGTCGAGGGTCGACACCGGCGTGTCGATGCGGCCCTCGCCCAGGCTCGGCCCCGCCATCATCACCGGAATGCGCGACGATCCCTCGAAGAAGCTCATCTTGAACCACAGGCCGCGCTCGCCCAGCATGTCGCCGTGATCGGCGCAGAAGATCACCACGGTGTCGTCTTCCAGGCGGCAGCGCTTCAGGGCGTCGAGCAGCCGGCCGATCTTGTCGTCGAGGTAGGAGATGTTGGCGAAGTAGGCCTGCCGCGCGCGGCGCACGTGTTCCTCGGTGATCTCGAAGTTGCGGAAGTCGACGGCCTCCATCAGCCGCTTGCTGTGCGGATCCTGCGCCTCGAAGGGAATCGCCGCGACCTCGGGCAGCAGCGCCGGGCAGTCGTCGTAGAGGTCCCAGAACTTCTGGCGCGCCACGTAGGGATCGTGCGGGTGGGTGAAGCTGACCGTCAGGCACCAGGGCTGCGTATCGCGCAGGCGGGCGAGGCGGTAGATCTCGGCCTCGCCGTGGAAGGCCACCTCGTCGTCGAATTCCATCTGGTTGGTGATCTCGGCGACGCCGGCGCCGGTGACCGAACTCATGTTGTGGTACCACCAGTCGATGCGCTCGCCCGGCTTGCGGTAGTCCGGCGTCCAGCCGAAGTCGGCGGGATAGATGTCGGTGGTCAGGCGCTGCTCGAAGCCGTGCAGCTGGTCGGGGCCGACGAAATGCATCTTGCCGCTCAGCACGGTGCGGTAGCCGGCGCCGCGCAGGTAGTGCGCGAAGGTCGGCAGCGCGGCCGGGACCTCGGCGGCATTGTCGTAGACGCCGGTGCGCGACGGCAGCATGCCGCTCATGAAGGAGGCGCGTGAGGGCAGGCACAGCGGGCTCGGCGTGTAGCCGTTGCGAAAGCGCAGCGACCGTTCGGCCAGCGCCTTCAGGTGCGGCGTGTGCAGGAAGTCCACCGGCCCGTCCGGGCAGAGGGTGCCGGCCATCTGGTCGACCATCAGGATCAGGAAATTGGGTCGCCGGGTCATCCGCTGTTCCGCCTTGTCACTTGGTACCTGCTTTGTGGAGGGATCTGCTTGTGGCGCTGCCGCGACGCCGACAACCACTCAAACCGTTTATAGCTTGAGTGGCAAATGATTCTGTCGATTTCTCGGGCAATGCCGATTTATGCGAGACTCTATGGGGGATTTCGCATTACTGTAAAGTGGTGCAAGGTTGATCCATGATATAAAGAATATTTATGTCTAAGAATCCCCTGGATATCGGCTGCCTGCGCCCCTTCGACGCCGTGGCCCGCCACCGCAACCTGTCGCGGGCGGCCGAGGTGTTGGGCATGACCCAGCCGGCCTTGTCCTACCGCATCAAGCAGATGGAGGCGCAACTCGGCGTCGCGCTGTTCCGCCGCCGCCCGCGCGGCCTGGAACTGACCGCCGAGGGCGAGATGCTGCAGGCCGCGGTCCGCGCCGGGTTGGAGCGGATCGACGAGGCGGTGCAATCGATCGGCCGGCGTGCCCGCACGCCGACGGTGCGTCTGGCGACCGACTTCGCCTTCGCCGCTTTCCGCCTGATGCCGCACCTGACCGGCTTTCGCCGGGAAAATCCCGGGGTCGACGTGCATATCGTCGCCACCCAGTCGCTGGCGCCGGGTATCGAGGACGAGGTCGATCTCGCGGTGCTGTTCGGCGACCGCGACGATTTCGCCGGGCAGTTCGACGGCGGCATGGAGCTGCTGATCCCCGAGCGCGCCACCGCGGTCTGTGCGCCGGGGTTCCTGAAACGCTTCGGCCCCTTCCGGCATATCGACCAATTGCTCGACGTGCCGCTGGTCCATCTCGACAGCGACAGCGACAGCGCCGACCGCTGGTTCACCTGGGAAAGCTGGTTCGACCAGGCCGGCGTGACACGGCATGCCAGCGCCAGCGCCAGCGCGCTGAGCTTCAACACCTATACCCTGGTGATGCAGGCGGTGCTGGCCGAGCAGGGCGTGGCGCTGGGCTGGTACGGTCTGGTCGACGATCTGCTTGCAGCCGGCACGGTCGTGCAGGCCTGCGATTGCACCCTGGGTAGCGCCCGGGGCTATTGGCTGCTGCACCGCAAGGGGCTGCGGCGTCCCGAGGTCGATCTGGTGGCCGACTGGCTGAGCACGCCGCAGGACCGCGCGGCATGACCAGCCGGGCGCCATCCCCGGTGCCACCCCCGGTGCCACCCCGGGGTGCCATCGTCGGAATCGCGCAAAATGGCGCCGTTTTCGGCTCGATTTGCTTTCCCGGTTGCCTGCCATACTGCGAGCTTCGATCACAGGCGGCGATCGCAGGCGGCCGAGATACCGGCTTACGACCCTGCTTGCGGCTTGGCCTTCAGGCGCCCCGGCGGATCAGGGGCGCAGATTTGACGGCGGCGGTTTCCATCGTTATGCGGTCTTTCGCTGCCGCGCCTCCGCAGGGGCCCAGCATCAGGGCGCGGCATTAGAGCCCGGCATCAGAGCCCCGGGGGCAGCACAGACACACAAGATTGTCGCAGACAACATGATCAAAGATAACCAGCAGGGAGATACCTCAGATGACATTCGATGAATTGAAACGGCTTTACGCGTCCAGCAAGATCGGTCGCCGCGAATTTCTCGCCGGTGCGGCGGCGGTCGGCGCCTTGGGCGCCGCCTCGTCCTTCCCGCTTTCCGGAGCACGGGCCGAGACCCCCAAGAAGGGCGGCACCCTGCGGGTCGCGATGGCACACGGTAACACCGACGACACTTACGATCCGGCCGTCTGGAACAACGCCTTCGCGCAGGTCTTCGCCGAGGCACGGCACAACTACCTGACCGAGGTCGCAGCCGACGGCTCGCTGGTGCCCGAGCTGGCGGAAAGCTGGGGGGCCTCGCCGGACGCGACAGTCTGGACATTCAAACTGCGCCAGGGTGTCGCGTTCCACAGCGGCAAGCCGGTGACCGCCGACGACGTGGTCGCCTCGATCAACTACCACCGCGGCGACCAGAGCACCTCGGCGGCCAAGCCGATCGTCGCGCCGATCACCGACATCAAGGCGGACGGGCAGACCGTCATTTTCACCTTGGAGAGCGGTAACGCCGACTTCCCGTTCATCATGTCGGACTACCACTTGCCGGTCCTGCCCTCGAAGGACGGTAAGATCGACAAGACCAGCAAGGACGGTTGCGGCGGCTACATGGTGAAATCCTATGAGCCCGGCGTCCGCGCCACCCTGGAGCGCAACCCGAACTACTGGAAAAGCGATCGCGCCCACGCCGATGCCATCGAGATGCTGACCGTCGTCGATCCGGCGGCACGCCAGAGCGCCTTGCTGACCGGGCAGGTCGATGTCATCGACCAGGTCGACCTGAAGACCGTCGCGCTGTTCAAGCGGTCGCCGGGCGTCACTGTGCTGTCGACCACGGGCACGCAGCATTACACCTTCGCCATGGACACGCGGGCGGCGCCGTTCAGCGACAACAATGTCCGCATGGCCTTGAAGCACGGTGTGGACCGCCAGGAACTGGTCGACAAGATCCTCTTCGGCTATGGCGAAGTGGGTAACGACCATCCGATCGGCCGTTCCCAGCGCTACTATGCTGCGGACCTTCCGCAGAACGCCTACGACCCCGACAAGGCGAAGTACTTCCTGAAACAGGCCGGCCTCGACTCCCTGGATGTGGCGCTCTCGGCCTCGGACGCCGCTTTCGGCGGTGCCGTCGACGCGGCGGTGCTGTATTCCGCCCGCGCCAAGGCGGCCGGCATCAATATCAAGGTGGTGCGCGAGCCGAACGACGGCTACTGGTCCGACGTCTGGATGAAAAAGCCCTGGTGCGCGGTCTACTGGGGCGGCCGTCCGACGGAGGACTGGATGTTCGCCACGGCCTACGCCAAGGGTGCGGCCTGGAACGACGCCTTCTGGGACAACGCCCGCTTCAACGAACTGCTGCTCGAGGCGCGCTCGGAACTGGACGAGAGCAAACGCGCCGCGATGTATCACGAGATGCAGGACATCCTGCGCACCCAGGGCGGGACGGTGATCCCGATGTTTGCCAGCTATGTCATGGCACACACGACGAAGGTGAAGCATCCCGAGGTCGTGGGCGCCAACTGGACGCTGGACGGCATGCGGGCCCTCGAGCGGTGGTGGCTGGCCTGAGCACGGGCCGATGCTTCCTCCGGCGATGAGTGACCGGCAAGCATAGAAGAAGGGGGGCGGGCGAGAAATCGGCCGCACCCCCTTTTTTGTTTTCCCGATGGATTTGTCGGGCGTTACTTGGCCCAGATAGGGCCAGGCGGGCAGGGACGCTCCGACCACCCCGTTTTCGGCGAAGAAAAATCGTCAAATCGCGACGTTCGTCGAAGATCATTTGCTTTTCGCCCGTCCCTACGGTGACGGAGGGTAACGGGCCGGGAGAGGGACAGCCACGTAGGGGCAAGTTTGCACAACGTGCCGTAACTGGCTAACCTATCTGTCTGCTCTGGCTCAGAATATGGTTGCGGTGCAGCGAGGAAAGAGGGGGCCGTGAGGCGCGGTGTTGCGCATCCGGAAGGGGAATGACGAGACATGGGAACACAGAACCTGTGTTCGTAATCCCGCTTTAGAACGTCGCGAAATGACAATCAGGTGCGGCATGATCGGCTGATCCTGAAGAGCGACAAGCGAAAAGCACGCAGCCGCTGAGCCGATAGTCGATTCGGTAGGCCGGACACGTTCCGGCCGAGCAGCGGACAAGGAAACAAGAACAGGGAGAGTATTCATGAACAAGAAACCCGAGCCGAACATTGTCGACCGGCTTGCGGAAGAAGCCAGGAGCGGGAGGATCTCCCGCCGGGCCTTCATGTCGTATTCCATTGCAGCGGGTCTCACCGCGACGTCAGCCGCGGGCCTGTGGACCCGCGAGGCGCAGGCGGCGCCGAAGCGCGGCGGGACGTTCCGCTGGGGGATCCACGACGGCAACACGTCGGACACCCACGATCCCGGCACCTACGTCACGCGCCAGATGATCTTTCTGGCGCACCAGTACCGCAGCTATCTGACGATGATCAATCCCGACAACACGCTTGGCCCGGACCTGGCCACGGAGTGGGAGGCGACGCCGGATGCCGCGCAGTGGACGTTCAAGCTGAACAGTAGCGCCACCTTCCACAGCGGCAAGAAGGTAACGGCAGCCGACGTGGTGGCATCGATCAACCACCATCGCGGCGACAAGACGACCTCGGCCGCCAAGGCGCTGCTGACCGACGTCACCGACGTTACCGCTGCCGACGACCACACGGTCGTCATCAAGCTGGGCCGCGGCAATGCCGACCTGCCCTGGCTGATGACCGACTATCACCTCGCGGTCTGCCCCGGCAATTCCGACGGCAGCATCGACTGGCAGTCGGGAGACGGTTGCGGTCCCTACAAGATCGACAGCGGCGAGTTCGGTGTGCGCTGGTCGCTGAGCCGGCACGACGGCTGGCATGGCGAAGGCGCCTACTTCGACAAAGTCGTGATGATCATCCTCAACGATCCGAACGCGCGGCAATCGGCGCTGGTCACCGGTGACGTGGACTGCGTGTCGCTGGTCGAGCTGAAGACGCTCGCCCTGCTGCAGCGCTCGCCGGACATCCTGGTCGACAACGTGCCTTCGGGCGCGGCGATCACCATGCCGATGTTCTGCGACACCGCGCCGTTCAACGATGTGAACGTGCGCAACGCGCTGAAGCTGTCGATGAACCGGCAGGAGATCATCGACAAGATCGCCTTCGGTGCTGCCACCATGGGCAACGATTTCCATGTGGCGCCGGTGCAGCCGTATTTCCCCGCCGATATCCCGCAGCGCGAATACGATCCCGACCAGGCGAAGTCGCTGTTGAAGAAGGCAGGGGCCGAGGGGCTTTCGGTCAGCATCCATACGGCGGACAGCGTGTTCTCCGGCGCGGTCGACATGTGCGTGCTGTATGCCGAGCACGCAAAAGCGGCCGGCATCAACATCAAGGTCGTCCGCGAACCGAACGACGGCTACTACTCCGATGTCTGGCTGAAGAAGTCGTTCACGGCCGTGTCGTGGGGCGCGCGGCCGACACCGGACGTGATGTTCACCCTGGCCTACAAATCCGACGCGGCCTGGAACGAGAGCCATTGGCAGAACGAGCGGTTCAACGAGTTGCTGCTGCAGGCCAAGGCCGAACTCGACCAGGACCGGCGCGCCCAGATGTACCATGAGATGTGCCAGTTGATGCGGGACGACGGCGGGACACTGATCCCGTTCTTCAACAACTTCGTCTATGCCCGCAACAAGAAGGTGCAGCACGGCCCGGACCTCGCCGCAAGCTGGGCTTGCGACGGCGCCCGCGCGCCGAGCCGCTGGTGGTTCGCCTGATATGACGAGGAGAGCGTCCGCCGCTGCCGGAGAGCGGCGGCGGACGCAATTCCTATTTGGTCTTTTCCTTCTCGGATCGAGACGATGCTGCGTGTCTGTCGCCCAGAGGCGGAAGCCGCCGCGGGTCGTTTGTGATTTGGGCTGGAGCAGGACAGAGCTAGTATCGAATTAACGCTAATACCAAAACAAAGCGATAGAGCGGGTAGCTTGGGGGACTAAAATGGGCGATGTATTTAAGCTCGTGCTGAAACGGCTCGGGCTGGGGCTGATCACCCTGCTGGTGATCTCGGTGCTGATTTTCTTCGCAGTCGAACTGTTGCCTGGCGACATTGCCCAGGCCGTGTTGGGGCAGGGGGCAACGCCAGAAAATCTCGCGGCCCTGCGCGAGCAGATGGGCCTGAACGACCCGGCGCCTCTGCGGTATCTGAATTGGCTCGTTGGAGCCCTGCAGGGGGATTTCGGTATTTCCCTGGTTTCCGGTGAGCGGGTGAGCGCGGCGATCGGACCGCGTTTCGTCAATACCCTGTTCCTGGCGTCCTATGCGGCGGTGATCGCCGTGCCTGTCTCGATCGTCCTCGGCGTCATCGTGGCGCTGCTGCGCAACTCGATCTTCGACCGCGTCGCCAATGTGCTCACGCTGACGTCGATCTCATCTCCCGAATTCTTCCTGGGCTACATTCTCATCCTCTATTTTGCGGTCAAATGGGGGGCGTTCCCGGCGATCGCCAGCCTGGGCTCCGACATGAGTCTCGCCGAGCTGTTGAACAGAACTTTTCTGCCGGCACTGACCATGGTGCTGGTGGTCACGGCGCACATGATGCGCATGACGCGGGCCGCCATCATCAATCTGCTTTCGTCGCCCTACATCGAGATGGCGCACCTGAAAGGAACGCCGCCCTGGAAGGTGATCGTCAAGCATGCGCTGCCGAACGCCTGGGCGCCGATCATCAACGTCGTCGCCCTGAACCTCGCTTACCTGGTGACCGGCGTGGTGCTGGTCGAGGTGGTCTTCGTGTACCCGGGCATCGGCCAGCTTCTGGTCGATGCGGTGTCGAAGCGCGATTTTCCGATCGTGCAGGCCTGCTGCCTGATCTTCGCTGCAACATTCATCCTGCTGAATCTGGCAGCGGACGTCGGGGCCATCCTGACCAATCCGCGTCTGCGGCATCCGAAGTGAGGGGCGCGTCATGAGCTATTTTGTTGTCGGTTACTACGCGCTTCTGATCGGCGCCTCCTGCCTTGCCGCCTTCTACAGCAAGCGGCAGTTGTTCCTGTTGTTGTTCTCGCTGACCCTGGTGTCCTTTATCATGGGCATCGTCGGCGGTGTGCCCGCGCTTTGGGGCGTCACCATCTGTGCCGGCCTGCTGGCGCTGGCGGGCGGCACGTCCTACGCCTTTCGCGAATTTCTCGTCATCATCGCGCCTCGCGAGCCGGCAAAGGAACTGCGTACCGCACCTTTGACGGCCTCCTTCGGGATGTTCGTTATCTTCACCTATGCGATCGCGGGGATTTTCGCGCCGGTCATCGCGCCCTTCGGTGAGGCCGAGGTGGTCTCCACGGCCTTCGCACCAGCCGACCCGCAGATGCTGCTCGGGGCCGACCAGTTGGGCCGTGACCTGTTCAGCCGCCTCGTATTCGGGGCGCGCAATACCGTCGGCATCGCCCTTCTGGCGACCCTTCTGGCTTTCCTGATGGGGGCCGTCGCGGGGCTGCTGGCGGCGACCAAGGGCGGCTGGTTCGACCAGCTATTGGGGCGTATCGCCGATGTGATCATGTCGATCCCCTCGCTGATCTTCGCCCTGCTGATGCTCTCCATCTTCGGCACCAACCTGGTGGTCATCGTGATCATCATCGCCATCATCTACGCGCCGCGGGTTTTCCGCCTGACCAGGGCGGTGGCGGGCAACGTCGTGGTGATGGATTACATCGAAGCGGCGAAGCTGCGGGGCGAGGGTACCTGGTATCTGATCCGCAAGGAGATCCTGCCGAATTCGACCGCGCCCCTGATTGCGGAGTTCGGCCTGGAATTCTGTTTCGTCTTCCTGCTGATTTCGGGACTGTCGTTCCTCGGCCTGGGCATTCAGCCGCCGACGGCCGACTGGGGCTCCATGGTGCGGGAGAACGCGACACTGATCTCGTTCGGTGAGATCACGCCGCTGATCCCCGCCGCCGCGATTGCCTTGCTGACGGTTGCCGTCAACTTCGTCGTCGACTGGATGCTGTTCCGATCCTCCGGACTGAAGGGATAATAGCCATGGCTCCCGAAAAAAGCGTGCTGCTGAAAATCAAGGATCTTAAAATCGAGGGCTATGCCGACGAAAAGTGGATCGAAATCGTCCACGGTATCGACCTGACCCTGCACCGCGGCGAGGTCCTGGGGCTGATCGGGGAATCCGGCGCGGGCAAGTCCACCATCGGCCTGGCGGCCATGGGCTTCGCGCGCGACGGCTGCCGCATCTCCGGCGGTTCGGTCGAATTCGACGGCATGGAACTGACCACGACGCCGGAGTCGGACCTGCGCGCCCTGCGCGGGTCGCGCATCGCCTATGTCGCGCAGTCGGCCGCCGCGTCCTTCAATCCGGCGCACAAGATCATCGACCAGCACACGGAAGCGCCGATCCACTACCGCATCAAGAAGCGGGTGTCGGCGCAGGAAGACGCCATGGAGCTGTATGAGCGGCTGCGCCTGCCGAACCCGAAGGAGATCGGCTTCCGCTATCCGCACCAGGTCTCCGGCGGCCAGTTGCAGCGCGCGATGACGGCCATGGCCATGGCCTGCCGTCCCGACCTCATCATCTTCGACGAGCCGACAACGGCGCTGGACGTGACCACGCAGATCGAGGTTCTGGCGGCGATCCGCGACATCGTCGACCAGTTCAACACGGCGGCGATCTACATCACCCACGACCTGGCCGTGGTGGCCCAGATGGCTGATACCATCAAGGTGCTGCTGAAGGGCGACGAGGTCGAGGAGGCGCCGACGGCGGAGATGCTGGAAAATCCCAAAGAGGATTACACCAAGAGCCTTTGGGCGGTCCGCAGCTTCAAGCGGGATCAGAAACAGCGCCCGACCGACGGTACCCTGCCGGTGGTTTCGGTGCAGAACATCGATGCCTCCTACGGCGACACCAAAGTGCTGGAGGATGTCTCCTTCGACATCTACGCCGGCATGACGGTAGCTGTGGTCGGTGAGTCGGGCTCCGGCAAGTCGACCACGGCGCGCTGCATCACCGGCCTGCTGCCGCCCACCAAGGGGCAGATCCAGTTCAAGGGCGAGACACTGCCTGCGGATTACAGGAACCGCACGAAGGACCAGCTGCGCCAGGCGCAGATGATCTATCAGATGGCCGACACGGCGCTGAACCCCAAGGTCAAGATCAGCGAGATCATCGGCCGGCCGGCGCGGTTCTACGGGGGGCTGAAGGGGACGGCCCTGAAGAACAGGGTCGACGAACTGCTCGACCTCATCGAGCTGGAGCCGGCGAAGTTCTATTCGCGCTATCCGCCGGAGCTCTCAGGCGGCCAGAAGCAGCGCATCGGCATCGCCCGGGCCCTGGCGGCGGAGCCGACCTTCATCATCTGCGACGAGGTGACCAGCGCGCTGGATCAGCTGGTCGCGGAGGGCATCCTCAAGCTGCTGGACCGGCTGCAGCGGGAACTGGGCATCGCCTACATGTTCATCACCCATGACCTGGCGACGGTGCGTTCGATCGCCGACGAGGTCGTGGTGATGCAGAGGGGCAAGGTCGTGGAGCAGGGGCCGAAGGACGAGATGTTCACCCCGCCGCACCATCCCTATACCGACTTGCTGCTCTCGTCGGTGCCGGAGATGGACCCCAACTGGCTGACCACCCTGCTGGAAGAGCGGGGCGTCGACAACGTGGGCGAAGCGGCCGAAGTGTGAGGCCGGCCCGCGCTGAGGCCGCTTAGGGTTTGGCGGGCCGCCCGGCGGCCGGACAGCGGTCCGGCCCCGGCGGCCTTGCCGGCCCGGGCCTTTGGACAGTGCTGGAAATCAGGGGAGAGGCGAAACCCGGCGGTCTCGGGTTCAGACGGCCCGGGGTCAGACGGCCCGGGGTCAGACGATGGCGCAGGCCGTCGCGATCATCAGGGCGATGATGGTGACATAGACGCCAACGAGGACCTGCCAGGAGCCGGCGCGCTGGTTGTATTCGCGGATCAGATCGTCCTTGGTCATCTTCCACCCTCCTTTAGGCTTGCGGTCGCTCACGGTCGAAAACTCAACGGCTGAAGCGGAACGACAGGCCCGTTCGCTTGATTCAGGATGTGGCATGGTGGGCTTTGGGAATCAAGCGCTGTCGCGCTGGGACGCCCTGCTCTCATTTCATGCCTGAAGCCAGCACACAGCATAGCTCGTGACGACCGGGGGCCTCCCCGGTCGCCGGCAATATCCTAGGGCAGGAGTCATTGCCCGGGGGTTAACGCCCCGGGGGCGATCAGGGGGGCGATCAGGGGGGCGATCAGGGGGCGATTGGGCGGCCCGGCAACCCCTTGAAACCGCTGGAATGAAGCCGCTTTCAGGTCCCCTCCAGCAGCCCCGCGATGCCCCGGCACAGTGCCGCGAAGCCGGCCCGGGCACCGGGGCTGCGGTGGCGGGCGCGCAGCCAGGCATGGATCATCTGGGGCTCTTCCCGGTAGGTCACGGCGACGCCGGCCTCGGCAAGGCGGGCGGCGTAGGCGCGGCCGTCGTCGCGCAGCGGGTCGAAGAAGGCCGCCGTGATATAGGCCGGCGGCAAGCCCGCCCAGCCGCCGGTCTCCCCGCCCGCCGCCAGCGGGTGGCCGTAGGGGTTGCCCTCCGGGGCGCCCAGGATGTCGCGGTAGTAGCGCACGTCGTGGGTGGTCAGGCCCGGCGCCTCGGCCATCTCCCGGTAGGAGCCGGCATCCAGCGCGCCGCCGAGCACCGGATAGATGAGGGCCTGCCCGCTCACCCGGGGCAGGGGATTGCCTTCCTGCCAGCCGGCCTCGCGCAGCAGGTCGGTGGCGGCGGGCAGGCCGCGCGCCGCGTCGCGCAGGGTCATGGCGACCCCGGCGGCGAGGCTGCCGCCGGCACTGTCGCCGGCCACCACCAGGGGGCGGCTGCCCTCGGCCAGCATGGCGGCGAGGCCGTCGACCAGCGCCAGGGGAAAGCGATGCTCCGGCGCCAGGCGGTAGTCGACGGCGGTCAACTCGGCGCCGCTGGCCTGCGCCAGCTCGGCGCAGATGGCGTGGTGGCTGTCGAGGCCGCCGACCACGAAGCCGCCGCCATGAAAGTAGACGATCCCGGCCTTGTGCCGGGTCTGCGCCGGGCGGTAGCGGCGCAGGGGCACGCTGCCGCCGGGGCGCGGCGCGGCCGCGTCGGCGACCGTCAGGCCCGTCGGCAGCGGGGCCTCGAAGTGGCGGCAGAGGGCGTCATAGCGCTCACGCTGAAGCGCGATGTCGCCGCCGATCGACCCGGGTGGATAGAAGCCGGCGACTTCTGCGATGAAGGCGAGGATTTCGGGTTCTTGCGGTGTGGGGGGCATCGTCGCGATCCGCTGGAAGGTTGCACCAGATCGTAGCGGCTCCGGCCGGAAAGGCGAAGGGCGTTCAGTCGCGCGACAGCGCCGCCACCGGGTCGAGCCGCGAGGCGTTGCGGGCCGGCAGGTAGCCGAAGACCACGCCGATCAGGGTGGCGCAGAGGAAGGCGGCGACGATCGACGAGGTCGAATAGATCAGGCTGAAGGCCGATCCCAGCGCGCTGAAGGCGACGCCGAAGCCCAGCGCGCCGGCGATGCCCAGCACGCCGCCGATCAGGCAGACCAGCACCGCCTCGATGAGGAACTGCTGCAGGATGTCGCTCTGGCGGGCGCCGACGGCCATGCGCACGCCGATCTCGCCGACCCGCTCGGAGACCGACACCAGCATGATGTTCATCACGCCGATGCCGCCGACGACCAGCGAGATCACCGCGATGGCGGCGATCAGCAGGGTCATGGTCTCGGTGGTGCTGGTGATGGTCTGGCGGATGTCGTCGGTGTTGAGGATGAAGAAGTCCTTGGTGCCGTGGCGGTCGCTCAGGAAGCGGGTGACCGATTGCTCGGCGTCGGCGGTGGCGACGTCGTCGGCGACCTTCAGGGTGATGCTGCGCAGGGCGCTGTCGCCCAGGATGCGCGCCTGCACCGTGGTGTAGGGCAGGTAGACCGCCAGGCTGCTGGAGGAGCCGAAACCGCCCTGGCGGATCTGCACCACGCCGACCACGCGGCAGGGCACCCGGCCGATCAGCACGACCTGGCCGATGGCGCTCTGGGCGGCACTGGTGGCGCTGTCCGGGAACAGGGTGTCGCGGGTGTTGGCGTCGATGACGATGTTCTGGGCGCGGGCGCGCACGTCGTCGCGGTCGAACAGGTTGCCCTCGATGAGGGCCAGCCCCTTCACGGTGAAGTACTGGTCGCCGACGCCGTTCACCTGGGCACTGGATTCCTTGGAGCCGAAGCGGATGGTGCTGCCGGTGGTGACCGTCGGCGTGACCGCGGCGGCATAGCTCTGACGCGCCAGAGCCTCGGCGTCGGACACCACCAGGGTGGTGATCTTGCCAGAGCGCACGTCGCCGAAGTCCTTGCCGGGGAAGATCTCCAGGGTGTTGGTGCCGAGCTGGCTGATGTTGGCCAGCACGGCCTGGCGCGAGCCCTCGCCCAGCGCCACCACGCAAACCACCGAGGCGATGCCGATGATGATGCCGAGCATGGTCAGGAAGGTGCGCAGGCGGTGCGCCTTCATCGACCGCAGCGCCATCAGGAAGGCTTCCTGGAAGCGGCCCCAGATCGCCTGCCAGGGGCGGGCGTGGGGGGGAAGCACCTCGCCGTCGTCCGGCGCCGCCGGGCCGGGCGCGGCCGCCGTACCGGTCAGGCGGTCGGCGACGATGTCGCCGTCGCTGATCTCGATGATGCGCTCGGCCCGGGCGGCGACGCTGGCGTCGTGGGTGACGATGATCACGGTCTTGCCGCTGTCGTGCAGCTCGCCCAGCAGGCGCAGCACTTCCTCGCCGGTCTGCTGGTCCAGGGCGCCGGTCGGCTCGTCGGCCAGGATCACGTTGGCGCCGTTCATCAGCGCGCGGGCGATGGAGACGCGCTGCTGCTGGCCGCCGGACAGCTTGCCCGGCGGGTGGCCCAGGCGGTCGGCCATGCCCAGGCGGGTCAGCAGGTCGCCGGCCCGGATGCGGCGCTCGTCGGCGGCCTGGCCGGCGTAGATCGCCGGCACCTCCACGTTACCCAGGGCGGTCAGCTCCGGCAGCAGGTGGTAGTGCTGGAAGATGAAGCCGAAGTGCTCGCGGCGCAGGGCGGCCAGTTCGTCGGCGTCGAGGTCGGCGGTCTCGCGCCCGGAAATGCGGTAGCTGCCGGCGCTCGGCCGGTCGAGGCAGCCGAGGATGTTCATCAGCGTCGACTTGCCGGAGCCCGAGGGGCCGACGATGGCGACCATCTCGCCGGCCGTGATCGACAGGTCGATGTCCTTCAGCACCGTGATGGTGCCCTCGCCGGCGGGAAACTGGCGGCGCAGCTTGCGCAGAACGATCAGCGGTTCGCGCAGGGTTTCGGAATGCATGGCCTCAGAACCCGAGGGGACCGCGGCGTCGCGACCCCGCGCTGGCGCTGCCGGCCGCCGCCGTCCCGGTAACCACGCGCTCCCCTTCGCTGAGGCCGGCGCGGACCTCGGCGGTGATCTTGTCGTTGAGCCCGATCTCGACGGCGCGCGTGACGATCTGCCCGTCGGCGCCGAGCACCCGCACGCTGTAGCCGCCCTCGGCGTTGCGGCTGCCCAGGGCGGCGGCGGGAATGGTCAGCACATCCTTGGCCTCGCCCAGCACGATCTCCACCTCGGCGGTCATGTAGGTGCGCAGCTTGCCGTCGGGGTTGGGCACGTCGAAGGTGCCCATGTAGTAGATCGCCTCCGACGAGGACGACGACGAACTGGACGACGAACTCGAGGAGGTGAGGGCGCTGTCGCTGGTAATCGATTCCGGCGCCGGCTCGATACTGCCCAGGCTCGCCTCGTAGCGGTGGTCCGGTTCGCCCAGGATGGTGAAATAGACCTTCTGGCCGGGCCGTACGTGAACGATGTCGGCCTCGGAGATTTCGGCGCGCACCGTCATCACGTCGATCTGGCCCAGCACCACGATGGTCGGCGCCGACTGGCTGGCATTCACCGTCTGGCCTTCCTGGGTGACGATGGCCAGCACCGTGCCGTCGGCCGGCGCGGTGATCCTGGTGTAGCCCAGGTTCACGCGGGCGGTCTCGACGGCGACTTCGGCCTCGACGATCTGGGCGGCGAGGGCGTCGATCTGGGCGCGGGTGGTGGCCACGGCCGCTTCCGCCGTCTCGAAATCGGCCTGGGAGACCGCGTTCTGGGCGACCATTTTGTTCTGGCGCGCCAGTTCCAGTTCGGCCTGCTTCAGGGTCGCCCGCTTCTCGGCGCGCTGGGCGCGCACGTTGGCCAGTTCGGCCTCCGCCGTGCGCAGGGCGTTCTGCTGGGTCACGGAATCGATCTCGGCGACCAGACCGCCTTCCTCCACTTCGTCGCCCAGCGCCACCTTCAGCGCCGTCACCCGGCCGGAGACCTGGGCACCGACGGCGACGAGGCGCACCGGCTTCAGAATCCCGGTCGCCAGCACCGTCTCTTCCACGTCGCCGATCTTCGCCGCGGCGGTGGCGACGGCCACCTCGCCGCTGTCGGCGTAGAGCGCCTGGTAGGTGAACCAGCCGCCGGCGGCCAGCGCCAGCAGCAGCGCCACGACGGCGAGGCGCCGCCCGGTCCGGCGCCGGCGCCGCGGCGTCTTGGCATCGTTCGACGATTTGGCGTCCGCGGCTTTGGCGGTGGCGGCATTGGCGCTGGCGGTCTTCGCGTCCGCGGTCTCGGTGAACGTCTCGGGGAGGGGCTTGGCGAGGGTCATGGCTGTTCCGGGGTGCCGGCCGGCGGGAAGTGGGGGCCGGTGTTGACGTCGACGACCTCCGGCTGGCCGGCGTCGATGATGCCGTTCCAGCCGCCGCCGAGCGCCTTGTTGAGGGCGATGTAGTTGGTCGCGATGGCCACCTGACTCTGAATCAGCGAGTCCTCGGCCGAATAGAGCGAGCGCTCGGCATCGAGCACGTCGAGGAAATCGGTGGCGCCGGTCTCGTAGAGGGCACGGGCGAGGCGCAGGGCCTCGCGGAAGGCGGTCGCGGACTCGTCCAGGCTGTCATGGCGCAGCCGTTCCTGGGTCAGGCCGACGGCGGCGTTCTCGACGTCTTCCAGCGCGGTCAGCACCACGGCACGGAAGGCGATGAAGGACTGATCGCGCTGCGCCTCGGCGACCTCGACGGCGGCGGCCAGTTCGCCGCCGTTGAAGATCGGCACGCTGAGGGTCGGACCGAAGGCCCAGCTGACGGTCGATCCGGAGGCGAAGCTGCCCAGGGTCGCCGCCGCGGTCGACAGGCTGCCGGTCAGGCTGATGTTGGGGTAGCGGGCCGCCTCGGCCGCGCCGATCCGGGCGGTTGCCTGGGCCAGTTGGCGCTCGGCCACACGCACGTCCGGGCGCGCGCGCAGCACGTCGGCGGGCACTCCGGTGGGGACCGGCAGCGCCGGGGTGGGGATCGGTTCCTTGGCGGCCATGCGCGCCTTCAGGGCGGCGGGCGGCCGCCCGGTCAGCACGCTGAGGCGGTGCACCGCCTCGGCGTAGGCGGTCTCCAGGGTCGGGATGGTGGCCTCGGTGCTGCTGGCCTGGCCGCGGGCGTTGGCGAGGTCGACGGCGGAGGCGGCGCCGGCCTCGAACTTAATGCGGGTCAGCGCCTCGGTCTCCCGCTGGGAGGCGGCGGTCTGGCGGGCATAGGCGATGCGCGCCTGAAAGCCGCGCGCCTCGACGTAGTTGGAGGCGACGTCGCCGACCAGAGTCAGCAGGGTGGCGCGCAGGTCCTCGTCGGCGGCGTCGAGGCCGTAGCCGGCGGCCTCCACCGCGCGGCGGTTGGCGCCGAATAGGTCGAGTTCCCAGGCGGCGTCGAAGCCGCCCTGGAACTGGCTGCTGGCCTCGCTGCTGTTGCCGGTGCCGCGGCGGGTCGCCGAGGCGGAGCCGTCGAGCGAGGGGTAGAGCGCGCCGCCGGCCTGGCGGACGCTGGCCCGCGCCTCGCGGATCTTCGCCTTGGCGGTGGCGACGTCGAGGTTGCCGGCGACGGCTTCCTCAACCAGCCGGTCGAGGGCGGGGTCGCGCAGCCGTTGCCACCAGTCGGCGAGCTGCGGGGCTGCCGGCACGGTTTCGGCGCCGGTGCTGCTCCATTGGCCGGGGACGTCGATCTGCGGGGTCCGGTAGTCGGGCCCGACGGCACAGCCGGCCAGCCCAAGCGCCAGCCCGGGCGCCAGGAAGGCGGACAACAGGCTGCGGGCGGGGCGGGGCGGCAGGACGACACCGAAGGACATGAAAGACATACTCAAATTTTGCCGCGCGGTGCGGCTCTGGCTTGTCATATAGGTCTGGTACGCGCCCCGGTCGCGGCCTATCCCCCTCGTTAACCTTGAATCGCCGAAGAAAACCCGCCGGTGTCCGAACCCTTCTGGCCGCCGGGGTAGAGGGCCGGGCCCGGGGGTGCTAAGCAGCGGGGGGGCGAGACGCAACGAGGGAGCCTGCCGGTGACGGAACCTGTGACGGACGGCGAAGGACGCGACAGCGCCGCTGTGGAGGACACGCGGGAGACCGCTGCCTTCCATATGGTCAGCAGCATTCCCACGGCAACGGCGGACCTGCCGGTCGCCGTGGTGATGGAGGCCCTGCGCGGCCGGCGTTTCGACTCCGCCGACTGCGTCTTCGTGACCGACGGGCAGGGCCGCTTTACCGGCATCGTGCGCATCAACGATCTGCTGGCCGCGCCGGCGGAACAGCGCATCGGCGCGATCGTCGAGGACCGGCACGGCACCGCCCGCCTGGACGACGATCAGGAACACATTGCCCTGCTGGCGATGGAAAAGGACATGATCGCCGTGCCGGTGGTCGACGGCGACGGCAGGCTGGTCGGCGCGGTGCCCGCCGATGCCCTGCTCGATATCCTGCGCCACGAGCACATGGAGGACCTGCAGCGCCTCGCCGGTATCCAGCGCAACGCCGACGGCGCCGAGCGGGCCCTGACGGCGCCGATCCACGACCGCATCCGCCGCCGGCTGCCCTGGCTGATGGTCGGCCTGGTCGCCTCGACCGCGGCGACCGCCGTGGTCGCGCTGTTCGAGGAGACCCTGAACGCCAACGTGACCGTCGCTTTCTTCGTACCGGCGCTGGTCTACATCGCCGGAGCCATCGGCACCCAGGCGGTTTCCGTCGCGGTGCGGGCCCTCTCGGTGGTCGAGGTCGGGCTGGTCGGCCTGATGCGCGACGAGCTGATCATCGGGCTGACCATCGGCCTTGCCATGGGCATCATGACGGCGCTGCCGGTTTATGCGGTCTTCGGCGATCACCGCCTGGCCGCGGCCCTCGGCCTGGCGGTGCTCGGCGCCGGCACGGTCTCGGCGGTGGTCGGCTTCGGCCTCCCCTGGGGCTTCCAGCGCTTCGGCTTCGATCCCGCCCTCGGCAGCGGGCCGATCTGCACCATCATCCAGGACGTGGCGAGCCTGGCCATCTACTTCGGCCTGGTTACCGTGATGGTGGTCTAGGCGGGGCCCTCGCCCCTGGCTTGCTGGCCGGCCAATCCGCTATAGAATTGCCCGCATGAGCGTCCCGAGGTCCCTTCCGCCGCGCCTGAACCGCCTCGCCGTGCTGATGGCGGCGGTGCTGCTGGCCGCCGGTGCCACCTTCCTGGTCTGGCAGGCGGCCTACAACACCGGCATTTCCCAGGCGGAAAGGGCGCTGGACCGGCGCCTGCAGCTGTTCAGCCGGGCGGTGGAAAGCGAGATCGAGAAGTTCCGCTCGCTGGCCCCGGTGCTGGCCCGAGACGCCCGCATCCGCGACCTGCTGCGCCTGGGGTTGCAGGACAAGGCTGCGCCGGCTGCGGAAGCCAACGCCTATCTGGCAGCCGTGGCGGCGGACACCGGCGCCGACACGCTTTACGTGATGAATGCCGAGGGCCTCACCGTGGCGGCCAGCAACCATGGCCAGCCGCAGAGCTTCGTCGGCCACAACTACCGCTTCCGCCCCTACTACCAGGACGCCGTCGCCCGGGGCCAGGGCCGCTTCTATGCGGTCGGCGTGACCACCGGCAAGCCCGGGTATTTTCTGTCCTCGGCGATCCGCGACGGCGACGAACTGCTGGGCGTCGCGGTGGTGAAGGTCGACATGGCGCCGCTGGAGGCCAGTTGGGCGGCGGCCAACCCGCTGGTCGCCGTCGCCGATGCCTCCGGCGTCATCTTCCTGGCCGGGCGCAGCGACTGGAAATACCGCGCCATCGTCCCGCTGGATGCGCAAACCCTCGACCAGCTCGCCGCCGCGCGCAAGTTCTCGGGCATCGACCTGACGGCGCGCCCGGCGCTGTTTGCCGTTGGCGGTCTCCAGCCGGCCGCCAGCGTGATCGCTGGCGGTCTGCTGTTCCGCAGTGCGCCGGTCGAACCGGAGGGCTGGATGCTGCTGGCCGCCAGCGATACCTCGGTGATCCAGGGCAGCGCCGGCCTGGCCGGCCTGATCACGGCCTTGGTCTTTTTGCTGGGGGCCGCGGCGATCGCCAACCTGCGCCAGCGCCGCCAGTTGCTGCGCGCCAAGCTGGACTCCCACGATGCGCTGGAACGGGCGGTGGACGAGCGCACCGCCGAGTTGGCCCGCGAGGTGCAGGAGCGCCGCCGCGCCGAGGCCGACCTGCGTGCCGCGCAGGACTCGCTGGTCCAGGCGGCCAGCCTTGCCGCCCTGGGCCGCATGTCGGCGGCCATCGCCCACGAGGTGAGCCAACCGCTGGCGGCCATCGAGAATACCCTGGCGACCGCCGGCCTCTATGCCGAACGCGGGGATGCGGCGGAGACCGGCCGCAGCGTGCGCAAGGCGCGGGCACTGACCGAACGCATCCAGCGCACCGTGCGCCACCTGAAGACCATCGCCCGGCCGCAGGTGACGGAGACCCGTCCGGTGGCGCTGGCCAAGAGCGTCGAGGCCGCCCTCGACATCGTCGCCCACCGCGCCAAGCTGCTGTCGGTGGAGATCGTCACCGAACTGCCGCGCGAAGCGGTCTTCGTCAGCGCCAACGACATCGGCGTCGAACAGATCGTGTTGAACCTGCTCAACAACGCGCTGGACGCGGTGACCGGCACGCCCGATCCCCTGGTGCGTGTCAGCATCGCTCGCGATGAAACTGCCGCCAGGGTGACCGTCGCCGACAACGGCCCGGGCATCGACGACGCGGCGATGCAGCGCATCACCGAGCCCTTCTTCTCGACCAAGCCGGCGGGCGAGGGCCTTGGTCTCGGCCTGTCGATCAGCCGCGCCATCGTCGAGAAGTTCGGCGGCGGCATTACCGCCGGGCGGTCGCCGGAAGGCGGCGCCGCCTTCGTCGTCACCCTGCCGCTGGCCCTGTCGGTGGTGGGTGCCGACCGCCGGCGCGAGGGAGACGCCGCATGAGCGAGGGGAATCGCGGACGCATCCTGGTGGTCGACGACGACGGCGACCTGCTGGCCTCGACCTGCGAATGGCTGAGCGCCACCGGCTTCGCGGTGACGGACGCCGGCCTGGGCAGCGACGCGCTGGAGCGGCTCGCAGCCGCCAAGGCGACGGATCCGGCTGGCCTGCCCGACGTGGTGGTCACCGACATCCGCATGCCCGGGCTGGACGGCATCGCCGTGCTGGAAGGCGTGCTGAAGCTGGATGCCGACACGCCGGTGGTGCTGCTGACCGGGCACGGCGACATCGCCCTGGCGGTAAAGGCGATGCGCGCCGGCGCCCACGACTTCCTGGAGAAGCCCTACGACGCCGACCACCTGGTGGCGGTGCTGGACCGCGCCGTGGCGCAGCGCCGCCTGGCCGGCGAGATCCGCGAACTGCGCCAGCGCGTGGCCGGCGGCGACAGCCTGGAGGCGCGGCTGATCGGCAATGACCCGGCCATGGCCGAGCTGCGCCAGCGGATCGTGCACCTGGCCGACGTCGACGCCGACGTGCTGATCGTCGGCGAGACCGGCACCGGCAAGGAGATCGTCGCCCGTGCCCTGCACGACTGCGGCAAGCGCCGCGACCGGCCCTTCGTCGCCATCAACTGCGCCGCCATTCCGGAATCGATCTTCGAGAGCGAGGTCTTCGGCCATGAGCGCGGTGCCTTCACCGGTGCGCTCAGCCGGCGTGTCGGCAAGATCGAACACGCCGACGGCGGCACGGTGTTTCTCGACGAGATCGAGTCGATGCCGCTGGCCCTGCAGACCAAGATCCTGCGCCTGCTACAGGAGCGCCAGGTCGAGCCGCTGGGTGCCAACCGTCTGCACCCGGTCGACGTGCGCTTCATCGCCGCCACCAAGACCGACCTGAAGAAGGCGGCGGCCGAGGGCGCCTTCCGCAGCGACCTCTATTACCGGCTGTCGACGGTGGAACTGCATCTGAAGCCGCTGCGCCGCCGCCGTCAGGATATCCCGCTGCTGTTCGACCATTTCGTAAAGGCGGCGGCGGCGCGCCACGACGTGATGCCGCGCCCGGTCCCGCCCGAGACTCTGGCGGCGCTGCAGGCGGCCGAGTGGCCGGGCAACGTGCGCGAGTTGAAGGCCGAGGCCGAGCGCTACGTGCTGGGCTATCCGCAGCTCGCCGTGGCGGCCGCCGGCGACGACACCAGCCTGCCGGCGCGCCTGGCCGCCTACGAGGCGGAGATCATCCGCCAGGCCCTGGAAGCGGCCGCCGGCAGCGTCGCCGAAGCCGCCGACGCGCTGGGCATCCCCCGCCGCACCCTGGCCGAGAAGATGGCAAGGCACGGCCTGAAGCGGGACCGGCAGACGGCGTGAGGCTGGCGGTCTGTGGCGAGTGGGAGAACCCGCTGTTTCACTGCCGGAAGCGCAAGGAGATGTCTGCGGTTCTATCGGGGGCGGAGTTCAGCGATCAGGGGCTACGTGTCAAGTCGACCCGGTGCGGAACACGGCTGCTCACGCCGTCCCGGCGTCCCGGCGTGCCGTACAGTGCGGTTTGCCGTCATTTGACTTGGCAGGACTTTGTAAGAGGCATGAAGGGGGTTCATCCGCGACAAACAGGCGACCGCCCCGCTCTTGACGAACGTCGTTCCCGTGCTACCCGGCCGCTGAGGCGCACTCGTCATAGGCGGCGAACAGCCGCTCTTTGTCCTGCTTATCGATTTCGACCAGCGGCGCGAGCGGACGTGCCAGTTGCGGTTCGTTGTGGATGTGAGACAGGAGCGCCTTCACCCCGGCGACGAGGTTCATTCCCGTGAAGAGCTGCCGGATGGAAACGGCGGTCTTTAGCGCGGCGTCGTCGGTCTGGTGCAGGCTTCTTGCGCAGAACGCGGCGTTTACGTTGGCAGTGGCCGAGATGCACCCGGCGAAGATTCCGCCGCGCGCCTCCGCGAGCGTCGCTTCGTTGGAGGGAAAGACATCGAATTGGGGGGCGATCTCTGCAACCGAGCGCGCGTAATCCATGTCACCGGAAGAGTCTTTCAGCCCGGCAAAGCGGTCACCAAACTCTGCGAGAAGCCGACGTATAAGTTCCACATCGTAGCGAACCCCGGACAGGGCAGGAAAGTTGTAAAGGTAGATCGGGATCGGTTGACGTGCCGCCGCAAGAACGCTGGCGAAATAGCGGACGAGTCCCCCGTGGGTGACGTCCTTGTAGTAGAAGGGCGGCAGCATCAAGGCGCCGGAGAATCCGATCTCACCGGCCAGCCGTGTCAATTCTGCCGCCTCGTCGACGGAGGCGGCACCGGTCCCGACCATAAGGCGGTCGAGCGGCAGTCCCGACTCGGCAACCGCTTCCATCAGGGCCGATCTCTGGCGCAGGCTGAAGGACGTCGCCTCTCCGGTGGTGCCCAGCACGTTCAACCCGTCGCAACCGTTGTCCAGCAGGTAGCGCGCCAGCCGTGTGAATTGTTCCACGTCCGGCGCACCTTGGCCGTCTATCGGCGTGGCTATTGCCGCGATTACTCCACCCAGTCTTTTCTTCGCCATCGGTGTTCGTGGTCCTGTTATGCGCCGCGTGAAGCGGAGTCGTGCGGGAGTTTTCGTTCTGCTTCACAACGGTCTGTTTGCTGCGCGCCGGCAGGCCGATCATGAACTCACGGTGGCCTTGAACGGGCGCTCCGTGAGGAAGTCGAGGTCGCAGCCCTCATCGGCCTGCAGGATGTGGTCCAGGTGCAGACGCTTGTATCCGCGCAGGATCTCGTCGTGGCTGAGTGTGACCGGGGCACGCGCCTCGAATTCGGCCTGGTCGACCAGTACATCGAGACTCCGGTTCGGCACGTCGAGTGAGATCCGGTCGCCGCTACGCAGGCGCGACAGCGGTCCGCCGACTGCGGACTCCGGTGTGGCGTGCAGAACGACGGTGCCGAAGGCGGTGCCGCTCATGCGGCAATCGCTGATACGCACCATGTCCCGCACGCCTTGCAGGGCAAGGGCGCGCGGGATCGGGATGTAGCCAGCTTCCGGCATGCCCGGCGCGCCCTTCGGGCCGGCATTGCGCAGAACGAGCACGTCGTCGGCGGCAACGTCGAGGTCGGGATCGTCGATCCGCTTCGTCATGTCTTCGAGCGAATCGAATACCACCGCCCGGCCGGTGTGGACCAACAGCTCGGGGCTGGCGCCGGACTGCTTGATGATCGCGCCTTCCGGGGCAAGATTGCCACGCAGCACGGCGATGCCCCCTTCCGGGTGGATCGGGTCGTCGCGCCGCCGCACGACGGTCTGGTCCCACGGCGGCGGTGCGGCGTCGAGTTCCTCGCCGAGGGTCCGGCCGGTGACCGTCAGGCAGTCCAGGTGCAGGAGCGGGCGTATCTCCCGCAGCACGGCGGCGAGCCCGCCGGCGCGCTGTAGATCCTCCATGTACTGCAGGCCGGAGGGCTTCAGGTCAACCAGCACCGGCGTCTGCCGGCTCATCCGGTCGATCGCGTCGAGACCGATCCTGATGCCGAGCCGGCCGGCCACGGCGGTCAGATGGATGACGGCATTGGTCGATCCCCCGACGGCCAGAAGGACGCGCAGGGCATTGGCGAAGGCCTTCGGCGTCATGATGCGGTCGGGTGTCAGGCGTTCTGCCGCGATCGCTACGGCGCGCCGGCCACTGTCCTCGGCGTTGCGCAGCCGGTCGGCCTGCACGGCGGGAATGCAGGCGCCGCCGGGCATCATCATGCCGAGTGCTTCGGTGGTCAGGGCCATGGTGCTCGCCGTGCCCATCACCATGCAGGTTCCCGCGGTGGGCGCCAACTTGCCGGATATCTCGTCGATTTCGTCGTCGTCGATTTCCCCGCCGCGATGCTTGCCCCACAGCCTGCGGCAATCGGTGCAGGCCCCAAGCCGCTCCCCGCGATGGCTGCCGGTCATCATCGGCCCCGTCACCACGGCTACGGCGGGGATGTTGGCGCTGGCGGCAGCCATCAGTTGGGCCGGGACGGTTTTGTCGCAGCCGCCGATGAGGACGACGGCGTCCATCGGCTGTGCGGTCAGCATCTCTTCGGTGTCCATCGCCATGAGGTTGCGATAGAGCATGCTGGTGGGGTTGGCGAAGGACTCGTGCAGCGAGATCGTCGGGAAATCGACCGGCAGGCCGCCGCTCAGAAGGACGCCGCGCTTCACGGCATCGATGAGCTGGGGAACCGTCTGGTGGCAGGCATTGTAGCCGGAGAAGGTATTGGTGATGCCGACGATCGGCCGATCGAGCGCGTCGTCGGAATAGCCCATGGCCTTGATGAAGGCCTTGCGCAGAAACAGCGAAAAGGCGTCGTCGCCATAGCTGGTGAGATTCTTCCGTAGGCCCCTTGTCTCGTTTTTCGTCATCACGACCCTTCGCTATTCACTTTGTGCCCTTCAACCCCGGCGGTGCACCGGACAATATCATCAACTAGATAATTGACAATATTGATGACAAAATTTCTGCCTCGTCAACACCCGAGGAAATGTCGCCTGGCAGGCTCCGGCAGTTCCCTCGGCACGCGGGAGGGCGATCTCCGGCTACCAGCATAGATAGTTGACCAGATAGTTGACAATTTGAATGACAACCCCTACTTTCCTGCCGAACGGGACGAAGGACGGCTACCAACAATGCCGCCGCATGCCGCTCGAGGGAGGAAGCTATGAGTAGGAAATTCGAACTAAGAACCGCTTTGGTCGGGGCCGTAGCGCTGATCGGGCTGCTGGGGGGCGGTTCCGCCCAGGCACAAGACAAGACCCTGAAAGTTTGGAGCCATTTCGCGGACCACCAGGGTGTACGCGACTTTTTCGAGACGGTGACGGACACCTTCGAGAAGGAGAACGAGGGCGCGACTCTCGACATAACGTTCTATGAAAAGCAGGCGCTCTTCGCGGCGGAAACCACCGCGCTGCCCGCCGGTGAGGGACCCGACGTCATCTACCTCGAACCCGACCGGATGCAGTTCGTTCGCAGCGGTTTCGTGCGGCCGCTCGAAGGGCTGATGGATCTCGACAGGCTGGAAGACTACGCCAAGGAAGCCTGGACCGTGGACGGCAAGGTCTATGGCATCGGCATGCAGGCCTTCACGATCGAGCTGTATTACAACAAGGCGTTGATGGAGCAGGTCGCCGCCAAGATGGGCGTCGCCCTCGCTCCCGACTACCAGCTCACCCAGGAAGAGTTCCTGCAGATGGTGGAGGTCGCCAGCGACATGGGCATCACCCCGGTCGTCCAGGGCATCGGCGATCGCCCCTATCCGGGTTCCTACCTGCTGCACGAGCTGCTCCTGCGCAAGCTCGGCCCGGACGACTATGCCAAGCTGTGGGCGGGGGCTCTGTCGTTTGAGGATCCGCGCGTGGTCGCCGTCTTCGAGTACATGGAAAAAGTGATCCAGGCCGGGGCCTATCCCAAGACCTTCGCCACGATGAAGCTCGGTGAATCGCACTACTACTTCCACACCAAGCCGGGCGGCCTGACATTTCCGCTGGCGAGCTGGTATTCAAGCCGCGCTTTCAATCCACCGGACAAGGGCGGCCAGCCGGAAGACTTCGCTCTTGGCATCATGCAGTTTCCGGCAATGGATGACGGCGCCTGCAACGATTGCAAGACCATCGGTGTGGCCGGTACCTACGCGGTCAACGCAGCGACCGAGAACGAAGAGCTTGTATCGAGCTTTCTCGACATCATCACCCGGCCCGAGATGGGCAAGATGTGGATGCAGAACACGCGTGTCTCGACGGGCGTGAAGGTCGATACCTCGGGCGGCTTCAGCGGCGAGTATGCGGACTACTTTGCCGATCTCGCTGAGCGCAGCAAGGGCCGCAAGTTCTTCCTCGGCACGCCGATCGATTTTATAGAAGGGCAGTGCAAGGAAACCTTCGTGCAGGTCCTCAACGCCGCCTTTCCGGCGGGCTTTATGAGCGCTCACGACGCGATCGAAGAGATGAACGGAGCCTGTTACAAGGGCTGACAGCCAAGGGCGGACTCCGACGCGGCATCCGGTCGGGCCGGAGTCCCCTGAAGTGTCACGGAACACAGAGGTTGTACCATTGAGTGTCAGCGATCCGAGGGCGTCTGCCGGAGTGATGGGGCGTTGGCGGCAGGCTTATCGGGATAACAGCTGGGGCGTCATTATGACCTTCCTGCTGCCCGCCTTCATCTTCTACCTGCTGTTCACCGCCTACCCAATCATCAAGACGTTCTACAACAGCGTCCATCTGATCCAGCCGAATGCCTCGGATGAGTTCGTCGGCCTCTCTTACTATTTCGATATCCTGTTCGATGACCGGATCTTCAGTAATGCCTTGGTGAATACCTTCATCTGGGCCACTGCCGCTCCAATCATTGACGTGGCGCTCGGTCTGATTCTCGCCACCGCCCTCTACTCCAAGATCCCTTTCGCGCGCTTCTTCCGTCTCGCATGGTTCACGCCGGTGCTGATCTCCTATGTGGTGGTCGGCGTCATCTGGATGTGGATTTACAACTACGACTGGGGCGTGGTGAACACCTTGCTGCGTACGGTCGGCCTCGATGCATGGACCGAGGTTTGGCTCGGCAATCCCAGCACGGCATTATGGTCGCTTATCCTGGTGGATGCGTGGAAGTGGGTCGGTTTCCATATGGTCGTATGCCTGGCGGCCCTGCACTCGCTGCCGAGTGAGGTGATCGAAGCCGCCGAACTCGACAACTGCGGCTGGTTCGACAAGCTCGTCTACATCAAGATTCCGATGCTCAAGACGACGCTCGTCAATCTCCTGATTCTCGCGTTTATCGGCAAAATGAAGATCTTCGATCTCGTCTGGATCATGACCAAGGGTGGTCCCCTCTGGTCGACCGAGACATTGGCGACCTACACCTACAAGCGCGCCTTCCAGTGGGACACGTTCAATCTCGGCTATCCTTCCGCGATCGCGGTCGTGTCGTTCGGAATCGTCCTGGTCCTCGTGCTCTCGATGTCCTGGCTGTCGCGCAGTCGCGAGCGGCTGGAGTACTGAAATGCTGGCCCGGAACGTGATCGTGCGGTCGCTTATCCTCATCGTCCTGGCGGGCTACACGGCCTTCGCCGCGGGACCTTTCGTCTGGGTCGCGATCATGTCTCTGCGCACCACGACGGAGATAAGCGACAATCCCTATGGCCTGCCTTTTCCCGCACACTGGTGGAAATACCCGGAAGCCTGGTTCAACTCGAACTATGAGATCTATTTTCTGAACAGCGTGCTGATCACGACCGGGGCCGTGCTGCTGTTGAGCGTGATGGGGGCGATGGCCGCGCACTGCCTCGCCCGCTACAAATTCCGCGGCAACAGACTGATCTTCTTCCTGATCTTTTCGACCATCATTCTGCCGCCGCAGATCACCATTATCGGCATATTCCAGATTCTCGTGAACTACGGCCTCTACGACACCCGGGTCGGCCTGATGCTGGTCTACGTGGCGATGCAGATGCCCCTCACGGTGTTCATCCTGGAAGGCTTCTTCGCACGCCTGCCGCAGGACCTGTTCGATGCGGCCCGGATGGATGGCTATTCCGACTTCGAGATATTCTGGAAGATCACGCTTCCGATTGGGTTGCCCGCCATCTCAACGACGGTGATCCTCAACATGATCTACATATGGAACGAGTTCCTGTTCGCTGTTGTGCTGCTCGTTGACGACGGCAAGCGTACCCTGCCACTCGGTATCCAGCGCTTCATGGGCGATAATCTTGACGACACGGGCATGCTCGCTACCGGATTGATGATCGCGGTCATCCCGGTCATCGTGGCCTATGTGTTCTTCTCGGAGAGGATGATCCAGGGCATGACGGCGGGGGCCGTGAAATGAAAACTTCGATCACTATGGGTGAGGCGATATGTCGGTTGTAAAGCTCGAGGGTATCAGCAAGCGCTACCCGGGAACCGCCGAACCCGCCGTCGACAACATCAGCCTGACCATAGACGACGGCGAGTTTATGGTGCTGCTCGGCCCTTCGGGCTGCGGCAAATCGACGACACTCAGAATGATCGCGGGCCTCGAATCCATTTCCGGGGGAACGCTGTCGATCGACGATACGGTGGTGAACCGCGTTCCCTCGAAGGATCGCGATATCGCCATGGTGTTCCAATCCTACGCCCTCTATCCGCACATGAGTGTGCGCGATAACTTGGCCTTCGGCCTGAAGCGCCGCCGGATCGCCCGCGATGAGATCGCACGGCGTGTCGACACGGCGGCGAAGACGCTGGGCCTCTCATCGTTCCTGGACCGCAAGCCCTATGCCCTATCGGGCGGACAGCGGCAGCGCGTGGCGCTCGGGCGCGCCATCGTGCGCGACCCGAAGGTCTTCCTTTTTGACGAACCTCTTTCCAACCTTGATGCGGCACTGCGCACGCACACCAGGACCGAGCTTATCAAGCAGTATCATCAGCTGAAGTCCACGATGATCTACGTCACGCACGATCAGGTCGAGGCCATGACGATGGGGACGAGGATCTGCGTCATGCATGGCGGCCGGATCGTGCAGGTTGGAAAGCCGTTGGACGTCTATCGGAATCCAGCGGACACCTTCGTCGCCTCTTTCGTGGGGAATCCGCCCATGAACCTCCAGCCGGCTTCTCTCTCCGGTGCCGGTGACGCGGCGGCTTTGCAGGTGTTCAATACCAGAGCCGACCTCTCGGCGGAGCAGGCTGCCCGGCTCAGCGGGTTGAAAGGCGGCTCGCTGACCTTCGGCGTGCGTCCCGAGGATATCTATCTCGGCTTGCCTGCAACCGATGCCGCCCGCTTCGTAGCGTTCAAGGCGCAAGTCATCGCTGTCGAGCCGCTCGGCGCGGAAACCATCATCCTCGCTCAGGCCGCAGACGGCGAGGAGGTGACCGCCCGCGTTCGCGGCACGGTATCCGTCCACAGCGGTGAGACAGTGGAGCTTTTCATGGATCCGGAAGGTTTCCGCTTTTTCGACGGCGAAACCGGCAAGGCAATCTGACACGCCGTTCGCCGGCCCAAGAAGCCGGGGACATCTACTTGGAGAGGGAAATGCCCAAGCCGATCCCAGGCCCTGACCCGCGGCCGCGCAAGCCGCGGCTGAAGGCGCCACCGAAGGCCTGCGACTGCCACAACCACATCTTCGGACCTTCCGACCGCTATCCCTACAAGGCTGCCAGGCAGTACACGCCGCCGGACGCTCCCCTGGAGGACTTCCTCGCGATGCTCGGTGTGCTGGGTATCGAGCGGGCCGTGATCGTACAGCCAAGCATTTACGGCAGCGACAATCGCTGCACCGAGGATGCGGTGACCGCCATGCGGGGGCGGGCGCGGGGCATAGCAACCGTCGATCCGGGCATCCCACAGGAGGAACTGACGCGGCTCGACCGGGCCGGTTTCCGCGGCGTTCGCTTCAACCTGATCCATACCGGCGGAAGCACGCCGCTCGATGAACTGGAGGCGCTGGCGGAGAAGATCGCCCCGCTTGACTGGCACGTGCAGATCTATCTGCGCGGCCGACTGCTGCCGGCGATCGAGTCCCGGCTCCGGCAGTTGCCGGTGGAGGTCGTGATCGACCACATGGGGCACATGGAGGCGGCGGAGGGACTGAACCAGCCCGGCGTGGCAAGCCTGCTGCGGCTGCTCGAAGGGGGGCGGACATGGGTGAAGCTCTGCCCCTATCGCTACGACCATTCGGGCTACCCGTTCAACGGAGCGAAGGCTTTGGCACAGAAGCTCGCCGGGACAAGGCCGGATAGGGTGGTGTGGGGGACGGACTGGCCACATCCCGACATTCCCGGCGGCCAGATGCCGAACGACGGAGACTTGCTGGATGCGCTTGGGGACTGGTTCGATGACGACGCCCTGATCCGCCGCATTCTGGTCGACAATCCGAACGCGCTTTATCGATTCGACAGCCGCCCGCTCGGTTCCTGAGGTCGAGGCCGCCGGGCACCGGCGGCACCCTTCTTCAGATAGCCTTGTTCTTCAGATAGCCTTGTGGGACGCCGCCGGGACCATCGGCTGGGAGGCATCAATGTAGGCCTGAGCTGAGGGCGTGAGATGCGCGCGGCACAATGCGACGAGGCGATCGCGGTCGCCGACGCGCAGCGCCTCTATCATCGCCTCGTGGTCTTCGCGAGCCCGGTTCATATAATCGGCACGCACAAGGGAATAGAAGCGCACGCCATGGCTCTTGAGGGCGAACTGATTGATCGCCGCGGCGAGATAGGGATTGCCGCAGGCCGCGAACAGGGTCTGGTGAAAGTGAACGTTGGCGCGAAAAGCGCCGACGATGTCGCCACTGTCTATGCCATCGCCGTGGACTTTCTGGATGTCGCTTAGCGCCGCAACCAGTTCGGCCGATGCGGGCAGGGGGATCTGCTCGGCAGCCTGCGTTTCCAGAAGCTCGCGGACGGCGTAGATCTGGCGGACTTCCTCGGGGGTGTAATCGCGCACCACGGCGCCCCTGTTCCGCTTGCGCTCGGCAAGGCCCATCTGCTCCAGTTCCGCCAGCGCTCGGCGTACGACGTGCTTCTTGACGTCGAACTGTGCAACCAGATCTTCCTCGATCAGCCGCTCGCGCGGTTTCCGGCGGGCGAGAACGATGTCCTCCTCCAGGCGCGCGATGAGATTCTCCAGAGTCATGGGCGGCTCTTCGGCGCGGCTGATTGAGGGCATTGGGCGAGTCCGGCAATCTGGAAAATAAACCCCACAATTAGGATTTTCGACAATATTGTCAATGGTGTGGTCGGCTGCGGGCACCCTGTGGAGCCGGCACTGCCAGGGAGTGTCGGTATCGGTCTTTGCCGGCCGCCGTAACCAAACGCCAGGACCCGCTTTAAGGCGGACCTTTGGCGTTTCAGGCTGGAAGGGAAGGTCCCGTGCCGGCGGTGCGAAGCTCCCGGCTCGAAGCGCCCGGCCCGAAGATCCTGGCCCGAATATCCTGGCTCGAAGCTCCCGGCCCGAGGGCATACCCTGCCCCATTCCCGGTGTCAGTCGTGCTTGGCCAGGAAGCGCTCTACGGCCGCCAGGCAGTCATCCTTTTCCTCGACATGCGGCATGTGGCTGGAGTTGGGGAACACCAGCCCTTCGACGTTGGGGATGTTGTCCAGGAAAGGCTGAACGCACGCCGGCGTCGCTTCGTCGTGGGCGCCGCGGAAAGCCAGGGTCGGTGCCTCGATCAGGTGCAGGCGGTCGATCACCGACCAGTCCTTCATGGTGCCGATGACGTGGAATTCGTTCGGGCCGTTCATCGTGTGATAGACGGTCGGGTCTTCATCGACGGCGGCGAAGGTCCGTGCGACCTCTGGCGGCCAGGGCGTGATCCGGCAGACGTGGCGGTCGTAGAAGGCCCGGGTCGCGGCCAGGTAGTCGGGATGATCGGTGGTGCCTTCGTCCTCGTGCTTGTCGAGGGCTTCGCGCACGGCCGCCGGCATTGCCGCGCGCAGCTGCTTGCCGGCGGCGATCCAGATCGGCATGGCAGCCAGGGAGTTGGCCAGGATCAGGGCCTTCAGCCCCGCCGGCCGGCGCACGGCATGCTCAGATCCCAGCATGCCGCCCCAGGACTGGCCGAGCAGCGCATAACGCCCGGCGATGCCCAGGTGGGCGAGCAGGGCGTCGAGTTCGCCGAGAAAGAAGTCGACGGTCCAGAAGTCGGCGCCCTTGTCGCGCAGATGGGTCGACTTGCCGTTGCCGATCTGGTCGTAGTGGATGACCGCACGGCCTTTGGTCGCCAATTCCTTGAACGAGTCAACATAGTCGTGGGTGCAGCCGGGGCCGCCGTGGGCGATCACCAGCGGCAGCTTTGGCGAGGTGAGATCGCCGGTCACCCGATACCAAGTCTGGTAATCCAGATAGGGAGAAAAGCCCTCGTGCGTCGCGGTCTCGTTCATCCGGTGGTGTCCCATGCTCGCCGGTTTCGTGCGCGCAAGGCAAGGCCCAACGCACCCACTGTTCGGGCTACGGTAACAAGACGACCGGACGGTCAATAGCTAGTAAAACTTATAGGGTCTGCCGGACGCTCAGGCCTCGGGCTCCAGCAGACGGTAGTGCGCGGCTAGGGCGATCGCGTGGGAGCGGTTGCGCGCGCCTAGTTTACGGACGGCCGACGTCAGGTGCAGGGTTGCCGTCGGGATGCTGCGGCCAATTTCATGGGCGACCTGCTTGGTAGTCAGGCCATGGGCGCAGAGCCGCAGACACTGGCGTTCGCGTGCCGTCAGGCGCCCGTAGCGGCTGGACCGCGACCGGGCGTCGAAGCCCGGATAAACCGTATCGTGAAACAGCTGCCCCAGTTCACCGATTTCCGCCAGTAGGCGCTCCGCGTCCTTTTCGAAATCGGGCTCGGGGTCGATCCGGATCGCGTTGAAAGTGGCGAGGTCCCCGCCGTTGAAACGGATCGGCACGGTAATGCCGCAGGTCAGGCGCGTGTCGCGCACGTAGCTCAGGACCGGCGAGTGCTTGGCGGAGAGGATGCGATGCATCACCGCGTTGGGTCCGCCGCGATAACTCCACAGGAAAGGGCGGGTGACGGTCAGCGCCGCCTCCTGAACCGGGTCGACCTGGTAGTAACCGTCGTTGCACCACAACTGCGCCATGTCCGGCGGCGTGTTCACCATTTCCAGCACCGAGGGCGTGATCAGGATGCCCTCGTGGCTGCGTGCCACCGGCGAATAGTCATAGATGGCGCAGTTGAAGCCGGTACTCTCCAGTACCTTCATGGCACGGGTGAGGGCGGGCTGAGTCGCCATGCCCGGGCGCACCTGGGCCTCGAACAGTGTGGAAAGTGCGGACATGGAAAAATCCTACTCCGCTATTCGCGGGTGTCAATTTGTGGTCGCCGGGAGCGGAAGGAATTCGGGGAATCTCCGTTCGCGTGCGAGCGGAAGGCGCGGCAAACCTATCGATATTTATAGCTATCCGCTGTCCTGGTCGCCGCCGTACCCTTTTCCTGCCATCGGATAACCGCAAGACGAGGGGCTGCGGCGGTGGCCCCGGACGCCTGCAGGCGACGCGGTATCCTGATTTCAATACAGTTTTCGGTTGTTGCGCCTGGGCGGGCGCAACCAAGCATGAAAGGAAAACGGGGCATGCGAACAGGGAAAAGACTGACCGCGCTGCTTTCCGGCGCGTTGCTGCTGGGGGCCTCGGCGCTGCCGCTGGCGGCCCAGGCGCAAGAGGGCAAGATGGGCGGGACGCTGCGGCTGCTGGCCAAGGCGGCCTCGGGGACGATCGACCCTCACATCAACTACACGCTGCAATACTTCCAGATCAATTACATCCTCTATGACGGCCTGGTGACCTTCCGGAAGGTCGGCGACAAAACCGGCTTCGACGTGGTCGCCGATCTGGCCGAGGCCTTGCCGGAGCCGCAGGACGGCGGTCGCAAGTACGTCTTCAAGCTGCGCGACGGCATCAAGTTCGCCGACGGCAGCGACGTGACCACCGAGGATGTGGTCGCCTCCTTCCAGCGCATCTTCAAGATCAGCGGGCCGACGGCGGGAACATTCTACAACGGCATTATCGGCGCCGATAAATGCCTGGCCGAGCCGGCCGGCTGTACTCTGGAGGGTGGTGTCGTCGCCGACGCCGCGGCCGGAACGGTCACCTTCAACCTGACCCAGCCGGATGGCGAATTCCTGCAGAAGATCGCCATTCCCCATGCCGCGATCCTGCCGGCGGAGACCGAGCTGAAGGACTACGGGACCGATCCGATTCCGGGAACCGGCGCCTATATGATCGAGAGCTACGATCCCAACAAGCGTCTGAAGATGGTGCGCAATCCCTACTTCAAGGAATGGAGCAAGGAAGCGCAGCCGGCCGGCTATCCGGATGAGATCGACTACGACTTCGGCCTGACCGAGGAAGCCGCGGTGACCGCCATCCAGAACGGCCAGGCCGACTGGATGTTCGATCCGCCGCCGCCGGACCGCCTGGCCGAGCTGGGCACCACGTATGCCAGCCAGGTCTCCCTGCATCCGCTGACCGCCATGTGGTATGCGCCGATGAATACCAACCTGGCGCCCTTCGACGACGTGCGGGTGCGGCAGGCGGTAAATCTCGCCATCGACCGCAACGCCGTCGTGAAGCTGTTCGGTGGTTCGAATTTGGCGCAGCCGGCGTGCCAGATCCTGCCGCCGGGGTTTCCGTCCTATGAGCCCTACTGCCCCTACACGGCCGATCCGGGCGCCAAGTGGACGGCCCCGGACCTGGCGAAGGCCAAGGCGCTGATCGCGGAATCCGGCACAGCGGGGCAGGAAGTCACCATCATCAGCGAGGACAACGTGGTTTCCCGCGCGATCGGCGTCTATCTGCAGGACGTGCTGAACGAGCTCGGCTTCAAGGCTTCGGTGAAACCGATCTCACAGAACATCCAGTTCACCTATATCCAGAACACCAACAACAAGGTGCAGATCTCGATCTCGCAGTGGTTCCAGGACTATCCCTCGCCCTCGAACTTCCTGCAGGTGCTGTTCAGCTGCGCTTCCTTCACGCCGGGTTCGGACGCCTCGGTGAACATCTCGGGGTTCTGCGATGAGTCGGTGGACGCCATGATGGCGGAGGCGCAGGCGGCCTCCATCTCCGATCCGGCGAAGGCCGCGAAGATCTGGACCGCGGTGGACAAGGCGGTGACCGACGCGGCGCCCGCGGCTGTTCTCTTCACCCCCAAGCGGGTCGACTTCATCTCCAAACGGGTGCAGAACTTCACCTTCAGCCCGCAGTTCTATTGGATCATCAGCCAGTCCTGGATCGAATAGGCGGGCCGATCGCAATGCGGCGGCCTGCCCGCGGGCGGCCGCCGCATTTTTTTGTCTTACCCTCGAACTGTGCCTAGTCTAGTCCGCAAGATGACCAGCGACGCCCAGCCCCTCAAGCAGACGAGTTCCCAGCGCCGCCGCGCGACCGAGGGACCCTGGGCGACGGCCTGGCGCAAGCTGAGGCGCGACCGCGCCGCGCTCTTTGCCTTTGCCGTGCTGATCGCCATCGTGCTGGCCTGCGCCTCGGCGCCGCTCTATGCGGACTACGTGTCGCACACCAATCCCTTCGTCACCAACCTGAATGGAGAGATCGAGATCGACGGTCAGATCCGTCAGGTGCTCGAACCCTCGACCGAGGGCCTCGGCCTCGGCATGACGCCGATCGGCCCGACCTGGCGGTTCGGCCCCTATGCCCTCGGCGCCGACAACCAGGGCCGCGACGTCGCGGCGCGTCTGCTCTACGGCGGCCGCAACTCTCTGCTCATCGCCGGTGTGGCCGCGACCCTGTGCCTCGTGCTGGCGACCTTCGTGGGTGTCGTCGCCGGATTCTTCGGCGGCGTCGTCGACATGGTGCTCTCGCGCATTCTCGACGTGCTGTGGGCTTTCCCGATCTTCCTGCTGGCGATCTCGCTGTCGATCGTGCTGATTGCGCAGAGTATCCGGATCGGCCCCATCGAGATCCGCTCCGGCAGTCTCTGGCTGCCGATCTTCATCATCGGCATTGTCTTCGTGCCCTACGTCGCGCGTCCCATTCGCGGCCAGGTGCTCACCCTCATGCAGGCGGAGTTCGTGACCGCGGCCGTCGGACTGGGGGCCACGCCGCTGCGCATCCTGCTGCGCGACGTGCTGCCCAACGTGGTGACCCGCATCATCGTCTTCGTACCCCTGATGCTGGCCCTCAACATGATCATCGAGTCGGCGCTTTCCTTTCTCTCGATCGGGGTGCAGCCGCCGGACGCGAGCTGGGGCACGATCATCCAGGACGGCCAGGGCCTGCTTTACTCGCGGCCCTTGGTGGCCCTCGCCCCGGGCATCGCCATCGTCGTCACGGTGCTGGCGCTCAACATCCTCGGCGACGGCGTACGCGACGCGCTGGACCCGAAGTCGTCCTTCAGGGTGGCCTGATGATCGCCGCCCTCATCGCGCGCCTGGCGCAGATGCTGCTGGTCATGTTCGGCATCAGCGTCGTCGCCTTTCTCATCTTCTTCGCCACCCCGGGCGCCGATCCCTCGGCCCGCATCGCCGGGCGCAACGCCTCGCAAGAGACCTTGCAGCAGGTGCGCAGCGACTTCGGTCTCGACCGCCCCCTGCCGGTGCAGTATGCGCTGATGATGAAGCGTCTCTTCATCAGCCGGGACCTCACCTCTTTCGTCAACCGGGGGCAGCAGGTCATCCCGACGGTGATGCGGGCGATCCCCATTACGCTTTCCCTGGTCGGCGGCGCCGCGGTGCTGTGGGTGCTGGGCGGACTGATCGTCGGCGTTGTCGCCGGCGCGACCCGGGGCAGCGCTGTCGACCGGACCCTGATGATTCTCAGTCTCATCGGCATTTCCATGCCGGTCTTCTGGCTGGGCGAGGTCGCCAACCTGCTGACCCAGAGCCGCTGGCACGACACCTGGCTGTTCTCCTGGGTTCCGGCCCTCGGCTACGTCGCGCTCACCGAGGATCCCTGGGGCTGGTTCAAGGCCCTGGTGATTCCCTGGTTCACGCTGGCCACCCTCTACATCGGCCTCTATGGCCGGGTGCTGCGGGCCAGCCTGATCGAGATGATGCAGGAGGACTTCGTGCGCACCGCCCGGGCCAAGGGGATCGGCGAGCGCCGGGTCCTGCTGCATCACGGGCTCAGAACCTCGCTGGTCGCTTTCGTCACCATGTTCGGCCTGGACTTCGGCGCCCTGGTCGGCGGCGGCGCCTTGCTGGCCGAAGTCGTTTTCGGCCTTCAGGGGATCGGCAAGCTGACCTACGACGCCCTGCAGACCTTGGACCTGCCGATGATTCTGGCCAACGTCATCTATGCCTCCTTCTTCGTGGTGATGGCCAACTTTGTCGTCGACGTCCTCCACGTCGTGCTCGATCCGCGGTTGCGCGATGCCCACTGAAGCGCCCCTGCTCGCCGTCGAGAACCTGTCGGTTTCGTTTCGCACACAGGATGGGCTGGTGCGCGCCGTCGACCGGGTCTCCTTTCAGGTCGGCAGCGGCGAGATCGTTGGCCTGGTCGGCGAATCCGGCTCTGGCAAAAGCCAGACCCTGCTGTCCATCATGGGCCTCATCAACAATCCCAATGCCGAGCTCTCGGGGTCGATCCGCTTCATGGGCCAGGAACTGGTCGGCCTCAGGCGGCGCGATCTGGATGCCATCCGCGGGCGCCAGATCGCGATGGTCTTTCAGGATCCGATGACCGCGATGACGCCGGTTCATACCATAGGGGCACAGATCGTCGAGCAGTTGCGTGCCCACGAAAGCCTGTCCCGCCGGGCGGCCCGGTCTCGGGCCGCGGAACTGTTGGACGCGGTCGGAATCCCCGGCGCCGGGCGGGCGGTCGACCGCTACCCGCATCAGCTCTCCGGCGGCATGCGCCAGCGCGCGGTGATCGCCATGGCGCTGTCGTGCAACCCGGTGCTGCTGATCGCGGACGAGCCGACCACGGCGCTGGACGTCACCGTGCAGGCGCAGATCCTGGACCTTATCGGCAGGCTGCGGCTGGACTTCGGCTCGTCGGTCATCCTGGTCACCCATGACCTGGGCGTGGTGGCCGAGGTCGCGGACCGGGTCTTCGTCATGTATGCCGGCCGTATCGTGGAAGAGGGGACGAAGGCCGAGTTGTTCACCGAACCGCTGCATCCCTATACCTGGGGTCTCTTCGCCTCGATCCCGCCGATGGAGGGCGCGCGGCCGGACCGGCTGCTGGCGATTCCCGGCGCGCCGCCGTCGCTGTCCGCGCTGCCCCCGGGCTGCGCGTTCCAGCCACGCTGCGGCTATGGGCAAGAGGCCTGCCGGGAACGGCCGCTTCTGCAGGGCAGCGGGCCGCACCGGGCCGCCTGTGTTCTGCCGGAAGACCAGCGTCGCGCGGAGGCGAGGCGCCGTTTCGCCGCGGAGGTCGCGGAATGATCGGGACCGCGCCGTTGCGCCCGCTGGTGCGTGCCAACGATCTGACCAAGCATTACCGGGTGGGGCGTTCGCCGCTACCCTGGCAGCGCCAGACCGTCTACGCGGTCGACGGCGTCTCGCTGGAAGTCATGCCCGGCGAAACCCTCGGTATTGTCGGCGAGTCCGGCTGCGGGAAGTCGACCCTGGGCCGTTGCCTGCTGCGGCTGACGGACATTACGGCCGGCGCGCTGGCGTTCGACGGCCAGGACATCACCCACATGTCGCAGCGCCGGCTGCGCCCGCTGCGGCGGGAAATGCAGATGGTGTTCCAGGATCCGAGCGCCTCGCTGAACCCGCGGCGCCGGGTCGGCGATCTGCTGGCCGATCCTTTCCGTATTCATGAGAATCTCGGCGCCTCGGAAATCCAGGACCGGGTGACGGAGCTGCTGAAACGCGTCGATTTGCTGCCCGATCACGCGGCACGCTTCCCGCACGAGTTTTCCGGCGGCCAGCGCCAGCGGATCGGTATCGCCCGGGCACTGGCCTTGCGCCCCCGCCTCATCGTGGCGGACGAACCGGTTTCCGCCCTCGACGTCTCGATCCAGGCGCAGATCATCAACCTGCTGGCCGACCTGCGTGAAGAGTTCAGGCTGACTTACGTCTTCATCGCCCACGACCTTTCCGTCGTGCGCCAGATCTCTTCACGGGTCGCCGTGATGTACCTCGGCTCAATTGTCGAGAGCGGGCCAACGGACCTGGTGTTCTCCGCGCCGCATCACCCCTACACCGAAGCCCTGCGTTCGGCGGTTCCGGAGCCCACCATCAAGCCGCGGCGGGGGCGGCGTATTCTTGAGGGCGATCTGCCGAATCCGATGAAGCCGCCGACCGGCTGCCGTTTCCATACACGGTGCCCGGCGGCGACCAATCTTTGCCGCAATGAGAGGCCCTCCCTCGCAAAGTCGCAGGATGGCCGCTTTGTCGCCTGCCACCATCCTATCGATTAGGCCTCCGTGAGGTGTTGGGCCGACATCATCCCGTAGCCAAGACGGACCGGTCAGAAGAAGACCGGCGGATCGATCAAGTACGATGTCTCGGTGCACGGAATCGTCTGTCCCAACGCGCTGGATGGCTGCGGCTGTCCCCTGCCGTGCGGCGGGCATGATGCGCCCGCAACAGAACCCGCCAATGGGCCCAGCGCCGCCCGATCTCTACGATCTGGTTCGCCGCGATCCAGAAAGCGACGATGACGGCGACGCCGAAAATGATTTGTAGAGTATCGGGGCTGTTCACGGATGCTCTCCTTTGGTTGGCAGCGGGCTGCACGATCGGCGCGTGGCCGGTCAGCTGCCACCCGGCAGCATGGCGTTCAGTTCGGAGCGGCGGTGGATGCCGAGCTTTGCGTAGATGCGTTTGCGGTGTGTTTTCACGGTGTTGAGGCTGATTCCCAGCGCCTGAGCGACCTCGCCTTCGTCGCGGCTGACCACCAAGGTGCGCGCGACGCGCCATTCGCTGTGCGTCAGGCCCAGTGCGTGGCCCCAATTGCGGTTGGCCTTTGGGCGCAGGGCGACATTCGGGTCGCGGATGGTCACTAGGGCTGTCGCCGCCATGCCGGTGCTCCAATAGCTCTCGAATTCGAACGGCGTAATTTCGATCAGATAGGCTTGGCCGCCGGAGGGACGTTCGACGGCGATGACAACCGGTTCGGCCGGAGCTTCGGTCACGTTCTCGCCCAGATGATTGACCAGCGCCTGGCGCAGTAACTTTTGGCCGCTGCCGCCTTCGACCATCAGCCGCTGGTTACTGATCTGGATGCCGTCGGCCTGACGGCAGATGGTCTCTGCAAGCGCGTTCATGCGCACGATGCGCCCGGCCCGGTCGATGAGGAACGCGGCCCGCCCGATCTGTTCCAGGGCGTCGAAGGCAGCGTCCATGGTGGCACTCATCTGGGTGATGTGCCGTTCCACTTTCAATGCGCGGACGATGTGAGTGGTGAGTGAGTCGAAGCGCGCCAGTTCCAGGTCGTTCAGCGGGTCTTTCGCGTTGCTGCGATCCAATGCGATCCTGATCTGGACATTCGCATCCAGTCGCGCCGAGAAGCGGGTCAGGTGAAAAGCGTCGGCGCGCCGGGCAAAGTCCCGGTAGTACTCACTCTCGGCAAACGCTTTCATGTCACAGACTTCGTGAATCTGCGTGATCGAGGGTGAGAAGGCGACGGGTGCGCCCGGCCGGAAAGGGTCCAGGCGAAAGAAGTGACGATAATAGAGATCCGCCAGGTCACCGAAGTCTTCGGACAGGTGGATCGCCAGCGGCTCCGGCGTGATGGCGCTGGGGTCGAGCCGGGCCTGCGACAAGGGGCAGCGCTCGAGGACCAGGCCGGCGAAGGATGCGTCGAACGCCGAGGCGGTCTCGCGCAGTGCGAGTTCCCAGCCGATCTCACCGGTCGAGGCCCGGTAGACCTGGTCGACCAGGGCATCGAAGACTTGGCGCCCGATGACCATGGGTCACCCGCCTTCCCTGCGTGAGCGGGGAGGTACTGTGCGAGACGAAGGAAGAGGGGGACGAGCGGATGCCAGAGGTATGCAGATGCCGCCAAGCACCGGGATCGCAGCATCTGCGCCCAGTGCGTGGAACGGCACTACCTTTGCCTCTGTCGAAGCGCTCAATTTCAACCCTCAGGTCTCCCGGCTCAGACTCTAGGAGCGAGAGAAGGGGGGTCGCGTCACCCTCAAGGGTGATAATTCCTGCGCTTATTCAACCGCATCTAATCAGGTCTGGCGGTGACCTCTGGTTATGCGATCCCTCGTTTTGCTGCTATGCCGGGAGAGGCTGGAGGGACGAGTCGAGCCACTTCGAGGCATCCCTTCCAGAAAGCGCGGGTCCCCGTTTCTTTGGGTGACGGAACCCCTTTCGCCCGGAGCTCAAATGCATTCAGTAGCATTCAGCCTTATAAAAAAGTAGTACTCGCCCGGTGACTTCTCAATAAAAAATGGATTTGGTAAGAAAAATACCCTAATTATAACTCATTGATATCATTGTTATAATTCATTTTATGTTCATGATTAGGGCATAATGGCAAGGTTATTTGACTTAATAGGACAAAACGACCTATTTCAATTACAGATCATCTCACGGAGACAATTTGTATGTACGTTTTTTATCTAATTTCCTTGTTATGGATACAATCTTGTTGTTTATAAGTTCTTTGAGTAACCAATCGGTTCCTTGTGGCGTTGTGCCGAGTCGGCGTTGAATGAATCGCGGCGGCATGACCGGATAGGTGAGCAATAGCCAAGCCAGGCGGGGCAGCCTTGAGTGCGCCCGGTGGCGCATAAGCAGCTTGGTGATGCGCGCTCGCCCGCGGGTCATCGTTTGCAGGCTGTCCTGACCCTCGCGTGCCGCGCCGGCCACGGCTGCGCAGAAGCGCTCGATCCAGGGCCCCAGCGGTGCCCGGTCGTCAAAGACGAAACCGCCGCCGGCCAGGCAGGCTGTCAGTCCTTTGGTCTTGTCCCAGCGCCACAAAAGGGTGGCAGCCAGGATCAGGCCGATCTCGTCATTGCAGCGGGTCAGTGGCGCGGCCCTGCGCCAGTTTCTGAGGGCAATCGCCGCCGCCGGCAGGGCCGGCATGTCACCCAACTTTTCCACTCCCGTGAGCCAGCGCTGGATGGCTTGCCGGTCGCTCCGGGCGGCCGGCAAGCCGCTGTCCGGCACGAACTCGCCCAGGAACTCGGCCAGACGGCTTTCGAGCTCCAGAATGCCCTCCGGACTCAGTACCTTGGCCGGTCCCGCCCGGCTGATGTGGCGGCGCACCGCCAGCAAAGCGCGGGCCAGCGACCAGGCGGGGGTGGGCCGCGCCGGCACTGCGCCGGCATCAACCATCACCAACTCGTCCATCGCGACCGGGTCGCCCCGCAGCGCGGCGAGAGCCGCGGCCTCCTGAAAATCTGCCCGGCAGATCCAACAGTGGCGCAGATCGCTGGACGAAAGCTGCTGTTCCAACCGCGCCAACTGTTCTTCGGCTGAGCTCCAAGCCGGTGCGAAGTCGTCCCACGGCAGGGCGATGCCATAGCTTGCCGAGGGTTTACGCCGGTGCAGGCGCGGCTCGTTCAACATGCCCCATTCCGCCACTGCGCCCTCGGCCGCGCTGTTCAACCGCGGTGTATTCGGCGTCAGTACTTTCTGAGGCGCAGGCATGGCGGTCTCCTTGGAATTCGGGGCGAGGGAGCGATGCTGGAGCTGGCCCGGTTCAGGCGGCAAGCGCGCGCCACAGGGAAAACGGCGCGCCCGGTTCTTCACGCGCCCGCCAGCGGTAGGGCAGTGCCTGCCACGGCAGGACCGGCGCGCGCCTGTTGTCGAGCACGTAGGTGCCGCGTTTCGTGTGCGCCAAGAGCACGGCATGCCCTTCGCCCGTCTCGGCTATGCAAGTGGCCAGGGTGAGGGCGCCGCGCGGCCAGCCGTATTCCCGGGTGAGCAGGACCAACTTCCGGATGGCGAAGTCTTCGCAGTCGCCAGCCAGCGATGCGAACTGCCACAGATCCCGCGGCTCCTTGCGGAAGCGCATGGTGCCGTTGACCTGGCGCTGGACTCGGACCAGTTCGGCTTCGCGCTGTGGCTGGGAGTCGACGCGGCAAAGCGTGGTGGCGGCGGGGTCCAGCGCCGGAAGGCGCTTCATCAGCTGCAGCCATCCGGTTGGCGCCGGCACAAAGCTCCCGCTACCGATCGCAGACGACGGGGGCAGTGGCCGCGGCAAGGCAAGCAGCTTGGCCTCAGCCGTTCCCGGCAACAGCCCCAGGGCCAAGCCGCCGAGCGCAAGTTCAGCGGATGCCGCAGCCAGAAAGCGCCGCCTGGATAGCGGCGGCGACTGCCTCGATGGCGGCATTGATCGCTCCTTCTCTCTTTACCGGTCGGGCGGAGCGCTGCCTGATGCAGGACCCGGGACACCGGCGGCAGTGCCGACGTTGTCCTTCCGCCGTTCTCGGCCGGATGCGGGAGAGGGATGTCTCGGCTGCCTGCCGATGGGCCCTTTGTCGAGGGCGGCCTTCTGGGCCGGCATGGACGCCCGGTGAACACTGGAATGAACACGGGAACCGAGCGGCTCTCCCAATTGCCTGCACCACAACTACGCAAAGGCGGCTCCCTTGCCGTCACCCCTGGGGGTGAGGAATTCGCATTGGTTTGATTAGGAGTGGCGCCTGTCGGAGGAGGGCGGCGGAGCCGCGCGGGTCACCTCGCGGGGTGACGCCGCGGCGGTGTCCCTGGTCTATCCAAGACGCTTCAGGGGTGGGGTATTTCTCGAAGGAATTGAAACACGATGAAGTCGAACAGGGAGAGCGGCCGCCAGCAGGTGCCCGGGGTTGACGAGACCGTGGTGGTGAGTGAAGCGGACGAAGCCACCGTGCTTCAAGGACAGGCCGCGGCGGCGGTCACTGTTGTGCCGCCCGTGCAAGGCGATACTGTCACCGTGCAGGCCACGCCGGAGACGACCTATCTACTCGACTTCGCGCCGGACGACGTGAGCCTGGCGGTGGAGGGCGACGATATCGTCATGTCCTTCGACACCGACGGCGATGGTGTCGCCGACGCCCACATCGTCTTCCTCGACCTCGCCGGGATGGCTGGTGACGCCGATGCGCCCCACCTGATGATCGCCGGCGAGGACTATGACGTCGCGGCACTGGTCGACAATGCACAGACCATGCAGCAGGCACAGGACCTTGAAGGGGGCGAAGCGCCCGACCATCCCGCCGGTCCGCCGGTCGAGACCGCCGGCGGAGAGGGCGGCAGTCCGCAGCCGGCCAGCGGCGGCGGCAGCAGCTATCAGGACGACTTCGGCAGCACGCCGTTCTCCAGCGCAACGCAGGCGCTTTCCGGTGTTGGGGCGCCACTGGGCACGGCCTTCGGGCCGGACGGTGCCGCCGGCGGCACTGTGATCGCCGGCCTGCCCCGGCTCGTCGCCACCGGCGATCAGATCGTCAACCAGCCCGGCGGGTCCGATGGTGGCCCCGGCACCGGCGGCTCCCAGACGCTTTCCGGCCAGGTGGTCGACGGCTATGTCGCCAATGCCACCGTGTTCCGCGATGCCAACAACAACGGTGAGCTGGACGATGGTGAGGCCTCCACCACGACGGACATCGACGGCAACTTCGTGCTGGAGGGGGGCAGCGGCCCGCTGATCGCGGTCGGCGGTACCGACGTTTCCACCGGGTTGGCTTTCGAAGGCGTGTTGAAGGCGCCGGAAGGATCCACCGTCATCACGCCGCTCACCACCCTGGTGCAGCAGCTCGTGGAGGGCGGCGATACGGCCGCCGCGGCGGAGACGAAGGTGAAGGAGGCCTTCGGCATCGATGCCGGCTTCAGCCTGTCGACCAAGGATCCGGTCAAGGCGGCGGCTTCCGGCGATACGGCCGCGCTGAAAGCGGTGAAGGCCGGCATCGCCGTTGCCAACACCGCGACCCAGGTGAAGGCGGCGCTGGCCGGCGCCGGGACCGGCAGCAGCAGCGAAACGGCATCGAATGCCGCCTATAAGGCGATCGCCAGCCAGGTCAGCAGCAGCGGAACCTCAACCAACCTGACGGATACGGCCCAGGTCACCAACGTTCTGAACGACGCGGCTGCCACCAGCGGCACCACCTTCAACAACAACGACGTTGCCAACGCCACGAAGGTTATCGCGGCGACCAATACGGCGGTGAACAATGTCGACACCTCCGGAGGCAGCTCGGCCACCGACGCCTTGACGAACCTGGCGCAGGTCGCCCAGGTGGCCCAGAGCGGCGCCTCCCAGGCCATCCAGAACGCGGTGCAGAATGACGACGACAACGATGTCGCCGATTATGACGATGCCACTGAGGTGGAGACGGAGGCCGACAATGCCGAGGTGGGCGATGTCGACGGCTCCAGCGCCTATACCGAGGGGGCTGACTCCATCACCGGCACGGCCGGCGGCGACGCCATCGATGCGCTGGGCGGCAATGACACCGTTTATGGCCTGGGGGGCGCCGATGCCATTTCCGGCGGCGCCGGAGACGACCTGATCTATGGCGGTGCCGGCAACGACGTACTGTCTGGCGGCGCCGGTAACGACACCCTTCTGGGTGGCGACGGTAATGACGATATCATCGGCAACGCCGGCAGCGATGTCATCGACGGCGGTGCCGGCACCGACATCGTACGCTTCGAGGGGAATGCCGCCGCCTACAGCTTCGCGATCGACAACGGCACCGTCCGCGTGACCCACCTGGCCAGCGGCGCGGTGGACACCCTGACGAACGTCGAAAGTCTGCGCTTCAATGACGGCAAAATCCTGACGCTCACCAGTGGGACGCTGGACATTTCCAAGCTGGGTGCGGTCAGCGTGACCTTCGCCAGTCTGGACGGCATCACCCAGATCAAGACGACGGCAAGCCAAAGCATCACGCTGGACGGCGCGCAGATCCACACCATTTCGGAAGCCGACGGCACCCTGACGATCTCCGGCGGGGCGGCGGTGGACATCGTGAATGCGGGGCTGGTCGCTCCCAACGACGGGACGCCCCCGACGGTCGTGAACCTGCTGGCTCTGGAGTTCGACGGTCTGGCGGGCGCCAAGGCGCTGGTCCCGGAGAACCTCACGGTCGACGGCAGCCACAGCGATGCCTTCATCGCGTTCTGGATTCCGCTCGACCAGGCTTACGTCGGCTCCGGCGACTACTACGACCTGGCGGTCAACACCTCCTTCGTCTATCTGGGGAACGACTACGCCGCCTATCTGGCGGCGGGCGGAGAACCGCTGCTGGACCTGGTGAAGGTCTCGGGCGGCCGCCTGCAGACTCTGCACGACAACCTGCTGGGCAACCTGGGCGACGGCCCGATCCAGAGCCGTTTCCTCAATTTGGGCCAGGACGATCCGCGCACGGAGGCGGGTGACACCTTCGGCGACCGGCCGTATCACGACGGCTCGGTCGACGGCGACGGCCACTACGACAATCTGGACCTGGCGGCCTCCGTGGTGGCCTGGGATATCGCCCATGGCATCGCCTATCCGGACAGCCTGCCGGCGCCCTATGCCCAACTCGCCGATGCGAACAGCTTCACCGGCACGACCGGAGACGACCTGTTCTTCGGTGGCGGGGGCAACGACACCATCGACGGTGGTGACGGCGACGACGCTGCCAGCTTCAACGGCTCCCGCTTCGACTTTGGGGTGTCCGGTGCGGTCGACGGCACGGTCACGGTGACCGACGGCGAGGGCAACCAGGGCAGCGACAGCCTCGTCGACGTGGAGACTCTCTACTTCACCGACGGCACCCTGCGCTTTGGGGCAACGCTGGCGCACGCGGTTCCGGAGAACGATGGCGGCGGCACCGATGGATTCCATCCCGGAAGCGGCCTGGGCGACGGCAACTTCGTCATCCACGACAACACCGAACTGGGCATCGAAGCCGCCATCAAGGCGACCGCACGCTATCACGGCGACTTGGAGTCCGACGGCGAGACCTACTATGCCCAGCTGGGTTTCAGCGATCGCGACGGTGACGGCCTGGCAGACGAGAGTTCCGATGTCGGCTTCTGGAATTTCAATTACAGCGTCGTCGACTACGGCGATGCCGATCTTTCAACCTACCAAATCCTCATCACGGCAGACTTCACCGACTACTACGGAAATACGACCGAAGGGGTGATGGTCTACGACCCGATTGCCCATGACGCGGCCGTGGGAGAATCCTACTACAACGACCCGACCGGTGAGACCGACGGCAGCCAGAACTCGCAGAACCCGAGCTGGAACAGCCTGGAATACAATGCCACGGTGCCTGGAACCTACACGGTGACGCTGACCGTTACGGATCCGGCGACGGGCGAGGTGGTCGCCCAGACCCAGATGCAGGTCGTGGTGAAGGCCGACATCACCGTCGGCGAGAACGGCATCCTGACGATCCAGGATGCCATCGACGCGGCGCAGGACGGCGACACCATCTACGTGCCCGCCGGTACTTACGCCGAGACGGTGGTCATCGACAAGCTGGTGAAGCTCTATGGCGCCTATGGCGATGTCGACGGCGACGATGCCGGCCGCGGCACCGATGAGACGGTGATCGAAGGGGGGCTCTACCTGCAGGACGGTGCCGACGGCACCACCATCGACGGGTTCACCATCCAGGACGGCGCCGAGATTTCGGGTTCGGAAGCCGGCATCTACCTGCAGGATGCGGAAGACATCACCATCGAGAACAACGTCTTCCTGCGCAGCGGCGATTTCGGCGCTTTCCGGGCGATCCTGACGACCGCGGGCGGCGAAAACGACGGCCTGCTGGTGTCCGACAACGTCTTCTCGGGCTGGGCGACGGGTGTCTACCTGAATCCCGGTGCAGATGGAGCCGAGATCTCCGGCAACGTCTTCAACGGCAACAACGTCGGGCTGTCGGCTGACGGCGCCCAGAACCTGACTGTCACTGGCAACAGCTTTCTGGACAGCGTCTTCGAACACTTTGGTATCGGCCCCGATGCGGACGACGCGAGCCTTGTCATTACCGGAAACAGTTTCGATGACAGCGTCCACGCCATCGGCGTCTATGACCCGGGCCTGGCGCTGAACGACGACCTGGGAAGCGACGCGGCGGTTATCCAGCTCGGCGACGGTGTGGCGAACCTGCTGACCACCGGCGACGCCGACTTCACCATCATTGGTAATAGCGGCGACAATACCCTGATCGGCAATGTCGGCGACAACCTGGTGATCGGCGGCGAGGGCAACGACAGCCTGACCGGATACAGCGGCTCCGACACGCTGCAGGGCGGCGAAGGTGATGACATCCTGGTCGGCGACGGGGCGAATGCCAGCGCGACGGTGGCGATCTACTCGACGGACTTCAGCGAATTCGATCTGGGTGCGGTCGAGGACGGCGAAAACGGATGGACTTTCCACGGTGGCGAGCGCGACCAGGAGATCGTCGATCTTGGCGGCGACCACGGCAAGGTCTTCCGGATCTCCAGCGATCCGACCTCCGGCGACTTCGCGGGACCTTATTCGGTGCCGGTGCAGTTGGATGGCGAGGACGCCTCGGCGGGCGAGCCGCAGACAACGGCGGACTTCAGCTCTCTGGTTCTGGCATTCGACTTCAAGGCGGTCAGCGATGATCCCGACGCTTCGCGCATCGAGGTCGATATCGCCGGCACGGGCGAAACCGACCGGCAGAACTTCCTGGTGCTGGAATGGGACGACAGCGTCGGTCTGCGGGTCGCGGTAAACGAGCCCGTCGGAGACACCGAGGCATGGGCCAACGACGACTTTTCGGCATTTACCGGTAACCGTACCCTCATTGAGGGACTCGATCTCGACAGCGGTTCCATCTGGCACCGCCTGACGATGGAACTGACCTATTACGATGGTGCCGACAATGACGTCATCAACATCTATCTGGATGGCGAGTTGGTCGGCACCACGACCACCTTCGAGAACTACCGCGACTGGCTGCTGGACGACCATGCAACCAACGCGGAAGCCAACCAGGCGGCTGGGCTCATTTTCCGGGCCGGTTCCGGAGGGGTCGAAGGCGATGGCGACGGCGGCGTGAACCAGGGATTCTATTTCGACAATGTCGACATCACGGCCACGAATTCGGCAGACGACAGCCTCGTCGGCGGTGCCGGCGACGATACGCTGCAGGGCGGCACGGGCGCGGACACACTTTCCGGCGGCGCCGGTGCGGACGTCTTCGTCTACCTGGACAGCGTGGATGCCGGCGACGTGATCGACGGCTTCGACGGCGATGCGGGAGACCGGATCGACCTCAGGGACCTGCTCGACTCCCTCGGGATCGCCGAGGCCGACTGGGCCGCCAGCGTCGACGTGCAGCAGTCGGGCAGTACGGCCGTGGTCTCGGTCGACAGCGACCCCGGGATGGACGGTTTCGAGCTGGTGGTGGCGACGGTCACGAACGTTACCGGGGATCTGACGGGCGCCCATCTCGAACTCGGTATCGTTTGAGGAGGTGCGCGGCTGTTGGACCGGCAGAGTCGAGCCCCTTTCGCGGTCAACGGAGTGCCCGACTTCGTTGAGTGGACGCCCAAGTTCGCCATGAGATCTCTCTCCCTTCCCCCAAAGGGGCGGACTTGGGCGCTCCTTTTCCTGATGGGCCTCCCGGCATGCGGAGGTTGGCGCACCGCCGACCCGCCTCCGCGATAGAGGCGGCCATGGAGAAAGGCCGTCCCCGGCGGCTGGCCGGCACGTGTGTGTCCGCCTCCGCTTCGATGCTGCCCCGGGAGCCGTCCGGCGAAGTCCGCGATCCCGGCGCCGGCGGACTGCATAGCTTGCGCGTGTGCCCCGGCGCCCGCTACCGACTGCCCGGCAGCGCGCTTAGCGCACTGGTATCGATCATTGGACGTGACCTGCTGTTGCGTCTTGCCAGCGGTGGCATGATTCTGCTGCGGGACCTCATATCTGTCGAGACCATGGGGAATCCGCCCGTTCTGGAATTCGGGGAGCATGATCTGTCCGCCCATGTCGTCGCCGTGCTGGGCCTGGCAAGCGACGGGCGGACTACTATGGATGTACTGGTTTCGCTCTATGAGCGCCCGCGCTACCTGCACGATCGGTCCCTAAGCGCGGTCCTTGCCAAGCTGCGCCGCGACGGCGTGCTGCCGCAGACCCCGGCGTCGGAATGGAACCTCCTCTGACGGTCTTCCGTCTTCGAGACACCGGCTGATGGGGGCGTCTCGGCATGAGGTTCAGTCTTCAGGACACCCGACGATTTTCCCTTCGTGAGGCGCCAATGCCCGTGGCGGTCCAGGGGGTGTCGCGAAGGGGGCGGGCGGCGCAAGGTTGGCAAAATATTGCCAATTTACTGCGTGGGTCTGGCGGATTCCCGCCGAAAAGCCGACCGCCCGTTCAGTTAAGCGGTTGCTATCATTCACATTATTTCCTGGCACGCTTCCTGCTTTTGGTTAAGCGGAACTTAACGATGGGGCTCCGATCCAGGGGCCCCGCGCTCATGCCCAAGGGAGGAAAATCATGAAGCGTTTCGCTCAATGCATTGTCGCGGCCGGAACTCTGGCCGCCGTTTCTGTCGCGCCGCTGGCGGCGCCCAACGAAGCCCGGGCCGAGCAGTTCGTCAACGTGCTGACCGGCGGCACCTCCGGCGTCTACTATCCGTTGGGCGTTGCCCTGTCGAAGATCTACGGCGACAAGATCGCCGACGTGCGCCCGCAGGTGCAGTCTACCAAGGCTTCCGTCGAGAATCTCAACCTGCTGCAGCAGGGCAAAGGCGAGATCGCCTTCGCGCTGGGCGATTCGGTGAAGCTGGCCTGGGAAGGCGACGCCGAAGCCGGCTTCAAGGCGCCGCTCGACAAGCTGCGCATCATCGCCGCGATCTACCCGAACTACATCCAGATCGTCGCCTCCAAGGAGTCCGGCGTGGTGAACCTGGCCGACCAGAAGGGCAAGCGCGTTTCCGTCGGCACGCCGCAGACCGGCACCGCGCTGAACGCCCGAAAGCTCTTCCAGGCCGCCGGCATGAGCTATGACGACTTCGGCAAGACCGAGTATCTGCCGTTTGCCGAGTCCGTCGAGCTGATCAAGAACCGCCAGCTCGATGCCACGCTGCAGTCGGCCGGCCTCGGCGTCGCCTCGATCAAGGACCTCTCCACCTCGTTGGACGTGCAGATGGTCGCGGTGCCGGCCTCCGTGGTCGATACCCTGGGCGCGCCCTACATCGCCGCCACCATCCCGGCCGGGACCTATACCGGCCAGGACAGCGACGTGCAGACCGTCGCCATCGTGAACTTCCTGGTCACCAGCTCCGAGGTCTCCGACGAACTGGCCTACGAGATGACCAAGCAGCTGTTCGACAACCTGCCGGACATGGTGGCCGCCCACGCCGCCGCCAAGGCGATCTCTCTGGAGAACGCGGTGAAGGGCCTGCCGGCGCCGCTGCACCCGGGTGCCGAGCGCTTCTACAAGGAAAAGGGCCTGATGTAAGCTGACTGCTGTAAGCTTGCCGTTGCCGGCCGCTTCGTAACGGAGCGGCCGGCGGCTTTTCCGCCCCCCGGCGGGCCAGAATCCGGGCCAAACTCCGGGACAAAATCGAAGCCCGCCGCAGAAGCGGGCAGTTGGGAGGACCCCCATGCTGCACGACAGCCCGAAACACGCCATGCCGCCGGAAAACGGCGAACTCGGACTCCAGGACCCCCTGGCCGAGAGCTTTCCGCGGACGCCGGAAGGCCGCCTGCTGTTTTGGATCGCGGTCGCCTTCTCGGCCTTCCAGATCGCCACGGCGGCCCACCTGATCGATTTCCCCAGCCAGATCGTGCGCGCCTTCCCCCTGGGCTTCCTCAGCGTGCTGGTGTTTCCGCTGGTCGCCGCGGTGCGCGGCGCCGCGCCGCCCTGGCGCGCGCTGGCC
>ERZ1740062.155-NODE-155-length-52789-cov-6.937232_pt1 | contig 52789 bp, 48 predicted proteins | sample MGYA00581741_ERZ1740062 | MGnify/ENA primary metagenome ERZ1740062 (study PRJEB43018, sample SAMN04849747) | marine metagenome | isolation source: floating plastic debris | place: Pacific Ocean | collected 2008-09-01 | study: EMG produced TPA metagenomics assembly...
ACTGATCCGGACGCCACACAATATCAACGATCCGGAGTTCTCAAAGCTGGTCGTCCAGACGTTTCGCAGTCTGCACGGCTCTGCGCCCCGCCGCGCAGCGGGAGGTGGAGCGTGACATCCTTGTGTTCAAACTCGCAACTGACTCAGTGCGGCGCAGCCGGGCCGCGCCCGATTTCTTCCCGAGGGGTGCAAGAGCGACTCCGTGAAAAGCAGATCCGGCGCGGAGGCTTTGGCGAACGCCGCCAATCACACTACGCGAATGCGTCCTCCAGACCGGTCGCGGCCCACTTCGCTCATACTCCGCTGCCAACGACAGGATACCTCTATGTTCGACCGCTCTGATCTCATGACCAAGTTCCGCGCCATGCGCGACCGGGGCGAGCCGATCATCGGTGGTGGCGCAGGCACGGGCTTGTCTGCAAAATGCGAGGAAGCAGGCGGCATCGACCTGATCGTCATCTACAACTCGGGTCGCTACCGCATGGCCGGGCGGGGATCGCTCGCCGGGTTGATGCCCTACGGCGACGCGAACGCCGTGGTGATGGAGATGGCGGGCGAGGTTCTTCCCGTCGTCAAGAATACGCCAGTCCTCGCGGGCGTTTGCGCCTCGGACCCGTTCCGGCTGATGGATCGCTTCCTCGACGAGATCAAAGCCGCAGGCTTCTCCGGCATCCAGAACTTCCCGACCGTCGGACTGATCGACGGCAGTTTCCGGGCGAACCTGGAAGAGACGGGGATGGGCTACCAGCACGAAATCGACGTGGTCGCCATGGCTTACCAAAAGGACATGCTGACGACGCCGTACGTTTTCGACGAGGACAGCGCCACGGCAATGGCCAAAGCAGGTGCTGACATCATCGTCTGCCATCTGGGTCTGACAACCGGGGGCAGCATCGGCGCGGACACAGCGCTCAAGCTCGACCAATGCCCGGAATGCGTCGACGCTTGGGCGGGCGCAGCACTTACCGTGAACCCGGATGCCATCGTGTTGGTTCATGGCGGACCCGTCGCCATGCCGGATGACGCCGAGTTCGTCTTGAAGAACACCAAGAACTGCCACGGCTTCTATGGTGCTTCGTCCATGGAACGCCTGCCGACCGAAGTCGCGCTGACCGAACAGACGCGCAAGTTCAAACAGATCGGACGCTGAGGGAGAGGGATATGACCGGACAACTCATCGGACAACTGATCCTCTGGCTGATCGCAGCCGTCATTGTCATTTTCATCCTCTATTGGGTGATGCACTGGCTCTACCGCCGCTCGACCAAGGAGGTCGCCTTCGTGCGCACCGGGTTCCTCGGCGAGAAAGTGGTGATCAATGGTGGCGCCTTCGTCTGGCCGATCATCCACGACATAACACCGGTCAACATGAACTCGATGCAACTCGCCGTGACGCGCGAGAAGGACGAAGCCCTGATCACACGCGACCGAATGCGCATCGATGTCGATGCCGAGTTCTATGTCCGCGTGAACCAATCGCGCGACGCCGTGTCTTTGGCCGCATCGACGCTGGGACGGCGCACGTTGGAACCGGAACGCATTCACTCGCTGCTCTCAGGCAAGTTTATTTCAGCGCTCCGCACGGTGGCCAGCCAGATGACGCTGGAGGAGGTGCATGAAGACCGCAACGCCTATGTCGCCCGCGTCCGCGAGATGGCGCAGGAAGGTTTGGACACCAACGGGCTGGAACTGGAAGCCGTTGCCGTCACCGATCTGGATCAGACGGACATCGATTTCTTCAACCCCTCGAACCGGTTCGACGCCGAGGGTCTGACCAGCGTGATCGAGGCGATCGAGACCCGCCGCAAGCTACGCAACGACATCGAACAGGACGCGATGATCCAGATCCGCGCGCGCAACCTGCAGGCCGAAAAAGAGTCGCTCGATATCGAACGCGAGTCCGAAGAGGCCCGGCTGGAACAGGAACGCGAGATCGAGTTCCGCCGCGCCCAGCAGCGGGCTCAACTGGCCCGCGAACGCTCGGAACGTGAGAAGGAAGCCGAGCAGGCAACGTTGCTGTCCCGCGAAGCCATCGAGACCGCGCGGATCGAGAACGAACGCCAGATCTCGGAAGCTCGCATTGCGTCGGAACGCGAGATCCGCCAGCGCGAAATCGAGCGCCAGCGCGTTGTCGACGAGGCGGAAATCTCGACACGCGAGAGCGTCGAAAAAGCCCGGATTTCCCAGGAGAAGGCCGTCACCGAAGAACGTATACGCACCCAACGGGAAACCGACGCCGCCGAGATCGCCGCACGCGAGGCCGTCGAGAAGGCCCGCATCGCGCAAGAACAAGCCGTCGAACAGGCGCGCATCGCGCGGGATCGCACGACCCAGTCCGAGGAGATCGATCGACAGAAGACGATCGACGCTGCGGGCATCACGGCGCGCGAGGCGACCGAGAAAGCCCGGATAGCTCAGGAACGCGCCGTCACGGAAGCTCGGATCGAGTTCGAACAGCAGACCCGCGAGCGCGAGGTCGCGCGTGATCTCAGCGTCCAGGAAGCCGAGATTGCCGCACGAGAAGCTGCCGAGAAGCTCCGCATCCTGCAAGAAAAGGCCGTCGCCTCGACGCGGATCAGTTCCGTGCGTGAAACCCGTTCTCTGGAGATCGCCCAGAACCAGGCAATCGACGAGGCTGAGATCAGCGCCCGCGAGGATGTCGAGAAGGCCCGCATCGCTCAGGACAAATCCCTAACCGCGGAACGCATTGCCTTTGAGCAGGACGAGCGCGAACGCGCGGTGGCCCGCGACCTGGCTGTGGAAGAAGCCGAGATTGCAGCGCGCGAAGCCGCGGAAAAACTCAGGATCGCGCAGGAAAAGGCCGTCGCGGAGACGCGGATCACCTCGACCGAGGAAACCCGCAAGCGCGAGATCGAACAGAACCGCGCCCTGAACGAGGCCGAGATCGCAGCCCGCGAAGCCGTCGAGAGAGCCCGCATCCTTCAGGACAAGATGATCGCGCTGGAACGGCTCGAGACCGAGGAAGGCGTCGAGTCTCGCGAGCAGGCCAAGGGCGAAGCGGTTGAAGCCGCACGCATCGCCAAGGAGAAGAATCTCGCTGCCGAACGCATTGCCTATGAACAGGACATGCGGGAACGCGAGATCGCCCGTAATCGTGCCGTAGACGCCGCGAACATTGCCGCACAAGAGATGATCAACGCCGCCCGTATCGAGGAAGAAGCCAAGACCCGCGCGGCCGAGATCGCCAAGGAGAAGTCCATCGAAGCCGCCCAGATCGATCGCCGCAAGGTCCTCGAGAAGCTAGAAGTGGAACGCACCCAGGCGCTCCGTGAAGTCGAGATCGCCAGCCAGGACGCGATCGAACGCGCGCGCGTGGCCTCGGAGCGGGGTCTCGACGACGTCCGGATCGAACAACAGACAGAACGGCGCAAGCTCGAGATCGACCGCGAAAAGAAGGTCGAGGAAGCGGCAATGGAAAAGGCCATCGCGCTCGCCGAAAAGTCGCTGGAAGAGTCCGCCGCAGCCATCAAGGCAGACGAGGCGCGCGCGACAGCGGCAGAAATGGCGGCCAAGATCGATACGGCCTCGGCCTTGGAAGCCGCCAACCGCGAGAAATCCGTGGATGTGGTCAAGGCCGAGAAGGAGGCCGAGGAATCCCGTCTCGCCGCCGAAGCCGATCGCATCCGCAGCGCAGTACAGGCCGAGGCTCAGAAGCTCATCAACGAAGCCGAAAACATCCTGACAAACGAGGCGCGCGCCTCGCTCTTCAAGCGCAACATGCTACAGCGGCTGGAAGGCATCATCGCGGCCCAGGTCAAACCGCTCGAGAAGATCCAGGAGATCAAGATCATGCAGCTTGGCGGGTCCGGGACCACCGGCATGCAATGGGCCGACGGAGATGGTCGCCCAAGTGGCGGTGGCGCCGGGGTCGGCCCCGGCGGCAGCCCGACCGACGAGGTGATCAACTCGGCACTTCGCTACCGCGTACAGGCACCAATGATCGACAGCCTGATGAACGACATCGGGATCGACGGCTCGAACATCGCCCAGTCCGGCGTGTTCCGCGACGCCAACGACATGGCCCGTGCCGCCAACGAAAGCAATAAGCTCGCCCAGGCGAAGAAGGCCCAGGAAGACGCCGACAAGAAGGACGGTAAATAAATGGCGCGCGTCTACGTCTCGTCGGTGATCGGCGCCCCGGCGGCACGCGTCTGGGAACGGGTGCGCGACTTCAACGGTCTGCCGCGTTGGCATCCGCTGATCCGCGACAGCCGGATCGAGGACGCACTACCTGCGGATAAGGTCGGCTGCATCAGGAATTTCAATCTGCAGAACGGCGACAACATCCGCGAGCAACTGCTCGGCCTCAGCGACTACGATATGTTCTGCACCTACTCGATCCTCGAGAGTCCGATGCCGCTCGAGGATTACATCGCCACGCTCCGCCTGACGCCCGTGACCGAGGGCGACCGGACCTTCATCGAATGGACGGCAGAGTTCTCCTGCGATCCGTCCGAGGAAGATGGGTTGGTCAACGGAATCGGGACCGACGTGTTCCAGGCGGGGTTCGATGCCCTGAAGCGTCACTTCGGCGGCTGAACCGCCTCATACCAGGAGGACATGATGAAACTGATCGCAACAATACTGGCAGGCATGGCCCTGGCCGGCGCCGCCATCGCGGCGGATCTGCCGCCGCTTAACCCGCAGCCCAACGCTGAAATGACGACGTTCGAGCATATCGACGCGCTCAACGCCTGCGACTGGAACAGGTTGATGGCGCAGTACCCCGAAGAGGTGCTGATCATCCTGCCGAACGGCGCATGGGTCGAAGGCCGCCAGGCGGTCGGAGATGTCTTCGTAGGCTTCTGCAAGACCCGCGAAGAAGGCGGCTTCAAGGGTGCGACGTTCATTGCCGAAAAGGTCAAGACAGTGGGTGACACAGTGAACGTGTCCTGGCGGGTCGAAGCGGATTGGCTTGCGGAACCCTACAAGGGCGCGGACGCCTATGTGACGCGCGATGGCCTTATGTATGCCCAGGTCACGACGTTCGACCCCGGCGCGATGAAGTTCAAATAAGCGAATAAACGGGGGACGTCAGCGGTTATGGTCAAGGTCTTGCGAAGCATCGTTCTGGACGCGCCGGTCGAGGCCGTCTGGGATGTGATCCGCGACTTCAACGGCCATGATCGCTGGCACCCTGCCGTCGCCGAGAGCCATGTCGAGCGTGGTCAGCCGTCGGACCGCGTCGGCTGCGTGCGCAACTTCCGGCTCGCCGGTGGCGAAAACCTGCGGGAGCAATTGCTGACCCTATCGGATCTGGAGATGAGCTTCTCGTACTGCTTGCTCGACACGCCGGTGCCGCTGTTCAACTACGTCGCACATGTTCGGCTCACCCCCGTGACCGATACCGATTCGACGTTCTGGGAATGGGAAAGCCGCTTCGATACTCCTGCTGGGCAATCGCAGGGCCTCGCTGAAATGGTGGGGAGTGACATTTACGCTGCCGGGTTCGAGGCCGTGCGCACGCATATGGGGCTTGGCCATGCTTGACGTCGTCACCACCGACACTCTGGCCGAAGCGGCGCAGTCCATGGGTGATCGCACGCGCTTCCTGAACGGCGGCACGCTGGTGATGCGCGCCGTGAACTATGGCGACCAACGGTTTGACCGGATCGTGCGCACGCGCGAGGCATTGAACGACGTTCAGACACACGGCGACCGGGTGCAACTCGGCGCCGGCGTTACGATGGCGCAGATCATGGCGAGCCGGGACCTGAGCTTCCTTGCCCCTGCCGCTCGTGCTGTCGGCGGGCCTGCCATCCGCAACATGGCGACCGTCGGTGGAAACATATGTGCGCCGCATCCTTACGGGGACCTCGCCGTCGCACTGCTGGCCCTGGACGGACAGCTCGCGCTGGCTGATGGAAGCACCCTGCCGCTCGCAACCTACCTGTCGGATCGGAAAGGGTTGATCCGTTCAATTTCGATCCAGCGGCCTTCGGGCGATGCGTTCCGCTTCCGCAAGGTCTCCCGCGTCAAACCGAAGGGCATCTCGGTCATGTCGATGGCCGCCCACCTGAACCGATCAGCGGGACGACTCTCGGACGTGCGCGTTGCCTACGCTGCAATGGGCCCGGACCCGGTCCGCGTCCCGGCTGTCGAGCGTGCACTCGAAGGCGCTTCCCTCGACGCGACAGGAATTCAACCCGCGCTTGCCGCAGCGACCGAAGGGCTCACGCCACCGGACGACGCGCTGGCCTCGTCCTGGTATCGCCGCGAGGTCGCTCCGGTTCATCTGCGTCGCTTGCTGCTCGGGGAGGACACGCGATGAAGATCCCCGTCACCTTCACTCTGAATGGCACCGAAGCCGCGGCCTTCACCGATCCCGGGCAGAACCTGCTGGATCTGCTGCGTCGAAACCTCGGCGACCTGACGCCGAAGTTCGGATGCGGGCAGGGAACCTGCGGCACCTGCACGGTTCTGATCGATGGCGAACCTCACCTGTCCTGCCTCATCCTTGCCGAGGCGGCTCAGGGACGCGAAATCGAGACAACGGCCGGGCTCGCCAACGGCCCGGACCTCCACCCGCTCCAAACCGCCTTCATGGAGGGCTTCGCGGCGCAATGCGGATACTGCACGCCCGGCATGCTGATGGTGGCGAAGGCCCTGCTCGACCGCAATCCAAGTCCGACGCGGGATGAAGTGATCGAGGCGATCTCGGGCAATCTTTGCCGCTGCACCGGCTATGAGCCGATCGTCGAAGCGATCCTGACGGCTGCTCGCGCGCCGCGCCACGCGACCGGGAGGACCGCCTGATGCCAGTGGAATTTCGCAAAGACCTGTTCGCGGACGAACGCGACGACAACCTCGCCGAGATCGGCAAACCACATATCCGGCAGGACATCCTCGGCCATGTCACTGGCCGCTCGCCCTATTACGACGACCACCTCTTCGATGGCCTGCTGCACCTGCGCTGCGTGCGCGCGCCCTATCACCATGCCCGCGTTCGCTCGGTCGACGCATCTGCTGCCGAACGCGTCCCGGGCGTTGTGCGGATCATCCGGCCCTCGGACGTGCCGCAGAACCTGAACACACTTCTGGCCTTGTTGAATTTCGGGCGGGACGATGAGCCACTTCTAACGCCTGAAAAGACCGGATACCGGGGCGAGCCAATCCTCGCCGTAGTTGCAACATCCGAAGCCGCAGCGCGCGACGCGGTCGCACAAGTCAAGGTCGACTGGGAAGAGCTGCCGCACGTCCTGGACGTCGAGGAAGCTCTGAAGCCCGGTGCTCCAATCGTCAACACGACCTACCCGAACAATACGTTCGACTATCATGACCGCTACGATCACCAAAAGCTTCGCTTCGGCGATACCGAGGCTGCCTTTGCTCAAGCCGATCACATCGTCGAAGGCGAATACCAGATGTCGCCGATAGAGCAGGCTCCGATCGAGACCTGCGGCGCAATCGCCTCACCCGAAACCAACGACCGGTTCGTCTGCTACACGTCCACGCAGGCGTTGTTCTTCTCGGTCGCCGTGTCGGCGAAACAAACCGCCCTGCCCTCTTCCCGGCTACACTTCATCGGCGGCACGGTCGGTGGCGGCTTCGGCGGAAAGGTCGACAGCCATCACGAACCGCTCGCGATCCTCGGGGCGATGCTGACCGGACACCCGGTCAAGTACCAATGGGATCGCGCTGAAGAGATGCAGGTCGGCGCGCCCCGCAGCGGCGAACGCTGGCGTATCAAGGACGGCGTGATGCGGGACGGGCGGATCATCGCGAGGGAGTTCACAGGCTTCTTCGACGCCGGCGCCTACACGCGGCTCACATCATACGGCGTCCAGAAGTGCACCGGCCACCTGCCGGGCCCGTACACGATCCCGAATGTCGCGTCGAACACGTACTGCGTCTATACAAACCGCACACCGTCGACGGCCATGCGCGGCTTCGGCATCACCGGCGTCGACTTCTCGATCGAATGCCAGATGGACCGCGTGGCCGAGGCAGTCGGCATGGATCCGATCGAGCTTCGCATTCTCAACGCCTACCGCGACGGCGACATGAAAGCTCACCGGCGCACGGCCAAGAACTGCGCGTTGATCGAAAGCTGCCAGGTCGTTGCCCAAAAGTCCGGCTGGGCACTGTCGCCAGACGCGATGGCGCAATCGTCACGGGTCGGAGGCGGCGCGGGCTGGCGCGCAGAGATCCCCGAAACGGTGATCGATCATGCCGGACAAATCGGTGAGCGCCGCCGGAACTGGATCGATACAGAGCCCTTTGCCGGAGCCACCCAACGTGATCGGATCGCGGCCGGAACCGCGAACGAGCACCCTGCGACGGGCAATGCACCGCAACGCGATGACATGGTGATCGAAGCGGAACGACTAGGCTTCAAGGTCTCGGACGGCCCGCCTGCGGGTGCGCCCAGTTACGGAACCCGTGCAACTGCACCAACGCCGCCCGCAGCGCCATCCTTCACGCCACCGCAAACGCCAACGCCGCCGGTTGGCGCGCCGGTTCCATACCCCAATGCAGGACCCAGCCTGCCGCCGGCAGCACGCGGCGCACCTGCTGCCTCGCCACCCGTCTCTGCGGCGCCGCCAACACCGCCATCACCAACGACGCCATCGCCTCAACCCGCGCCAACGGTATCTACGACACCGCCAAGCGCACCTGCCGGATCACAGGACCAAGCGCCACGCGCGCCGCGCCGACCAGGCGTCTCGCGCTTCATCTCTGGACCGAGGGGGCGGCGATGACCTTGCATTCAGGACGCGGCTTTGCCTGCATCAACTATCCGATCGGAATGAACCTGGGCGGCGACCCTTCGCAGGCACTGGTCCACTCGACACCGGACGGTAAATTCAAGGTGGCACTCTCGGCCATTGACCTCGGCCAGGGCATGAAGTCCGTGACCCGCCAGATCGCCGCCGAAGCCCTCGGCGTCCCGATCGAGGACGTCTATGTCGACACCGCCGACAGCGACACCGGTCCGCACGACATGGGGTCGTTCGCCTCGCGCGGAACCCACCGAATGGGAAACGCGGTGATCCGGGCCGCCGCCGAGGCGCGCGCCCAGATGCTGGAGGCCGCCGCTGAAGAGCTCGAAGTCAATGCCTCGGACCTCGTCACAGATGGGCGTGGCAACATCCACGTCCGTGGCGCGCCATCACGCACGATCACCGTCGAGGAAACCGCGCAGGCCGCACAGTTCCGACAGGGCCGCACGCTCGCCGGGCGCGGGATCTTCCTGGTTCCGATGTCCGACGTTGATCCCGAAACCGGAGAAATGACCCCCGTTTCGTGCTTTGCCCACGCAGCCCTGATCGTAGATCTCATCGTCGACGATGAAACCGGTGAGGTCGAAGTCACGCACATCAATTCAGCCTACGAGGTCGGACGCGCGTTGAATCCGAAACTGGTCGAACAGCAGCTGATCGGCGGTGCCTGGATGGGCGTCTCGCATGCGCTCTACGAGACGACCGAACCCTATTATCCCGACCGCTCCCACGGGCCGGAAGACTTCAATCATTACCTCCAGCCCGGCCCCGGCGACGCGGTCCCGCACCATATCTCGATCCTCGAACGCCCAGCTCCCGACGCGCCCTATGGCGGCAAGGGACCAGGCGAGATGTGCGCGAACCCGGTTATCCCGGCGGTCGCCAACGCGGTCTACAACGCGGTCGGCGTGCGTTGCGACAACCTGCCGATCACGCCGGAAAAAGTGCTGCGCGGCATCCGCGCCAATGGCGGTGTCCGACCGCCGGTGCAACGGTAGTGCCAATTTCCCCAACGATAGCTGGGATCTCCTCACCCGATGCGCTGCAAAAAGCGCTGACGACGGCGCAGTACCTGGCCAGCCCGGATCTTGCCACGGCGGCCTATCTCGCACTGGCGCTCGGCAAACCGCTGCTGCTCGAAGGTGCGCCCGGCGTCGGCAAGACCGAGGCCGCCAAAGCGCTCGGCGCCGTCCTTGCTCGCCAGGTTATCCGGCTGCAATGCTACGAGGGCATCGACGCCGCCGCATCGCTATACGAATGGAACTATCCGCGCCAGATGCTCGCAATCCGACAGGCGGGCGATCAGTTCATCAACATTTACGCCGACGATTACCTGATGGCGCGCCCACTTCTGGAATCGCTGCGCGATCCGCAGGGCACGCTGCTTCTGATCGACGAGGTCGATCGCTCGGACCATGAATTCGAGGCGTTCCTGCTCGAGTTTCTGTCGGACTTCACGATCTCGATCCCCGAAACCGGCACGGTCCGCGCCCGCACCCATCCGGTCGTCGTGCTCACCTCGAACCGTACCCGCGACCTGCACGAGGCACTCCGCCGCCGCTGTGTCTATCACTGGATAGACTACCCCTCACCCGAGCTGGAAGCACGCATCGTGATGACCCGCGCATCCTCGGTCGCGCAGGCCACCGCAGACGCCGTCGTTGCGTCGGTCAACCTGATCCGTGCCGAGCCGCTCACCAAACCGCCGGGCGTTGCGGAAACCGTCGAATGGGCCGAGGCGGCGACGCTGCTGAACGGCCAAGGCGCGCCCTGGCCAGACGCCTTCCGGCGCGCCATCGGCACGGCGCTGAAGGATCAGGACGACATCACCTATATGGCGCCACGCCTCGACGAGATTCTGCCGGGAGAGGCCGCATGACGCTACCTGCGCCGACCCAACTGCTCGTTTCCTTCGCACCGCTCCTGCGCGCCAACGGATTTGCCGCAGCGCCGGACCAAACCATCGGCTTTGTCGAGGCAACCGGCCTCCTCGGCCCCACCGGGATCGACGATATCCGCCGCGCCGCCCGGGCGTTGTTTGCGATCCCGCCGGACCGCTTTGGCAACTTTGACGCCCTCTTCAACGCGCATTTCCTGGGGGCCGCCCTGCCACAGGCGATGCCCGGCGATGACGAAGAAGTCGCCGCATACGAGCCTACGGGCGAGACAACCGAGATGCCCGATACGCCAGACGACGGCGATCCGGGCGAAGAGGCAACGGCGACGGAGCGACTTGCTCATCGGCCGGTGATCGACAGTCCGGAGCAGGCTCTGACGCGGTTACGCCGCCTCGCTCCATCGCAATTGCCGCGCCGGCGCTCCCGCCGTTTGAAACAGGATCGCACCGGGCGCCTGCCGGACTTGCGCCGCACATTGCGCGATGCGGCACGCCGGGATGGCGAAATTCTGACGCTTCCCAAGCGGCGGCGCCAAACACGGCAACGCAGGATCGTCCTGCTGATCGATATCTCGGGTTCGATGAAAGATCGATCGGACAGCGCCCTCGCCCTAGCCCACACGCTCGCGCAGGCTGCCGACCGGCTCGAAGTCTTCACCCTCGGCACCCGGCTCACCCGCATCACACCTGCACTGCGCCAGCGCAACCGGACCCGCGCGCTCGACCGCGCCGCGGCCCTGATCGCCGACATTGATGGCGGGACGAGGATCGGAGAAGCGCTGACGGCTTTCCTCGCCGTGCCCCGCTATGCCGGATTTGCGCGCGGTGCGGCAGTGGTCGTCCTGTCAGATGGACTGGAACGCGGTGAGCCGAACACGCTTGTTGCGGCCACCCAGCGCCTGTCCCGCCTCGCCTGGCGGCTCGACTGGCTCAGCCCGCTCGCTACCGATGGCACGCCCGAGACGCAGGCGATACAGGCTATAGCGCCGATGCTCGACCACCTCGGTGACGGTGCAACGACCGAGGCAATCAGCGATCATCTCCTCGCCATGGCGGACGCCGCATGATCGACGCGCATCACCATATCTGGCGGCAGAAGGACCTGCCCTGGTTGCTCGGCCCGGAACAACCGCGGATCTTCGGGCCCTATGCGCCGATCAAGCGCGATTACCTGATCGACGAATTTCGCTCGGATCTCGAAGGCACCGGCATCGAGAAATCCGTCTACGTTCAAGCCAACTGGGCACCGAACTGGGCCGCCGACGAGGCCGCCTGGATCCAGTCCATCGCGGATCAGACCGGCTGGCCGCACGGCATCGTCGCCTATGCCGACTTCACCGTGCCGGATGTGCGGCCGCAACTCGACAAGCTGGCCCAGTACGCGCTGCTGCGCGGAATCCGCCAGCAGTTTCATTGGCACGAAAATCCGCTCTATCGCTTTGCCAAGCACGCCAACCTGTGCACGGACCCGACGGTCCAACGAAACATCGCGCATTTGGCGGACCATGGCTGGGCCTTCGATCTGCAGGTGTTTGCGCCTCAGATGGCGGGTGCCGCCGAATTGGCCGCAGCCTGTCCGGACGTGACCTTCGTCCTTCAGCACGCCGGCATGCTGGAAGATGTATCGAAGGACGGGATGACGGCCTGGTGCAAAGGCATGAGGGCCCTGGCCGCGCAACCGAACGTGACCACGAAGCTCAGCGCCTTCGGCACCTTCATTCACCGCAACGATCCGGATTTCATTGCGGCGACGATCCATGAGACGCTCAAGATCTTCGGGGCCGAGCGTTGCATGTTCGGTTCGAACTTTCCGATCGAGAAGATCTGGACCAGCTATGCAGACCTGTTCGCGGCCTTCGAGGCGGCGACCGCTGAACTGCCGGCCAAAACACAAAGTGCAATCTTCAACGACACCGCAGCGCGGGTCTACCGCATCTGAGGGAGGGACATCATGGCCTTAACCATCCACACGCTCGATTACGGCGAGATCGAACTGGAGAACTCGTTTCTTGTGCTCGGCCACAACTGCGGCCGCACCCGTCGCGTTGCGACCTTTGGTTTCCTGATACTCGGCGGCGAATACCCGGTGCTCGTGGACACCGGCTACCGGGACAATGCGATCATGGAAACACTCGGGATGCGCGGCTACCAGTACCATGACAACATGATCGAGCAGCAACTCGCCCGCCACGGCGTCAAGTTGGGTGATGTCCGCTACATCCTGCACACGCACTTGCATATCGATCACGCGGGCAAGGACGACCACTTCCCGATGAACACCACGGTGGTGCTGAACCGGCGCGAGATGGAGTTCTCGGTTTCCGGCATCATGTACCCGCAATACCCGAAGCCCGACATCATGCATCTGGTCGAGCGCATCTATGAGCCCGAGGCGATCCGCTTCCTGGACCTCGAGATATCCGGTGCCGAGGAGATCATTCCCGGCGTCTGGTGCGAACCGGCTTATGCCCACACCGAAGGCTCGATGAACGTGATCGTCGACACCGGCGACGGGCTCGCCTGCATCTGCGGCGACGTGATCTATGACTTCAATGACCAGATCATCGAGCATGTCCGGGTCAACAACTACATGGAACCGCAGGTCACGGGGAACCATGCCGGTTCCAAGCGCAACGAGAAGGCGCAGATCAAGAAGCTGCTCAACAACTTCACCTATCTGCTACCGGTCCATGACCGCGGCGCAAAGGTCGAACACGGTCAAGTGGTCGGACGGCTCGGCATGACTTGCCCGGGTCCCATCACCGAGACGCTGCCCCGCCGCAACTGGTTCCCGGCCTGAGCCATGAGCGCGCGCTGCCTCGAACAACCAGGCAACGGCTCGGGTCGACTCCGGGTTGTTACCAATGGCCGATCAAAGGAATACCTTTTCACTACCAAAGGAATACCTTTGCATGACCATTGCACCATGCCCCGAACAACAGCGCCAAGCAGCGCGCGCTGCATCTGAGCAAGGGGGTCCAGCACCATGCCGCACAAAGCCGTGGACAGTCGTTTCACCGGTCTGATCGATCCGAACGCCCGGGTAGAACAGCTCGGCTCGGGCTTCACTTTCACCGAGGGGCCGATCTGGCATCCTCTTGAAAGAAATCTGCTTTTCTCGGACATGCCAGCCGATGTCCGGCGCCGCTGGTCACCCGAAGGCGGCGTCGAGGAGATCATGCGCCCCTCCCACAAAGGGAACGGCATGACCTATGACGCAGACCTGAACCTGCTGGTCTGCGAACACGCGACGTCCTCGGTCACCCGTTTCCGGCCTGATGGCACGCGTGAGGTTCTAGCGAGCCACTTCGAGGGTAAAGAACTCAATTCTCCCAACGACTTATGCGTCGGCCGCGATGGCTCGATCTATTTCACAGATCCGACCTATGGCCGGATGCCCGGTTTCGGCGTCGAACGCCCGTTGCAGCAAAATTTCCGTGGCGTCTACCGGATTCCGCCGAACCACAATCCCGGCGATGAACCGCAACTGGTCACCGACCGTTACATGTTCACGCAACCAAACGGATTGTGTTTCAGCCCATGCGAACGCTGGATGTGGGTCAACGATACCGACCAGGCGAACATCCGAAAATTCGACGTCGCACCGGACGGGAATCTGGTGAACGGACGCGTTTTTGCCAGTGGAATCAAAGAGGAAGGCCGGGCCGGCGTGCCCGACGGCATGAAGGCTGACAAGGACGGAAACGTCTATGTCACCGCTCCGGGAGGCGTCTGGGTCTACGATTTCCATGGCCTCCTGCTGGGCGAGATCCATGTGCCTGAGATGGTCGCAAACCTGCATTGGGGCGGCGAAGACTGGTCCGATCTTTATTTCTGCGCCTGCACTGGGCTCTATCGGATGGCGACGAAAAAGCAGGGCCGCGTTGAGGCGTTCATGGCTTCGAAACCATATTCGGTTACCACAACACCTGCGTCGGGCAGGGAACCTACCCAGACACAGACTGCCGCCGGCGAACCGGCGCTGGAGATCGTTCCGCGGCGAACCGCGTTGATCATCCAGGACATGCAGAATGATGTGATCATTCCCGGCGGCGCGTTCGCTGAAAGCGGCGCGCCCGACCACGCAAGCCAGCAGAATGTGATCCACAACAGCGCCCGCCTCGCCGCCGCCTGCCGCGGCGCTGGCATCCAAGTCATACATGTCTGGTTTACGTGTGAACCCGGCCATCCAGGAATCGGACGAAATGCGCCTTTGTTTCAAGGACTTACTGATGGGAATGCGCTGGTCAAAGGAACCTGGGGCGCTCAGCCAGCAAAAGGACTCGAACCCGCCGAGCGGGATCTGGTGGTCGAGAAGCAGTCGATGTCGGCGTGGGAGACCTCGCGCCTCGAAGCCGTCCTGCACCGCCTCGGCATCGATACCCTAATCAACACGGGCGCATGGACCAACATGTCGGTCGAACACACGGCGCGCACAGCAGCCGACAAGGGCTTCCATGTGATCGTGCCGGAAGATTCCTGCTCGACCATGAACGCCGACTGGCACCGCGCCTCGATCGACTTTGCGATGTCCAATGTCGCCGCGATCACGACGACTGATGCGGTCATCACGGCGATCCGGAACGCCCAGGCATGAGCGACACGCGCGACACCTCGCCGACCGCGCGCTTGCGCCACGAAGCCGGGCGACCAGCCCGTCTGATACGGACGATCCTGCAGATTATCCTTGGGATCGGCCTGGCAATCGCGCTGATCCTGAAGGTCTACATGCTAGTGCTGACTGACCATGTCTGCACCACGGAAGAGACGAGCCTGGGCAACGTCATTCGCTGCACGGGAACGCTCCATCTGATGGCCTATGTGCTTGCGATATCGGCCGGATTCGAACTGGCCTATCGCCTGTTCTTCGACGTGATCGAACAGACGCTGACGCCGATCGCGCTTGGGTTCGCGGCGGCAGTTCTGTTCACGTTGGGCCGCCTGCCCGAAGATCCACTGGGCTGGCGTGATGCGATCGTATTGGTCGTCCTGACGGGCGCGATGGTTGGGATCATCTGGATGCGCGGCAGACTGATTCCACCGCGCGAACATGACTCCTGAGGCCAAACGTAGAAGACGGCGCAAGCCGCGCCGCCTTCAAGTTACTTGGCTGTCCCGAGTTTACTCGATGACGACAAAGGTGCGGACCTCGATGCTCTCGCGCGCAGGCTTACCGTCTTCATCTGGCAGGCGGAACGCGGTGTGCGGCGTGAATTGAGCAACGCTCTCATAGCTGTCCCAACCCTTGATCAGCAGCACCTCGTCGCGGGTCATTTCCGGGGCGTAGTACCACTTCTGAGCCGGGTTCTGCTCGAGGTGATAGATCTCGCCCACACGATCCGGGAACACCTGGTCCGTCGCGATCAGATCAGCCTCGGCCACGGTTGAAGCGTCGGCCAGTGCGAGCGGAGACCTCTGTACAGGACCCGAGATCGGACGCCACACGTTGACCTGTACGATACGCGCGCCCGCTGCGATGAAACGGTCGTACTCCTCGGTGCCGAACGCGTCGCGCGCCCGTTGCGGACCACTCTTCGCGGTGTAGTCGACGTGGATGCGCCCGGCAGGCCCACGATTGCCGTCCTTGTTGGCCGCGCCTGTTCCGTCGTCTGAACGGCGTGTGGCATCGAAGATCGCGACCTCACCAGCGCCAAGCTCGGATTTCAGGAGGTCTTTGATCTCGTTGTAGTAGTCACTCTCGACAACGGCATCATCATAGAGATCACTGACCCCGGTCGGAACACTGCGCAGGGCAAAGCCCTCTCGGTCCAACGAGAACCGATCGGCATGCGGTCTAAGATCTGCGACACGAATGTCATGGTCCTCGACCTCGAAGAAATACTTGGTCGCGCTGCCCGTCAACGCCTGGCTGTGGATAACCGGTTTCTCGGCTTGTGGCGTGATGAATGTCAGCGGGGCGACAACATCGCGGCGCGTGTCGAACTCGGCTTGGGTGATCTTGTTCATCTCGGCTCTCCTGATGCAGGCTTCGTCTCGGATGACGTCAACGTGGCCATTCCGGATCCCGCAAACAAATGAGAAGCCTTCAGGGTGACTTGAGTTTCTCTCAAGACATAGGCGAGGTTGTCTCCGGCCCAGAGACCTGTTCGCGCAACCAACGGTGCAGTCGCCGCGAAACCGCAGTCATTGGCTGCCGGTCCGAATGACAGAGGTAGTATGCAGCCCCAGTCGGTCCTGCCGCTCCGAACGGCGCGACAAGCGTTCCCGCGGCAAGCCGCGCCTCGATGTATGGCGCACGCCCCATCGCCATGCCGTGGCCCGTCTCGGCAATTTGCAGGCTCTGCTCGATCGAATCGACTTCCAACGCGTCGCTGAGGTCGGGCGGAGGCAATCCCCGTGCACGGGCCCATTCCTCCCATTCCGCTGGAATTGCGCGGTTCAGGATCAGGCGTTTCCCAACCGGTATGGCATCCAGGTCGACACCGTCCGGCAGATATCCTGGTGCCGCGATCGGCGTGGCACGGTCCGCAAACAAGAAGTCCGAATGCGTGCCCGACCATGCTCCCTTCCCATAGCGCACGGCCAGATCGACGTGATCGCGAACCAGATCGACAATCCGAGTCGTAAGCACCAGTTGCACATCGATGTCGGGAAAGGCCGCCTCGAACCGGCCAAGCATGGGCAAAAGCCACGTGGCCGCCAAAGACGGTGGAAGGGTCAGCCGTACCACCTGACGCCCCGCCGCAGGCAGGATCGCGTCGGTCGCCGCCTGAATTTCCCTCAACGCTGGTTCAATTCTGGCCAGATAACGCTGCCCGACTGGTGTCAGCGCAAGACGACCGGAGCTGCGATCGAACAGTTTCGCGTTCAAGGCTGCTTCAAGCGATTTCAGTTGGTGACTGACGGCGGATTCCGTCACGCCCAGAACCGACGCAGCATCTGCCAAGCGGTCAGACGTTGCGGCTGCCCAGAAGGCCATCAGGGCGCGAAACGGCGGCAGCTTGAGGCGTTCGTCGGACATCGCCGCAGCATAGCCGAAGGCGCCGGGATGCACAGGTGTTTCGGGGCGATCTCACCGTGGGATGACGACCTCCGGCAGCGCGCGTCCCGCCGTCAGGTTCATCGCACTTTCAACGATGGCCTGCGTGTCGATCCCAAAATGCCGGTAGAGATCATCGATCCGCCCCGTCTGGCCAAAGTGCTCGACGCCCAGCGGCACCGAGCGATGCCCGGCGACCGAACCCAACCAGCCCAGCGTCGCCGGATGCCCGTCTATCACCGTCACCAGCGTGCAATGCGGAGGCAGGTCGTCCATCATGCGCTCGATCTGAGACTTGGCCGAGGCATCGCCCCTCTTTCGAGCACGTTGTGCGGCCGTCCACCCAGCCATCAACCGGTCAGCCGACGTGATGGCCATGACACCGACATCCCGGCGCGCCTGTCCGACGATGCCCGCCGCTGCGATTGCCTCGGGCGCCACGCAGCCCTGATAGGCGATCACCACATCGCAACCCGGCCCCGGCTTGCGCCACCAGTATGCGCCGTCAATAACGCCCTGCCGGAAAGCGTCTCCGCTGCGCATCGCTGGCTGTTCCAAACCCCGGGTCGTCAGGCGCAGATAGACAGACCCGCCGGTTTCGTCCCGCAGCCAAGTGCGCTCGTCCGGGTCGCCTTCGCCATCGCGCTGCAGGTAATCAAACGCCCACTCCATGATCACGGCCAGTTCGTCCGAATACGCTGGCTCGAACGCCGCCAATCCATCCTGGCTCATCCCGATCAGCGGAGAGCCGATGGACTGGTGCGCGCCACCCTCGGGCGCCAGCGTCACGCCCGCAGGCGTACCTGCGATGATGAAGCGTGCGTCCTGATAGCAGGCGTAGTTCAACGCATCGAGACCACGCGCCACGAACGGATCGTAGACCGTCCCCACCGGCAACAGGCGCTGCCCGAACAGCGAATGCGACAGACCCGCCGCCCCCAGCGCCAGAAACAGGTTCATCTCGGCAATGCCGAGTTCCAGATGCTGGCCCTCGGGTGAGAAGCGCCATTTCTGCGCCGATGGCACCCGTTCATCCCGGAACGTATCGGAAAGCTCGTTTCGGGCGAAGAGCCCACGCTGATTGACCCAAGCGCCCAGATTGGTCGAGACGGTCACATCAGGCGACGTGGTGACGATGCGATCCGCCATCGCGGACTTGCTGCGCGAGATCTCGTGCAGGATCTTGCCGAAGGCCGCCTGCGTTGAGATCTCTTCATCGGGCGGCGGGGCAACGATGTCGGCGGGTACCTTTTCCGCAGAATACCGGCGCGTCCCCTCGGCGAAGAACGGAACCTGCCGCAAAAACTGCTGAACACCATCGACGTCGCCGATTGCGGCCAACGGTTCCCATTCCTGCCCCTCGGCCACGCCCATACGGTTCTGAAACTCAGCCATCTGTGCCTTGGTCATCAATCCGGCATGGTTGTCCTTATGCCCAGCCAGCGGCGTCCCCCACCCCTTGATCGTGTAGGCCAGGAACGCCGTCGGTCGATCATGATCGATGGCGGCAAAGGCCTCGGCCAGCGTCTCGGTGCACTGACCGCCCAGGTTCTCCATCAACGCGGCAAGCTCATCGTCGCCGCGCCGTTCCAGAAGTGCGGTGACGTTGCCCTGATCGCCGATCTCGTCCATCAGGCGCTTTCGCCATGCCGCCCCACCCTGATAGGTCAGCGCCGAGTAAAGCTGGTTCGGGCAGTGATCGATCCAGTCGCGCAACGCGGCACCGCCCGGTTCGTCGAACGCGGCCCGCTGCAGGACGCCGTATTTCAGGCGCACGACATCCCAGTCGAAGGCCGAGAAAATCGCCTCGATCCGCTTCCACAGGCCCTCGCGCACCACCCCGTCGAGCGATTGGCGATTGTAGTCGATGATCCACCAGCAATTGCGCAGATCGTGTTTCCAGCCTTCCTGCAGGCACTCGTAGATGTTTCCCTCGTCCAATTCGGCATCTCCGACCAAGGCGACCATACGCCCGAGCGGCAGATCCTCACCCCAAGCCTTTGCGGCGATGTAATCCTGCACGAGCGACGCAAAGGCGGTGATTGCAACACCCAACCCGACCGAACCGGTGGAGAAATCCACATCGTCCACGTCCTTCGTCCGGCTGGGATAGCTTTGTGCGCCGCCGAAGCCGCGAAAGGCTTCTAGCTTTTCGCGCGTCTGGTTGCCCATCAGATACTGCATCGCGTGGAACAACGGCGAGGCATGCGGCTTCACCGCAACCCGGTCCTGCGGCTTCAAAGCCGAGAAGTACAATGCAGCCATGATTGAAACCATCGACGCGCACGAGGCCTGATGCCCGCCCACTTTCAGCCCGTCGGGATTGTCCCGCAGATGGTTTGCATTGTGAATCATCCAGCACGACAGCCAGAGCAGACGCTGCTCGATCGTCTTCAGGTGCTTCAGGTGATCTTGAGTCATGTCGGCCTCCGCAATGCGGCGCGGAGGCTAACAGCAGCGCACTGGCATGTCTGACTGGAGTCGCATATGCGGAAGAACGGATTTGGCAGAATCCGTTAAGAAAATTAGAAATTTTGCCTGCATCTGCCACGAAAGCAAAGCACGCGAATTGACATGCCAGACTCTCATTTGAATCTCGATCAGACTGATCGTCGGATCCTCCGCTCGCTACAAAAGGACGGGCGGCTGACCATTCAAGAACTCTCCGAACTGGTCGGCCTCAGCCCATCGCCCGTATCGCGCCGCGTCAGGCTGCTCGAGGAACGCGGGATCCTCACCGGGTATGCCGCATTGATCGACGAGGTGAAACTGGGCTTCGGTGTCTCGGTCTTTGTATCCGTCCAACTCGACAAACAGGTCGATCAGGCGCTCGCAACCTTCGAGCAGGCGATGACGGATTTCCCCGAAGTCGTAGATTGCTGGCTGATGACCGGAAACAGGGACTACCTGTTGCGCGTCGCCACTGCGGATCTGGCGGAATTCGAGACGTTCCTGACCGGGCGCCTTACGCTGGTTCCTGGCGTTGCGAAGATTGAATCCTCGATCCCTCTCAGACGAGTCAAGTCAGGCATTGCGCGAACGCTTTGACGCCGCATTCAGGCTCCCGGGTACTGATCGGGGCGGCGCGGCGGTTTCAGCATGTTTAGCAGTCCGGTCGGCACGGCCATCATGGCGCGTCCCAGCGGATTGTTCTGGATCTGCGCCTTGGTCTTTTCGAACTGCATGACGCCTTCGATCCGACGGTCCAGAAACGCCCAAGTCGCGTGCAGTTCCGGATCCTGGTCGCCCAGCCAGTAGAGAACGGTCGCCGACATCACGCCGCTGAGGATCGCACGCTTCGTGTACCAGTTGTAATCGTCCGCGGTATCGCCGCAGGCATCCCAGATCAGGTCTGCCGTGCGCCACATCGCCCGCGCACCCTCGGGGGCATACATCGGTAACGCCAACAGCGAAGCCGCGCGGCGAACGGCCTCCCGTTCATCGGCGATCACCTCGATGCGCTTTCGCACACAGTGTGTGATGCGATCGCGGATGCGCATGGTGCCGAGATCACTGGTGGCGAGCGCCTCGGACAGCCTTTGGTCACCCAGCTTGTGGAAACCGAGTGCCAAATCGACACCGCCGCGCGGAAACAGGCGTTTGGCCTCGTATTGGTCAATGCCGGTGTCTTGGCCAGCGGCCCGCAGAGCGTCGTTCGACCAGCCATCGAAGGCGACATGCGGCAGGGCCGCTTCGATCAGTGTCACCTGCTCGGCGGTCAGCGGCATGTTCCTGTCGGTCGGTCCGCGCATTTGCGTCTCCATTTCTACCCGGTCCATCTGGACACCTCGGATACCTTACCCTATATAGCGCGCTCTTTCGAAACCTCGAAATCACGGAAAGGTGGTGACGTAAGTGCAGGTACTGGTACGCGACAACAATGTTGATCAGGCGCTCCGGGCACTCAAGAAGAAGATGCAGCGCGAAGGTGTTTTCCGCGAGATGAAGTTGCGGCAAGCCTATGAAAAACCTTCGGAAAAGCGTGCGCGCGAAAAGGCGGAAGCGATCCGCCGGGCACGCAAGCTGGCGCGCAAGAAAGCGCAACGCGAAGGTCTTCTCTGAGACACCTGGAACCGCGTTCGGCTGAGTCGTCCGGATGCACTGTCTACCCAACCCCCGCAGCGCACGTTGCGGGGGTTTTATTGTTTGGAAGTCAGGTGACCTTGGCCCGGGTCAGGAACCGGGGCTGGTCCCAGCGGCGCTCCGACAGGATCACCGACAAGCGCCTGGCGGCCTCCCGAACCTCGTCTTCGGTGTTGTAAAGCGGCGCGAACCCGAAGCGGAGCAGATCGGGCGCGCGGAAATCCCCGATGACATTCTCGGCAATCAGCGCCTGCATCGTGGCGTAACCTCGATCCTTACCGTCCAGATCCGGCAGATGGAACGAGACCTGGCTGCCACGCAAAGCTCCATCGCGCGGCGTTGCGAGTTCCAGCCCGAAGCCGGAGCACTGCCGTTCGACTTCCGCTATGAAAAGATCTGCCAAGGCAATCGATTGTGCCCGAATGGCGGAAAGAGCTAGATCGTCCCAAAGATCCAGCGCCGCATCGAGCGCAACCATGGACAAGATCGGCGGCGTCCCGACACGCATCCGGTCGACCCCTTGGGCGGGCCTGAAATCCAGGTCGAACGCAAATGGCGCTTCATGGCCCATCCATCCGCCCAACGCGGGCGCGATGCGGTCGGCGTGATCGGGGCGGACATAAAGGAATGCGGGGGCACCCGGGCCGCCATTCAGGTACTTGTACCCGCACCCGACCGCGAAATCCGCACGGCAGCCTTGCAGATCCACCGGCAGCGCTCCTGCCGAATGGGCAAGATCCCAGATCACCAATGCACCGGCGTCATGCGCCTTTGCCGTGATCGCTGCCATGTCGTGCAGCCGCCCTGTCCGATAATCGACCTGGGTCAGCATTACGACCGCAACAGTTTCATCGATGGTCTCCAGGACTGTATCCGGTGCCACGATCTTCAGATCGTCTGGCGAACGCATCGCGCCGAGCAGACCCTGAGCCACGTACAAATCCGTCGGGAAGTTCCCCATGTCGGACAGCACGACGCGCCGACCAGACAGCGACAGAGCGGCCGACAAGACCTTGAACAGGTTCACGCTGGTCGAATCGCACGCCATGACCGAGCCCGGCTCCGCCCCGATCAGCCGCGCAATCCGGTCTCCGATCCGCGATGGCAGATCGATCCAGCCAGCAGCGTTCCATCCCCGGATCAGCATCTTTCCCCAATGGTCCGAGACAGCTTCGGCAACCCGGGCTTTCGCGGCCACCGGCAGCGGACCCAGCGAGTTGCCATCCAGATAGATCACGCCGTCGGGCAAATCGAACAGGCGGCGTTGCGGTAGTGAGGTCATGGCATGTCTCGACACTTGGTTTCAGGACAGTGCGTCAAGAAACTTGATCGCATGGATCCCTGCGCCGAACAGGCGCAGATCGTTGTGATTGCCCTCCGGATAGGCATGGAATGCCTTGGGGCCAATGGCGGCTTCATAGAGCTTTCGACCTTGCTCGAAGGGGATGATCTCGTCATCGACGCCGTGCTGTATCAGCAGCGGAGTATTGATGCTCCCGATAACATCGATTGTTTCCCATCGCTGGTCCGGCAGGATGAGGCAAGCGGGCACCAGCGGATAGCGATACTCCGCAGCCTCGCACAGCCGCGAAAACGGAGCTTCCAGAAGCAGCGCCTTCGATGACCTTTGTGCCGCGACCTGGGCGGCGACCGCTGCCCCCAGACTGACGCCAGCAATCACGGGCGGCAAGGGCGCATTGTCGAGCAGTGTCGGCAACGCATCGTAGAGACGAACGCCGTCAGAGATGATGTCGTCCTGGTCGGGAACACCCGCACCGCCACCCGCGCCGCGATAGTTCATGGCTACGATGCCGAACCCGGCCAGTGCATACTCGGCCAGTTTCGGCTCGGCCGCTGGCAACGATCCGGAGTCGCCTGTCAAGTACAGGACCACCGGTCGGTCCGGCCGAGGTGGATCTACCCAGGCCAGGATCTCGATGCCGTCTTCGGCCTCGATCCGCGCGACACTGGCACCCGGTACGCCCGAGACCTGTTCCGCCGACGGCCAATCTTCGAACGGATAGATCAGCGAATAGCGTTGAACGAGCAAGGCAACACATACGATCACCCAGGCTGCCAGCGCCAGCACCGCGAAGGCCAGAATGATGCCATTCAGGAGGCGCAACCGCAGTGCCTAGAAGCTGTCCTTGCGTCGACGGACCTCGGCAAAGGTGCTGGCATCATCAGCGCCCGCCAATCCAACCGACGCCTTCACCGACAACTCAATCGCGCGCAGGAACGGGTTAGTGGCCTTCTCCTCGGCCATGCTGACCGGCACGATGAACTCGCCCGCGGCGTCCGCTGCCTTGATCGATTCGATCCGGTCCAGCAGCGCCTGATTGTCGGGCTCGATCGACAGCGCGAAGCGTCCGTTCGCCTGCCCGTAATTGTGACCGGAGTAGATCATCATGTCGTCCGGCATGCCCAGGAACTTGGACAGGCTCTCCCACATCATCGCGTGGGTGCCCTCGAACACGCGCCCGCAGCCCAGCGCCATCAGACTGTCCGCCGTGAACGCGGCCTTGTCGTCGTCCATGATGAATGCAATGTGCCCGATCGTGTGACCGGATACGTCTATGACCCGCGCCGTGCTCTCACCCAGTGTCACGGTCTCGCCCTCGGATAATTCCTTGTCCAATGCAGGCAGCCGCGCCCGGTCCTTGGCGTGACCGACGACCTTGGCGCCATACTTCGCAACCAGATCCGGAACGCCTTCGGTATGGTCGCCGTGGTGATGCGTGATCCAGATCTGGTCCAGGCCCCAACCGCGTGCCTCCAGCGCGTCAACGATGGGATCAACCGATGGCGCGTCGATCAAAGCCGTCTCGCCGGATCCCTGATCATGGACGAGATAAGCATAGTTGTCCGACCGGCATGGAACGGTGACGATTTCGACGGGCATGGGCATTTCTCCGGTGTTGGGTTAGTGTGATCCTGTCCGATCAGGCGGACGGTTGCAATGCGGGCCAAGAATGCATCTGGATGTCGTTGAACTCCGGCGGTTCTACACCTCGACCCAACTGGGTCAGCTGGCGCAGCGCGCGATCCGCGAGCAACTTCGGGACCTGTGGCCGAACGTCAAAGGGCAGTCGGTTGTCGGCTTCGGGTATGCCGCGCCGTTCCTGCGTCCGTTCATGGCCGATGCGACACGCACGCTCTGCCTGATGCCGTCGCAACAGGGTGTTTGTGCATGGCCGGGTGAGGGACCGAACCTGAGCGCACTGGTCGAGGAAACGCTGTGGCCCTTGCCGGGGGGCTTCGCCGACCGGCTGATCGTCGCCCATGGGCTGGAAACGTGCGAGCGGCCTGCCGCACTTCTGGACGAGATCTGGCGCGTTCTGGCACCGGGCGGGCGCGTTGTGTTCATCGTTCCGAACCGCACAAGCATGTGGGCCCGGCGCGAAGGTACTCCCTTCAGCGTCGGTCGGCCTTACTCCTACCGTCAGCTTGAAGATGCCATTTCAGCCCAGCGGTTTACGCCGGTTCGGCATGCGGCGGCGCTGTATCATCCGCCAAGCCATCGTCGCTTCTGGATTCGCTCTGCCCCGACGATCGAGCGTTTGGGCCAACGTCTGGACGCGCGACGCCTCGCGGGTCTCGTGATGCTCGAGGCCGAGAAGCTCGTCTACATCACGCCACAGTCCGGATCCCGCGTCAGCGCGCGGGATCCTATCCGTGTTTTGACAGGTCTCGGCGCGCCCGCGCCGAAGCCGGCCGGGCGCTCGTCGGACTGATCGCTTCCGGATCAATCCTGACCTGTCAGCCAAGGCCACGCAAATGTGTCCAGGGCCACGAGTGCAGCAGCAACGCCCGCCACAGCCAAAATTTCGGAATAGTAGTCTCTTGCGGCCTCGACCTGCTCCACAACGCTTGCCCATGCATCCGCAGGCAATGCGAAAGCCGATGCTGCAAGCAGCGTGAAGACTGTCGTTCGGATCATCAGTGTACGTGTCATGTGCCCTTCCCCGAGTTCGGTTGCTAACTGTCATTTTGATATCCAGTCTACATATAAATGTCAAATTAAATTTTATTTTGATATTTAATTATATTCTATGAATTATTCCAATGCCTTAATCGATTCTCGCCCCCTGAAGCGGCATACACCCGAGCCAAGGTTGCGAAGAAAATCGATTCGATTCCGTTTGCGGGCAGAGATCGTTCCGGCGAAGCTGAAACGACCGAAGCAGTGCAAGACGGGGGCAACATGTGGACCGACAGACGGTTGATGGACCTACTGGATCTGGATCACCCGATCATCCAGGCCCCGATGGCCGGGGCATCTACGCCTGCCATGGCGGCGGCCGCGGCGAACGCCGGGTGCCTCGGCTCGCTTGGTTGCGCAATGATGACGCCCGAGAGCTATCGGACCGCTTTCCAAACCCTGAGGGATGGCACCAATCGCCGGGTCAACATGAACATCTTCTGCCACGCACCGCCCGTTCACGACGAAGCAGCAAACCAGCGTGTGACCGAGCGCCTGAAGCCGCTCTACGCCGAAGCCGGGATCGCGGCTCTGCCAGAAATCCGCCCGACCCACTTCCCTTACGGCGCCGAGATGCATGCCGAGATCATGGACACACGCCCCGGCGTGGTCAGCTTTCACTTCGGCCTACCGGAACAACGGTTCGTCGATGATTTGAAGGATGAAGGCGCCGTGATTCTTTGCTCGGCAACAACACCGGACGAGGCCCGCGAACAGGAATCCCGCGGCGTCGACGCGATCATCGCCCAGGGATGGGAAGCCGGAGGCCATCATGGGTTCTACCTGAACGACCGACCCTCGCAGATAGGAACGATGGCGCTGGTGCCTGCGTTGGTGGATGCAGTCGAGGTGCCCGTGGTAGCCGCAGGCGGCATCGCCGACGGCCGTGGCATCGTCGCGGCGCTGGCGCTGGGTGCCGCGGGCGTGCAGATTGGTACGGCCTTTCTGACCACAGAGGAAACCGGAATCCCGCAGGCTCACAAACAGGTGCTGCTTGAAGCAAACGGCGCGGATACCCGCCCGACGCGCGCATTTTCGGGCCGACCGGCACGCGGCGTCGTCAACCGCTACATGGACTATATGGAGCCAATCGAGGATCGGCTTCCCGATTTCCCGCTGATGAATACGTTGACCGGGCCTTTGCGCAAGGCAGGTGCTGCCAAAGATGACCCGGATATGTTGTCTCTCTGGTCCGGGCAGGGCGTGGGCTTGAACCAATCCGGCACGGTCGCTGAAACCATTGAACGTCTGGTGTCGGAAACTCGCGACGTGCTTGGCCGTTTGCCGAGCGCTTGAACTCTGATCGACGACTACCCATCAGCCCAACTCCGCCGGGTCACCGCCCTCTCTCGCAGAGAGGAACGATAACGAGCACAACCCGGGGCTGGAAACCCGCAACGAATGCCGCTAGTCAGCCGCGATCCGAGAGAATGGGGCTTGCCATGACTGTTCACCCAACGATCCAGCCACGCCCGGGCATTCTGGACATCGCGCCTTATGTCGGCGGGGCCAGCACCATCGAGGGTGCCAACCGCTCGATCAAGCTGAGCGCGAATGAAAACCCCCATGGTCCTTCGGAAAAAGCGATCGAGGCTTATCGCGCGATGTCGGGAGAACTCGGCCTCTACCCCGAAGATCACACCCCGTTGTTCGATGCGATCGCGCGCGTCCACGGGCTGGATGCGAAACGGATCGTGCTTGGTAACGGTTCGGACGAACTGATCGCAATGCTGTGCAAGGCCTATGCGGGCGAGGGCGACGAGGTTCTTTTCTCGGCGCATGGCTTCCTGATGTACCGGCTGTCCGCACTGGGCGCGTCCGCGACGCCGGTCACGGTGCCGGAACAGGATCTGTGTCTGGATGTTGACGCGATGATCGGCGCACTGAACGCACGAACGCGGCTGGTCTTTGTTGCGAACCCGAACAATCCGACCGGCACGATGGTGGGCCGCGCGGAACTCGAGCGCCTTGCCGATGCTCTGCCACCGCAGGCGCTGCTGGTGATCGACTCGGCCTATGCAGAATACCTGCGGCCCGAAGAGGACGACGGCGCGCTTGAACTCGCGGCCAGCAGAGAAAATGTCGTGACCACACGGACCTTCTCGAAGATCTATGGGCTTGGCGCGCTCCGCATCGGCTGGATGCACGGACCGGAGCACGTGTGCGCCGTCATGCATCGCGTGCGCGGGCCGTTCAACGTGACCCGCCCTGCCCTGGTGGCCGGTCTGGCCGCCATGGCCGATCAAGCATATGTCGATCACTGCCGCGTGACCAACGAGGTCTGGCGCGACTGGCTGACCAAGGAACTCAATTCGGTCGAGGGCCTGTCCGTCACGCCGTCCAAGGGCAACTTCCTGCTGGTCCATGCAGGAGACCGCGTGGCGGCGTTCGATGCCCACCTGAAATCGCGCGGTTTGATCGCTCGCCTGGTCGGCGGGTACGGCCTGCCCGAGCATATCCGGATCTCGATTGGGGACGAAACCGCCTGTCGCCTGGTCGCCGAAGCTGCCCGCGCCTTTCCAGCCGCATGACACAAATCGTCGGTAAACTCGCACTGGTCGGGCTTGGCCTGATCGGCTCATCGATTGCATGGGCGGCGAAACGCGCAAACTCGGCCGGAGAAATCGTTGGCACGGCACGGTCCCCAGAGACGCGCGCGCGTGCGTCAGAGCTTGGGTTTTGTGACCGGATCGTCGAAACCGCCGCCGAGGCAGCCGAGGATGCCGATCTCGTCATCGTCTGCGTTCCCGTCGGTGCCTGCGGAGCCGTGACGGCCGAGATTGCACCTGTGCTCAAGCCAGGCGCCATCGTCTCGGATGTCGGCTCGACCAAGCGGTCGGTGATCGACGCCATGGCGTCCCATGTCCCCGAACACGCCCATTTCATTCCCGGCCACCCGTTGGCGGGGACCGAGCATTCTGGCCCGGACGCGGGCTTCGCCGAGCTTTATGACAACCGCTGGTGCCTGCTCACGCCGGTCGGGACGCCACAGGCCGAAGCGCTCGACCTGCTGACCCGCTTCTGGGAAAGCCTGGGCGCCAATGTCGAAAGCATGGACCCTGACCATCACGACCTCGTCGTCGCGGTGACCAGCCACGTGCCACATGCCATCGCCTACACAATGTGCGGCGTTGCGGACGACCTTCGCCGTGTCACGGATCGCGAGGTTGTTCAGTTCTCGGCCGCAGGCTTTCGCGATTTCACTCGCATTGCGGCCTCGGACCCGACCATGTGGCGTGACGTTTTTCTGAACAACAAGGATGCAACGATCGAAATCCTCGGACGGTTCGTTGAAGAGCTCATGAGCCTGCAACGCGCGATCCGCCTCGGCGACGGGGACCACCTGCACGAATACTTTACGCGGACGCGTGCGATCCGGCGCTCGATCATCGAGGCCGGTCAGGACACCTCTGCGCCGAACTTCGGACGTAGCGCAGGCGAGAGCTGACTTGGCAGCACGTTCGACCTTCGCAGCGCTTTGCGCGCTGGTCCTGCTGATCGGCTGTGCCGAGGCAGAAGTCGCCAATGTCTCCGAAAACACCTCCGGCATTCCGATGCCGCCGATCAAACCGCCAATTCCCGGAACAACAGTATCGGGCGGCAACAGCGGCGGCGTCTGCGGTGATCCGAGACTGACGGGCAAGCGCATCCCGCCGGTGACCGGGCGCCTCGCCGCCTGCGGAATTCAGGACGCCGTGCGCATCACCCATGTCGCGGGGATCAAACTCTCGACCCCGGCACGGCTGAACTGTCAGACGGCCCGGACCTTTGCCGACTGGCTGACCGGTCCCGCGAACGCGCGCGCCAGATCGCGCCTGGGCAGTCCGATCAATCGCGTCAATGTCTTTGCATCCTTTGCCTGCCGCAGCCGGAACAGCCAACGCGGCGCCCGACTGTCCGAGCACTCGTTCGGCCGCGCGATCGATATCGGCGGTGTCACGCTTGCCAGTGGTCGTGAGATCAGCGTGCTGAACGATTGGGGCAATGGCAGCGCTGGCGCCTGGTTGCGCGAGGTCTGGCGCGACGCCTGCGGACCGTTCAAGACGGTGCTTGGGCCGGAAAGCGACCGCTTCCACAGAAACCACTTCCACTTCGACACAGCGCAAAGACGCAGCACCTTCTGCCGTTAAGCATCGGCGCGACGACCCGATGCAACCACCTTGATTCAAAATTTTACAAAGTTTTAAGGGCCCGGCGTTAGACATATGCGCGGATCCCGAGGCGATATTGACATCAAAGATGTCGCTTTGCTGTTGCAACGAGCGGTGTGGACCGGTCTGACAAACCGTTGCCTACGTCGCGGCGCGAGCCGAAAAACTCTCGTGGCAGCGCTGTCACATTCTGTTCTGACGACCCCGCCTCACCCGCGGACGTCCCCTGGAACAACCCGGCGGAACCCCCGCCAGCTCTTTGCAAGAGCTTCATGACATCGCTGCGGCCCGAAATGGCCGCCTGGCGATGGTCGTGTTTCGCCAGTTCTCCCGGTCTTCAACGCGGCGGCGCAAGACGCGGCGCATCGGCAATCGCGAATGGTCCGATCCGGACCCTGCCGCCGCTCAGACCCAGGGGAATGCTCAAGTCCTGTCCGCCCGAGAACGCCGTCACCAGCTTGACAGCACCCCTGATCGTCTCCGCAAGATCATCATCGATCGCACCGGATGAAATGGCGAGTTCTATCAGGCGCTCCCATTCTTCGGCCTCGACCTGAATGTCTCCATTCGGATAGCCCTGATCATCCACCTTGAAGGCGCCGCGCACGACGAGTTTCATGTCGCCCCAAACAAAACCAGCCTCGCGGATCGTCGCGGCGCGTACCGCGAGCCGACCTTCCTCGAAGGCCAACCGGTCGATTGGATCATCGAACGCAGCATGCCCCGACAGGGTCACCCGGTCCACCTTTGGCCGAACCTTGAGAAGTCCCGTCGGATCAAGCTCTGAAATCAACTCCTTCGGCAGCTTCAGGGCTTCTGCCGAACCTCGAAGGTCATAGCTGTTGGGCGGCGCGAGATCTTCACTTCGTTCGACCAGACGGACATCCAGCACATCTGCCGACGCGGTCCATCCACCACGTCCCTTTGCGACAAGTGCTTGCGCCGCCGTCGCGGCCTCGCGCAATTCCATGGATGGTCCGGGACGCAGATCCAGCAGGGTGGTCATCGACTTCGTCAGAAGCGTGATCTGATCATCGGTCAGACCGAGCTTCTGTTCCCCTGGCCAGGTGACGGCAATCCGGGTCGGTGAGAACGGATTGGTAACGGCCGTCACGCCGGGCGCTTGCCAGGACCATCCGGTCTTCGGGTCGGCGAGCTTCGGATCACGCACCGAAAGCATCACGTCCCCGGGAAATCCGGTCGCATCGATCCCGGCACTCTCCGCCTGCCAACCCCGGCTCCGCTGCTGCTCAAGCCAGAACTCCAGTCCGGCTTTCTGCCCGTTCGCCGCAATGAACCACCAGGCGATCCACGCGCCCCCAGCCAGAATGGCAAGGCCAACCAACCCCAGAATGATCCGCCGCACGCGCAGGCTCCTGTTTCGCTGCTACATCACGCAATGGCATCCTTGCCTAAGAACACCGGCAGACGCTACCACCGGCGCGTGAAGAGAACGGAGTAGCGATGCAACGCGGCGATTTTTGGGTCTTCGGATACGGCTCGCTGATGTGGAAGCCCGGTTTCGAACATGTCGAGCGGCGCATTGCCCGACTCGACAACTACACCCGGCGCTTCGGCATGTGGTCGTGGCACTATCGTGGCACGCGCGAGGTCCCGGGGCTGGTGCTGGGCCTCGATTGGGCGCCAGGGCAATCCTGCACGGGCGTCGCGTTCCGCGTACCAGAGTCCAAGGATCGCGAAATCCGGGATTACCTGCAGCAACGCGAACTGATCAGCTATGCCTATTTCGAAACGGTGCAGCAGATCGTGCTGCCCGAAGCTCCCGCAGCTCCCAATGGGCCCGGCGAGTCGTGCGAAGCCCTCTGCTACATATTGGACCGCACCCACCCGCAATACGCGGGCGGTCTGACACCGGACGATCAGGCCGAGCGCATCCTGCGCGCCTCCGGGACATCCGGACCAAACACCGACTACCTGCACAGCACCTGTTCGCATCTGGGCGAACTCGGCATTCACGACGCAGGTCTCGAGGCACTTGCTGATCTGGTTCGCGCAAAGGCAACCGCGTGACCCAGACAGATGATCCGCGGCTCTTGCGCTACGCAGCCGGGATCGACCGGCAAGTCGGCGCATTGGCATGGATGCCAGACGATGCGGACCTGAGGTTCTGGATCGTCACATCGCGCCGGACCGGTCGCTGGGTGTTGCCGAAGGGCGGCGTTGATCCCGGAATGACGCCGTCGCAAGCGGCAGCACAGGAGGCGTTTGAAGAGGTCGGTCTTACAGGAGAGGTCAATCACGCACCGATCGGCGGATACCGTATCCCAAAGATTCGCCCGCCGCTGATCTGGACCGTGGACGTCGAGATCTACGCGCTGCGGGTCACACATGTCGCCGAGACCTGGCTGGAGCAGAGCGAACGGGAGCGTCGTCTGGTCACTCTGGCCGAGGCACATCAGTTGATCGAAGACGACACCATCCTGAGCGCTTTGAGCATGTCGACGCTACGACTGCCGATCCCGATCGGTGCGTCCTGACATCGCTCTATAAGTTACCGGTATCCGAGACGACGCGCAGGGTGAGATTGATCCGTCCGCCTTCGGGCAACAGATCGCCATCACCGAACAGAACCCGATCGACGCCGTGATAGGCCAAACGCGCCTCTCCTCCCATCACGACGACATCGCCTGAATGCAGGATCGTCGACTGCGTCGGGTCCTTGCGCGCTGCTCCGCCCATCCTGAACCGCGCTGGATCACCCAGCGAGATCGACACCACTGGCGGTGCGAAGTCACCCTCGTCCTTGTCCTGGTGCAGGCCCATCCTTGCGCCGTCGCCATACCAGTTGATCAGACAGCAGTCCGGAGCAGCCTGCCAGTTCGCGGCATCTTGCCAGATCCGGAGTACGCTGTCCGGGATTGGAGGCCAGGCCGCTCCGGTCTCCGGATGACGCTCCACATACCGATATTGACCGCGATCGATCACCCATCCCAACCGACCGGCCGAGGTCATTCGCACGCTCATCGGTTTGCCCCATGGTGTGAGCGGACGGACGAGCGGTGCTGCCGCAATCACGGCGCGAAGGTCTTTGACCAAAGTATTTTGCTCCGACACATCCAAAAGCCCGCGATGAATTCTGAACCCAGCGATGTCCTCGGTCAGTGCAATCAACCGCATATCCCCTTCGTGATCGCTTTTGCCCTGAATCGATCGGATCAATCGCGTCCGAAACCCCGGGCTGCGACAGAATCCACCGAAGCTCGTGTTGCAGCCCTGAAGTACTGCCCCTATATCGCGTGCGGAAAGCTTTTTCACAGTCCGGTGACTGTTGATTAAGCATCAAAGCCAAAAGGGATGGGCTGCGGGGGCCTCGACAGGACCCACGGCCCGCAATCGCCAAAAGGAGCAGACAATGTCGAAAGTCATCGGTATCGACCTCGGCACCACGAACTCGTGCGTTGCAATCATGGACGGCGCGAACCCGAAAGTCGTTGAGAACGCCGAAGGTGCCCGCACCACGCCATCGATGGTCGCGTTCACAAACGACGACGAACGCCTCGTGGGCCAACCCGCCAAGCGCCAGGCTGTCACCAACCCGGACAACACCCTCTTTGCCGTCAAGCGCCTGATCGGGCGCCGCTTCGACGACCCGATGGTCGAGAAGGACAAGGCGATGGTCCCGTTCAACATCGTCGAAGGCAAGAACGGCGATGCATGGGTCGAAGCGCGTGGTGAGAAATACTCGCCCAGCCAGATCTCGGCCTTCATCCTGCAGAAGATGAAAGAGACCGCCGAATCCTATCTCGGCGAAACGGTCGACAAGGCCGTCATCACTGTACCGGCCTACTTCAACGACGCTCAGCGTCAGGCGACCAAGGACGCGGGCAAGATCGCGGGCCTGGAAGTGCTGCGCATCATCAACGAGCCGACCGCAGCGGCACTGGCCTACGGTCTCGACAAGGACACGTCGAAGACGATCGCGGTCTATGACCTTGGCGGCGGTACCTTCGACATCTCGATCCTGGAAATCGACGAAGGCCTGTTCGAGGTCAAGTCGACCAATGGCGACACCTTCCTCGGTGGCGAAGACTTCGACATGCGCCTGGTCGAATATCTGGCCGACGAGTTCAAGAAAGAGAACTCGATGGACCTGCGCCAGGACAAGCTCGCCCTGCAGCGCCTGAAGGAAGCCGCTGAGAAGGCGAAGATCGAGCTGTCGTCGAGCGCACAGACCGAGATCAACCTGCCCTACATCACCGCTGACGCGACTGGCCCGAAGCACCTGACGCTGAAGCTGACCCGCGCCAAGCTGGAAAGCCTGGTCGACGACCTGATCAAGCGCACGATCGACCCGTGTAAGGCTGCGCTGAAGGATGCCGGGCTCTCGGCCTCGGACATTGACGAGGTCGTCATGGTCGGCGGCATGTCGCGCATGCCGAAGGTCATCGACGAGGTGAAGGGCTTCTTCGGCAAGGAACCGCATAAGGGTGTGAACCCGGACGAAGTCGTCGCGATGGGTGCCGCGATCCAGGCCGGTGTCCTGCAGGGCGACGTCAAGGACGTGGTGTTGCTGGATGTCACGCCGCTGTCGCTCGGCATCGAGACGAAGGGCGGCATCTTCGACCGCCTGATCGACCGCAACACGACGATCCCGACCAAGAAGTCCAAGATCTACTCGACCGCCGAAAACAACCAATCGGCGGTGACGATCCGGGTCTTCCAGGGCGAACGCGATATCGCCGAGCACAACAAGATGCTGGGTCAGTTCAACCTCGAAGGGATCCCGCCAGCACCGATGGGGATGCCGCAGATCGAGGTGACCTTCGACATCGACGCCAACGGCATCGTGAACGTGTCCGCTCAGGACAAGGGCACCGGCAAGCAGATGCAGATCACCATCCAGGCCTCGGGCGGATTGTCCGACGAGGAAATCGACCGGATGATGAAGGAAGCCGAGGAAAACGCCGAGGCCGACAAGCAGCGCCGCGAACTGGTCGAGGCGAAGAACCAGGCCGAGGGTCTGATCCACGCCACCGAGAAATCGGTCGAAGAGCACGGCGACAAGGTCGACGATGCCACCAAGGAAGGCATCACGGCGGCAATCGCAGCATTGAAGGAAGTGCTCGACGGCGAAGATGTCGAAGCGATCCAGCAGAAGAGCCAGGCCCTGGCCGAGGCGTCGATGAAGCTGGGCGAGGCGATCTACAAGGAACAGCAGGAGGCAGCCGAAGCTGCCGACGGTGAGCCCGAAGACGTCGACGTCACCGCACAGAAAGAAGACGACGGCGTGGTGGACGCCGAGTTCACCGACGTCACGGACGACGACCGCAAGGCCTCTTGACCATGACCGGCGCCCAACGGGCGCAGGCAGTTAACTCCGACGCGGGCCTGTCCGACGACAGGGCCGCGTTCGGTGCCTATGCACTGCCTTCCGCGCTCGAGAGCTTGCGCCAGTTCGGCCAGGGGCTCGGACGCGGGCCGGTTGCACGGCGCGCGTGTTCGATCATTCGGCGTGTCGTGTCTGCGGGCCGTCCCGGTCCCTTCGACATCGAACCCTTTCCCGGTCAGGCCGCGCGGCTCTACCCGCGGGATAACCTGTCCGAGAAACGTGTCTTCGGCGGAGCCCAGTTCTGGGATTGGGCCGAACGGGCGGCGTTGGGCCGGGCGGTCAGAGCATCGGACGAACCGGTCTACTTCGTCGACGCGGGCGCGAATGCCGGGCTCTACACCCTTGCGGTGCGGTCAGAGGCGCGCGGCAAGCCGCTGAAGGTTCTGGCGATCGAACCCGATCCAGAGAACCTGAAGCGCCTTGCGTTCAACGTGCGGGCCTCCGGCGCCAAGGACGATGTGACGATCGCCGAGGTTGCACTTGGTGATCGCGAGGGCCAGGCAGCCATCGCCGTGAACCATGCGAACCGGGGCGAGTTGACCTTGGCCGAGGACGGGACCCGCGTCGCGTTGCGGCCATTGCTGGCCGTCGCCCTCTGGGCCGGGTTCCCACGCATCGACGCGCTGAAGATCGATATCGAGGGGATGGAGGCACCTGTGCTGAGCCACTTCCTCGACAACGCGCCCGAGGCGCTGTGGCCGGGACTCGTGATCCTGGAAGCCCGACGCGGGGAAGTGACAGACGCCCTTTCGATGCTGATATCGGCGGGGTACGCAATTGAAGAACGGACGCAGATGAACGTCGTCCTGACCGCGCCGAGCCGTCGCGCGGAAACCAGAATGGACGGAGAGCATGGCCAAGCGTGACTATTACGATGTGTTGGGGGTCGCCAAGGGCGCCTCGGATGACGACATCAAGAAGGCCTACCGCAAGAAGGCGCGCGAGCTTCATCCCGACAGCAACTCGGACAATCCCAAAGCCGAGGAGCAGTTCAAGGAAGCAAACGAAGCCTACGACATCCTGAAGGATCCGCAGAAGAAAGCGGCCTATGACCAGTTCGGTCATGCTGCCGTGGATGGGTCGATGGGTGGAGGCGGCGCACGTGGCGCCGGCGGCGGCGATTTCGGCTCGGCCTTCTCGGATGTGTTCGAAGACCTGTTCGGCGATTTCATGGGCGGCGGTGGCGGTCGCAGCCGGGGACAGCAACGCGCCCGGCGCGGCGCCGATCTGCGCTACAACCTCAAGGTCACGCTGGAAGAAGCCTTCACCGGCAAGCAGGCGACCATCCAGGTCCCTGGGTCCGAAAACTGCAGCAGCTGTAACGGCACAGGTGCCGAGGGTGGCGCGCAACCGCAGACCTGCCCCACCTGTCAGGGTCACGGCAAGGTCCGTGCTCAGCAAGGTTTCTTCACGATCGAACGGACCTGCCCGACCTGTCAGGGCCAGGGCCAGATCATCAAGAACCCCTGCCGCAACTGTGCAGGGGCAGGCCAGGTCCGCAAGGAACGCGCACTGAATGTCCAGGTGCCCCCGGGCGTCGAGACCGGTACGCGCATCCGGCTGGCTGGCGAAGGCGAAGGCGGCCCGCGCGGCGGTGCGCCGGGTGATCTCTACATCTTCATCGATGTCTCCAACCACGCGATCTTCGAGCGTGACGGCGTGAACCTGTTCTGCCGCATTCCCGTGCCGATGACCAAGGCGGCGCTGGGTGGCGACATCGAGGCGCCGACGCTCGCTGGCGGCAAGACCCGCGTGAAGGTGCCCGAGGGTGTGCAGACCGGCAAGCAGCTGCGCCTGCGCGGCAAGGGCATGCCTGCCCTGCAACGCGCCGGGCAGTTCGGCGATCTTTACATCGAACTTGCGGTCGAGACGCCGGTGAACCTGACCAAACGGCAGGAGGAACTGCTGCGGGAATTCGAAGCCGAGGGCAAGAACAACAGCCCGGAGAACTCGGACTTCTTCTCGAAGGTCAAGGACTTCTGGGAACGCGTGAAAAGCTGACAGCGCATTTGTGCTCGCGGTGGCCTGTGTAAGCACGTCCGCCGCGAATCAGCCTTACTTGCGTTTCGGCCTGCCTCCGTCACAAAACTGCTAAACTCGCATTCTGCAAAGATATTCTGGCGTGAGCGCTCGATCTGGGCGAAAAAATGGCCGACGCTTGCCACATTCCCGCCGCAGGTTTTTGCGAACTGAAAAACCACGTCAGATGGTCCTGAACATCTCCTGAAAATCTGCACCAGATTGGAGAAGCGGCGCTTTAACGCTCGCTCATCGGTTGCTATCGTCTGCGTGATTTGAGGGGAAATCAGAGTTTATCGGAAGGTTCCGGGCGCTGTGAGCGCCCTCTTGGTGTGTGGCTGGTCATCCCCTGTTAATGCCTGCCGGAGCAATCCGGTTCGTGCAGCGCGAGGGGTGGGGCCTCTCGCACGAGAGGACAGAAGGAGCCGCGCGATGACGAGCTACAATCCACTCTTCGATGCAACCGCAGTTGACACGCCAACCGGTATGACGCCCGCCGTGGCGATGGCGTCGATCTCGGACGTGCCATCTCAGGGTAGCGGACTTGCCGGTGAGGTCTACGTCACGAACGGCAGTATCTGGTCGATCTCGGTGCTTGAAGACATCATCGCGACCCGCTCTCCGGTCTCGACGTTCACAGCGACCGAGCTTCTGTATAGCGGCCGCAGAAGCGACACGACTGTCGGCGAATTCCTGGGCGACGATGCGGCCGCGATCCAGGGCGTGCCCGGCGACGTCTTCGAGATGGGACCGTCGGGCCTGACGTTCACCGGTTATATCTACATCCCTGCTGGCGTCCATGAGATCGCCGTCAGTTCGGATGACGGTTTCTCGTTGAAGCTGGGCGGCGTCGAGTTCTCGGAATTCGAAGGCACGCGTGGCACCGAAGAGACAGCGCGGGTCGCCGATTTCGCCGGCGGGCTCTATGCAATGGAATTGCTGTACTTCGATGCGGGCGGCGGGCAATCGCTGAACCTCGAGATCGATGGGATCACCGTCGATCAGAGTGCTTTCTACCAATCGGTCGCCGACTTTACCAATCCGCCCGCCGACGTGCCGCTGGTGCCGGTGGCCGACTATCATCCCTCGTACTTTCTGGAAGACGCGCTCGATATCGCGACAACGGACACGCCCACGGCAGGTGCCGACAGCATCGAAGGCGGCGGCGCAGATGAGACGATCGATGGCGGCGCGGGCGACGATTACATCAATGGCGGTTACGGCAACGACAAGATCATCGGCGGTGACGGTGATGACGTGCTGCTGGGCGGGCGCGGCGCCGACCTGCTGATCGGCGGTGACGGCGACGACCTGCTGATCGGCCGGTCGGATGCGAACGAACAGAGGATCGGACAGCTCGCACTTGGCACGCCGACCCGGCCAGACACGCCGGAAGGTGACGTCAACGAGGATCGCCAGAAGCTGAAGGGTTACGAGGATCAACCGCTGATCGGCGATGACATTATGATCGGCGGCGCGGGCAGCGACGTCTTCATGATCAACCCGCTGATCAACGCCAAGCTCCACATCATCCAGAAGCACACGCGCTCGGACGGCACGATCAACTGGGCCGGTGTCGCGGGTGAGAACACCTATCTGCACGATCACTGGGTCGACCATTTCGGCAACGAGATCATCGCCGACTATGTTGCTGGCGAAGACCAGATCGCCGTGATCGGTCACACGGCCACGATCGGCAACATCGACTACCGTGATGTCGATGGCGACGGCGATATCGAGTCGATCATCACCGTTGTTTCGAACCAGCATGGCGGCGGCGGCGCGCATGATGACGACCTGCTGGGTCAGATCATCGTGCACGGCGACAGGGTCGAGGAAGACGACATCATCACCGATGCGGGCGTGACCTATGGCATTGTCGAGACCTATGCCGAGGTTGCCGAGGCGATCTTCCCCGAAGGCGACCTGAAGGTCACCGAAATCAACGGCGAACTGGTCTATGGCTATGACACGCGCGACGATCAGGGGAACCTGGGGCCGATCACCGGCAGCCCCGAGGACTACGCCGACAACCCCTATCTTGATGACGCCGAAGCGCACGGGATCACCTTTGCGGCACCGACGCCGGAAGCCCTGAACGAAACCCGCTTCCCGTTCGAGCAACTCGGCACGGTCAGCGTTGCAGGCCAGACCGACAACGGCACCGCGGGCGACGATGTGATCGCACCGGTTTATGCCGATCCCGACGGCCTGCCGGGTGCGCTGGGCTATTACAGCTTCACTGATAATGGTGCGGCTGCCGGCGCTTACGAGGATGCGCGCGGCGGTCCGACAGCGAAGGCCTATACGATCTACGAGAACCAGGCGTTGTTGCGTACGGACGGGCTGACGACCGGCCCGGACGGGGTCACGGTCAATGCGCTCGAGTTCAACGGTGAGGACGAATACGCCTTCATCAAACACGACCCGGTGATGAGCGTCACCCAGGGCACGATCTCGATCTGGGTTCGCCCGGACGATCTGACCGAGGATTCGACCTTCCTGTCCAAGGATCAGTCCGGACGCGATCTGGGCGGGCACTTCCGGCTTGGGCATACTTCGGACGGAGAGCTCTTCATGCGCTTCGCCGACGGCAATGGCCGTTGGGGCAACAATGCGTGGGAGACCGTCACACCGGTCTTCACCGAAGGCGAATGGGCGCACGTGGCAGTCAGCTTCACCGAGACGGGGGTCACGGTCTATGTCGATGGCGCACCGCTGTCGGACATCGTCTGGCAGGAACTCGAGGGCGGCGTCGCGACACCCGGCGCGTTTACCGAGGCATTCATCCTGCAGAATGAAAACCCGTGGGTGCTTGGCGCGGATTCATACCGCTCGGATGTAAATGCGACAGCCCAGATCTTCGCCGTGGATGATGAAGATCTGGACCGGGCGTTCGATGGCGCGGTGGCGGAGTTCGGAGTCTGGGGTGGCTTCACACCGGACGATGCGCTGACCCAGGACGAGATCAACGCGTTGATCACTGACGGGCCGGGAGCCGCATTGACCAATCCATCCGGCCCGCAACCGATGATGGCGGGCGAGGACGTCTTCGAAGGCGGCGACGGCGACGACCTGATCTTCGGCGAGGCCGGGAACGACACGTTGGACGGTGGCGCTGGTAACGATTCGATCGAGGGCGGCTATGGCGACGACTGGATCGAGGGCGGTAGCGGCAATGACGAACTCGACGGCGGGCGCGGGAACGACATTCTGTTCGGCGGCGACGGTGACGACCTGCTCTGGGCGCGCTCGGATGGCGGCGAGCAACGCGCCGGGCAACTGGTGCTGGATGATCCTTCGCGCCCGCTGGGCAACCAGATCGATCCCGAATACCTGAAACTGGCGGACTGGATCGACCAGCCGCTCGAGGCCGACGACATTCTCGTCGGCGGCTCGGGCAACGACACGTTCTACATCCAGACACTGATCAACGGCACCAAGGACATCCTGCTGGAGCATACGCAGGAGGATCGCTCGATCCGCTATCACGGTGTCGCCGGAGAGAACAAATACGTCCACGATCACTGGGTCGATCTATCTGGCATCGACGTCATCGCCGACTTCAAGCGCGGCGAGGACCAGATCAAGATCATCGGCCACACGACGAACATTCTGGACATTACCCACAAGAGCTACGACAGCGACGGCGACGGCGTGCACGATGACGCGATGTCGATCGTCCAGATCTACTCGCAACAGGGCAACGGGGGCGGTGCGCACGACGAGGATATGATCGGCTACGCGGTCGTGTTCGGCGATCTGGTTACCGAGGACGACATCGAAACCGACGCAGGCGCGCATTTCGGCATCGTGCGCACGGTCGATGACATTCAAGAGGCCGTCGCACCGACCGGCGAGACCAAAATCTCGGTCACCGATGATGGCGTGACGATCTACGGCTACGACAGCCGCGACATCGAGGGCAACCCGATGGCCGCCGATCCACTGTCGTTCTCGTCGAACCCGTTCCTCGATCAGGTCGATTTCGCGTCGTCGAAGACCGGCGGCCCGCTGACGGTGATCGTCGAGAACGATGGCGGCACGTTCGACGGCGTCGATGACGCGGTGACCATTGCGCACACGCAGGATCAGGCGCAGGCCGAGGGCACCTGGGCCTTCAGCTTCACCGCCGACACGCCCGGCGAGGGCCGGCAGGTTGTGTTGTCAAAGGACCACTCCGGCTACAAGGATGGTGGGCACCTCAGCTTCTATGTCGATGGGAACGACTATTTCTATGTTCGCTTCCAGAGCGAAACCGAGACCCGGCACCTGAAGTATCGCGACGAGAAGATCGAGGCGGGCGAGACCTACCAAATCGCGTTCGCCTTCGATGCCGACACCATCGCCCTTTATGTGAACGGTGAGATGGTCGACGCTGACGAAGGCTTCGCGAACGGGATGCTGGGCAATACCGAGGGCACCGTCATCGGCGCCTCGACCATGCAACGCTGGAACGATGACGACCGGCTGCGCGATTTCTTCGACGGCACGGTCGAGAAGGTCTCGGTATTCGATCGCGCAATCGATCCGGTCGAGGCTATTCTACTTGCGGAAGCGGATGGAGATCACTCGGTTCTGACGAGCGACGTGAACGACCAGACCGGCGCGACGATGCCCTTGGCCGATATCGTCGGTGATGACGGCGACAACAGCCTTTACGGCGATGAAGGCGACAACGTCATGGACGGCGGTGCGGGACGCGACGTGCTGATTGGCAGGGCAGGCGATGACACCATGATCGGCGGCACCGGCGATGACCGCTTTTACGTCGATCAGGCCGGTGACGTGGTCATGGAGCATTCCGCTGGCGGCTATGACCGGGTCTATGCATCGATCGATCACGCGCTTGCGGAGAACGTCGAAGTCGCGGTGGCGACAGGTACCGACGACGTGAACCTGACCGGCAATGCCGAGGCGAACTGGCTGACCGGCAACGCTGGATCAAACGTCATCCTGGGCCTGGCGGGCCGTGACCGTTTGCAGGGTCGCGATGGTGATGACACGCTCGACGGCGGGGCCGACAACGATGTCCTCGAAGGCGGCGCTGGAGCGGACCTTTTCCGCTTTGGAGCGGACGGCGGTATCGATCAGGTTCTCGACTTCGAACTCGGCATCGACCTTCTCGAATTTGAAAACGCAAGCTTCGCCGACCTGGTGATCGAAGACTCTCGCTTCGGGGCAAAGATCAGTTTTGACGCCGCTGACGGCAGCAACGCCCTGTTCCTGAACAATATCTTGGCGGCTGAGGTCACGGTCTCCAGCTTTGCCGGAACAAACGAGGTCATCGCTGGGACCGAAAGCGCGGACCGGCTGCATGGCACCGACGGTGACGATGTCATGGAAGGCGGCAGCGGCGACGACTGGTTCTACAGAAGTGCCGGCGCGGACCTGATGATCGGTGGCGCGGGCGATGATGGCTACTTCATCGACGATGCCGGTGACAAGATCGTCGAACGCGCGGGCGAAGGGACCGATCGTGCAATCGGATCCGTCGATTTCACGCTCGCCGCACATGTCGAGATCGGGACGATCGAAGGCGAGGGCGCCGTCGACATCACCGGCAATGAGCAAGACAATCAGATCCGTGGGAACACTGCGACAAATGTGCTGATCGGCGCGGGCGGGCGTGACCGTCTCTACGGCATGGAAGGTGACGATACCCTGGACGGCGGTGCTGACAACGACATCCTTGCCGGAGGTGCTGGCGCCGACATCTTCCGTTTCGGACTTGGTGGCGGCAGCGACGTGATCACGGACTTCGAGATCGGCGTGGACCTGATCGATCTGACCCCCAGCGGACGATCCTTCGACGAGGTTCGGATCTACGATTCCGTACACGGCGCTGTTGTTCGCTATCAGCACGATGGTGACGAAATCTCCCTGGTTGTTCTGAAAGGCGTCACCTCACCCGAAATCGACTTCTCGAACTTTGTGGGCGGCGAGGCTTTCATCATCGGTGATGAAGGCGACAATGTCCTGGTCGGAACGAACGACGATGACATCCTTCAGGGATTGGCCGGAAACGACCGTTTCGACGGCCGTAGTGGCAATGATGAGATGATCGGCGGTCTCGGCGATGACGTGTTCTATCTGCGCGGCGCGGGCGACACCGCGGTCGAACAAGAGAACGAAGGATACGACCGCGTCTATTCCTTCGTCGACACCGTGCTGGCAGACAATATCGAGGTCGTGCAAGCGGTCGGTGTCGAGTCGCTCGCGCTCATGGGCAACGCACTGGACAACTATGTCACCGGCAATGCGGGCAACAATGTCCTGCGCGGCGGCGCGGGAGATGACCGGGTTCAGGGCCGCGATGGCAATGACTTGCTGGAGGGCGGCGAAGGCTCGGACGTGCTCGAAGGCGGCACAGGGGCCGACATCTTCAAGTTCAGCCGTGGCGACGACATCAACCGGATCCTCGATTTCGAACAGGGCGTCGACACACTCGACCTGTCGGCAATCAACACCCGGTTCAATGCGCTCGACATTTATGACGGCTCGGCCGGTGCCGTCGTGCGTTGGGACAGCAGCGCGGACAATCTGGGGCTGGTGGTTCTACAGGGCGTCGCGGCCGACGACGTGTCGGCCTCGGACTTCAATTTCTGACAAGAACGGTGACCCGCGGTGCCCGCACAGGGCTCCGTTGTACAACCCGCACAAACTGGACACATGCCAGCGGCCGTTCTGGTCGCTTGCTCTGTTCTGCCAGCCCGGATACCGCCACACTGCACCAGCAACCAGAATCGGAGCAGACGCATGTGGATCCGACATATCCCCTTCACTCAGGCGACAGGGCGCCTGAAGCAGTTGTACGACCGGGTCGCGGGACCGAACGGCAATGTCGACAACATCATGCTGGCGCATTCAGCGCGCCCGCACACCATGGAGGGCCACATGGCTCTCTACAAGAATGTGCTGCACCACGGTTCCAATACGGTGCCGAAGTGGTTTCTCGAATGCATCGGGATCTGGGTCAGCGTGCTGAACCGCTGCGACTACTGCGTCGAGCATCATTTCGAAGGCATGAAGCGGCTGATCCGCGACGACAAGCGGTCGAACGCTATCCGCAAGGCGCTGGAGAAGTCCGAACCCGAGAAAGCCCCGCTGACGCCCGCGGAACTGGCCGCGCTGGACTATGCCGATGCTCTGACATCGGGGCCAGCCTTCGTGGATGCCGACGACATCGTCGAGTTGCGCGACAAGGGCTGGGACGATGGCCAGATCCTCGAGATCAATCAGGTGGCCGCTTACTTCAATTACGCCAACCGCACCGTGCTGGGTCTGGGCGTGTCCACCGATGGCGATGTGTTGGGGCTGGCACCAACGGGCGATGACCCCGATGATTGGGGACATCGCTAGCCGGACCTACTTCCTGTCTGAGCGCCGCGCTTTCGCCGCGGCCGCGTCAGGCGTGCTGGTTGCGCGCACTCGCTGAACCGTAAAAGGACAGGCCAATGCCGAGTTGGCCATACTGCGATCGCGCGTCCAACTGCGCGGTCGTCGTCTGCTAGCTTGTGCGAATCTCGTAAATTTGTCATGTTTCCGGCCATTGAAACCAAAGAAATTGAGGTGCCCTAATGGCTTGGCAAGAGAATTGGCTATGGGATTCTAATGACGAAATGGTCCGTGATTTCCTGACAGGTGGCGAGATCGCCTCGGTTAAGAAATGGCAGACCTCTGGCGAGTTTACGTTCGAGTTTCACGGAGGCCACACCACGGGCGATCCGGTGTACGTGCGACCGACTGGAAACACCGACAACTCCAACATCCCGAAGTTTGATACGGCGGAAAAGTTCGCGCATCAGTACGGCACAATGTTCGATTTCGCCAATGATGGAAAACTGCGTGCGGCGTTGAGCGGTCCGGCACAAGATGAGCTTCTTGGATTGTTGCGGGACGAATGGGACACGATCAAACTTGTCGCGACGCGGTATTGGAATGACGAACCGGTAAACGATGCGCGAAAGTCAACCAGTGAGTTGTGGGCCGAGGAAGAAACTTCGGACACTGGGCAGCATAACACAGTGATCTCAAAAGACCTGCTTCACAAGATCCTTGGGGCGCAATAGCCGATCGATCCCGGGCGGGCAGACGGGCGTCATCGCACAGGAGATGCCAGTGGATCCAGCAATGTCCGCCCACCATCGACCGAGACGATCTGACCGGTGATGTAGCTGGCATGATCCGAGGCGAGGAACAGGGCAGTCTCGGCCGCTTCCTCGGTATCCGCCAGCCGCCCCATCGGCGTGACGGCCAGCATATCGCCGCGCAGGGTTTCGTCCTCGCGGAACGCCGAGCGCAAGCGCTCGGTCATCACCCCGCCCAGGGCAACAGCATTGACCCGGATCCCACGGGGCGCGAGGCTTGCCGCCATGGACCTGGTCAACTGGTCCAGCGCCGCACAGGACACGGAGTAAGACAACAGTTCCGGCACCGTCCGTCTGGCGGCGATGGAAGAGACGTTCACGATTGCGCCGTTGACCCGGTCAGCGCCGTCTTCCGCATCCAGCATACGCTTGGCGAAAGCCTGGCTGAGCTGGAAGACGTTCCGCACGGTTTCTCCAAACGCCGTGTCGAAGTTCTCGGTCCCGATCTCCAGAAACATCCCGGGGTCACTGACGCGCTGGGCACCGTTGACCAGAACATCGATCTTGCCGAAACGATCCATCGTCGCGGCCATGAGATTTGCGATGCAGAGCTTGTCCTGCATAACGAACGGGAAGACCTGCCAGCGGTCGTCATCTCCGTCCAGCGACACCCCGCCTTTGTCATCGCACGCAGCGATCATCACATTGGCGCCCGCGTCCAGGAACCGTTGCGAGATCGTCTGCCCCGCGTCCTGGGTGGCCGTGGTGACAATGGCGGTCTTGCCAGAGAGCGATATCGACATCTGCTGTCTCCCTCACGGCCACACGGGGCACGCCGCTTCATCAAAACCCGGCCCGCGTGGCGCCTGTCAATGTTAGATTTTCTGCAGCTATCCGCCCATGCCGCTCCGGATGGCAAACCGGCGCAGCGCCGGAATGCGTGCGATTGCAGTCAGCCCGGCCCGACGCAGATCGCGCAACGGCTGGAATTCTGCCATCGCGGCCCGGTTCAGAATGTCGATCCCGCCCACCCGTGCCAGGGTCCGCGGAAGAATGCGGCGTTCATACCCGGCAAGAAGACTGCCGTCGCCGGGATCCGGCGCCCCGTGAACAAGGCCCGCCAGCGTCTCGACGTCGTGCAACGAGGTATTGAGCCCCTGCGCCCCGATCGGAGGCATGACGTGGGCGGCTTCCGCCACCAGGGCCAGCCGGTCCGAGACAAGGCGTGTTGCAACCTGGGAGATCATCGGCCAGACCGCGCGCGGGCTTTCGATGCGCAACACGCCGAACAGGCCCATGGTCTCGGCGGTCAGTTCGACGCCGAGGCGCGTATCATCCATGGCCTCAAGCTCTCGTGCACGAGCACCGGGAACCATCCAGACAACGGATGAGCAAGGCCTTCCGTCCAGATCCGGCATCGGCACCAGCGTCAGCGGTCCGCCTGTGCGGTGGATCTCGGTCGAGACGCCGTCATGCGGATCGGGATGCGAGACAACGAAGACGAGTGCCTTTTGTCCATAGGCCCATCGTTTGGCAGACAATCCGGCCATTCCGCGCAAGGCCGAGTTTCTGCCATCTGCCGCGATCACCAGTTTCGCGCTGATCTGGGTGCCGTCATCCAGGCGAACGATCGCAGTCTTGTCGCGGGCAAGGAAACCAGTCACGCGGCGCTCGTGCCGCAACTGAACGTGCGGCATCTCGGAAATCGTCTTCAGCAATTCCGTTCGCGCGGCAGCGTTCGGGATGTTCCAACCGAAAGCACCGCGTCCGGTCTCGTCGCCATGAAAGTCGACCGTATCGCGCGGCGATCGTTCGACACCGCCCGCATCGACGATCCGCATCGTCCGCAGCTCGGCCCCATGCGCCTGCAGCGCACCCCACGCCCCGGCTTTCGTGAGGGTGTCGATCGCTGGTTGCAGATAGGCCGTTGTCCTCAGGTCGCCGGCATGTGGCAGGTTCCGCGGCGCGGGATCGACCAGCACCACGCGATGCCCGTCGGCGCCCAGCCGGGCAGCGGCGCTTAACCCCGCGACACCGCCCCCGCCGATGAGAATGTCCGTTTCGGTCATGTCAGGTTAGGTAGCCGGATCGAGTTACAGGCTCAATGCTGGGTAGCGAAAAGGCCGCACCCGATCAAATCAGGACCGAAGCCCCTCGAAGAAGGCGCGCAGGATCGCTCCGCACTCGGCCTCGCGAATCCCGCCATAGATCTGGGGCCGATGATGACACGTGGGATGCGCGAACACGCGCGCGCCATGCTCGACGCCGCCACCTTTCGGATCAGCAGCCCCGTACCAGAGATGCGCGATCCGTGCGTGCGCAATGGCACCGGCACACATCGGGCACGGTTCCAGAGTGACGGTCAGGCCGCACCCCATCAGCCTGTCCGATTTCAGCAGCCGCCCGGCCTGTCGTAGAACCAGGATTTCAGCATGAGCGGTTGGGTCGTTCAGCTCGCGCACCCGATTGCCATCGGCCGCAATGATCTCACCATCGGGCGCAGTCAGGATCGCGCCCACGGGCGTCTCCCCACGCGACGCAGCGCGATGTGCCTGATCCAACGCTTCATCCATCCGGGATTTGAACATGAGCCAGTGCGTATCCGCATTCCGGGTCGGGCGAAACTTCTTTGGCAAAGCCCGGCACCGGACTAGGCTGCGATCCTTTTTCGCTATAGGGACAGGCATGGCTGCCAACGACCCCGATCAGGAACGAATCGCCAAGCGCATCGCCCGCGCGGGCGCGGCGTCACGGCGCGAGGCCGAACGTATGATTACCGACGGACGGGTCAGCGTGAACGGCAAGACGCTGGACACACCGGCATTTCTGGTCTCGGCTTCCGACCAGATCCTTCTGGACGGAAAACAGCTTGCCGAGCCAGAACCGGCACGCCTCTGGCGCTATCACAAACCTGCGGGCCTTGTGACCACCGCGCGTGACGAAAAGGGCCGCTCGACGGTGTTCGACAATCTGCCGAAGGATCTCCCACGGGTCATGAGCGTCGGCAGGCTTGATCTGAACTCCGAAGGTCTCTTGCTGCTGACGAATGATGGCGCGTTGAAGCGCAAGCTCGAGCTGCCGTCGACGGGTTGGCTCAGGAAGTACCGCGTCCGGGTCCATGGCACCCCCGATGCCAAGACCTTTGCGCCGCTCGAAGCCGGGTTGCGCGTGGATGGCGAACGCTTTCAGCCGATGACCGTGAGCATCGACCGCCAGCAAGGAGCGAACGCCTGGCTGACGCTTGGCCTGCGGGAGGGCCGGAACCGCGAGATCCGGCGCGCGATGGAGGCAGTTGGGCTCGAGGTCAACCGCCTGCTCAGGATCAGCTATGGTCCGTTTCGGCTGGATGATCTGAAGCCCGGCGAGGTTGCGGAGGTAAAGCGCAAGGTACTTGCCGAGCAATTGGGTTGGTCCAAAGCGGGCGCAACGGAAGAACGCGCACCCAAAAAGGCGCCACGACGGCGTTCTACATCGACACCGCAGAAAAAAGCGCGGCGCAACTAAGCCACCGCGTGTCGACGTATCGAAGTCGGTGCGCGGCAGCGGGCAACACCGGTGCACCGTATGGGTCGGCAGAACTGCGCGGGCCGGGTGGTCAGAGGTGAAATCGATTGGGTCTTGGGATTCTTCGTCTCCTAACAGGGACTTGCTGGAAACTGGCAAGAACAGTATGGTCCGGACGAGGTGTACGGCGTGAGGGCGCAGGACGTGATCTCACACCATTGAACCTCGTGTCGTCCAAGTTGTATCAGATCGTGCGGTGTCATTTGGATTGTTGAAATCCGCGATCGATGTGGCAGATAAGGTTGGCCTGTCCTGACTGGGCGGTGGGATGGGTCGAAGATTACGAAAGTTGGCCGTAACCGGGAGGCATATCTCGATGGTTTCGGCGGATAAGTGAGATCGGACCGAGAACGGGGACACCCGAGCGTCGGACCTGCTACCTGCTGAGGAGGCAGACATGAAACTCGTTGCTTTAGCCGCTGCGGCTGCACTTGCACTTTCCCCGGTTCTTGCGGCAGCGCAGAGCCAGACAACGACCTCTGACGACGACGGCAATGCCGCGGCGGCCGCCCCGGAACCCGGTGGGGTTTCTCAGACCGGTCTTCTGCCGATCTTTGCGGCGGGCGCTATTCCGGCAGGTGCCGTCGCTGTGGGAGGCGTCGTCATTCTGGGCGGTGTCATTATCGGTGCCGTTGCATCGCAGGACAGCACCATCAGCACGGTGTCCACAACCAACTAAGCACATTCGCTCCGTTTAAGAACGAAAGGCATACCTGGGTTTCTGGGTTGTATTGGTCCTTCGCATTCACGGTATTTCAACCGTATGACCTGCAACCTATGGGTAGGTCACTCTCGATCGTTGCTACCAAGTCGCGCATCCTGTACGTTGACCACGATTCGAACGACGCCACGATTTCGGCTTATCCTGCTGATCGCGTGAATTGTCGTTTCGATCCGTCTGAGGCAACATCATCGTTCGGGTTTTCCCGACGATCTTGAACTTGCAGGAGGCCCAAAACCGGGCCTGTTTGTGTGTGAAGCTGCCGATTTTCTCGGCATTAAATCGATAGCGTGTGTCCGGTACGGGGCTTCGGAGATCGCGCTGAAAAACTGCTTGCGGAGGCAGAAATGAAAATCGCAGCATCAATCGCAGCTTTGGCTTTGGCCATCGCCCCTTACGGCGCTCTGGCTCAGAGTTCGACGTCAAGCACGGATGACGACACCCCCGCGGCGGCCGCCCCGGAACCCGGTGGCGTTTCCCAAGCCGGTATTCTCCCGATCTTCGCGGCTGGCGCGATCCCGACCGGGGCCGTTGTCGTCGGCGGCGTCGTGATCCTCGGCGGCGTGATCGTTGGCGTCGTTGCCGCGACAGACGACGACTCGACTGTTACCACATCAACGAACTGACAGCGGGTTGCTTCGAGCCCTCGGGCTCGAGAGAACTTCTATGACAGCAGAGATCTCCCGGGGTGCGGATCCGGACCCTGGGAACGCGTGGTTGTGATGCCGCGCAGCGTCCCGGATATGCCGCAAGCTGTCCTCACCTCTTGAAGGAAGACGGCTAGGGTCTATGACCCTGTATCGCGGAGTGTTGAACGGATGCGATTTCTATGAGCGAGCAGACCAATCCTCTCATCATATTCACGCCCTCTGGCAAGCGGGGCCGATTTCCGAAAGGCACGCCTGTTCTTCAGGCAGCGCGGTCACTCGGGGTCGATCTCGATTCGGTGTGCGGTGGGCGCGGCATCTGCTCGAAATGCCAGATCACGCCAAGCTATGGCGAGTTCCCCAAGCACGGCGTCACGGTCGCTGACGGCGCGCTTTCTGCATGGAATGCTGTCGAAGAGCGGTACAAGTCCAAGCGCGGCCTGATCGATGGTCGGCGCCTCGGCTGCCAGGCTCAGATCCAGGGCGACATCGTCATCGATGTGCCCGAAGAGAGCCAGGTCCACAAACAGGTTGTTCGCAAGCGCGCCGAGGCCCGCGAGATCGTCATGGACCCGGCGACCAAGCTCTACTACGTCGAGGTCGCCGAACCTGACATGCACAATCCGAAAGGCGATCTGGAGCGCCTTCTGGATGCCTTGTGGGAGCAATGGCAGCTCGCGAACATCATTGGCGATTTGCGCACCTTGCAGATGCTGCAACCCGCTTTGCGGGACGGCGATTGGAAGGTCACGGTTGCGATCTACACGGGTCGGGGCCGCTCTGACGGCCGGATCATTCAGGTCTGGCCCGGCTTCCATGAAGGTGCGATCTACGGTGTCGCGTTCGATGTGGGGTCCACGACGATCGCCTGCCATCTGTGCGATTTGACCACCGGAGATGTAAAGGCATCCTCCGGCCTGATGAACCCGCAAATCCGCTTTGGCGAAGACCTGATGAGCCGGGTCAGCTATTCCATGATGAACCCCGGCGGCCATGCCGAGATGACCAAGGCAGTGCGCGAGGCCATCAACGCTCTGATCGGTCAAGTCGCCGCCGAGGCGCTGATCGACCGAACCGACATCGTCGAAGGCGTGCTCGTCGGCAATCCTGTCATGCACCACCTGTTCCTCGGCCTCGATCCCAAAGAGCTGGGCTGGGCCCCGTTTGCGTTGGCGACTTCGGATTCCCTCACGCTCTGGGCACGAGAGATCGAGCTGGAGATGCATCCGGACGCTCGGATCTATGTCCTGCCCTGTATCGCGGGTCATGTCGGCGCCGACGCAGCGGCTGTCGCGTTGTCAGAGGCGCCACATCGCCAGGACGAGATGACCCTTGTCGTTGACGTCGGTACGAATGCCGAGATCCTGCTCGGCAACCGCCACAAGGTTGTCGCGTGCTCTTCGCCGACCGGCCCCGCTTTTGAGGGTGCACAGATCAGCGCCGGGCAGCGCGCGGCACCCGGCGCTATCGAGCGCGTGCGGATTGATCCGGAGACGCGAGAGCCGCGCTTTCGGGTCATCGGAACGGACACATGGTCCGACGAGGACGGCTTCGATGCGGCGGTAACCGGCATCTGCGGATCCGGCATCATCGAGGTGATTGCCGAGATGCGTCTTGCCGGGATTGTTAACGAAGATGGCATGATCCATCCGCCCGAGGTGACCGGCTCGCCAAGGATCGAAAAGGACGGCCGCACATGGTCCTATCGTCTTCATGACGGTTCAGAAGATGGTGGTTCGAGCGTCCTCGTCACGCAGGCGGATGTCCGCGCGATTCAGCTCGCGAAGGCGGCACTCCATGCGGGCGCACAGCTACTGATGGACAAGATGGGTCTCGAAACGGTTGATCGCGTCGTCCTGGCGGGCGCGTTCGGCGCTCATATTTCGCCGCTTCACGCGATGGTCCTGGGTATGATCCCGGACTGCAAGGTCGATCGGGTGACATCCGCAGGCAATGCAGCCGGCACAGGTGCGAGGATCGCACTCTTGAATTCAGCCGCACGGCGCGAGATCGAGCACATCGTGCAGTCGATCGAAAAGATCGAAACTGCCGTGGAGGAGAAGTTTCAGGAGCATTTCGTCAATGCAATCGCCGTCCCGCACAAGACGCATAAATATCCTCAGCTGAACCGCGAGGTCGCCATCCCTGAAAGCGTCCCAGCATCAAGTCCGTCCGACGAGAGCGGCGGGCGAAAGCGCCGTCGGCGTAGATCTTAGGTGCGGCTGGCCATCCGGAAGATCCTCAACTCTACGTCCAATTTGTAGGCTTCAAGACTTAAAAGATCGGGCAGCATTGCGCGCATGTCCGCTCTCTGTTTCTAAGCGCGGTCGGTGTGCTCAGAGCGCGGCAGAGATTGAGCTAGATCGTCGGCGTGTAACCTGAGCGTTGACGCCCCGGGTTCCTCAGTGATTTCAGAGAGTTATCGTTAGAGGAAAGATGCAGCGAAGGTATTTCGTCAGGATAGTCTTGGAGCGGGCGGCGGGAATCGAACCCGCGTCATCAGCTTGGAAGGCTGAGGTCTTACCACTACACAACGCCCGC
>ERZ1740062.156-NODE-156-length-52714-cov-14.573349_pt1 | contig 52714 bp, 21 predicted proteins | sample MGYA00581741_ERZ1740062 | MGnify/ENA primary metagenome ERZ1740062 (study PRJEB43018, sample SAMN04849747) | marine metagenome | isolation source: floating plastic debris | place: Pacific Ocean | collected 2008-09-01 | study: EMG produced TPA metagenomics...
TGAGTAGAAGAATCCTCTATTGTAATTTCAGTATTATCGGGAGAATTACTCTCAGGGAGATTACTTTCAGAAGGGTTAATGACAATTTCTTTTGCTTCTTCTAGTTGATTCTGGGATTCCTGAGTAGAAGAATCCTCTATTGTAATTTCAGTATTATTAGGAGAATTACTCTCAGGAAGAGCCGTAATAATTTCTTTCCCTTGCTGCTGCTGATAATCCTGCACACTCATAAGCTGCCAACCAGAATCTGAGGAAAGTTCCAGAACCCACTGATGATAATTAAATAGACTTTCCCTATGTCCAACACTAATAAATGTTGTTTCTGCTTCTTGCAATTGCTGGTATAGATTTCCTTCATTATTCAAATCTAAAGCACTTGTTGCTTCATCTAAGATAGTGAATCGAGGATGAGTAACTAATAGTCGTGCAAAAGCTAGACGTTGTTGTTCTCCGAGTGATAATATGTTTTCCCAAGGAACTTCTGTATCAAAGCTATCGACTCGACTTAATAAATTTTGCAGGTTGACTTGTTGTAAAATCTCTTTGATTTCTGCGTCATTCATTTGACGATTTGTATAAGGGTATAGTAACTGCTCGCGCAAAGTTCCTAAAATTATGTAAGGACGTTGAGGCAAAAATAAAACTTCCTCTAGAGGAGGTCGCACTAAACGACCAGTCCCTGCATTCCATAAACCAGCGATCGCTCTGAGTATAGAACTTTTGCCTCGACCACTAGGTCCAACAATTAACAAACCTTCTCCAGGTTGAACAGCAACGGACAAATCTTCAACAATCACCTGTTCATAGTTAGGTGTTTGTAAGGTGACATTCTCAAAAGCAAGATTGTTCTGTTCTATAGTTTTAATAGTACTGACATTTTCTGGTTCTTTGGTTACAGATGTTAATGCATCTGATAGTTCACTTAAACGCTGAACGTAACTGGAAAATTTTCCGGAAGTCCCAAATTCACCTATCAATTGTCCCAAAGAATTAGCGAACAGATTACAAGCTAAAGCAGCTTGCCCAAGTTGTCCAAAATCAATTTCATTCCTAATATATAAAGGTGCCAGTACTAAAAAGGGGAATATTTGGATAATAGCTTGATATCCTCTGTTAAAAATATCCTTACCTCTTTCCCAATTAATCTTACTTTCAATATTTTTGAGAATATGATTAAATCTTCGTTGAATTATATTTAACTCTTGTTTTTCTCCTCGAAAAAAAGCTATGGATTCAGCATGATTACGAACATGAGTCAATGCATAACTATAGTCGGCTTTAAACTCAAGTTCTTTTTGATTAATTTTATTTAATTCTTCATTTAAATAAAGAGCAATGAAGTTACCTGCAATTGTATAAATAATCAGGATAATAGCTATCTGTGAAGAAATTAACCAGACAATGATTAAAAAAATTATCATTGACAGGATTTTTTCTAAGAAAGTCGTGCTAAACCTCAGAGCATTAATGGTAATAGGTTCAACTTCTTGGGCTATACGCTGATCTGGATTATCAATATTAGATTTAAAGTTAATTTTGTAATAAGCGCGATTGTTAAAATATTTATTTAAAGTTTGATTATTTAGCCATTTATACCAATTTAGAGCGATGCGTTTTCTAACCAAATTGGAAAATCCGACTAAAAGCGTTAAAAATATTAGCCCAACAATATTAACTAGTAAGATTTTAATGAATTTAGAGTAATCTTTATCTTCAATAAGACTATCTACCAAATAGCGGCTTACGAAACTATCGAAAGCCGTCATACCTACAAGCCCTACAATTAATAATATCAGGAGAATCAACATCCCCCAGGCTTGAATCACATCTGAAAATGCTCTCTCACCAGATGATGTTGGATACCAATAAGGACCAGCGATCGCTTTGACATCTCCCCAAAATTGCATAAAATTAGAAAAGACATTTGTTTTGGGCTGAGTTTTGATAACTTGGGTAGGCATATTTTATATCATGCTCGCTTGAACACTTATATTATCTGTCGAAGTCGGTAATTAATAATTGATAATTGACATATCAACTAATTTTTTTACAATCTACAAAGACCGCTTCTAACCTGGGAAAACTACATAACAGAGCATTCGATTCGGACTTCAAGGTATTTTAATATTATTTAATATTGTAATTACAGCAAAATTGTAATTACAGCAAAATTACAGTAAAGTTACACCGCCGTCTACAGGCAAAACAACCCCTGTCATATAGGTATTAGTCATCAAACTTAATACTGCTTGTACAACTTCTTCTACTTGTCCTAGATGCTCAACAGGTAAAGCAGTTTCAGCCCACTTTGTTAGGTCTGAGCGTTCAGAATCACTTTGACTGCTCCAGATGCTTTTATCTTCTATCAATCCGGGGGCAATTACATTTACCCGAATTGGTGAAATTTCTAATGCTAATGACCGTCCAAACACTGCAATGGCACCATTAGCGGCTGCGATCGCACTAATTCCTCCCATTTTTGAAGATTTGGAGATGGTCACACTCGATGTTAGGGTAATCGAGCCGTCAGTTGCGATATTTTGCAGCGATGCACGGACTGCAAAGAAGGTTCCCCAAAACTTATTCATTGCACCTGTAGCCGTTTCTGTGGTCATCTGTGCTAAGAGCGATCGCGGCATATTTCTGTCTCCTGCTGCGGTGACAACTAAATGATCGAAGTTTCCGGTCTCCTCGAAAAAAGTATTTACAGAGTCCTCATTGAATACATCAACGGTTTTGGTCTCCATCTCAAGAGACATCAAATTCATAGCCTCATTTAGTTTCTCCTCAGATGAGTGGGAAAGCACAACCTTTGCCCCCACTTCTACCATTTTTTTAGCGATCGCCAAATCGAGTCCTGAATTGATACCAATAATCACCACCTTTTTGCCTGAGAGGAATTGAAACATTGTTTTGCCTCATGAAGTAAAAGTTTTGCTTTTCCGTTGAAAGTTCCTTTTTAAGAGTTTCCGACTCTATTAAGAATAAATGTAATTTTTTCTAATTGCTGATTTTTTTTGGAATGATAACTTTTGACTTGGCTCTTTTTATTTTTTCATATATCCTTATTACTCAATAGTTCACTGATTTTCAATTGAGTCAGAAAGAGGCTAAAAGATTGAATTTTCCTGTGTTAAGTTTCAACAAAAACATATTACTGCAAGTTTGTTCTATAATTACATCAAAATAGATATTTAAAAGTGAAATGGTAGTTACATAATCATTCTCAAAAATAGCCTATAGCTCTTATATCTATAAGATAGAAGAGACTATGCAAAATTAACCTGACATTTCGATTAACAGACTGAGAGAGGGAAACAAAAAGAGAATCGTTATATAACTCAGTAGTAAATATGTAGTTCTTTCATGTAAGTATCTATCTAAATTGCAATAATTTTTATAACTTTCAACAATCTATCAGTAGAGTGTTCTTGTCATCACTAAGTATATTAGTGATTATTTTTTTGTTTATTTGACTTTTTTAGGACTTACGCAAGGAAGATTTGTCCGAAGCGACGGTCACGTAGTGCAGGGAAGTATAAGCTAAGCACGAGCACGCTACGCGTTTGCGTAGCATAACGTAGTTAACGCAAGGACTCTGCGTTGACGAAATCTGCTCGATAGAGCTTATACGTCGCAAACGGAAAGTCCTAACGGACATGCTACGCAAACGGTCTCGGACGGGATTACGTAGGTTTTGCGTAAGTCCTGTTTTTAAAGTATTTTGAGTGGCTTTCTTGCTGAAACTAACCAATAAGCCATAGATGAAGAACTTAGCAAATTATCTATAGCATCCACATTAAACTGATAGGTTTTTTCATCCACATCTCCGGCTTTAAATTCTTCCATAAACCAAGATTTTAAATAACGGAAGTGATTTTTCCAACATTCATCTGTTGCATCTACCAATTCTGAAAGTTGAAATCCTGCTTGTTGATAAAGACTTTTATACTCCTCAATCTCTTTGATAATATTTTTTTGAGGAACAATCCAATCACCCAAAAGTTTTGTATTTTCAAAAATCAGATCACAGAGGATAAGATGACCCCCTGGTTTCAATACACGGTAAGCCTCTTTGAGAAATTTTTCCCTGGTATTAAAATAGAAAGCTGCTTCAACACAAATAATGTTATCAAACAAATCATCTTCAAATTCCATTTGCACAGCATCCATGCAAATGAGTTTACACTCTGGTGTATTCACTGTACTTCGTTCGATTTGCTGGGGGGAAATATTAATACCCACAACTCTTTCTGACGAGTAATACTTGAGCAGATAACTAGTTGTTGCTCCTAGACCACAGCCAACATCAAGGATAGTTCCTTTCTTTTCAGGAATAAATCCTAAAAGCTTTTCCATCAGATTAAAACAGGCTTCCTGCTGATTATGGCTATCTGAAGACCAATAACCTACATTGAAAAACTCTTCTTGACCATATATCTTTCTAGTCTCTGGATTTAGAATTAAATTGTCAAATTTACTAACAAATTCGGTATTAGCCATTTTCTCTCCACCTAGATGTTTACCTGTGCTTTTGGATACAAACGTTCAATTGCTCCGCTAAAACCTGGACATGGGGTTCAGCCATAATCGTAATATGATTACCCAACACAAAATTTATATCTACTGGTTCGGTGGAAAACTCGCTCCAGCCCAAGGAAAAATCTTTGGAAACTTCGGATGCTAACTCATTATTAGGGTCTTCCGGCATATCCTCATTGGCTCGTAGAACAGTTATTTTCCCTGGATACATCTGTTTTGGTACATAATCAACCAGACATAAGCAGCTAGTTTTGTAAGCTTGTACGATATTTGTTAGTTGCGTAGTTCCCGCATTTGGCGGTAGCATATTCGCCATTTTAAAATAGTTTAATACGTATTCAAGTTGCTCCTCAATCGATAAATATTGGAGAGTCTCATAGGAAATATCTACATTCTTATCTAAATAAACCTCTATACCTTTGCTCACTTCAGCTAACCACCGCGCATGATCCCAATCAATATAATCCATAAGCATTTGCTTATCCTTATAGGTTGGTGCAGAAGAATCAATTATTGCCAATAAACCTACAGAATGTCCCTGTTTATGCAACTGTTGTGCCATTTCAAAAGCCACGTTTCCTCCATAGGAATGTCCCCCTAAGAAGTATGGTCCTTCGGGCTGAACGGCTTGCATTGCCTGAATGTAAATATTCGCTATATCCTCAATACGAGTGATAGAACCATAATCCTGGTACATATCATTTTCAAAACTGTAAAATGGTTGCTCATCCCCTAAGTAACGTCCTAAATTATAAAAGTAAAAAGGTCTGCCCCCTGCACCAGGGACACAGAAGAAAGGTAAGTTTGAACCGTTGGGTTGAATTGCTACCAAACAAGACGAATTCGACTCATTTGAATCTTTGTGGAGAATTGTCGCAAATTCTTCAATTGTTGGGTTTTGGAAAAGAGCTGTTAAAGGAATATCTTTATCAAACTGCTGCTGAATTTGAGTCATTAAGTAGGAAGCTAAAAGGGAATGACCACCCAGATCAAAAAAGTTGTCTTGTACCCCAATTTTGTTAACTTTCAAGACCTTTGACCAAATTTGCACCAGTTTCAATTCTAATTGGTTACGCGCTTCGATAAATCTATCTGAGTCACTATTGTTATCAGGAGCTTTCAACGCACGACGATCGACTTTCCCGTTAGCAGTTAGTGGTAGAGACTCTAGAATCACAAAAGCCGATGGTATCATGTATCCAGGTAATTTGCTGCCCAGAAACTGGCGTAGTTCACTAGTTGTTACCGTGATATCTTTTTGGGGCACAACGTAGGCTACTAAGCGTTTTTCACCCGGAGTGTCAACGCGTGCGATCGCATAACATACCTGTATATCCTTATGTTGACTTAGTGCTGTTTCAACTTCTCCTAATTCGATCCGGAAACCCCGTATTTTTACTTGATTATCGATGCGTCCTAAGTATTCGATATTTCCATCAGGTAAATGGCGTGCCAAGTCCCCAGTTTTATAAAGGGTGTCTCCTGGTACAAAGTGATTGGGAATAAACTTCTCGCGGGTTAAAGTTAACTGATTTACATAACCCCTAGCAACACTATCTCCTCCGACATAAATTTCCCCAGAAACTCCAATTGGAACTGGTTGTAAATTGCTATCGAGTAAGTAAACTTTTCTGTCTCCGATGGGTTTACCAATCGGAATAGAAGCTAGATTTTTGTCAAGTTGTTTAGGTATGGGATAACAACAGGTAAATACAGTACATTCTGATGGACCATAACCATTAATAATTTGTGTATCAGGTAATAATGTTAAAGCACGACGAACATGATCTACAGACAGTGCTTCTCCGCCTATTATTAATTGTTTAACATTCAACAAAGACCCTGACATCGTGTCAATAATGAGATTAAATAAAGCGCTAGTTAGCCAGAGAATGTTAATATTTTGTGCTTTAATAATTTTGCCCAGTTCCTCAGGGGTCGTAGTATCACTAGGATAAAGTACACAACGTGCCCCAGAAAGTAAAGGGGTCCAAAATTCTAGAGTTAGAGCATCCCAAGAAATTGAGGAATGTTGTAGCCAAATTTGCTCAGGATCAAGGTGAACATAATCAACTCCAAACATAAAACCTATTACGTTACGATGGAGTACTTCTGTTCCTTTGGGTGTTCCCGTTGAGCCTGATGTATAGATAATATAAGCTAAGTTGTTTCGAGTAACTTTAGTCGCTAAATTTTCTGAAGCTAAATTTTCTGAAGTTAGATTTTCTAAAGAATATTGGGCAATACTTTCCCACTGTGAATCAATATTTATCAGCAGTTGATTGTTATTAACTGGTAGTCGATTGGCTAAATGGTCTTGGGTGATTAAAATTGGACATTGTACATCTTCAATCATCAAAGCCAATCTTGCTGAGGGATAAGCAGTATCTAGGGGAACATAAGCTCCTCCGGCTTTGAGAATAGCTAAAATAGCGATCGCCATGAATGGGGATCTTTCAATAAAGACTCCAATCTTGTCTTCTAATTTAATTCCGGCATATTGCAAATAATGGGCTAACTGATTAGCACGACTATTTAATTCCTGGTAGGTTAATTCCTGGTCTTCAAATACTATTGCTACTGCATCCGGATTTCGCTCTACCTGCTCTTCAAATAACTGATGGATACATTTATCACTTGGATAGTCTACTTGATTCGAGTTCCACTCCACCAGTAATTGCTGACGTTCTGCTGGACTCAACAATGGTAATTCTGAAATCCTTTGTTGGGGATTTGCGACAATTGCTTTAAGCAAAGTTTGAAAATGTTGGGCAATGCGATTAATTGTGCTTGAATTGAATAAATCTGTGTTGTAGAACCAAACGCCTTCTAAACCTCTATCAGTTTCCCAGAAATTTACCTCTAGGTCAAACCTGGCTTTAATATCAATTGGTAAGGGTAAACTTTGAATATTTAAGCCTGACAAGCTACCTTCTGAGTTTGGGGTATTTTGCAGGGAAAACATCACCTGTACTAGGGGATTGCGACTCAAATCTCGGTCTAGCTGTAACTTTTCCACCAACATCTCAAAGGGTAAATCTTGGTGAGCGTAGGCTGACAAAGTTGTTTGTCGTACTTGTCTGTGGAAGTCAGCAAAGCTGGGGTTGTCTCTTAGGTCGCCTCTTAATGCTATAGTATTGGCAAAAAAGCCCATCAACTGTTCGACGCTCTTGTTATTGCGGTTAGCGATTGGGGAGCCAATCACAATATCGGACTGACCAGTATAACGAAACATTAAGACGAAAAAAGCTGCCAACAGGGTCATAAACAAGGTTGCTTCTGAGTGCTGACTCAATTGCTTGAGACTTTGGGTGAGGTTGCGACCAAGTTGAAAACACTCAGCCTCACCTTGGAAAGTCTGGAGGGGGGGACGTGGTTTATCGGTAGGTAGTTCTAGTACTTTCGGAACATCCGCTAACTGTTTTTGCCAGTAATTGAGTTGTCGATCTAAGACTTCTCCAGTTAACCATCCGCGTTGCCAAACTGCAAAGTCGGCGTACTGAATTGGTAATTCAGGTAGCGGGGAGGGTAATCCTTGAGTGAAAGCTGCATATAGCTCAGATAACTCACTAAAGAAGATGCTCAAAGACCAGCCATCGTAGATAATGTGATGCATCTTCAACAGCAGTACATGCTCTTGAGAATTCAGTTGGAGGAGGGTGAATTTTACTAATGGTCCAGCAGCTAAATCGAAGGGTTGGGAAGCAAGAGATTTTGCCATTTGTCGAATTTGAATAGCTTGCTCATCCTTTGACAACTCCTGCAAGTTATGGATTGGCAAACTTAAAGTAAACTCGGGGGAAATTCGCTGGATTGGTTTTCCGTCTACCGTGGGAAAAGTGGTTCTTAAGACCTCGTGACGGCGAATTAGCTCACTCAGACTCTGCTCCAGTGCAACTATATTCAGCGTACCCTTTAGCTCCAGAGCCTCCAGCATATTGTAAGACTGACTGTCGGGGGAGAGCTGCTGTACAAACCAGAGACGTTGTTGAGCAAAAGAAAGTGGTAAATCTTCATCCCGTTTTGCGGGGGTAATAACTGATTGAACAGAGCCAGAAGTTATTGTTGCTGTTTTTAAAAAGGCAAGAATTTCCGGTTTTCTTGTCCCAATTTCTTGCTTAATTTCTGGTGTCATTGCCCCTTTGGGAGCCTGATAGCGTAGCTTGCTATTTTCAACCCACAAAGTAATCCCTAAGTTCTTCAGATAAGACAAAAAATTAATTGTTTTCATAGATTTAAATTTCTTCAAAATATTAATAAGTCTTGATCTGATTCAAGCTCCATAATTATATTGCTGGTCTAAAAAAGTAGCTTCGCCGAGTTTTCAACTTATTCTTTTCAAAAGAGTACACATCAGCAAAACGCTCATTAATTTCAGATTCATTTTTATGTACGCCAATAAATTGCCCCCAGCATGAACCATAATTCTCTGTGGCAACAATATGTTCAATGTGATGTTTTCCAGATGCAATAATCCTGTCATACTGATAAAAATGCAGGAGTCGATCGATACCAATCAAAATCTTATAGCCTGGACGTTCATAGATAATATCTTCGTGAAATTTATTTACTAATGATTTCCAATCACGACCATCAATAGCATCAAATAAACTAACGATTAATTTCTCATTGGCTGTAATATTTTGCGAAGGAATAGACTGATACATATTAAAGACTTCCTGAAGCTAAAGTTTGATTATTTATACTATTTAAATTTGATTATCTATATTATTTGAATAAGACAAAAAATCTACTAAGTCAGTAAGCACAATTAAATATAAAATCCCTTCATTAGTAGTAATTAGCTTTAAAATTTTATTCCTATTCATTCATCATCACTTGCTACTCACTTTTCAAAACGACAATTTTTCCACCTACTTATTTTTATCTACCAATTGCTTCCCAGAGTTGTTGTTTTACTATGTCTAAATTGCGCGGTTCGCTCTGGGGATAGAAAAGTCCATCAGCCTGCCACTTCATAGGGTCTAAACTAATTGCCCAAGCATTTAACCAAGAGCTAGAGATAACTTTAGGTAACATCTGAGGCATGGTATCTTCAACAGCTAATAGGAAAATTACCTGTGCAACTTCCTCAACTAACTTTAAAGTGGTTTGATAATCTTGCATAATTTCCGATTCTGTTTTATGGGATTTTAAATTACGAGTTCGCAACTCATCAACAAAGGGAATCGCTAAATAATCTATAAATTCAAAATTAACTCGATGTAAGGACTTCTTAGCCCAATCTCGAAATAAGTTTTGCATCCGATAGGAAAGGGGAAAAAACTTACCATTTGTCTGTTGGACTTTCATTCTAAATTGTTGATCGAGGAAGATAGAATTGAACATCATCAACCCACCGAATGTCCATCCTGCTAAAACATCCCAAATGAATTTTGTCGCCATCACTATCCCATTTCCCAGACAATTATAGGCATTTTGAGTATTAACAGTTACGCCATCGCTATAGCTTAAGTAAAAGTAATTCGCATCTTTAACTTTTGACTCAAGAAGTTTACCTTCCAGGTCAAGTTCAATCATCTGGGTAGTTAATGAGTTACCAAAACCAATATTGTCTGTACCTGGAGAATAAAATGGATCGGGAAATGTACCTGCTTCCCCTACACAAGACCAACGATTGATGGAAAATACTTGTTTTGATGAGTAGCTATATTTGGGCATTTTCCGAAAGTCTTTCGGTTGCTTATCTTTTAGGTACAAAGCCAACATGGGTTCATTTTCCTGTAACCACTGATAAGCCAGTTCGTAGTTATAATAATTTTTTAAAGGATGAATATCTTGTCGAGCGACGATTCCAATACTTGTGTGAGTAGTAGATAAAGGAATTGTCCACACCCAGTATCCTTCACCGCATAAATGATTAGTCGAATAATAACGGTTGTTTTTAGAAACTCGATTATGCCATTTTTCTTCACTGCTAGGCACAAAATCGCTGATATCAAAGTGACCCTCGACTCGAAACCAAACAGCAGCACATTTATCATCGTTAGGTTTATCTAAGCCCAGTTTCCTTTGTAGAAATCGACGACGACCCATCGCATCGACTACCCATCTTGCTTTAATGATGTGAGTTTTTTTATTATTTCCATCTCTTTGAGTATAAATAATTTTATGATGTTGCTGTAACCCGCTTGCGAGTTCAATCTCATTAACTAAACAATTTTCTAGTAATTCTACTCCCGCTTCCAGATTAAACTGGCGTAAATCATTTTCAAATTTACCCCTATCTATTTGATAAGAGCTGGGAGGATGAAACTCCGATAGTCCTAGTTCAGGTCTCTCTTGGAAGTTAGTAGCTTTATTGTCAAAGAAATATCGTAATCCCAGCTTAGGTACATGTTGCTGTTCAAAGTAATCGGTTAACTCCAGAGTATTAGCTAAATAGAAAGCTCCAATTTCAACAGTTGACTCTCCCACTTTTAAAGTAGCTTCTGGTAAAGGACGAGCCATTCTATCGAGAACAGCAATGGAAATATCAGGTTTTTGAAGTTTTAACTGTCTTGCTAAAGTCGAACCGGCTAAACCACCACCACAAATCACCACATCATAAGCTTCTTGTTGATTTAAATTTTCAGCTTGTTGACGCAATAATGTAATTATTTCATCTTTTTGCTCTTTTAACTCTGAGAGTAATTCCGGTGTCATAACTCCCTGGGGAGAACGATAGCGTAGCTTATCATTTTCCACCCAGACTTTTATACCTAAACTATTGAGATGAGACAAAAAATCAACTGTTTTCATGGTTGGAAATTTACCAAAATAGTGACAAATCTTTTTACAGAGAGTTTTTTATATAGTCATTCCAATTGATTTCCGTATTACTCAAATATCTCGAAATACTTTAAAAATAAGGCTTTATCAAACTATATGAGTTACGGTTTCTATTTAAAACAACTATAATTCTCCTTCTTCGTAATCTTCTTGTGTTTCGGTAATGGGTTGACCATCTTGTACAACACCAAGGACCTCAATAATTTTGGCAAATCCTTCGATTGTGGGGTACTCAAGTAAACTTTGTAAGGATAATTCCACCGATAAAATTTCACGACAGCGAGATATAACTTGAGTAGCGAGTAAGGAATGTCCACCTAACTCAAAGAAATTATCTTTAACACCTATGCGTTCAACTCCAAGAACCTCGCTCCATATCTGAGCTAGTTGAATTTCAATAGGTGTTCTAGGTGAAACAAAGCCAGTCTCAAGATTTCTGGTGACTTTGTCCGGTGAAGGAAGGGAAGAACGGTCTACTTTACCATTGGGTGTTAAGGGTAGAGCATTCAGGAGGACAAAAGCTTGAGGGACCATATAGTTGGGTAGCTTTTGTTGGGTAAAGGAGCGTACTTGGGGGACTAGATTCTGGACTAACTTACCGTATAAGGGATTGTTAGTGTAGTCAGTCCAAGGTTTATTAGTGAGTGTTGAGGTGAGTATTGAGTTATCCCAAAAAGCTATAGGTATTGAATTTCTACGACAGAAAACCACATCAATAGAGCCATCTTGACTACTCTCCCACCAACTCAACTCAACAGAGTAACCTAGATTCTGCCCCAATTCCCACAATTGCTCTGGATGAATTCCTATTGGCTGTTGTGCTACTAATGAGCGCAGTTGAGCAACTGTTTCAACCGCAGGAGGATTTTCCAGCCATTCCCGAATCTGTAATGCTTGCTGCACCCGTTGATTAGGTACACCCCTAATTGCCAAATATTCTGGTTGCTCTTGAGACAGTTTATTTTCAACTTGTGTTAATGAAAGCTGATCTAATTGCCAATTCAACCAAGAAACTTCCCTTACAGGAACATCAGTACCCAAATGCAGGATGACATCATAGCGGAATTGAGTTAACTCATTTTCAGATAGACCGTGTTTGGGCTGAATCTCTACCCAAGTAATTTGGGGAAAGCGTGTTTGCAAAGCGATGAAAAATCTGGGGTCAATCAGCAATTCTTCTTCAGCATTGATACTAGAATTTACTTGCTGCTGCCATTGCTCCACAGTGCTTTGGGACTCAGCACGGGACAACTGCACCGCAGCATGGTATGACTCCAGTAGAGGTAAACTGCGGACATCACCTAGGAAAATTTTACCCCGCGAACCAATTGTCTCTACTGCTCCCGAAAGAACTTGTAATAAATACTCCACACTAGGGAAATACTGGACTACGGAGTTAATAACTACAGTGTCGAATTCTCCAGAGGGGATACCATCAAAATCATCCGCCATTTTGTGCAGCAACTGGACATTTTCCAGACCCCCAACGCGATCGCAGGCTTGCTGAACGCTCTGAATTGCAGCTTTTGAGTAATCTGCTCCCCAGTACTGTTGACAACTTGGGGCAATACGAGACAGGAGTAACCCGGTTCCGCAACCAATTTCTAATACCTGTTGGGGTTTGAGAGCCAGAATTCGGCTGACTGTGTTGTCAACCCATTCTTGCATCTGCTCTTTTGGTATGGGCTGCCCTGTGTAACTACTATTCCAACCACTAATATTAAATGTTGGGTCTTCATCGGATGCTTGGGGTTGACCGTAGGATTGTTCATAGAGCATTTGCCAATCACTTACATACTCGCTCTCCCATTGGGCAAACTGTTGGGGTAATTCTTTGTTTTTTAAGGCAGGTACTAAGTAAGCTACTAGTTGTTTATCACCAGTGTTATCAACTCTGGGAACAACCACACCGTCCTGTACTAAAGGATGTTGGCTCAAAACTGTTTCAATTTCCCCTAATTCAATCCGGAATCCACGTATTTTTACCTGATTATCAATTCTTCCTAGGTATTCAATATTGCTCGACGGTAAGTAACGTGCTAAATCCCCAGTTTTGTAGAGGCGAGAATTTGGTTGATTACTAAAGGGATTAGGGATAAATTTCTCTTGGGTCAACTCCGGTCGATTCAAGTAGCCTCGTGCTAATCCCACACCATTAATATGTAGTTCTCCTGGTACACCAACAGGTACTGGCTGTAAGTGGGAATCTAAAATGTAGACTTGTGTATTAACAATTGGACGACCAATGGTAACTTTCTCATCTTCAGGATTGCATTTAGCGATTGTCGCACAAACACTAGCTTCTGTGGGTCCATAACCGTTGAAGAAGTTTCTACCTACAGACCATTGTTTCATCAGTTCAACAGAACAAGCTTCTCCAGCCACAATAATTGTTTGCAATTCCGGAAGCTCCTCAGGTGCCAGAACTGCCAGGGCTGATGGTGGTAGGGTAATGTGGGTAATCGCATAATCCCGTAATCGCTCAAGTAACGGATTACCGGGCATAATCTCTTCTTTTCTTCCCAAATAAAGGGTTGCCCCGGCTCCCAAACTCATCAATATTTCTGAAATGCAAGCATCGAAACTGAAGGAAGCAAACTGGAGAACACGACTATTTGCATCTACACCAAAAGTTTGAATTTGCGCGATCGCTAAATTATATAATCCTTGATGCTCAACCATGACACCTTTTGGTTTGCCTGTGGAGCCGGAGGTATAAATTACATTGGCTAAATTAGAAGCTGTGAGTGCAATAGTCTGGTTCTCCTGGCTGTTTTGCTCAATTTGCGCCCATTCTTCATCTATAAGTATCAGATTTGGTATCAGATTTGCTTGATTTTCAGGTAATTTATCTAGGAGCGATTGTTGAGTTATTAGTATTTGTACTTGAGTGTCCTCTAACATAAAACTCAGACGCTCCGCAGGATACTCAGGGTCGAGGGGTAGGTAAGCTCCACCTGCTTTGAGGATACCAAGTAGCCCAACAATCATGTCTAGCGATCGCTCTACACATAATCCCACCAAAACATCGGCTGATACTCCCTTTGAGCGCAAATAATTTGCTAACTGGTTCCCACGAACATTCAACTGGGAATAGGTGAGTTTTTCATCTCCAAACACAACTGCGAAAGCATCGGGGGTACGCGCAACAGTTTCTTCAAATAACTGATGAATACATTTATTGTGGGGATAGTTATCAGAGGAATACTCTACTTGAGTCAAGTTCCACTCCCGCAACAGTTGACGTTCCTCCTGCTGGGTTAGTAAAGGAAGTGTTGAAACCGGAGAATCAAGATTATCAATAATTGCTGTGAAGATGGTTTGAAAATGTTGCATCATCCGGGCAATAGTTGTGCCATCAAATAAATCCTTATTGTAAGAGCAAAAACCCACAAGTCCCGATGGTGCGTCCCACAAATAAACTTCTAGGTCAACCCGAACGGAGTCAAATCCCGAAGGCATATCCTCCACCTTTACACCAGGTAAGTCCCAAGGGGAAGTAGGAGCATTCTGGAGAGCAAATACCACCTGTGCCAAGGGGTTACGGTCGAGGTTTCGTTCGGGTTGTAACTCTTCAACTAACATCTCGAAGGGCAAATCCTGATGATCATAGGCATTTTGAGTAACCTGTCGTACTTGCTCCAGTAAGGCTGCAAAAGTTGGTTCTCCTGATAGGTCAAATCTGAGTGCCAAACTATTGACAAAAAAGCCAATTAACCCTTCTATTTCGGTACGGTTGCGATTTGCTATTGGTGAACCAATCACAATATCGGTTTGTCGGCTATAGCGAGACAGTAAGACCACAAAGCCCGCCAGCAATGTCATAAATAGCGTGGTTCCAGATTCTTGAGACAGCTTTTTAATCTGGGAAGTTAACTTGGCATCTAACCGAAATTGCTCTGTACCACCCCGGAAAGTCTGTATAGCTGGACGAGGTCGGTCTGTGGGCAATTCTAACAGAGGTGGCGCTCCACTTAACTGTTGCTTCCAGTAGCTCAGTTGACTCTCCAATACCTGAGCGCTCAGCCACTGACGCTGCCATAGTGCGAAGTCGGCATACTGCACCTTTAACTCTGGTAATTCCACAGAGCTACCCTTTACCAGAGCGCCATAATAAGCACAGAGTTCATCAACTAAAACCCCCATGGACCAACCATCAGCAGCAATGTGGTGAATTGCCACTAAAAGTACATACTCCTGGGTGGAAACTTGCCAAATCTTGACTCGCAGCACCGAACCATTAGCCAAATCAAATGGTTTACCCGCTTCTGCTGTGGTCAATTCTTTTACTTGTTTGAGTGGTTCTGGTACATTCTGTAAATCTACCACTGGTAAAGTAAAAGTTGTATTAGTTTCTATGAACTGTACTGGTAAATTATCCTTAACCTTAAACTGAGTCCGCAAAACCTCATGACGCTGCACCATCTGCCTGAAAGCTTCTTCTAAAGCCTTAACATTCAAATCCCCCGTCAGACGAATGGTGAAATCTATAGTGTAAGCGCCACTTTCCCCTTCCAACTGATTCATAAACCACAGACGTTCCTGTGCCCAAGACAGGGGTATCTCTGTATCTCTAGAAACTGCTGCTATTTCTGGAATTTTTAAACTTAAACCAGTTTCTAGTTGATGGAAGATTATTTTACTTAATTGAGCAATTGTGGGTGATTCAAAAATGGAACGTAAGGGTAATGAGGTCTCAAAGATTTCCTGCAAGCGAGAAAGTACTTGGGTTGCGAGGAGAGAATGTCCCCCGATTTCAAAGAAGTTATCATGAATGCCGACTTTTTCTATTTTCAGGACTTGTTTCCAAATTTCTGCCAGAGTTTCTTCGGTGGGGTTGCGTGGAGCTACATATTTTTCTGTGAGTTGGTTTTGGAAATCAGGTGCAGGTAATGCCTTACGGTCTACTTTCCCGTTTGCTGTGAGGGGGAAGTTCTCTAGCACCACAAAGCTAGAGGGAACCATGTAGTTGGGTAAGAGTTTTGTGAGATTAGCTCTCAAGGATGGAACTAAATTGTCGTAATTGAATAATCGTCTGTAGAAAGGGGTTTGTCGGAAATTATTTTTGTACTGATAGGAAACATATTCAAACTCAACGGTTTCCCCATTCTTTTTGTGCAGACGACCTTTAATTCCATAATCTGGGTTAAGATTGTTGTCGCAAAGTGTCCGGGAGCAAACTGCTTGGATAACATCACCTGCTTCAACTTCAATTCTGGGTTCAAATACAGGAAAATAGACAGGAAGCCAGCAATATTCATGCTCTAGAATGTCTATCTCTTCTCCCGCAACTGTATGCAAGTTCAGCCAGACCAAAAAGCCGTCCATTACACCACTTTTTTGAATCTTCAACTCAACTTGGTGAGAAAATTCTGTATCTATAGGTTCATTAAAGTTCAAATCTTCTAAAACATCTATTGAGGAGAGAAGATTTGCTTTGGGAAATTTCTTGATACATACCCTTAAATCAAAGGAATATCCAACTTGCTCAAATATTTTACGGGTGTAATATCCTGGAACCTCAGCAAACTGGGGATTTTCTAATATCTCATCTGGAAGAGTCACAGCAGCCATCTTAGTAACACTTCTGTGGGGAATCATCAAACCATCAGGTTTGAGAAATCTTCTGGCATTATTAATAATTACCGCTGCTCCTTCAGAACCACCAATCGCTCCCACAATTTCTGAGACACAGACATCTGCTAGCTCTGGAAGTTCAACGTCTGTTGCATCACCATGAATAACTGTAATTTTGTCTGCTAAACCTAACTTTTCAATACAAGCTCTTGCTTTGTGACAGGTTTCTTCATCTCTTTCAATTGCATAAATTTTCTCAGCTCCCCCCTCTACACAAAATCTGGATAAGATTGCATCTTTACCTGTGCCGATTTCAACAACTATTTTATCTTTGACCAATTGATTAATCGCCACTTTATAACTATCGTTACGTTTCTGGTCGTTGGTCATCACGTAGTATAGTAAGTCGTCATAGACATAATATTCAGCGATAGATGGCCATAGTTCTACCGTGTCTGTTGGTGAAGTTTCTGGTTTTTTTGACCACTCGAGGTTTTTCTGTTGCGGCACAACATAAGCTACCAGGCGTTTTTCATTTGCTTGGTCTTCTTGTGAGACAACTACTGCTTCTCGGACTTGCGGTAGCCCGGACAGGGCAGTTTCAATTTCTCCCAACTCGATACGAAAACCACGTATTTTTACTTGATTATCAATACGTCCCAAGTATTCAATATTGCCATCTGGTAAGTAACGTGCTAAATCTCCAGTTTTGTAAATCCGGGAATCCTGCTCAGTATTAAAAGGATTAGGAATGAATTTCTCTTGGGTTAACTCCCCACGGTTGAGATACCCCCTTGCTAACCCCGCACCACCAATATGCAATTCTCCCGGTACACCAATTGGTACCGGTTGTAAGTGCGAATCTAAAATGTAGATTTGCGTATTAGCTATAGGACGACCAATAGAGATTTTTTCATCATCGGGAGTACATTTGGCAATCGTGGCACAAACGGTAGCTTCTGTGGGTCCATAAGCATTGAAGAAGTTTCTTCCCACTGACCATTTTTTGATAAGTTCAGCAGCACATGCTTCTCCAGCCACAATTATTGTTTGCAGTGCCGGGAGTTCCTCCTCAGGTAGGATTGCTAGTACTGATGGCGGTAGGGTTACATGAGTAATGCCATAACCACCTAATAGCTTAATTAACGGTGTTCCAGGGGCTAAAGAGTCTTTTGTTCCTAAGTAAAGTCTTGCCCCCGAGACCAAAGCCATGACGATTTCCCAGATAGAAGCATCAAAACTCAGAGAGGCAAATTGCAGAACCCGACTCTCACAATCCAAGCCAAAAGTTTTAATTTGAGTTTGACTTAAGTTACACAGTCCGGTGTGTTCAACCATCACACCTTTTGGTTTTCCTGTGGAACCGGAAGTATAAATTACATTCGCCAGATTAAAAGCTCTAATTTCACTATTGGGATTATTTTGATTATTTTGATTATTTTGATTAATTTCTGACCATATCTCATCCAAACAAACAAGCTGGGTTTGATGCTCAGGTAATTTGTCAACGAGTCGCCGTTGAGTTAGTAATAGTTGTACTTGAGTATCTGTGAGCATGAACTGTAAGCGCTCAGAAGGATACTCCGGATCAATTGGTACATAAGCACCACCAGCTTTGAGTATCCCAAGTAATCCCACAATCATATCGAGCGATCGCTCTACACATAACCCGACCTTAATATCTGCTCCCACACCCAAAGACTGCAAGTAATGGGCTAATTGATTTGCGCGACAATTCAACTGGTGGTAAGTTAATTCTTGATTCTCAAAGACTACAGCTATGACATTTGGAGTCCGCTCTACCTGTTCTTCAAACAGTTGATGAATACATTTATTTCTTGGGTAATCTACTTGAGTATTATTCCAATCTACTAATAACTGTTGCTGCTCAAGTCCTGTTAAAATTGGCAGCTTGTCAATTTTCTCTTGGGGATTAACTACAATAGCATTGAGCAGTGTCTGAAAATGACCCGCCATCCGCTCAATAGTGCTGCTATCAAATAAATCGGTATTATACTCCCACGCTCCTACCAATCCAGAATTTGTGTCCCCAATTGCTAAAGTTAAATCAAACTTAGCGGTGGTATTTTTGGAAGGTAAACCACTTATACTCAACCCATTCATTTCTAATTGGGATATCGGCGCATTCTGAAGTACAAAGGCTACTTGAAATAGGGGTGTATGGCTTAAGTCCCGTTGTGGTTGCAGTGCTTCTACCAGCATTTCAAAGGGTAAATCCTGATGAGCATATGCTCCCAACGCCATTTCCCGGACTCGATTGAGTAACTCTTCAAAACTGGGATTTGCAGATAAATCAGTCCGCATTACTAAAGTGTTGGCAAAAAAGCCAATCAAATCTTCAATTTCACTACGATTTCGATTCGCAATTGGTGTCCCCACCAAAATATCTGATTGTCCAGTGTAGCGGTAAAGTAATGTATCAAATGCTGCCAACAGGGTCATAAACAAAGTAACCCCTTGTTGCTGACTTAGTTTTGTCAGTTTTTGAGTTAGTTCCTCTGAAAGTGTAAACTCATGTTGTGCCCCCTTAAAGCTCTGTATAGCAGGTCTGGGTCGGTTTGTGGGTAGGGACAATAAAGCTGGTGCATCTTTAAGTTGTTCTTCCCAGTAAGATAGTTGACTTTGCAGTACATCCCCGATTAACCACTGTCTTTGCCACAGAGCAAAATCTGCATACTGTATTGGTAGTGGGGTTAACGGTGAGGTTTCACCTTGAGAATAAGCGTTGTACAGGGCTGCGAGTTCTTGGACAAATACACCCATTGACCAGTCATCCGAGATAATGTGGTGCATACATAAACTCAAGATATATTTTGTCTGGGATAGTACTACTAATTTTGCCCTTACTAAGGATTCTGTTTCTAGGTCAAAGGGTTGTACAGCTTTTTCTAGTAACTCAATAGCAGTTATTTCTTGTTCCCTTACGGACAAATGTTGCAACTCTACAACAGATAGCTGCCAAGGAGTTTGTGCTTGAATAACTTGATTCGGTTTTCCATCAAATCCGATGAAGTTGGTACGTAAGGCTTCGTGACGATGAATTATTTCTTGCAAGCTTTGTTCTAAGGCTGCTTGATTGAGAGTTCCTTCTATACGTAAATTTAAAGGTATATTATATAATTTACTATTTGGTTGTAACTTTTCTAAAAACCACAAACGTTGTTGAGCATAAGAAAGTGGTAATTCTGCATTCTCTGACCGCCTTAATATAGGTAGGGAAGTTATTTCCGAAGAATTTGACTGCGATCGCTCAATTATATCTCCCAATCCGGCAACTGTCGCTGCGGCAAAAATACTCCGTAGTGGTAGTTCTATTTTAAATGTATTACGAATCCGAGAAACCACCTGGGTTGCAAGGAGGGAATGCCCTCCTAACTCAAAGAAATTATCATCAATCCCTACTTTTCCTAGTTTCAGTACTTGTCCCCAAATTTCTGCCAGTATTTCTTCTCTGGGGTTGCGCGGTGCAATATAGTTCTGTTGGGATTCGCTATTATAATCCGGTACTTGTAGAGCGCGACGGTCCACTTTACGGTTTGCTGTTAGGGGTAGAGAATCAAGTACCACGAAAGTTCCCGGCACCATATAGAGCGGTAGAAGATTCGATAAGAATTGACGCAGTTCCCTCACAGATATTTCTTGGGAATCCGGTACCACATAGGCAACTAATCGCTTATCCCCGGTTTTATCCTCCCGGAGAATTACACAAGATGTCTGTACCTGGGAATGTTGGTTGAGTACGGCTTCAATTTCTCCTAATTCGATACGGAATCCCCGTATTTTTACTTGATTGTCGATGCGTCCCAAGCACTCAATATTACCATCTGGCAGATAACGTGCTAAATCTCCCGTTTTATAGATGCGTTCAAAATTAGATTTGTCTTGTTTATCTCCTCTGCTCCGAGTGAAGGGGTTGGTCAGGAATTTTTCAGCAGTCAATTCTGGACGGTTGAGGTATCCTCTTGCTAAACGCGCACCACCGATATGCAATTCACCGATGACTCCAACTGGTAATGGTTGCAGATTACTGTCGAGAATGTAAGCTTGAGTATTAGCTATGGGACGACCAATCAATACTGAATTGATTTTTTCGGATTTGCACTCGAGGAGGTCATGGACAATTGCTGTTACTGATGCTTCTGTAGGACCATAAACATTCAGACACTTTACCCGTTGACCTACTATTTGCTGCCATATTGTCACGGTTTCTGGTAATACTGCATCTCCACCTACTGCTACTAATTGGAGAGTTTCCGGTACGGTTGCATCTCCTTTGGATGCCGCTACTGTCCATTCATGCCAATAAGCTGGGGTGATATTTACTACACTTAGTCTTTGTTGGTCAATAAATTCAGCAAAGCTGACAAAATCAGGGAACATTTGCGCGGGTCTTAGCACTACTGTTCCACCTTTGAACCAAGTTGGGAAAATTTCTTCTGCGGCTACATCAAAGCCGAAAGAAGCAAATTGCAAGACCCTATCTCTATTTGTGAGACCAAATACTTCACTTATTGCACTACTATGGTTCACTAAAGCGGAGTGAGTCAGCATCACCCCTTTGGGTTTGCCGGTAGACCCAGATGTATACAATATACAAGCCAAGTTTTCTGGTTTTACTTCACTGAGCGGATTTTCTTGACTCTGATTTTTCAGCACCCCAGAGTCTTTATCTAAGACAATAACTTGGGCAAATTCTGCTGGTAAAGAATTGAGTAGTTTTTCTTGTGTAATAACCAGTTCAATTCCGGAGTCAATAGATATATCTGCTAATCGAGTTAGGGGATAATCTGGGTCTAGGGGGACATAAGCTCCACCGGCTTTGAGTACTGCTAATAATGCGATGATTGGGGAGAGGGACCTCTCTAAATATATCCCGACTCCTACTTCTGCTTTCACACCCAGAGATTGTAAGTGGTGTGCTAATTGATTTGCTTGTGTGTTCAACTGTTCATAGGTCAGTTCTTCATTCCCAAATACTGCTGCTACTGCATTTGGTGTCAGTTTTACTTGCTCCTCAAATAACTCCTGGATACAGGAATCCTCTGGGTAATCTGCTTCTGTATTGTTCCACTCAAAGAGTATCTGTTCTTGCTCAACGGATGTTAGTATTGATAACTGCTCAATTCGTTCTTTGGGATTGGCTACAATTGCTTCAAGAAGTGTTACAAAATGACCCATCATCCGCTCAATGGTACTAGGGTCAAATAAGTCAGTGTTGTATTCCCACACACCCAGCAGACCATTCTTAGTGTTTTCCATTCCTAAAGTTAAATCAAAAGGTGCTGTAGCACTTTCTAATTTGATGGGACTAACATTTAACCCGGTCAATTCTAATTCAGATATGGGGGCGTTTTGAAGGACAAACATTACCTGAAATAGTGGTGCATGACTCAGATCCCGTTCTGGCTGTAATGCTTCCACCAAGCTTTCAAATGGTAAATCCTGATGAGCATAAGCATTTACAGCCATGTCGCGAACACGAGTTAGTAACTCACTAAAGCTGGGGTTTCCTGAAACATCAGTACGCATCACTAAAGTATTGACAAAAAAGCCAATTAACCCTTCTGTCTCACTATAATTACGGTTAGCAATTGGTGTCCCCACCAAAATATCTGCGACATCCGTGTAGCGGTAAAGTAAAGTATCAAATGCTGCTAACAGCGTCATGAACAAGGTTACGCCTTGCTCTTGGCTAAGTTGGTTAAGTTTTTGAGTTAATTCAATTGAAAGTGTAAACCTTTGATATGCTCCAGCAAAGGTTTGTGCCGCAGGTCTGGGTCGGTCTGTGGGAAGTGATAATAAAGTTGGTGCGTCTTTTAGCTGCTGTTCCCAGTAAGATAACTGATGTTGCAGTACATCACCTTGTAACCATTGTCTTTGCCAAACTGCAAAGTCGGCGTACTGAATTGGTAGTGGGTCTAAATTCGCAGATTTACCTCTTGTATAAGCGTTGTAGAGTAGTGCTAATTCGTTGGTAAAAATCCCCGTTGACCAGCCATCAGAGACAATGTGGTGCATACACACGGCGAATATGTGTTCTGTCTCGTTCAGGATTACTAATGTTGCTTTAACTAATGACTCACTTGCCAAGTCAAAGGGTTGTAGAGCTTTTTCCTGCACTAGTTCAATAGCTGCAATTTCTCGCTCAGCTGTTGATAAATCCTGCAAGTCAACAACTGATAATGTCCAATTTCTGTTTGTATGAATGATTTGTGTCGCTTGTTCATCAACTGTAATGAAATTGGTACGTAAAGCTTCGTGACGACAAATAATTTCTTGTAAGCTTTGTTCTAAAGCAACTTGATTAAGAGTTCCAGTAATACGCAAAGCAATAGGAATATTGTACAAAGCACTGTTCGGCTGGAACTGGTCTAAAAACCATAAACGCTGTTGAGCAAATGACAGTGGTAACTGTGCATCCTTTGCTCTTGGTAAAATTGCTGGTGCGCTTAGTTCTAAGTCTCTTTGCTGTAATTGCCCAATCTCCTGTGCTAATTCCCCTACTGTCGGTGATGCAAACAACTCACGTAATGGTAATTCTACTTGGAATACTTGGCGAATAGCTGAAACTAATTGGGTCGCAAGTAGTGAATGTCCTCCCAAATCAAAGAAGTTATCATCAATCCCTACTTGCCTTACCTTGAGAACTTTTGCCCAAATTTGTGACAGCACTTCCTCAGTAGGATTCCGGGGAGCTAGATAATTTTCTGTGGGTTGACTCTCTAAATCTGGTGCGGGTAATGCGCGACGGTCTATTTTTCCACTGGGAGTCAGGGGCAGGAATTCCAACATTACGAAAGTACTGGGAATCATGTACTCTGGTAGCTTGGCTTTCAGAAATTGTCGAATTTCCTTAACCTTGGGTGTTACTTCCTTTTTAGGTACGATGTAAGCAACTAAACCTTTATCTCCTGGTGTATCTTCACGAACAATAACCGTAGATGACTGTATCTGGAAAAATTCACTTAATACTGTTTCTATTTCCCCTAATTCAATCCGAAAACCCCGAATTTTAACTTGATTATCGATTCTTCCTAAATATTCAATATTACCATCAGGCAAATAACGGGCTAAATCCCCTGTTTTATATAATTGTGAATTTATATTTGAATTTATATTTGAATTTATATTTGAATTCTGAATATCGTATTTTGAATGATTAAAAGGATTAGGAATAAATTTCTCTTGAGTCAGATCGGGACGGTTGAGATAACCTCGTGATAAACAAGCACCACCAATATGTAATTCTCCGGGTACACCAATGGGTAACGGTTGTAGGTAATTATCTAAAATGTACGTCTGAACATTCTGAATCGGTTTTCCAATTGAAGCTTTTGGCTGATTCAATCCTGTTGGGGCTGAACCCGGCAATTTACAAATTGTTACCGCTACAGTCGCTTCTGTCGGTCCATAGGTATTTATTAACTGAGGATATTCACCAACATACTCCTGCCACATTCTGAGTCGTTGTTCAATCAGTTGTTCTCCACCAATAACCACCACCCGGAGCGAAGCAGGTAACTGTAAATTAGCATTAACTAATTCAAAAGTTAACTCGTGCCAGTATGCTGTTGGCAAATATAACAGATTCAAATCCCAATCTCCGCATTTTTGGAGAAACGTCTGCACCGAACTCAACATTTCTTCGGTTCGCAGCACCAGAGTTGCACCACAAATTAGAGTCGAGTAGATTTCTTCTATCGCTGCATCGAAACTAATAGAGGAAAACTGTAGAACGCGTTGGCGATTGTCTAACCCATATTCAACAACTAACATCTGGGTAAAATTAACTAAGGACTGATGTTCAATCATCACACCCTTGGGTTTACCTGTAGAACCAGAAGTATAGATGATATAGGCTAAATTTTCTGCTGCGATATTTGCTGTGATAGTATTAGCTAAATTAAGGTCACTCCACTTAGAAATTCCTTGCCAGTCAGTATCCAAACAGATAAACTGGGCTTGATGTTCGGGTAAACTCTCAATTAATCGCTCTTGAGTCAACAAAAACGACACTTGAGAATCTTCTAGCATAAAACTGACCCGCTCAATCGGATAATTGGGGTCTATTGGTAGATATGCACCACCAGCTTTCAGAACACCCAACATTCCCACAATCATCTCTAAGGAACGCTCGAAACAAAGACCCACCAATACATCTGCACCTACACCCTTCGACTGTAAATAATGGGCTAATTGATTAGCGCGACTATTCAATTGACGGTAAGTTAAATGTTGATTCTCATATACCACCGCTATATTATCGGGAGTTTGTTCTACCTGTTCCTCAAATAACTGATGAATACATTTATCATCTTCATAATCTGTTTGAGTCTGATTAAAATCAATTAATAACTGATGCTTTTCAAATTCTGTTAATAAAGGTAGTTGGGCAATAGGTTCTTTGGGATTGGCTACAATTCCTTCTAGCAGGGTGACAAAATTACCTGCCATCCGCTCTATGGTAATGCTATCAAATAAATCTGTATTATATATCCACTCCGCTAAGTGCCCCTTAGCGGTATTCTTTATTGATAAACTTAAATCAAACTTGGCATTGTTATTTTCTATTGGTAATGAACTGACACTCAATCCACTTAACTCCATTCCCTCCAGATAAGAGTCTTCAAGTGAGAATATCACCTGAAACAGTGGTGTATAACTGAGATTCCGTTCGGGTTGCAAGGCTTCTACCAACATTTCTAAGGGCAAATCTTGATGATTATATCCTCCCAAGGCTACTTCTCTTACCTGTGTCAATAATTCTTCAAAACTAGGGTTTTCTGATAAATCAGCTCTTAAAACTAAAGTATTGACAAAAAAGCCAATTAGCCCTTCTATTTCATCTTGATTGCGGTTAGCGATGGGTGTTCCGACTAAAATATCTGTTACACCACTGTAGCGAGATAACAAGACATCAAAGGCTGCCAAGAGAGTCATAAACAAAGTAACACCTTGTTTTTGACTCAATTTTGTCAGACTTTTAGATAATGCAGGTGAAATAGGAAATTTTTGATGTAGACCATTTGAACCCTGTACGGGTGGTCTAGGTTTATCTATGGGTAAAGGTAAGAAGGTAGGTGCATCGGCTAATTGTTTTTTCCAATAAGATAGTTGAGCTTCGAGTGCATCTCCTTGTAAGTATTCTCTTTGCCATAGGGCAAAATCAGCATATTGTATTTCTAAGGGGGCTAAAGGTGAGGGTTTACCTTTGGTATAAGCATCGTACAGGGCAGCTAGTTCTTGCATCAATACACCCATTGACCAACCATCAGAGACAATGTGATGCATACATATCAATAAGATATGTTCTGTCTGGGAAAGTGCAATTAATGTAGCTTTGATTAATGAATCATTTGCCAGGTCAAAGGGTTGAAATGCTTGTTTTTGTACTAATTCTTGGGCAGCACTTTCTTGTTCGCTGGTTGTAGACAAATGTGTCAAATCAACAACCGATACTGTCCAGGTTTTTTCTGGATGAATTATTTGGGAAGCGTCTCCATCAACAGTTCGGAAATTGGTACGTAGGGCTTCGTGACGTGCAATTATTTCTTGTAGGCTTTGTTCCAAGGCTAATCGATTAAGTATTCCCACCAAATGAAAGGCGGCAGGAATGTTGTATAAGGCACTATTGGTTTCGAGTTGATCTAAGAACCATAAACGCTGTTGAGCATAAGAAAGGGGTAATTCTTCAGTAGAGATGATTAATTCTTCAGTGTTCATCAGTTGTAGTCCTTAGTAAAAATGAGCCTTGGCAAAATCGGAGGAATGGTTCAGCTAATTGTTTATTGGAATGGTTATTTTAGTAAGTTATTTCAGTAAGTTATTTCAGTCAGTGATTTTAATCAGTGATTTTAGTAAATTGTGCTAGTAAGTTATTTTAGTAATTTAAATATAGAGGGCTTAATTCAAATCAATTATGCACAACCCACGCAGATTTAGTTAGTTCTGCTGGGTTTTCTGGTTCTGGGTAAGATACGTGGAACTGTAAGTTCTGAATTTTCTTGCTTTAATTTCTCAATACAATCAGCTAACTGAAGAACTGTTACATTACTAAATAACTCCCGTAAAGTAAATTCAATTTGAAAAGTCTTGCGAATCCTGGAAACCAGTTGGGTCGCAAGTAAGGAGTGTCCTCCAAGTTCAAAAAAATTGTCGTTAATGCCGACTTTCTCGACTTTTAGCACTTGTGCCCAGATAGAGGCTATCGTCTCCTCTGTAGGAGTTCGGGGGGCAACAAATTCATGAGTTACTTCGGTTACATCAGTTACTGGTAATCCACGACGGTCGATTTTACCATTAGAAGTTAACGGTAGACTTTCCAGGATGACGAAAGCATTAGGAACCATGTAGGATGGCAGTTTTGATTCCAAAAATTTCCTTAGCTCTACTACCCTCGAAAATTCCTCAGACTTGACTACAATATAAGCCACCAGACGCTTGTCATCCGGTTCATCTTCTCGAACCACCACCACGCTCTCCCGAACACCAGGGTATTGTACTAAAAATGACTCAATTTCTCCTAACTCAATACGGAAACCGCGAATCTTCACTTGCTGGTCAATTCGTCCTAGATACTCTAAATCCCCATTGGACAAATAACGTGCTTTATCTCCTGTTTTATATAATTTACTTGCTTGTTCTGGTAAACTTAGTTGAACCTCTGTCTCCTGAAACGGATTAGAGATAAACCTTTGTTGGGTCAGTTCCCTCCGATTGAGATAACCACCACTCACTCCAGCCCCACCAACATACATCTCACCCGGAACACCAATTGGGACTGGTTGTAAATGCTGGTCTAACACGTACACTTGCAAATCAGGTATGGGACGACCAATTATACTTGCTGCGTTATTCAAATCTGCTTTACTCAATGGATGATAAGTGACGTGTACGGTGGTTTCTGTTATCCCGTACATATTTACTAATTGAGGATACTCATCACCGTGACTCTCAAACCAAGGTTGCAAGCTTTTGATTTCTAAAGCTTCTCCACCAAAAATTATCAAACGCAACTTTAAATCATCAGCAGTTGCTATTGACTGTTCTGCTGCAATTAACTGACGGAAAGCTGAAGGAGTCTGATTGAGAATTGTGACTTTCTCTGCACATAATAATTGATAGAAGGATTCAGGCGATCGCGTTACCAGATAGGGTACTACTACCAGTCGTCCTCCATGAAGTAATGCACCCCAGATTTCCCACACGGAGAAGTCGAATGCATAGGAGTGGAACATTGTCCATACGTCTTGTTGATTACCTTGTTGATTAAATTGATATAAATCCTTTGTGGAGGAAAATAGACGGGTTACATTTGTGTGATTGACTAAAACTCCTTTGGGTTTACCTGTGGAACCGGATGTGTAGATAATATAAGCTAGGTTACTGGCTGTAGTTTCGTTTAGGGGATTGGAATCGCTGTATTGAGCTATGGTTTCCCATTCAGTATCTAAGCAGATGATTTGCTCTTGATGATTGGGAAGAGATTCTACAAATTGCTGTTGAGTTAACAGTACCGAAATTTGAGAATCTTCCAGCATAAAGCTTAAGCGCTCTCGGGGATACTCAGGGTCGAGGGGAATATAGGCTCCACCGGCTTTGAGAATACCCAGTATTCCTACTATCATCTCTAGGGAGCGCTCGACACAAATACCAATTAAAGTGTTTGGTTTAATCTGATGGTTTTGATGTAAATAATTAGCTAGTTGGTTCGCACGACTATTTAATTGATGATAAGTTAGTTGTTGCTTTTCCTGGCTATCCTGGAGAGAAGGAAAAACAACAGCGATTTCATTGGGTGTTTTTTCTACTTGCTCTTCAAATAACTGATGAATACATTTATCGGATGAATAATTTGCTGGGGTATGATTCCAATCAATTAATAATTGCTGTTTTTCAATTTCTGTTAGTAATGGTAATTTGGAAATGGGTTGCATGGGGTCTGCAATCATCCCTGCGAGCAATGTTTGAAAATGCCCCAACATCCGAGTTATTGTTGCATCATCAAATTTACTGGTATCGTAATTTATTTTCACCAAAAAGTTCTGGTGAGGAAGAACAATTAATGTTAGAGGATAATTCGTTTGTTGAAATACCCGACGATTACCAAACTCGAAACTAGCAGTATCCGATTTGAGTTTAGTGTCAAATGGGAAATTCTCAAAGACAACAATAGTTTCAAATAAGGATGTACCCCCAGGAATATCACTCCAACTCTGAATTTCTGCTAATGAGCTATAGGAATATTGGTCAAACTCAATTTGCTGTGTCTGTAAATCCTTTAGCAATGAAAGCACAGGGGTGTCTGCTGAAACTGTAACTCGCATTGGTAAAGTATTGATAAATAACCCCACCATCGATTCAATACCGGGGATAGATGGTGGACGACCAGACACAGTTGCACCAAAAACTACATCTGTTTCCTGACTATATCGAGACAGCAAAAGTCCCCAAGTCGCTTGCACTAAATTATTCAGGGTTAAGTGATGTACTCGTGCAAAAGACCCAAGTGCGGTTGTTGTTGACTCTGTTAACTGAATTTGTTTCTCGCCAAAGCTGATACTCTTAGTTTTATTATCAGTTTTGCTATTATTTTTGCTGTTAGTTTCTGCATTTGATAACCGTTTATCCACCTCCAAAGGAGTCGGTGCACTAAAACCTTGGAGTTTTTGTTTCCAGAATTTTTCCGCTAGCTCTTTGTCTTGTCGCTGTAGCCAGCTAATATAGTTGCGGTAGCTGGGAACTGGTTGATAACTGAAAGTTTCACCCAGGGAAATTAGTTGATAAAACTCCACCAGGTTTTTAAAAACTAATGGAAATGACCAGCCATCCAATAATAAATGATGATGACTCCAAACAAATTGATAATTATCCTTGTCCAGTTTAATCAGGTATAGACGCATCAAAGGAGCTTGAGACAGTGGCAGAGGTTTTTGGCGATCGCTCTCCAGAAAAGTCTCTAGTTGCTGTTGCTGTTCATTTTCTGATAATTCTTGCCAGTCATAGCTTTCGACAGTAATCTGCACTTGTCGATACACTACTTGCATCGGCTGACTGGAAGACTCCCAAACGAAAGCTGTGCGGAAGATGGAATACTTTTCTACTATTTTTTGCCAAGCTTGCTCAAAGGTCGGTACATCGACCTTTCCCGTCAAAGAGCAACTGAATTGGATAAAATATACCTCTGACTCGGGGGTATACAAACTATGAAACAGCATTCCCTGTTGCATGGGAGACAAGGGATAAATATCTTCAATATTTTGCCTGCTTGTTTTGTTAAGTTTTGATTTCATAGATTTGTAAATATTTTATCTAGTAATGGGGGGATTTAATATTGTGTCCGTTTAGAGAGTTATTATTTCTGTGGAGGTTAAGTTGTGAGTTATGAGTTATGAGTTATGAGTTATGAATAATAGGTGATAACCGCCATCTTTTAAATAAGGTTATATAGTAATTAATTAAAATAACAATGAGTTAAGCTAGCTCGATCTAATTTGTCCTAATAAGGAAAACTATGGGACGATAAACCCTATTTTCGGGATATTAAACATATATTTTTAATATATGTTTAATATCGAATCAAATCCGCGAGTCAGTAAACCGGTATAAATAAAAACAATCATCTATAAGAAAAATAATCATCTATAAGGTTTTTAAAAACTTTTAATTTTCCCTTCATTCAAGTTCTGCGAGGATTTCGTCCAAAGCTTCTTGATTTAAACCAAATTCAGGGAAATCTGAAGGAGTATAACCTCCTGCTTCTGGGGATAAACAGTGATCAATAATAGATAAAAGTATTTTGACATAGTTATTAGCTAAATTTTCTACAGTCCCTTGACTATGGAAAGCCGAGCTATATTTCCACTCTAGTTGTAATTTACCTCCAATGACTAATCCATTCACATTCAATAAATGACGACGCTGTCCTCCAGAACTGTGAATAGAACCGCTAGACTCTCGAGCATATCTCCAACCAACGGATGTTAGGTCGTTTTGGTCAAATTGACCCAGATAATTAAAGCTCACCTGAGCTTGAGGGAGCAAACTCAATTGCTTTTTGATGCTTGTATCTGGACTAAGATACCGCAGGATACCATAGCCAATACCCTTATTAGGAATACTTCGTAGTTGCTCTTTGATAGACTTCAGAACATCTCCAGGATGGTGAATTCCGGGAAGTCTCAAGGAAATGGGGAAGATACTAGTAAACCAACCTACTGTCCGGGACAAGTCTATATTTTCAAATAAGTCCTCCCGTCCGTGACCTTCTAATTCAACTAATAGAGAATCATCCCCTGTCCATTCAGCAAAATTCTGCACTAGTGCACTCAATAGTACATCGTTAACTTGAGTATTGTAAGCTCGGGGGACATCCTGTAACAAACTACGAGTTTGTTCTTGAGTTAGAGATACAGAAACAATGCGACTTGAAGCAACCGTGTTTTCTGAGACAACCCCAGGAAAATCCAAGGGTAAAGGAGTAACTAAAGAACCAGAATCCAACCAGTAGTCAACTTCCCGGTGCAACTCTTGAGTAAGTGCGTATTCCTGTAATTGGATAGACCAATCTTTAAAGGAAGTTGTTTTTGCACTAAGTTGAATCTTATTCCCACTATCTAACTGTTTATATATCCTAGATAAATCTTCTAACAAAATCCGCCAGGAAATACCATCCACAGCTAAATGATGGACGACGATGAGTAAACGTCCAGGAGAAGATTTTCCTAAGTTAAATAGAACTACACTTAGCAGAGATCCATCTGCTAAATTGAGCGATCGCTGTATTTCTTCTGCTTTTAACTCAATTACTTTTGATTGTTCTGCTTGAGTAAGATCAGATAAATCAACTTTAGGTAATAATATTCCATCCCCAACAACGTCACTGTTGTACTGTTGCCATTTTCCATCCTGCTCTACAAACCTCAGCCGCAAAGCATCGTGATGATACAGTAACTTTTGTAGTGCCTGCTCTAGTAATTCCGATTGTATATTGAACGGAACTTCTAGTAAAACAGACTGGTTAAAGTGATGAGGTTCGGGTAAATTTCTCTCAAAGAACCAATGTTGAATTGGTGTGAGGGGAACAACACCCGTAACTTTTCCTTGTTCTGCCTCCTGGGAGGTTGTAGTTACAGCTACAGTAGCTAATTCAGCAATGGTTTGATATCCAAATAACTGTTTGGGAGTTAATTTTAACCCGGCTTGATTAGCTCTAGCGACAATTTGAATTCCAATAATTGAATCCCCACCTAATTCAAAAAAGTTGTCATGAATACTAACTGTTTCTAATAGTAAAACATCACACCAAATTTTTACCAAGATTTTTTCAGTATCAGTATTCGGAGATACAAATTCATTTAAGTGATTTATCTCAAATTCTGGTTCTGGTAGAGCGCGACGGTCTACTTTTCCATTAGGGGTAATCGGCAAAGCTTTCAAAAAAGTCACGGATGCAGGCACCATATAGTCAGGGAGCTTATCTTTGAGGAGCGATCGCAATTCGCTACTGCTGGGCTGTTCTTCTTCTGAAACTACATAAGCTACCAAATTTTTTCTACCCTGTTTATCTTCCCTTGCTATGACAACAGCATCTCTTACCTGGGGTTGTTGAGTTAGAAAAACTTCTATTTCGGAAAGTTCAATTCGGAAACCACGGATTTTGACTTGGTTGTCAATGCGACCAAGAAACTCAATATTTCCATCAGGTAAGTAACGTGCTTTGTCTCCTGTTTTATATAATCTACTACTCCCTGCACTATCGAAAGGATTGGAAATAAACTTTTCTTCGGTCAACTCCGGACGATTTAGATAACCCCTGGCTAAACCATCACCTCCCACACATAGTTCACCAGGGACTCCAATTGGAAGGGGTTGGAGGTAATTATCCAGAATATAGATTTGGGTGTTAGCAATGGGTTTACCGATGGGGACGGAAACATCTAAACTGAGTGGTTTCCGGATTTGATAAGAGCAAGTAAAAGTCGTATTTTCTGTAGGACCATAGCCATTAATTAGTTTACAATTCCCTACAGTTCGGAGAAATTTATCAACGTGGGGAACCGATAAAATATCACCACCTGCTAATAGTTGACGTAAGGGTTTTAAGGCATCAATCTTTTCATCTATCATTAAATGAAATAGACCGGCAGTTAGCCAAAGGGTGGTAACTTGGTATTTCTCAATCACTTGTCCTAATTCATCTAAAGATGGAGTGTCAGAGGGGAATACAACCAATTTTCCACCGTTGAGTAAAGCTCCCCAAATTTCAAAGGTAGCAGCATCAAAAGACAGAGATGCTATTTGTAGAAACACTTCCTTTACAGACAAGCTTACATAGTTAGTATTTGTAACTAATCTAACAACACCTTTATGAACGATACTCACACCCTTCGGTTTTCCTGTAGAACCAGAGGTATAAATTACATAAGCGAGGTTATAACTTGATGCCTGAATAGTAGGATTCTCCTGAGAAAAATTACTAGTAATTTTCCCCCAGCTAGTATCTAAAAATACCATTTGAACATTAATTTCTGGTATCTGTGGGACTAAATGTTCTTGAGTGAGCAGTATTGAGACCCCAGAATCATTAAGTATATAATCCAAACGTTCTTCCGGATAGCTGGGATCTAAAGGAACGTAAACACCACCAGCTTTCAGAATTGCTAGCATTCCGATAATCATCTGTAGCGATCGCTCGACGCAAATCCCCACCAGTACTTCTTTGTTGACTCCCAAGTTTTGCAGATAGTGAGCTAATTGATTAGCACGTCCGTTCAACTCCCGGTAAGTTAAAGATTCGTCATCATATACTAAAGCTACTGCATTGGGTGTTTGTTCTACCTGTTCTTCAAATAAATGATGTATACATTTAGTATCGGGATATGGTATGTGATTATCATTCCATTCCACCAGCAATTGATGACCTTCGCGTTCAGTTAGTAATGGCAATGTACCAACTGACTCCTGGGGATTTGCCACAATTCCCGCCAATAATGTCTGAAAATGACCACTCATCCTAGCGATTCTGTCTTCATCAAACAAATCGGCATTATATTGCCAAAATCCTTCTAAACAGTTTCCTTGGTCTGTCTGTGTTTCCCACATCTGTAATGTGAGGTCAAATTTGGCATTAACGTTATCTAGATTTAAAGGTTCTATAGCTAATTCAGATGTCTCTAAGCGCTCCATCGAGACATTTTGCAATGCAAACATCACCTGAAATAGAGGACTGTGGCTGAGACTGCGCTCTATTTGCAAAGCTTCCAAAATCTGCTCGAAAGGAACGTCTTGATTCATATATGCATCCAAACAGGTCGAACGCAATTGTTCCAGTAGCTCTGTGAAACTGGGATTGTCTTCTAACCGAGTCCGCATCACCAAGGTATTGACAAAAAAGCCAATTAATCCTTCTATATTTTGATGATTACGATTAGCGATGGGGGTTCCGATGAGAATATCTTCTTGACCACTGTAACGACTCAATAGAGTCCCATAAGCAGCTATCAAGGTCATAAATAAGGTAGTCCCTGACTTGTGACTGAGTTCCTTGAGGGATGATGTCAGTTTTGCATCTAAACTGAAGGAAAAACACCAACCCCGAAAAGTTTGCTCGCAAGGACGTGGTCTATCCGTCGGTAATTCTAGTAGAGGTGGTGCATCTGCTAATTGTTTCTTCCAGTAGTTGATTGAGGTTTGTATTACTGGGGTTTGTATTACTGGAGTTTGTATTACTGAGTTTGATTGCAACCATTCTCGCTGCCAAATTGTGAAATCTGCGTATTGAATTGGTAATTCTGGGAGGGGAGAAGGTTCACCCAGCAATAAACCCTGATACAAACTCGACAATTCTTGGATGAATACCCCCATTGACCAACCATCACTGATGATGTGGTGCATGGTCAATAATAAAGCAGATGAATTGGATTTTAGCTGCACCAAAGTAACTCGCACTAAAAGTCCTTCACTCAGGTCAAAAGGTCGCAATTGATCCCGATTTGCTAAGTTTTGCAATTCTTCTGACTGTTCTTGCTCTGAAAGTCCTTGCAGATTCACAACGGAGGGTTTTATAGTAGCATGGGGAGAAATTACTTGTATGGCTGTTCCATCTACTGCTCTAAAATTGGTGCGGAGAATTTCGTGTCGTTGGATAATCTCATTGAGACTGCATTCCAAAATTTCTATATCGATAGTTCCACTCAGACGAACAGCTTTAAACATGTTGTAAAAAGAACTGTCCGGTTCCAATTGCGCTAACACCCATAACCTTTGTTGGGCAAAAGAAAGCGGAAATGTCTGAAATTCAGTTTGATTCTCCCGACTAACTTTCCCAATCACACCCTTATTTATTTGATATCTTGGATATCCCAAAGACTCTGCTAAATTCCAAGTCAAATCCCCTAAAAAGTCAGTTTTATAATATTGTTTCCAACTATCTGCGGTACTAGGATTAATACTTTGATGTTCGTGGAACTTTACATCTCCCACCATTCTCGACTGAGCGTAAATCCCATCGGTCATGCGCTGCTTTTTCTCTTTGTAGGGTTGCAGCATCTCAGGATGAAATTCCATCCCTAAAAATTGACAGATTCCCTCTATACTATTATTTGGCTGATTAACTATATCTTCAAATTTGACTTGATATTTACGCTCTTGCGGGACTTGCTGTAAAAATTTCAAAATATTTTGATGACTAATTAGCCAAACCAGTTCAGCAAGTTCTCGCCGGTTGAAGGGATGCTCGTAGGGAAATGTTTGCTCCACTCTAGCTTCCTCATAAGAACCCATTGTTCCGTAAGGATGACGCACAAGGTGAATATAGAGAGGATTCTGAAAATTCCTTTCCGCCCGTTTGAGAGTTTCTAAATCTATCGAATAGGAAGGGGTCTTATCTACCAAGATTTTATCATCACCCAGCCATTCCTGTATCAGTTTGTAAAATTTCTTAGTAGTGAGATTTTTCCCTGTCAACTCCTCCATTAAAGCGATCGCTTCTTCTGAACTATACCCCCACAGTTGCATAATTGTGCGAATTGCTCCTTCCATCCAAAAGCTATAAGCTCCCGAAAATGACGCTTGTCTTTCCCCAAGGGTATTAAACCTCAGTAATTCCAATTCTGGAGGTGCGAACAGTCGAGGATTTCCTGCCAGCATAACCCTCAGTAAGGTAGAACCGCTACGATGAGGTGATAAAATAAAGATAGCCGGCGGATTTCTACTCCCATCATCTTCAATTGGAGGAGCAAGGACAGGAATCAGCGATCGCATTTGCAAAACTTTAGCTTCATCAATCCCTTCTTGGGATAAACTAGTATCTACGGTTATTTCTTTATCTATTTCCTTACCAAGAAGTTTCGCTGTTCCTTGCGGGTAATTCTCTTCTATATAAGCCGCCAGTTTCGCAACTGTTTTTGTATCAAATAAAACAACAAAATGAATAATTGCGTTTAACTGAGCTTGTAATTTATTAATTAAAATCGCACCCCGAATTGAATCACCACCTAGCTCAAAGAAATTATCGTTAATCCCTACCCCATCAAGCTTGAGAATATCTGCAAACAAATCCGCGATCGCTTTTTCTAATTCAGTCCGAGGAGCAACAAATTCTATATCTAATTGAGGACGTTGGTGTTGTTGTTGGGACGTAATCTCTTTAAAAATCAGTTCCGGACTATATAAGTTCCGAGCAATACGTTCAAAGAAGTCTGCGGAAAAAGTCTTTTTGGATGATTGATTGGATATAGATGTTACTTCTTCCTCGTAACCATTATCTACGGTCTTTAGATTAGAAGTATTTATATCGGAAGCATTTATATCGGAGGTATCTATATCAGAAGTATTTAAATCAGAAGCATTTATATCGGAGGTATCTATATCATTCGTATTTACATCAGATATAATTTCAAAATTAATTTCCGATGCAATCTGAGACGGAAACTCAAATAACCAACCATCATCTTTTGATTGCTGAAATTCTCTACCAACACTAATCAGAAAATCTCGAGCTGGTTTATTCTTCTTTGTAGGTCTATAGAAAACCTCAACTCGTTGCAATCCCCTTTCTTGAGCAAGAGTCCCCAAATAGGACAACATCCTATGCTCAACACCACGACCAAGTACTCGACAACTCAGCAAAAATGTATCTACAGATAGAGCATTTTCTCGCTCTACAAAAAACAGCAGACCTACTAACCCATAATCCCCAAAACGGTCTTTTACCTTGACTACCCGACACTCTAATCTTTCTAAATCACCTTCTAAATTACTTTCTAAATCACAAAGTTGCTGAATTTCCCCCTCAGTTCGACGAATTGTTGTTAAATTAAACTGATTGGTACGTTGGGTAAGTTGAGCAACCCTTGATTGTTCCTCCCTCCCCATTAAAGAAATCTCGACTTCTAAATTCAGTTCCCTTAGAAAATCACTAAAGGATAGAGAATTCTCTTGCAAACGCTGACGCTGGACATTTTGCTGATAGAGACTAGTTCTTTGTTGGTCTTCAAGAGTAGTTTCGAGTTGATCGAAAGCCCAAATATGCTCTAAATAGTTAGGAGTGAGTTCCCCCTCTGGAGGAAGTTGCAGAGTCAAAACCTCTGGACAGTTTGCCCTAACTTCAGCACACTCAACTGGGTTATCATCAATAAAAATAAAGCTATCTAAACCCAATTTTAACTCAGTCGCTAAAGACTTCAAATTTTCTGACTTCGCCTCCCAGTTAATCCGCCAATTGACAAGATGTTCGCGCCGAAGTAGCATATCTGGATGTTCTTCAAAAACTGCAAATACATCCTCAACAGAATTCTTACTACACAAGCAAATTAACTTTCCTGACTTTTGCTGTCCGATAATAAATTTTTGTAGCGATCGCATTGCTGGAGAAATTTTCACTCCTGCAACTCCATTCTCTCCACAAATTCCGTTCCAAAGAGTATTATCGCAGTCTAGAACAATCACTTTGTAGGGAGAGCAATGCATTGTCAAAATTTTTCGAGCAACCATTGTCCCCAAGGCACAGAAGAAGGTTGATGTGTAGGGGATATGTCCTAATTCATCACCGTAGGGGTCGTAATAATCTTCTACTGGGTAGATACTAGTCAATTCTTGACTTTTTATCAAGTACATACCACTAACGTTCCGGAACTCAGATGCTAATAATTCTTGCATTTTCTCATGCAAGATATCGTTTGCCTTATCATCACTTGGGGAAGGAGGACAGATACAGACTAAATATGGATTTGAAGAGAATTTTCGTGCAGTTTTCAAGGCACTACTCAAGTCTCTCACAGTTTCCTCTATCTGAGTTGGATCTTGTCCAATTTGTTGTGATTGTATATTTAGTTGTGATTGTATATTTAGTTTTTGATTCGGACGAGTAGCATAGATATTAAAGAGTCCTGAACCATGCAACATAGACTCTTCATTCACAACCAATTTAAAGCCTTTGTCTTCCAACAAGTCCATGACCTGCTTGAGAGTACTACCTAACTGGTCATGTACCTCTATAACTATCTGCTTAATAAGTGACCAATGATGGTCTTTAATTCCTTGGAGAATTGCTAATTCGCTTTTTTCAGCATCTAATTTCAGTAAATCAATTTTTTCGATGTTGTATTCTTCAATAATTTCACTGAGAGTCCGAAGTTGAACTTGATAAGTTTCTTGTTCTAGTCTATCCTCAATAAAATCATCTGCTAGACGTTCTAAAGACTCCTCATCCAAAGAACTATCACTCTTGAGCATATTAACAATCACCGAGCGAATAGCTTTTTCATCCTCCTCTGTATCAGCTGCGAAACTGGAGAAAACAGAAGAACGAGGGTAAAAAGTGAAGGTTTCCTCTCTGGACTCACTACCTAATCCGCAATTAAAAAGATGAGTATTTTCACAATAGAGCAAAGCATTAGTCTTTAATTTCTCAAAAGCATGGGGTGCAGGTTCAAATGCATAAATACTGCCTTTTGGTGACTTCTGTTGAGAAAATAGAGTGAACAGACCAATATTTGCTCCTACATCAACAATGCAGTCGTCCTCATTAAAGACTATTCCATGCCTTAAATAAACACGATCTACAAAAATTTCCTGATATAAATACTTAGTTTCGTACTGATTGAGGTGAGCAATTTTTAATTGATTTGGTAGAATATACCATAAACTAGACCACGAGCCATCTTCCCCTACCATTGAGGATTGACTCTCATCAATAACTCGTGCTTTTATATCATTATCAACTGCTAATTTTAAACGATTCTTATTTTCTCCCCAATCTTCAAACCTAACCAGAATTACATTAACTCCACTTTGATTCCCAGCTAGAGCACTCCTTGGATTAAGTAGTTCTTGAAATACCTGATTATAAGGAGAAAACTCTATTGAACAGGGAACTCCTATTTCTTTGAGCCAATACGACAGGGAATCCTCAATAGGCTCGCTTGTAAATGTAGCTGTAATAACAATTTCTTGCTTTGATATCTTTTGCAACAAGTACTGTTTAGCCATAAAGTTTGTCTTAATCTATCTTTAGTAATTACTCTTCTTACTTAGTAAATCCTGTCTAAAAAGCATTTCAATGAGCTTATTATCAGTCATCAAAATGATTTTATATATATTTAAACCTAAATAAATTTCTAAAAATATTACAAATTAATACTACAAATGAATCTATAAATAGATAAATTAAATCTATGTGAATCTTTATTTCACTACCACAAATTGCTTCTAAAAAATACTTTAAAAGAGATTAAAGCTCTATTAAGCTAAATTTAAGTTTTTACAAAGGTAAAATTATGAGAAATTTATACTAAATAAAAACAATTACATTTTATATTCCTGACTTAGAGTCCTAAAATAAATGTAACTTTTTGGAACACACCCGAAAACAATTGAAAATTTAACCTCAGCTATGTTATCACAAATACATGCGAGAATAACATAGGAAAATGAAAAAATAAAAGAAAACTTTGGCACAAAATCAAATAAATATTCTGTTTAAAGAATAAAGTGATTAATGAATGAATATATTTGATAAATAAATGCTTTCAATAAGATTATTTAATAAAGATGATATTTTTCTATGAGTGTCAAAATTCTTGAAAATTTTTCAAGAATAATAATTACGATTTTCCTAAAGTTTGTAGGTTGGATTTTTAATTGATAATTCTGAATTGGAGTAAAGCGAGGTGACTGTTTGTTATGTATCTTTTGCATAAGATAAGTCAAATGACGTTCAAAAAAATGTAATTCAAAATATTGTACAGTCAAGACAAGTCCTTAGTAATAATCCTACCCAACCTACCCCATGACTACCGCACCCCTAAGCTGGCAAGAGCTAGAAACCCTCACGGATTATCAAATAGATACCGTTAATGGTCTCACCAACCCTAGAGCCAGATTGCGCTTGTTTGGGCAGCCCGAATCTGCTGTGCGAGTAACCCTGTACCGTGATAATCATGCTTGGTGCCCTTATTGCCAAAAAATTTGGCTATGGCTAGAGGAAAAACAGATACCCTACCGCATCGAAAAAGTGACAATGTTTTGCTATGGTCAAAAAGAGGCATGGTATAAACGTAAGGTACCATCAGGGATGCTCCCTGCAATCGAGCTAGATGGGCGGATTATTAAAGAAAGTGATGATATTTTGCTCGCTTTAGAGCAAGTTTTTGGTGTATTGAACCAAGGAATGGAAGACCGCAGCGTGCTTCCTCTACGTCAATTAGAAAGACTTTTATTTAGAGCTTGGTGTGCTTGGCTTTGCTATCGGGCAAGTTCCCCTCAACAAGAACAACGCAACCGAGAGCAATTTATTGGAGTGGTAGCTAAAGTCGAGGAGGCTTTGGGAAGTACCCCAGGACCTTACTTTTTAGATAGCTTCGGTACCGTCGATGTTATCTTTACGCCCTATGTAGAGCGGATGAATGCCAGTCTTTACTATTATAAAGGCTACTCCCTGCGGGAAGAAAACCCTCATTTTCAGGCATGGTTTGCAGCAATGGAAAGCCGACCTACCTACTGCGGAACCCAAAGCGACTTTCACACCCACGTACATGATTTACCACCCCAGATGGGAGGTTGTTGGGAAAACGGTGAACCCCAGATGTTGCTCAATAAAACACGGGTAGATAACGGTCCCTGGTTTGGTCTACCAGATGTTAGTTATCCAGAACCAGAAAACTCCCGCACAGAAGCACTTCAACGAGTTATCAAGCATCGCATCAATATTATTCGAGTCAACCCCCTAGATGATAAATTATTCGATCAAGCCTTACGTTGTGCCTTAACACACATGATGACTGGTGAAGATTGCGTACCTCCGTCAGGCTCTGATGTTGCTCTACGATATTTGCGCGATCGCATTAATGTACCCCGAGATATGTCCATCTATGCAGCCAAGCGATTGAGGGAATCCCTGGAGAAAACTGCTGCTCTTGTAGGTGATGGACAGCCAGCCCCTATTCCCACTCAGCATCGACGAGACCAAGACCCTTCTAATTTTATCAGAAAGTAGGATACCCAAATGCGCACCGCAACCTTATTGCTTTTATCAGGTGCTGAAAATACCTCCCAGTCATATTTTGCCCAATACTTTAATCCCTGGTAAAAAGATTAAGGGTTAGTAACTGTTAAATAATTTTTTAATAGAGCGGTTAAGGTGATTTATGACCAATATTATACCCAGGTTGACGAGTTTCGACTTCGCTCAACTTTCAATACCTTGGTTAACAATGGTAAATTTTTTCATGTAAATCACCTAAGTTCATCTAAACTAGGTACATCAACCCAACTAGAGGAATTGTGAGACTGATGAGATAAATCCATTAGTAATTGAGAATAAATTCCTTCCTGCATCGAAGGTTGAGTTGTAGTTTGAGTCTGTATTCCTTTGACCCACTCATCTACCACCCTCAAGAATGCAGATATCCGTCCATCAGTATAGTTTTTAGGAAAGATTAATCTATTAGGGATTTCAATTTCTGCTGATGCTTTACCTATTTTGGAACCCCAGACTCGGAAACCATGAATATAATCTTTTTGGTTTTCACTACCTAATACTAAAGTTCCTTCATCACCATAAACCTCTATCCAGTGAGTCCGGGAAGCGTGGACTACTGCACTAATGGTAATTTGACAGGGTGTACCGTCTGCTAATTCCAGCATCAGCATGGATACATCATCACTATCTACCGGTTTTAACTCACCAGTACTAGGGTCGGGACGTTGGGTAATAGAGGTTGTAAAATGAGCATTTAATTTCTTGACTGAACCGAATAGCCAGTTAATATAATCGAAACTGTGGGAACCCAAAGAACCCAGAGCACCACCACCCTTATCCTTAAGAGCGTACCAGTTCCAAGCACGTTCGGGATTACTCCGAGAAGAACCCAACCAATCAATTTTTATCAGACGTTTGTTACCAACATAACCCTGAGCTAAAAGTTCCTGAAATAAAAGCCATCCTGGAACAAAGCGAAATTCAAAATCAACCATCGCGATCAGATTAAGCGATCGCGCTAGTTGATAAATTTCTTGAGCTTCTTTAACATTTAAGGTAACTGGTTTTTCAAGTAGTATATGTTTCCCACCTTCAAGTACTTCTTTTGCCATTTCGTAGTGTAAAAATGGTGGTGTAGAAATGCTGACGGCTTGAACTTCATCTAAAGCGACAATGTCGGCAATTGAATTACAAGCATGAGGAATATCATGAGACTGAGCAATTTCTTTGGCTGTTTCTATATTTCGATGATAAACAGCTACAACCTCGGTTTGAGAGTGAGCTTTAAATGCAGGAATGTGAACTTTTTTACCAAAACCTGTACCAACGACAGCAATGCCGATTACACTACTACTTACCATAAAGTTTTTCCTGTCTGGATTCGAGACTCAAAGTCCTTTAAGGGTTGTTTTTCAGTCTACAGCAATATGGTTGAGGAAGGTAGAAAGAAAAATAAATTGAATCCGTTATTGTTGTAGTTCAATTAAGGATGGGAAAGATATTTGGACGGTGTCTAGTCAAGCTTTGTGGCAAAGCAAATGCGATGAAATCTTCCTTGTGTCCCATCGGTAAATTTTACCAACCATTGATTATTGATCCACTCAGCCCCAACAATTTGCGTGTTTTCTTGAATTCTTAACTTACCGTTATGCGCTTGTCGTCTTAGCTTTTTCACCATTTCAGGGATCATAGAACACCATTTCGCGCTTTTTGAATCATCTCAAAGCGCTTTTCAAAACTTGATTCTGCAAAAAATCCTTTGAGATATTTTGCTCCCAACCAACCAGCATCCACATCAAATATCTTTTCCTGTAATCGTCGTCGCATTGATATCTGCACAAAACCATCGCGAGACATTGCACCCATCGCTAAATGTCCGCTTGTTAACCCTCCACCAATAATTAATACTTTTTCATTGGCTAAATGTAGCTTACGTAAATCTATTGCGTGAGAATGACAAAATTTATTACTATTTTTTTATTTTCAGCTATTTATACGTATAAGCATAAGATTTGTGTTTACTTGTGTTTCACTTCCGTAACTTTGTGCAAAACCTTCCCAGAGCGATTTAGCTTTCTTGCTCTCGGACGAGTTAATATACCTTGGGAAGGACTAAATAATAATGCTAAGAAGAATAATCCGGAAATAAGTAATACAATCGAGGCTCCTGAAGGGACATTTTGATAATAACTAATATACAAACCGCCAACACTACCAATAATACCGATTACAGAACCCAAAAGCATCATTTGATGAAGCTCTTTTACCAATAAATAAGCCGTAACTCCAGGACCTATTAATAAAGAAATTACTAACACTACTCCCACAGCTTGCATACTGGCAATAATTGTTAATGTAATCGCTGCTGTCAATCCAAACTTAATAATATTTATTGGTAATCCGCTTGCTTGTGCTCCTGATGGGTCAAAGGTATAAAATAGCAATTCTTTATAACAAATTTTAACTAAAAATAAGGTAACAACTGTGATAACTAAAGTCCTAAAAACATCTTCCCCTGTTACCCCTAAAATATCCCCAAATAAAAAGTGATGCAAATCGACTTTACTTTTCAGTACGCTAATTAGCATGATACCCAACGCTAAAAAACCCGAAAACACTAAAGCCATTGCAGCATCAACCTTAACCCTAGACTGGGATTCTATCCAAGTAATCACAAAAGTACTAAAAGTTCCGCAAACAAAAGCACCCAGGAAAATATCAATACCAAAAAATATTGCGATCGCAATTCCGGGTAAAACAGCATGAGCAATTACATCACCCAATATTCCCTGACGCTGTACTATCAGATAAGAACCAACCACAGAACAAAGAATACCCAAGCTTGCAGCAATAATTAGCGCGTCTCGCATGAATCCAAAACTAAGGGGTTCCAAAAGCAAATTAAACATTGTTGTTAGTGGGTTATTTGTTTAGTTGTTTAGCTAAAAGCTATTAAGCCAATCTCTGTTCCCGGTTTAAAAATAAAATATTATTGCCATAAGCACGCTGTAAATTTTCGGGTGTAACAACCTCTTTCATAGAACCATCAGCAATAACATGTTTATTTAACAACAATAAAGAATCACATTCAGCTAAAGTTTCACCCAAATTATGGGTAATTAAGACTAATATTTTGGCACCTCCTCTTAATTCATTAAAAATATCTAGCATAATATTTTCAGTAGCTTTATCAATACCCACAAACGGTTCGTCAAAAAAAAATAAATCAGCTTGCTGTGCTAAAGCTCTAGCTAAAAATACCCTCTGCTGCTGTCCACCGGATAATTCACCAATTTGACGAGAACGAAATTCCCACATCCCTACTCTTTGCAATGCAGATTTAACTATTTCTTTAGACTTACGATTTGGTTTGCGAAACCAACCCGTGCTTACAGTACGAGACATCATCACTACATTTTGTACTGTAACCGGATAATCCCAGTCTACCTGAGTTCTTTGAGGAACATAAGCAATGGAGCGTAATTGTCTATGGATAGGACAGTTACAAAACTTAATATTGCCACCTGAAACAGGAATTAAACCAAGTATAGCTTTGACTAAAGTGCTTTTACCTGCGCCATTTGGACCGATGACACCAACCATCTGTCCGGGGAAAACGTGAAAACTAACATCCTCAACAGCCACTACACCCCGGTACTCTACATCCAAATGTTCTACTTCTAGCACTAATTTCTCCTATATGATAATGATAATTATTTATGTTACAAACCTACTTCCCTTTGAGTAGTAGCGACTGTATGACAATGATTATCATTTTAATGCACTATTTCTAATAATTGATGTTTAGGAAATTACCTCTAAATACTATTACAGCATTAGCTTTAGCCATAGATTTGATTAGCTGTGGTGGTGATGAGCAAGTCAACTCCAATTTTGGCGTTGCATAAATGCGGGATGAATTAGAGACTAAAACTATGATTATTTCATTCAAAATTAATCAAAATCATCCTATGAATCAGCAACACCTATTTATTTAGCATTACTGAATACATGGTAATAAATAAGACTACTTTTGCAATATTTACTCAGTCCTCTAAAAGAGGACTTTGCCTATAAGTCTTGGAATTACAGTCCAAAACGGTCAGGAATACTTTTGACACCGCAAGCACTTACTCGCGACTCCATTACATTTTTTCCCATACTTAGGACAACCAGTTGCATAAGTTTCTAGTTGCGAAACCTCTTGACAGTATTGACAAATGAAATGATAGACTCTGGTATGGATAATGCGTTCGTGTGCTTTTACTTTATATTCTCGCACGTGGACTTTCTTACTTGGCATAGTTACACTTACTAAGTTGCTAATTCTGCAATGAGAATGATTATCACTATAATAATAGTAATATTAACTATTGAGTGGTAAATGTGCTAATATGTGTTCAAATATTAAATTAACCAATCGGTTCTAATGGAGAACAGCCATTAGAGGTAACGGGGAAAGTCCGGTGTAAATCCGGCGCTGTCCCGCAGCTGTAAGCAAGAAAAAATTGCAACCTTGTAAGTCAGAATGCCCGCCGATAAATCCAGAAAAAGATAGCTAAATCTACGAGGTATAGATGAAGGCACATACAATATTTGTTTGTACCACTTGTGCAAGCAATTGGAAAAATGGTAAACCTGTCGGTGAAAGTGGTGGTGAAAAGCTACTTAAACGCTTGCAAGTAGATTATCCTAATTGGGAATTAAATACAGAATTTACTATTCAACCAGTCGAATGCATGAGCGCTTGCAATCGCTCTTGTGTAATTTCCTTCGCTTCATCTAGTAAAAATACGTATCTTTTTGGCGATATTTCTCCCAATTTAACTCCCGCAGAAGTTGAGGGTGTATTTGATTGTGCAGGCAAGTATTACGTGCATCCAGAAGGTTACTTACCTTGGGCTGAACGTCCTCAACCTCTAAAAAAAGGGATTTTAGCAAGAATTCCAGCTGTACACGTTCCTGTAGAAAAGGAAAATATTGAACTGAAATTGTGTAATTAAGGATTTGAGAATTTAATTGCAGCGACATCTTGTCGTAATTATAGCCTTTTTCATCTTTGTGAGGTACAAATCATATCCTTAAAAGGCAGTAGGCAGATGCCAGTAGGAAGTGTACCTCATTTAAAGTGCAATCTGCGGCTTTGTTGCAGTTGTGCTTATTTTAAACAACTGTGTAAATCCGTTTGCAAATATTTCGATTTCAGAGAATTGGGTTAATTTCTAAAAAGTTTAAACTTCAAAGTTTATCTCCTACTAGAAAAGAGATTTAGAGAGAAATTTACCTCAGTCAAAACCCATATCTGATATAGAAATCGCGCACCTTCATAAACTGGGAAAAATGAAAATTAAAACTGCGACTTTAGGTTATCCCCGCATTGGTAAAAACCGGGAAGTAAAGAAAGTCTTGGAAGCTTTTTGGAATGGAAAAATAACATCAGAATCCCTCTTGCAGACAGTCAAAGAAGTCGAAGAAGCTAACTGGAAAATGCAATTAGATAGAGGTATAGATAAGATTGGAGTTGGTGACACCACACTTTACGACCACATCCTTGATTGGACATTTCGTTTGGGTTTAATTCCTGAGCGATTTCAGAAATTTTCTGGATTAGAACGTTATTTTGCAATGGCTAGGGGTAACGAAGGAATACCCGCGCTGGAAATGACAAAATGGTTTGATACAAACTATCACTATTTAGTTCCGGAGATATCTAATCAAGCATTAACAGCAGATTGGAGTGATTTTATTGAAAGAGTGAGTCGCGCTCAAAAAATCTTAGGTGAACGTACGATTCCTATCGTTTTTGGTCCCTGCACTTTGCTACGTCTGAGTAAGTTGGAGGTGGATATTGAGCAAGCTATTTCTGTTTTAACTCCGCTTTATATTAACCTGCTTACCGAATTGAAATCTCTTGGTATTTCTGAAGTACAAATTCATGAACCCGCATTAGTATTAGGTGATGCAAATAATTGGCGGGAATATTATCAAACTGTCTATAATTCCCTGTGTAATGTGGGAATACCGCTTAATTTAGTCACCTACTTTGATGACTTGGGTGAAACCTATAGTTGGGTAATGAATTTACCTGTAAATGCAATTAGTTTAGATTTGACTCGCGGAGGTAATTTAGAGTTAATCAAAACCTATGGTTTTCCTAAAGATAAACGCTTGGGAGTAGGAATAGTTGATGCAAGAAATATTTGGCAAATTCGTCCGGAAGAAGTTATTCCCAATTTGGAAACTATCAAAGATATAGTCAGGGAATTTGAAGTGCAGCCTTCTGCTTCCTTACAATTTGTACCCTACGACGCAACGCGAGAAACGCAACTTCCCGAAGCTTTACGTAATGTTTTGAGTTTTGCAGAACAAAAGCTACAAGAAGTAGTATTTTTAGCTCAGAAAATTACAGTTTGTGATTCTGAATGTAACCATGACTTCTTAACCAATATTAATCGAAATCACGACCAAAATCAGTCAAAATTTGATGCTACTAAACTCATAGTTACCCGATACAAAAAAGACCAAAAAACAATTGAAACAGCCTGGGAAGAATTTCGCCGTTTTAGCCCGATAAATCAAATAGTTCAGCAACAACTAAAATCACCCTTCGGGTTCGGTAGTTTGCAATCGACGGAAACCGCCAAGACTGCAACTACCTCACTAACAACCAAAGATTTTGAGCGTAGCATATCCTATGATTTAAGATGTTCGTTACAAATTTCATTACCTGCTTTTCCTACAACTACTATTGGTTCTTTTCCCCAAACATCAGAAGTACGTAAACTCCGAGTTCGTTACAAACGAGGTGAAATCAGTCAGGAAGATTATCAAATAGCAATTAAGGCTCAAATTCTCGAATGTATCAAAAGCCAAGAAGAAGCAGGACTTGATGTTTTAGTACATGGGGAATTTGAACGCACCGACATGGTGGAATATTTTGGTCAACAGCTACAAGGTTTTGCTTTCACTGAAAATGGCTGGGTACAAAGTTATGGTAGTCGCTGCGTGCGTCCACCAATTATTTATGGGGATGTGATTCGCACCCAAGCAATGACCGTAGATGAATTTATTTATGCTCAATCTATGACAGAAAAACCTGTAAAAGGAATGCTCACAGGTCCGGTAACAATGATAAATTGGTCTTACACCCGGACGGATATTTCTCGTCAAGAACAAGCTTTTCAAATTGCTTTGGCGTTGCGAGATGAGGTAGCGGATTTGGAAGCTGCAGGTGCAAAAATAATTCAAATAGATGAACCGGCTTTACGTGAAGGTTTACCATTGAAAACCCAACGTTGGAATGAATATCTACATTGGGCAGTGGATTCATTTAAATTAAGTGCAGGAATAGCCAAGCCTGAGACACAAATTCATACCCATATGTGCTACTCAGAGTTTGGCGATATTATCACCGATATCGAACGGTTAGATGCGGATGTATTGTCGATTGAAAATAGTCGTAGTAACAATGAAACGCTGTATGAATTGACAGATGGCGGCTACTCAAAACAGGTAGGCAACGGGGTTTATGACGTCCATAGTCCAGCTATTCCTACCAGTGAACAATGTTATCACAATTGCGGACTGGAATTGCTAATTTACCCGTAAAACAAATTTGGGTAAATCCAGATTGCGGTTTGAAAACTCGGAGATGGGAAGAGGTAATTCCAGCTTTAAAGAATATGGTGTCAGCAGCTAAAAAACTGCGTGAGGAAGCCAATGTGACTAAAGGAGACTAATTAATTTTTCAAAATATTGAAGTCAAGCAATTTTTATTGATTGCTTATATAGCTGGAAAAGCCATTTATACAATCGGATGCAACAGTACTTTTTCTAATATCAATAAATTACAATTATCTCGCATCCCTTTTTCGCTTATTTAGAATATAACTAACACCATATCATGAAAAAAAAATGAAGTAAGTATTAAAAAAAAACCACAACATTAACATAGCCTTGACACAAGCTCCCCGAAAAATAAAACAGGTTTTCTGGTAACATTTCTCAAAAAAAATACAGAATTACTATATCGCCAAAGAAATAAATAATGTGTTATATCTAATTAATTCAAGGAACAGGATGAGAATTATTCTCGTCCATTGAATATAGAATTAATTGATAATAGTAATCTCTGTATTTGTAGGAGAATTAAGTGAAAAAGTTACTCGCTAATTTACCAAGAAAACCCTTAGCTTTTATTTCTCTAGGTTCACTGTTAATGACTGGAAAAATAGCCGTAGCTAACGAAACGGCTAAGAAAGTACAACCAGTAAAACATCCCGATGCTAAGGTTACACCAGTTTCCGGAGAAAGCCAAAAGGCTTGTGTGAGACATTCAAAATTCGGTACATTTTTCTGTGCAAATGCGAACGAATTATCTCATTTAAAAAAAGGTAATCCACAAATTGATGCTGCCGATTTAAATAATGAGAAGGCGTTACTTGGTGTTACAGATGAAGAAAGTGATGCTGCTGTAAATATGTTTGGTTGCGATTGTGTTGCATCGATAAACTGCTTGCGTAAGCTGCGAAATAGTCTACCTTAGAATTCATTTTACCGTCGTAATTTCTAATTAATTATAAATATAGGGTGTGAATATAATTCGTAATTCGTAATTCGTAATTCGTAATTAATGCCCCATAAATAAAATTTAGGGGCTTCAAACCATTAATATTCGCCGGTAATTACTTCAAAGGTATAGGGTAAGTTGATTGATTTATGTTTTTGTTGTGCCCTATGCCTTTAATTATGAACATATTATTGTTCTTAAAATTTATTTTTCGATTTTTTTTGATGTTCTCAGACGTAATCATCTTCTAATTTATCTTATTAAAATTATATGAATCGTCGCAACTTTTTGACTTTATTTAGTGTAAGCTTATTCGTAAATTGTTCGCCTTTATTCTTCGCTGCTAGTTACGCATCCGAATCTAAACTGAAACTCAAAAAAAATCCATCGAAATCTAAAAGATGGATTTCTGTAGGAACTGTAGAAGAGTTAGATAAAGCAGGTCAAATATTAAAAGAGGAATCGTCTTTAGGTGCAATTTTAGTAATTGGTACATCTAAAAGTAAAAACTTGATTGCTGTTAATCCAACTTGTACCCACCTTGGTTGTAATGTGGATTGGGAAGCAGAAGAAAATATATTTTTATGTCCCTGTCATGCTTCAGAATTCACTACAGATGGTAAAGTCCAAAATGGACCAGCAGTAAAACCACTCTCAACTTATGAAGCCAGGATACTGTTAAATACAGTAATGGTAAGACCTGTTTGATGATTATTTTAATTACAATCTGATTCAAATATTGCGTATTTATTCGCAACAGCATCTACCAAACCATAATAGGAGTTTAATATTCAGATACTCCCAGACATCAACTCCCAAGATTGGCAACAAAATTTTATTTCTACCAACTTAATTGCAATTGGGTACAATGCTTGGCGTGGCTACTTGAATGGAGAGCGTGGTATTGTTATTTGCAGTACTAATTCACCTGATTTAGGTGTTTGTGGAGAAACATTTAAAGTGCATTTTGTTTCTCGTCCAAATCTTGCACCTTTTCTCAATGCTTGGTTATCAGCACCAGACACCATACTCTTACAAAGACACTTCATGAACGGTCATATTCTTCAAGCTGTAGATAGCTATAATCCAGAAAAAGATGCTGTATTTTTATTAGAGTATGAAAACCAAGTTGCTTTTTGTTATTTAACTAATTTGCCAATTACACCACCCCAATGTTTCCAAACTGTATGCAAACAATTAGTGGAATTTTAATCAACTTTTATTCCGTCTAATTTAACAATATAGATTTTAAAACGAAGGAAGAGCCGAAGTTGGAAGAAGGCTGGAATATGGGTATTTACACTCTAATCCAATTCGTTCACCGTATGACAGTGGGAATTTAAGCCATATTTAGAAGTTAAATAATAAATATAGGACTTACGCAACGAAGATTTGTCCGAAGCGACGGTCACGTAGTGCAGGGAAGCATAAGCTAAGCACGAGCAGACTACGTCAACGCAGGGTTTATTGCGTCGACAGAGCTTATACGTCGCAAACGGAAAGTCCTAACGGACATGCTACGCAAACGCTCTCGGACGGAACTACATTGATTTTGCGTAAGTCCTGAAATATTTATTTTGGAATAAATTTCTATTATTTCTATATAGCGGAACTGTGCCAAATCGGGAAAATACTACACTAAGGAATTAATTCAATCCCCGAAACCTTTATTATATAAGGATTATATATAACTGTTTTCTACTATTTTTAGAATTGTCAATCTTCTAACTCTCAGTTGACAGTTCAAGAGTATTATCAATACTCTTGAACTGTTTTCATGCTTGTGATATTTTTATCAACTAATTTACTAGTATATGTATGTATTGGATAATTAATAGTCAACTTTTTTGTTTACTTTCCAACTTCTTTGTTCTTCCCCATTTGTTAGGATTTTATCGAATAAGTGATGTGAGGAAAGATGCGAAGACTTAAAACACAAGTACCAGTTTGGCTTTCTAGGGTAATAGCAACAATAATCACAACTACCGCTAGTATAAACTTGGAGAACTTAAACCGAGCGGAGGCTACTGTTGTTTCACAGATCCCAAAAACTAATCCTGCTAAGTCCTTTCCTAAGTCTATTCCTGTCAATGTCCCGCAAATCAAGCCAAGATTTTGTCAAAAGGATCTGGAGTCTGCCATTACATCTATCGTTAAAAATCCAAGTTTTAAGACTGCAAGGTGGGGAATTCTGATCAAACCTGTTAGGGAAGCCAAGGTTCTTTATCAGTTCAACCCCAATATGAACTTAATTCCAGCATCAAATACTAAACTATTGACAACAGCCGCAGCAGTTAGAATTTATGGCGATGGCAATCCAGAAAATCTTGCTTCCCTTCGTCCTTTACTAACTGCGGTGAATCGCTACAGCAACAATAGTAAAGCCAACTCTCTTTTGCGTCGTATTGGGGGGCAAAGAGCAGCAAGAAACGCCCTCTCTATTCTAGGCTTACATACGAGTGCTTACAAGCAAGTAGATGGTTCTGGATTATCTAGGAGGAATCGCGCTAAACCATCGGCATTGGTATCTTTACTTCAGGGTATGTATGTTAGCAATCTCAATAAAGTCGATAGAAACCTTGAGAATGATTTATTTTATAACTCATTAGCGATCGCTGGAGTAAATGGAACATTAAGAAATCGTTTTCACAATACCCCACTCAAAGGCAGACTCTACGGCAAAACCGGGACTTTACGAGGAGTAAGAACCCTTTCAGGATACTTAGAAAATA
>ERZ1740062.157-NODE-157-length-52536-cov-6.794211_pt1 | contig 52536 bp, 49 predicted proteins | sample MGYA00581741_ERZ1740062 | MGnify/ENA primary metagenome ERZ1740062 (study PRJEB43018, sample SAMN04849747) | marine metagenome | isolation source: floating plastic debris | place: Pacific Ocean | collected 2008-09-01 | study: EMG produced TPA metagenomics assembly...
TTTGCTTACGAGGATGCGGCCGCGGGATACAAACGTCTCGATCGAACCACTAGGCCGTCAGCCGCCTTTGTTGACGATCACGAACGCCAGCGCGCCGTCCTCGAGATCCGTCTGATCGGCCAGCGTGTGGCCCTGTTCGGTGCAGAAATGGGGCACATCGACCCGTGCTGCGGGATCGTCGGCGATAACCCGCAACCGCGCGCCGCCCGGCAGTGACAACAGGCGCTTGCGGGCCTTGAGCACCGGCAACGGACACAGCAGGCCGCGCGTGTCGAGTTCTTCGGTCGTGGGATCCTCGGCTGTCATGCAGCGCGACCTATTGCATCGGTGCGGGTCCTGCAAGTAGAGCGGGCCTGAGTGCGGGAGCAGATGAGGTCGGCGATGTGGCCGGTGACATGGATGTCCGGAATAGCTGGCCCGTTGCTGGCAGGTGCGGTCTGGTCGTCTGTCGCGATTGCCCAGACCGTGGCGTCCTATGTGATTGTCGACGGCCGGACGATCCCGGCCAGCCTGACCGGACGGCCCGGTGATGCCGAGGCCGGACGCAAGCTCTATTTCGATCGCACGCTGACCGGGTGTTCGGGTTGCCATGGCTCGCCGGGCGGGCCGGGTGCGCAGCCCAATGCCGATGGCCAGTCGGCGCCCCGGCTTTCCGGACTGGCCAGCCGGATGGAGGTGGGCGAGATCCGGATGTGGCTGATCGCGCCGAAGCTGATCAACCCGCTGACGTCGATGCCGGGGTATTACGAACTGGGACAGCGCAAGGACGAGAGGGATCCGGAATTCGGCGGACCGCGCCTGACCGCAGAGGAAATCGAAGCAATTGTCGCGTATCTTGCCCGTCAGAAGTGATGTTACGATCGCATAACGGGATGGTGACTTAAGCCCGCGGCATGTTCTGACTATATGCGGGAACCGGGCGAGAGGCAGGACCAATGATGGAAATCGGCGTATTCACGGCGTTCTTCGCGGGGATCATCAGTTTCCTGTCGCCCTGCGTCCTGCCGCTAGCGCCGCCTTATCTGGCCTATCTGGGTGGCACGACGCTCGACCAGATCTCGGGCGATGATCGCGAGATCGACCCGGCCATCACACGGCGTGTGTTCATATCTGCGGTGTTCTTCGTCCTGGGACTGGCGACTGTGTTCGTCATGCTTGGCATGGGGGCATCGATTTTCGGGCAAGTCCTCGTGCGCTACAAGCCCGAGTTCTCGTTCGTCGCGGGCGGCATCATCTTTGGGTTGGGGCTGCACTTCTGGGGTCTTCGCGCTTCGTTGTGGGTCGCGGCCGTTGTCATCGCGATCATGGGGGCATTTACGGCGTTGTCGGCCGAGGGCTTGGCGAGCGAGGCGTTTTTCATCGATGCGCTTTGGATTCTTGCGATCGCGGCCGTGTTTTTTGGCATCGGCCGGGCCTGGTCGACGGATCGCTTGCCGATCCTGGACCGCGAGGTACGGTTCGAAGGGCCGCAGAAAGCGGGATCCTTCGGCGCGAGCTATGTGATCGGCGTCGCCTTCGCGTTTGGCTGGACACCGTGCATCGGACCGATCCTGGGGGCGATCCTGTCCTTGGCAGCACAGGAGGAAACCTTGTCCGCCGGGACAGCCCTGCTGGGTGTCTACGCGCTGGGTCTGGGGATGCCGTTTCTGATCGCCGCCTTGTTCGTTGGCCCGTTCCTGCGCTGGGCCCGGAATTTTCGCAAACACATGCCCGTGGGCGAGATAGTTATGGGGAGGTTGCTGATTACAGTCGGTTTGATGATGATTACCGGTAATTTTGAGCGTTTGGCCTACTTTCTGCTGGAAACCTTCCCCAGTCTTGCCGAGATTGGCTGAGACTGAAATCTTCGAAATTCGAAGTGTGCCAGTAACCATTTTCGGGTACGCACGTTCTGAACGGTTTGTAAGCTGTTTCCAGTCTCTTGGGGGATTCGTTGAATATTTCGCCGGCGACATCTGCGCTGATCGGGGAGTATGCTGAGACGGCTCTGCCGGTTCAGACGACCGTCGCGCGCCGGAAAGTGTTCTACGTCTCGGGTTTCGATCCGCTCGGTCCCCGCCGTTATCGCGAACTGTACCGAAAGGAAGGGCCGACGCAGGCCGCGATTTCCGGATATGACCTGCATGTCGGCGGCATGCCGCGGGCCGAGAACGGAAACTACCGATGGAATGCCCGGTTTCGCAGCGAGGATCTCGAGACGAATACCGAGTTCGAGTTCCTGGGCTGGGACGATATCGTGCGCCATTCGTTCCGGCCTTCTCTGCGGTATGTCTATGCGCTGATGTTCAAGACGCTGTGGATCTATCTCTCCAGCGGGGCGATCAGCTCCATGTGGCGCTTGCGTAGCGGTCCGCTGGTTGCCGGTCTGGTTCCGGCCTTCCTGATGATCTTCTACCTGCTGTTCGGTGCCTTGATCGGCACATCCGCTGCCATGCTGTCCGTTGCGGCTTTGCAGGCGCCGATCTGGCTTGCCGGTGTGATCGGCCTGGGCGGCTTTGCGATCTCGATGTGGGCGACGCGTCTGTTCGAGGAACAGATGATGATCTACTTCATGGTCAATGATCTCGGCTATTCGGCGCAGGATGCGGGCGCATACCCCGAGGCCTTGTCCCAGCGTCTGGATGAATTCGCTGAACAAATTGCCGAGGCGCTTGATGGCGGCGACTATGACGAAGTTCTGATCGTTGGCCATTCCTCCGGTGCGCAACTGGCGATCACCGCGCTGTCGCGCTGCATTGATCGGTCAGCGTCTCAGCCGTCCACGCCTCTGGCGCTGATGACACTCGGCCAGAGCATCGCGATGACGAGTTTTCTGCCAAAGGCCGAAGAATTGCGCGCGGATCTTGCCCGGATCGCTGACAATGCGCGGATCTTCTGGCTGGATGTCACGGCGCCGGGGGACGGTGCCTGCTTTGCGCTGACGGATCCGGCGGCGAATTGCCGGGCGCATGGGCGGCCGGCGGATGCGCTGAACCCGGTCGTGATTTCGGCGGCTTTCCGGCAGACCATGGATCCCGAACAGCTACGCCAATATCGCTGGCGCCTGCTGCGCATGCACTTCCAGTACCTGTGTGCTTTCGCCAATCCATCGATCTTCGATTATTTCGAGGCGACCGCGGGTCCGCTGGCGCTGAGCACACGCTTTGCCGGGCGGGACTGTTCACCGTCGATGAAGGCCGACCCGGTTGCACCGGTTCTGCATCAGGGCTGATCGTTGGGAGAACAGCGGCTCGATCTTGGTCATGGGCCGCCCGACGCAGACACGGGGTACACACCGCCCATGGCGCCCGAACGCCCGGACAATCTGCCGTTCTGGCGGATCTGGCTCAGGGCGCGACGCAACCTGTTCGCGGCCCTGCCACGCAAGCTCTATCGTGCCTGGCTCACCGAAGTTCGAACCCCCTGGTACAGTTCGTACATGCCGAACCAGCCGGATCTGGTCCGGCGCATCCTGGTCGACGAGCCGGATGCCTTTCCGAAATCAGAGATCGTCCGGCAGACGATCGGCGACCTGCTGGGCAACAGCGTCTTCGTCACCAACGGCGAAACCTGGAAGCGGCAGCGCCGGATCATCGACCCAAGTTTCGAGGGCGGGCGCCTGCGCGAGACCTTCGCGCCGATGCTCAAGGCCGGTCACGAGATGGCCGGACGAATGGAGCAACTTGCGACCGGCAATCCGGTCGAGATCGAGTTCGAGACCTCGCACGCCGCGGCTGACGTGATCTTCCGGACGCTGTTCTCGCAACCGATCACGACCGAGGCCGCGACACGGGTGTTCCATGCCTTCCGGCGATATCAACTTGCCGCTCCGATGATGAGCCCGGCGGATCTGATGCGAATCCCCGCCTGGTTCCCGCGTCTTGGACCGTCGCGCTGGAAAAAGGGCAGGGCAGCGCGCGAGATCCGGCGGCTGCTGATGGCCTTTGTCGAGAAACGTAGGCGGGAGATCGATAGCGGTTCGGCGCCGCGTGATCTGGCGACCGCGATCATGACGACGCGCGATCCGGTGACGGGCGACGTTTTCGACGAGGCCGAGATGGCCGACCAGATGGCGATCTTCTTCCTGGCGGGGCACGAGACATCGGCCTCGGCGCTGGCCTGGGCGCTTTACCTGATTGCCAATTGTCCGGATGTGCAGGATCGGATGCACGCCGAGGCAGCGCCGGTTTTCGAGGGAAAGCCTAGCCTGTCTGATATGCGGCGGCTCGGCTTCGTGCGCGACGTCTTCCGCGAGACGCTGCGGCTTTATCCGCCCGTCCCGATGATGATCCGTGAGGCGACCTGTCCTGTGCAGATGCGCGACAAGGAGATCGCACCGGGCTCCCCCCTGATCGTGTCGCCGTGGCATATGGGGCGGCATGAGCGGATCTGGGACCGCCCGCACGTGTTCGACCCGGACCGGTGGCGCACGGAGGCCGGGCGCAAGGCGGGGCGTGAGGCCTGGATCCCGTTCTCGACCGGTCCGCGCGTCTGCACCGGTGCGGCTTTTGGGATGCAGGAGGGGATCCTGCTGCTTGGATTGTTGGCGGCGCGCTTTCGCTTCGAGCCGGTCGATGGCCGCGTGCCGGAGCCGATGGCACATCTGACGGTTCGGTCGCGCAACGGGATCTGGTTGAAGGTCACGCCAAGGACTTCGCCGGGGTGATGCCGCGCGGGGGGTGAAGGCCCACCCGCCCACCCCCTCCACCCCCCGCGCGGTGCAGCCGAGGGCGGTCAGCCCAGAACCGAGACACCTGCGCGGCGGGGGTCGCCTGCCGCATCGCGGCGGCCAGAGGGTCCTGCAATGGCCGCGTGGACCCCACCGAAGAACATCGACCGTTCGGACCAGAGGCGGGCTTGCGGCCAGGCCTGGGTTATCAGATCGCGGGTTTCCGGGTTACCCAGGTCTTCGAAATCGATCTGCGTCGCCGGTCGCCCCTCCTCGTCCGGAGCGATTTCTACGTGTACACGCGGGGCATCTATGGCATCGATCAGACTTGCGTTCTGATCGATCAGCCCGGACAGAACCTGGACGAGTGCTGTGCGGATCCGGTTCGAGCCGCCGGACCCCACCATCGCGAACCGCCCGTCCGGCCAGTCAACGACCAGCGGCGCCATCATGGAGGAAAGCCGCCGGCCCGGTGTCCAGGATTGCAGGCCGTCAGGCAACAGATCGTCCTCACCCAGCATATTGTTCGGCATGATGCCGGTGCCGGGGAGCACGTGGCCGCAGCCTTCGCCGTTGGACAGCGTCAGCGCTGCACCCAGGCCGTCGCCATCGATGATCGAGATATGCGTCGTGCCCCACGTGGCGGCCCGGTGGGTCCGGATGCGCGCGCGATAGGCCTCGACCAGATCGGGTGCGTGCAGGCGCGCGGCCCCGCTTGCCGGGTCGCGCATGATATCCGTATCGAGGCGTGCCTGCGCGGTTGCTTCCAGGGTGCGCACCATATCGCAGAGCGTTGGTTGGTCCGGCAGGATGTCGAGGCCGAATGCAATCAGGGTCCCACCCATCGAGGGTGGCGGATTGAGCCGCATCCGCGCGCCGCCGCGCTGGCGTTGAATCGGATCGCGCCAGACGGCTGTGTAGGATCTCAGGTCATCTGTTGTGACCTGGCCACCCGAGTCTTGCAGTGTCAGCAACGCTTTCGCGATCTCGCCTTCCGTGACAAAGCGTGGGCCCTCGTGGGCATATTCCTCGATCACAGCGGCGAAGTCGGCATTGCGATAGAGAGCGCCTTCCCCGAGGAGCGCGTCGTCAGCACAGTGCAGGGCCTTGGCGCCGTCTGTCGCGGTCAGGATCGGCGCCACGATCTGCGCCAGTCGCGCCTGATACCCGGTCAGTTGGACGCCTTGCCGGGCTGCGGTCATGGACGGCGCGGCGATTTCCGTCATCGGCAAACGGCCGAACCGCGCGTGAGCTTCCCAGAGGCCTGGGGCCACGCCCGGTACGGCCACCGTGCCGGGACCGATGTGGAAGTCCTGGGTCGTGGTTCCGAAATCAGCGGTGATCGCGTCCATCGAGACGTCATTGTCGGGCAACAGGCGCGACGGCGTCTGAACGAAGAAATCGAGCAAGCGCGCCTGGCCCGAAGGTTCGCGGACCATCAGGAAGCCACCGCCGAGAAGCCCGGCGAGCACCGGTTCAGCAACCATCGCCGTCAGCGCCGCCGCGATGGCGGCATCGACGGCTGTTCCGCCGCTGCGCAGGATTTCGGCCGCGGCGTCAGCGGTGACCTGATGTCCGCAGGCAACCGCAAAGCCGCTCATTGTATGATCAGGCGGCCTTCGGGGCCGCGGCCTTCACGGCATCGCCGACATGCGATTCGTATTGGGCGAAGTTGTCGACGAACATCTGGACCAGTTCCGCGGCCTGGCTGTCGTAGGCTGCCGGATCTTCCCAGGTCTGGCGCGGGGTCAGGAGTACGTCCGAGACGCCCTCGCACGTCACCGGGACTTCGAAGCCGAAGTTCTGATCGACCCGGAATTCGCCTTCGTTCAACGACCCGTTCAGCGCCGCGGTCAGCAATGCGCGGGTCGCCCGGATCGGCATGCGCGAGCCCGTGCCATAGCCCCCGCCCGTCCAGCCGGTGTTCACCAGCCAGCAGGTCACGCCATGCTCGGCGATCTTCTCGCGCAGGAGCGCGCCATAGACCTCGGGCCGTCGGGTCATGAATGGCGCACCGAAGCAGGTCGAGAAGGTGGTCTGCGCGCCTTTCAGGCCCTTTTCCGTACCGGCGACCTTGGCGGTGAAGCCCGACAGGAAGTGATATTCGGCCTGGGCAGGGCTGAGCCGCGCGATCGGCGGCATGATCCCGAAGGCATCGCAGGTCAGCATGACCAGGTTCTTCGGGATGCCCGCCTGTCCCGTCGCCGAGGCGTTGCCGATGTAGTGCAGCGGATAAGCGCAGCGCATGTTCGGCGTGAGCTTCTCGTCCTTGAAGTCGAGTTCCTTGGTGTGTGGATCGTAGACCATGTTCTCGACCACGGTGCCGAACATGGATGTCGTCGCATAGATCTCGGGCTCGGCCTCGGCCGAGAGGTTGATCGTCTTGGCGTAGCAGCCGCCTTCGAAATTGAAGATGCCTTCGTCGGTCCAGCCATGCTCGTCGTCGCCGAGAAGCGTGCGGTTCGGATCGGCCGAGAGCGTGGTCTTGCCCGTGCCCGACAGGCCAAAGAAGATTGCCGCATCGCCCGTGTCGCCGACCGCGTGATTGGCCGAGCAGTGCATCGGCATCACACCCTTGCCCGGCAGGATGTAATTCATGACCGAGAAGATGCCCTTCTTGTTCTCGCCAGCATAGGAGCTGTCGCCAACCAGGATCAGGCCCTGCTCGAAGCTGACGGCGATCACGGTCTCGGACCGGCAGCCGTGGCGCTCGGGGTCTGCCTTGAAGCTGGGCACGTTGACGACCATGAATTCCGGTACGAAAGAGGCGAGTTCCGCGATCTCGGGACGGCGCAGAAGGTGGCGGATGAACAGCGAGTGCCATGCCATTTCATTGACCATGCGCACGTTCAGGCGATGCGCGGGATCGGCCCCGCAATAGAGATCCTGGACGAAGACCTCGCGGCCCTTGAGGTGCTCGAACATATCGGCCTTGAGAACCTCGAACTTGGCAGGGTCCATCGACTTGTTGTTGTCCCACCAGACCGTGTCTTCGACCGACGCCTCGCGCACCACGAACTTGTCCTGCGGGCTGCGGCCCGTGTGCTTGCCGGTTTCGCACAGGAACGCCCCACCGCGCCCAAGCTCCCCTTCGCCCCGCGCGACCGCGTGTTGCACAAGTGCGGGTTCGATCAGATTGTAATGGATCGCGCCAAGCCCGGTGATGCCAGAATCTGCCAGAGGTTTCGCGGGATTGAAGACACCTGTCTCCATGGTGGTACAACTCCTGATGGTTTCGTCAATCGCGGCGCCCTGGGCGGCTCGCCTCCTGAATGCTCAGATCCGGTGGTTGCGCCAGCTTCCTGGCCGCGTCGAACCGCAAGCAGCGATCCACGGGTTCCCCATGCGCGTCGGCACCAATTTTCTGGACGGGCGTTCTAAGCGGAAAGTCCATCGTCGTCCACACGCAATTTTCGTGCGCATAGCAGGTCATATCAGCGCGCATAGCCTGTCTGATTCCTGCCGCAATCACGGCAAAACTTGGTCATATGCGTTTTGCAAATGCTCGACCCGGCGGCAATAAAATGTCTAAAGGTACGAAACTTCGGCGAGATTCTTGCAATCGTGACATAGAGTGCGCCGGACAGAGAAGAGAGGGGGACCGCATGGCCACTATCGCCTTGGTCGATGATGATCGAAATATCCTGACATCGGTATCGATGGTGCTGGAAGCCGAGGGCTTCGAAGTGCGCACCTACACCGATGGCGCATCGGCCTTGACGGCTTTGAGCCAGACGCAGCCCGACTTGGCCATTCTGGACATCAAGATGCCGCGCATGGATGGTATGGAACTTCTGCGCAGGCTGCGCCTGAAGACGGACATGCCGGTGATCTTTCTGACGTCCAAGGACGAGGAGATCGACGAGGTCATCGGCCTGCGCATGGGCGCCGATGATTATGTCCGCAAGCCGTTCAGCCAGCGCTTGCTGGTCGAGCGTATCCGGGCGGTGTTGCGGCGCCGCGAGGCGCTGGAGGAAGGCACTGCCGAACGCGCCGAGGCCGAGAAGGTCATCAAGCGCGGCAAGCTCGAGATGGACCCGCTGCGGCACTCGACCGTCTGGAACGGCGATCCTGTGACGCTGACCGTCACGGAGTTCCTGATCCTGCACGCGCTCGCGCAGCGGCCAGGTTTCGTGAAGAGCCGCGATCAGCTCATGGATGCGGCCTATGATGATCAGGTCTATGTGGACGACCGGACCATCGACAGCCACATAAAGCGTATCCGCAAGAAATTCCGCGAGGTCGCCGATGACTTCAACTCGATCGAAACGCTTTACGGTGTCGGTTACCGCTACCGGGAAGTCTGACGTGTAAGTGCTGACGCGGCCGGGATACGACGCGTCCGACTCGGGTCCGATCGGACTGGACGACCGGCCCAGGCCGGCGTCGTCGCGTGCGCGGATCATCAAGGGGCTGAAGCAATCGGCCCCGTTTTCGTCGCTGCAGCGGCGGATCATCTTCTTCAACCTGATCGGCCTTGCCTTGCTGGTCGCCGGGATGACCTATCTCTCGAACGACAAGCGCAACCTGATCGATGTCTATGTCGACAGTTTGCGCAAGCAGGGCGAGATCATCGCCATCGGGATCGCCGAGACGGCCGCGACCGAGTTCGATGGTAAACCGGCTTATGATCCGGTTACGTCTTCGACCGTGCTGACGCGTCTTGCGCAGCCGACAGGTGTTCGGATCAGGCTCTACGATCGCGGGCAACGCCTGACCGCGGACACCTATAACCTGTCCGGCGCGGGCCCTCCGATCGAGGTGACCGAGCTTCCGCCGCCAATGAAACCCGGACGTATCAACGAGATCGTCGGTCGATTTGAGCGGCTTTACGATCAGATCGCCAGTTACTTCGCCGAAGTTCCTGAGATCTACTACGAGGTGCCGACCGCCGGCATCAGCCGGGATGAGGAGGTGTTGCGTGCCGCGCGTGGCCAGATCGCGCATATGGTGCGCGTCAACAGCCAGGGCGAGGTTGTCGTATCGGTCGCGCTGCCGATTACGCGGTTGAAAGCGATCATGGGTGTCTTGCAGCTTTCGACGGTTGGCGGCGACATCGAGAGCTTTGTCGAGGATGAGCGCAAGGCGGTCATGGAGGTTTTCTTCCTGGCCTCGATCGTCTCGGTGCTGTTGTCGATCTTGCTCGCCAACATGATCGCCAGCCCGATCCGGATGCTCGCCAAGGCAGCGCAATCCGAAGGTGCGAACGCCGCGCGTCCGCTGAATCCCGACAAGCCCGAGATCCCCGATCTGACGCACCGGACCGACGAGATTGGCGAATTGTCCGATGCACTGATCCGGATGACATCGGCGCTTTATACGCGAATCGATGCGATCGAGAGCTTCGCCGCCGACGTCGCGCACGAGATCAAGAACCCTCTGACATCTTTGCGGTCTGCAGTTGAGACGATGCATTATGCAAAGACGCCGGAGCAGCGCCAACGCCTGCTGGACGTCATTCAAAACGACGTGAAACGCATGGATCGGCTGGTCACCGATATCTCGAACGCGTCGCGACTCGATGCCGAACTGGTCCGCGAACGGATGGAATCACTCGATCTGGGTGAGTTGATCACCATGCTGGCGGGGGTGACCGAGGCTCAGGGCGCCGATAACGACGTTCGGGTTGTCACGAATCTCCCCAAAGGGGCGTTTCTGACCCACGGGCTGGAGGGGCGTCTTGCCCAGGTCGTCACGAATCTTCTGGGGAATGCGCTGTCGTTCTCGCCGCGCGGAAGCACGATTTCCGTCACCGGCGAGAAACTGAAGGGCGGCATGGTGCGCGTCGCGGTCGAGGATGAAGGCCCGGGCATCCCTCCGGACAACCTGCAATCGATCTTCGAGCGATTCTATTCAGAGCGTCCCGACACGGAAGTTTTCGGGAACCACTCGGGCCTGGGTCTCAGCATTTCGCGCCAGATCATCGAAGCGCATGGCGGAGAGATCTGGGCCGAGAACCGCGAGGTCATGGAGGGCGGCGGCCGGCCCAAAGGCGCGCGATTCGTTTTCGAGCTGCCTGAATGACGCCTGCCCGGACCGAGCAGCTTCATGCAAGCGCTGTCTCGGTCGATGGGCGTGGATGCCTGATCACCGGGCCGTCGGGGTCGGGGAAAAGCACTCTTGGCTTGGAAATCATGGCCTTGGGCGGGGACCTTATCGCCGATGACCGGGTTGATCTGGCCCGCGATGGCGACCGGATTCTGCTGTCGGCACCGCCAGTTCTGAAGGGATTGATCGAAGCGCGCGGGATCGGCATCATTCGCGCGGCGGACAGCGTCGCATGCGCGCCTTGCGCGTATGTCGTCGATCTGGCGCGCACCGCGGAACGCCTGCCGTCGCCACAGTTCCGTGACTTGCTCGGGATCCCGTGTCCGGTCATCCTCGGGGCGAGCCGTCACGGGTTGGCCGCAGCGATCGTTGTTCTGCTGCGGTCGCATGGGACGATTGCGCTGGACTGAAAGGGCAAAAACCCGGGTGAAGGACGATACGACAGGCGCCGCAGGAGACCGACGCGAAGGGCAGCCGTCGCGCCAGCCGGCGCCTTTGGTCGTTGCCGTGACGGGCATGTCGGGGGCCGGGCGCAGCACTGCCGTCGCAGCGCTGGAAGATCTGGGTTACGCGGCGATCAATAACTTTCCGCTCAATCTGTTCGAAGCGTTGATCGAGCCTGTCGCAGGGACGCCGGCGCCGATCGCCGTCGGGATCGAAACCCGGTCGCGGGGGTTCTCCGCCCGTGCCGTGATCGATACGGTCGATGCGCTGCGCAGCCGCTGGCGTGCTGGAACCATTTTGGTCTTCCTCGATTGCGATGACGAGAAGCTGCTGGCCCGTTTCAACCAGACCAGGCGCCGCCATCCATTGGCCCCTGCCGAGGACGCCGCCACCGGGATCGTGCGGGAGCGCGATCTTCTGATGGAGGTCCGCGAAAGCGCCGATGTGGTGATCGACACCACCGAGATGACACCGCATGAACTCAAGGCCGAGTTGGAGACGCGTTTCGCGCTCGACCGGTCCGCCGGGCTTTCGGTGACCATCCAGTCGTTTTCCTACAAGCGCGGCGTGCCGGTTTCGGCCGATATGGTCCTTGATTGTCGATTTTTGCGCAATCCGTACTGGGATGAGGATCTGCGGCACCTTGACGGGCGCACTGATGCCATTCAGGGTTTTGTCAGGGCGGATCCGCTCTACGGGGCGTTTTTCGGGAAACTTTGCGATATGCTTCAACTTCTGCTGCCGGCCTATCGTGCCGAGGGCAAGGCCTACCTGACCGTGGCGCTGGGCTGCACTGGCGGCATGCACCGGTCCGTGACGGTGGCCGAGTGTCTGGCCGCGCATCTGCGTGATCAGAATTGGCCCGTGTCGGTCCGTCACCGCGAGCTTGATCAGAAGAGCGCGCGCGGACGATGACGACAAAGGCTGGGGCGCAGATCGGGCTTGTGATCGTGGCGCATGGTGCGCTGGCCGAGGCTCTGTTGGCGGCGACCGAGCATGTCGTCGGTCCCCAAGACGGCATGCGGGCAATTGCGATCGGGCCCAATGACGATCTGCGCAAATGTCAGAACATGATTGAACAGGCGGTTGCGGACGTGCGCCAGGGGGCGGGCGTTGTGGTCGTCACGGACATGTTTGGCGGCACGCCATCGAACCTCGCGCATGGCGTCATGTCGGAACCGGGGGTCGAAGTAATCTATGGTGCCAATCTGCCGATGCTGGTGAAGCTTGCGAAGATGCGCGACCGGGACCTGGACGAGGCCGTGCGAAGCGCGTTGGAGGCCGGACGCAAGTACGTGAACTCTGCCAATTCGATCCTGAACGCCGAAGGGGCGGCGTGAGCGCAGGGACGATGGACGGCATCACCACGGTCTTGCAGATCATCAATGAGAAGGGGCTGCATGCCCGTGCGTCGGCCCGGTTCGTGGAAACGGTCGAAGCCCATGATGCTAAGGCCACCGTCAGCCGGGACGGCCAAACCGTTGGTGGCGATTCGATCATGGGGCTGCTGATGCTCGCGGCGGCCAAAGGCACCACGATCGAGGTGACGTGCACCGGGCCGGATTCAGAATTGCTGGTTGCGGCCTTGAGTGATTTGATCGCTGACTGTTTCGGGGAAGGCGGCTGACCGGAAAGCAGGCCCTGCTTGAGCGATCGAGCTAGGCGGCCGTGTCGGTTTGCACCGGAGCGAACTCGTTCAGCGTCGACATCAGCTTTTGCGCATCGATCGGTTTGGTGATGATGGCCTGCATCCCAGCACTTCGCAGATCGTCTTCGGCGTATTCCGCGATGTCTGCTGTCATTGCGATGACGGGTGTCAGTGCACGGCTGCCGGGGAGTTTGCGAATCCGCTGGGTCGCTTCGATCCCGTCCATGATCGGCATGCGAATGTCCATCAGGATGGCCTGGTATGTGAACTGCGTCGCGGCGGCGACTGCCTCGACACCGTTGACGGCCTTGTCGACGGTGTAACCCGCTCCCTCCAGTAAAAGCCTTGCAAGCTTCAGATTGGCGCTGTTGTCCTCGACGACCAGCAGGCGCGGGGCCGTTTCCGGCGGGGCAGGTGCTTCGATCTCGGCGCTTCTGAACATCTCGTCCAATTCCGTCTCGACTTCGTCCGTCCTGTCATCGCCGAGCAAGGCGGCGATTGTCCCGACGAGCCGATCCTGGTTCACCGGTTTCGGTACGGCCGCGTCGAAGCCGAGACCGCGCGCGTCCTCGTCCGACTGCACGCCCGCCGATGAAGACAAAACGGTTCTGAGGTCTTTGAAGCGCTCGTTCGACCGGATCATCCGCAACAACGAAATACCATCTGTAACCGGCATCATCTGATCGATCAGGCACAGCCCATAGGGTGCACCGTCTCGCATGGCATCGGCAAGAGCCACGATGGCTGCTTCCGCCGAGGACACGGAGGCGGTGGTGGCGCCATAGGTGGTGAGTTGCAGCGTTGCGATCCGACAGTTCAGATCGTTGTCATCGACAATCAGAACGCGCGTCCCCGACAGATCGTGGCCACTGTCTTCGCGCAGCGACTTGGGTTGCGGTTCGATCTGGTCGAGTTTCAGGATCGCCCGGAACGTGCTGCCGGCGCCGACCGTGCTTTCGACCCAGATCCGCCCACCCATCAGCTCGGCGATTTCCTTGCAGATCGCCAGACCCAGCCCGGTGCCTTCGTACAGGCGCTTCGTCGAGGCATCCGCCTGTGAGAAGCGATCAAAGATCATGGCTTGCTTGTCATCGGGAATACCGATCCCCGTGTCGCTGACGGTGATCTCGATCATGAAACTGCCCGGCGCGGCTGATGCCGCTGATTGTGCTTCGCGAACCTCGATGGCGACGCCGCCGGTTTCGGTGAACTTCACGGCGTTGCTGACGAGGTTGAGCATCAGTTTTCTGACCAGGCCGCTGTCGCCCTGAAGCTCTTTCGGAAGATCGGGATCCACGTAATGGGTCAGGTCGAGGCGTTTCTCGAACGCCTGCGCGGACATCAGCTGCACCGCCGAATCGACCGTCTCCTTGATCGAGAAGCGGTGCGGTTCCAGTTCCAGCGATCCGGCTTCGACCTTGGACAGATCCAGGATCGCGTTCAAAAGCTCGAGCAGCCCCTCGCCCGACGATTTGATCGTCTCGACGTAATCGCGTTGCTGCCGTGAAAGGTCTGTCTGTAACGTCAGGCTGGCAAAGCCGAGAACCCCGTTCATCGGCGTTCTCAACTCGTGGCTCATGACCGCCAGGAAATCCTTCTTTGCCTGCGCCGAGACAAGCGCGCGGTCGCGTTCGGTCTCCAGCGCCAGCTGGTGATCGACGACGGCTCTCGCCATGGGTCGAAACAGGAAGATCGCATTCACCAGGGCAACGATCGCGCAGATAATCGCGCCCGCCGCGAGGACCCCGAGGGCTGCGTTCGCGGTGCGGTCCGAACTCTGCCGGATCGCGATCGTCAAATCTCCCAAAGCGGGTCGAACGTTCGTCTCGAAGTGATCGCTCGTGCGCTTGAGTTCCGTGTAGTTCAGCGCGGCGCCCGCCGCGGACGCGGCATGAATCTCCATTGCCATGCGCAGGAATTCACCGATGTTTTCTTCGAGAAGCTCCGCCTCCTCCGCGGGCTCTTCCACGCCGTTCGCGGATGCACCCGCAGCACCTTCGGCGGCCTCGTCTTCCTCGTCTTCCCACAACAGAACCATCTCTTTCGGCATTGCGCGGGCCGACAAGCCGAACCTCTGGTCGAGCGCGACGAGATCCAGACCGAGGTTCTCGAAGATCTCGTTTTCTTCCAGCTCCTCTTCGTTGCCCTCGACGTCGTCGGCGTCCGGATCCGAAAGCCGCAAGGCGGTGTACACCTGGGCCAGGGAGACGATGGCGGTATTCAGATCATTTGCGGCAGCCGTCGACAGGTCCGCCCCCGCCGTCGCGTCGCCCAGGTTTTCGCCGGAAAGTCCAACTTGCAGGACGGCCCGTTCAACGTCATTTGAGGTTTCATTCAACTGGACGAAGGCTGCGGAGTACCGAGCGTTGTTCTGAATGGATTGAAGTTGATAAGCGCCGATCCCGACGGTCGCTGTCAGGACAAGCAGGATCGTCATCGTCGCGAGCCAGTGTCTTCGATTCAGGTACGCACGGGTAATCTGCTTCGACATGACGGTCTTCCCAAGGATCAATACCCCGTCAATAGCGATGTCCCGTAAACACGCTGATAACAGTTGATCGTCGGACTGTTACTTGTCGTGCGGCTGATCGAGACAGTTGCTACACGCCAACCCAGCGGCCGGACCGGTCGCTTTCGTAGACAGCCTCTTCAATTGCGATGTTGCGCAGATAGACCTGCGCCTCGGTCTCGGCCGGGGTGCCCGCGTGGAACGCGTCCAGCGCCGCGCGGTTGGTCAGGAATACGCAGTCGCCGCCGAACTGGTGATCGCGCCAGACATAATCATGCGTGCGCCAGTCGTTCGAGCCATGGTCGCGCAGCCAGATCCCGCCATCGCCGTCCAGCCGCAGGCTCGCTGCCGAACCTTCGATCTCGAGCTCACCCATCGTCAGACGCCGGTTCTCCGCTGCGTGGTCGGCAAGCCGGTTGCCGTCAAACAGACCGCGTGGCCCGTTGGCGAACCGAAACAGGATCGTTCCTGCATCCTCTCCCGCGATCGCGGGGTTCAGCCGGCGCAGATCGGCAAAGACTTCGGTCACTTCGCCCAGCAGATAGCGGAACGTGTCGATCCAGTGGATCGCCGTCTCGTGCACCAGGAAGCGCGGCATCTGCTGGAAATACGGCTGCCGCGCGAGGTAGGCATCCGGTCCCTGGCCATCGCCCGGACGCAGGCAGAACGTCACCTGATAGATCGTGCCGAGCGCGCCTGCGTCCAGCAGCGCCTTGATCTCGCGGTACCAGGGCTGGAAGCGGAAATTCTCGTGCACGACGATCCGAGCGCCGTGTTCTTCGGCCGCGGCGATCCCGGCCAGCGCGCCGTCATGGTCACCGCAGAACGGCTTCTGGCAGACGATCTGCTGCACACTGGGGGCAATGGCCCCGATCATCTCGACATGAGTGGCCGGAGGCGTGGTGATGTCGACCAGATCCGGTTTCATCCGTTCCAGCATCGTCTTGACATCCGTAAAGGCGGCGATGTCGTACTCCGCCGCGATCTCGTCCGCGCCTTCCAGGGCACAGGCGGCGATCAGGTCGGCGCCCTCCATCCGCGCCCAGGCGTCGTAATGAAAGCGGCCGAAGTAACCCGCACCGATGACCGCGACGCGTGTCACGGATCGAGCCGGTCGATCTGAGCGTTCACCGCGTCATAGACCGCCGATGTGCCAGCCGAACCGCCGAGTTCGCAGGTGATCAGAGTGCCGTCCTTGAACGCGGCCTCCACGGCCCGGCGGATCAAGCCTCCGGCCTGCGCTGTCTCGGACGATCCGTGCTTCTCGGCCAGCCAGTCCAGCATCATTGCCGCCGACAGGACCATAGCCGTCGGGTTCGCGAGGCCCTTTCCCGCAATGTCGGGCGCGGTGCCGTGGCAAGGCTGGAAGACCGCATGCGCATCACCGATATCGGCCGAGGGCGCATAGCCCAGCCCGCCCATCAGCGCCGCACCAAGGTCCGAGAGGATGTCGCCAAACTGGTTCTCGGTCACGGCGACGTCGATCGACCAGGGCTTCTGGACCATGTGCATCGCAAAAGCATCGATATAGGCGTGATCGGCGGTCACGTCCGTATTTTGTGCCGCACGTTCATAGAAGATGTCGCGCTGCCACTTGAACGCGGCGAAGACGTTCGCCTTGTCGACATGGGTGACCTTGTTCTGACCCACGCCCGCCGATTGCCGCTGGCGGGCCAGGGCAAAGCAGAAATCGTAGAGTTTCTCTGACGTGTCCCGCGTCAGCGCCATCGTCTCGCGTGCCTCGCGATCCTCGATGATCTCGCCGGGACACCAGGGCGCGAACAGGCCCTCGGTCGACTCGCGCACGATAACATAGTCGATCTCGTGCGCTTTCGGATCGGCCAGGATCGGGCGCACGCCGGGCACCGGCTTCACCGGGCGCACTCCGGCATAGAGCCCGTATTCAAAGCGCAGCTCCAGTTGCGGCCCGACCTCGCGCCCATCCGGCTGGCGCACATCCGGCAATCCCATGGCGGCGAGCAGGATCGCGTCGGCCTCGGCGGCCCCGGTCCGTGTCTCTGCAGGCATCGAAACGCCGTGGTCGCGGTAGTATCCGGCTCCGCCCTCGAGCGTATTGAACCGGAAGGCCAACCCGCCGGTCCGTGCGGCAGCACGTTCCAGCAGACGCAGGCACGGCTCGGTGATCTCGGCGCCGATCCCGTCGCCCGGCATCACCGCAATGTTGAAATCGGATATGTTCGACATGCCCGGTCCTCCCCGCCTGTTCTTGCTTGCGCGCCACTAGACCGTCTGATCTGACCAAGGGCAAGCCGGAGCAGGTGGAAACCTGCTTCCCGTTCGGTGCAAAGGGGGATTGGATGTATCTGGTGACCGTCATCTTTACTGCCACCGCAGACAAGGCCGGGGCATTCGCCGCGCGGGTCCAGCAGCAGGCCACGGACAGCCTGACCGAGCCGGGATGTCAGAGGTTCGATGTCTGGACCGATCCTGCCGACCCAACACGAACGTTTCTGTACGAGATCTATGACGATCGTGCGGCCTTCGATGCGCATCTGGCGAGTACCCACTTCAAGGCCTTTGATGCCGAGGTCGCATCCTGGATCGTCGACAAGCAGGTCGAAACATGGGCGTTATCGCCCGGCTAAGTCGGAAGCGTCGCAAGGAATGTGGCCAGGGCCTGACCCTCTGCCGCGCCGAGATCCTGCGCTGCCTTGTTCGCCGCACTGATCACGCCGGTCTCCAACGCCGATTGAGCATCGCCGATCCGCGCACTGTCGTGGGCAACCGTCAACGCCGCGACCCCGTGCACCTCCAGCGCAGGCAGGCGCGACACGCCGATCCGGTCCTTGCCAATTCCGGCGTCATTGAAGACCGCGAGCCGCGCATCGGCTTTCAAGGCGCGCGCCGGGTCGCCGCCGATCAGCCCGCCATGAGACCCGGTGATGATGATCCGCTCCGCATCCTCTGGCGCGACCAGCGACGCGGAATCTACCAACAGGCAGATAGGTCCGGTCTCCAGTGTCACGTCGGACCGTGCTTCGGCAATCTTCTCCAACTGGCCTGACGGGTCAGAGGCGCATTCCAGAGTCGCGACCGCCTCGGCGACCGATCTACCGGCAGATAGACCAAGATCGGCGGCTGTCCTGTTCACGTGGCTCAAGACCCCGTGTGCAACCATGTCCTCGGCGGATCCGATCAAGGCGCTGAAACAGTCCACGGCGGCTGCCGCCATCCCGACCCGCGCCAGAGCATCGACCCCGGCGGTCCCGGCACCGCCGCCCGCGTCATTGAAGATCACCGCCCGTGCGCCCGCGCGCGATGCCACCACTGCCGGGTAGAGCCCGCCATGCGAGCCCGAGACGATCACGGCGCCCGCCGCATCCGGCCCGGCATCCGTGATCGAGTTCAGCAGGAGCATGTTCAGGGTCTGTCAGCCCCGGCCCGCCGCATGACTTCGAGCTTTTTCTGATAGCCCGACTGGATGATGTCGACGATGACCAGCACGACGATCGAGAAGTAGAAGGTGGTCTTCGACATCGCCTCGACCGGATAGCCGAACAGCGTCAAGTGCGCGACGTGCCCGCCTTCGCCGAGCAGGACGACGGCGACGATCAACAGGATGAACAGGCCCAGTACCTCGTATTTCCGATTGCGTTCGAGGAACTCCGAGACCCGGTCGGCCAGCAGCAGCATGCCCAGTCCCGACAGGATGATCGCGATCGCCAGGATCAGGAAGACATCGGTGATGGCAACCGCCGACAGGATCGAGTCGAACGAGAAGATCAGGTTCATCAGAACGATCATCGCGATCACGGACGCCGCGGATTTCGAGGATTTGTCCTCTGGCCCATGATCCAGATGGTCGGTCGCCAGTAGGTGGCTGATCTCCTTGATCGCGGTGTACATCAGGAAGCCGCCGCCCAGCAGGAAAACGATCGAGGCGAAGTTGAACTCGCCATGAATGACGCCCGGAATGTCGAGTTTGAAGAACGGATCGGTCAGACTTTCGAGCAGTTGGATCATCGTGAACAACAAGACAATCCTCAGCGCGATCGCGATGATGATCCCCCACTTGCGCACCGCCGCCTGGTTCTCGACCGGCGCGCGCTTCGACTCGATGCTGATGTATAAAAGGTTGTCGAAGCCCAGAACCGCCTGCAGAAAAATCAGGACGGCAAGGTTCAGTAGGCTTTGCAGCGTAAAGACGTCTTCAAACATAACGGGTCCCCGGATCCGATGGAAAAGTCGGCGCGGACCCTACAGGCGGGTGGCGTGTCGAACAACCGCGGAAGCGCGGCGGCGTCAGGACTTCTGACGGCTCTCCCACATGCGGTGGAGCTGATGCACGGGCCCGGGCCCCTTGCCGATGCTGAATGTGTCGGCGGTGTCGATGGCGCCCGAGAGGAACACTTTCGAGACCTGGATCGCCTCGTAAGGTGCAATCTCGTGCGCGATGTGGGCGGCAATCGCGGCTGTCAGCGTGCTGGACAGCCCGCGCATGTTTTCCCGCGTCATCCGCTCGGCGCGCAACTGCACCGGCGGGCGGTTGTTCGAGATCAGGATATCGATCGAGTTCTCTGCCTTGCCTTGGCCGCCGCTGACCAGTGCCTCGGTGACACCGGCCTCGACCAGCGCATCGCCGATCTCCATCAGATCACCCAGCGTCTGCGGCTTGTCGCGACCGGTCAGCAACGCTGCCTCGGCCAGGTTCGGCGTGACGACCGTCGCCATCGGCAGGATATGCGTCTTCCAGGCGTCGATCACCGCCTGATCGACCAGGACGTCGCCCGCGTGATTGGTCATCACCGGGTCGGCGACGATCGGGATCACGGCGTCTTCCGGGATCACGTCCTTGAGTGTCCGCGCCACGGTCTCGATGCTTTCGACACTGCCCAGCGCGCCGATCTTCACGGCCATGATCGTCATGTCGTCGAAGACCGCGCGGATCTGCGCTTCGATAAGCGCTGGCGGCATGAACTCGGCTGCGGTGACGTTTTCCGTGTTCTGGGCCGTGACGAGCGTCACCACACTGGCGCCATGCACCTTGAGCGCGGCGAAGGTCCGCAGGTCCGCCTGCAATCCGTCGGCGCCGCAGGAGTCCGACGCGGCAATGGTCAATGCGCTGGGAATGGCCATGGAAGGTCTCGCTGAAATGCTTTCGCTGTGCCGGGTTTCCCGCAGATCGCGCGCGCTGTCAAACCCCTCAGCCGGACTGACCCGGCAGAGCAACACCGGCCTGCGCGGCCAGGATCTTGGCGACGGCCGCATCGTCTTCACGGCCAATGCCTTCGGCACTGGCGGTTTTGAAGAGCGCCAGCGCGGTTTCCGTCAATGGCGTGGGGCAGGCGGCATCTCCGGCCTCGGAGGCAACGATGCCGAGATCCTTGACGAAGATGTCGACGGCGGAGTGCGGGGTGTAGTCTCCGGCGACGATATGGGCGCCGCGGTTCTCGAACATCCACGAGTTTCCGGCGCAATCGCGGATGACGTTGTAGAGTGTCTCCAGATCCAGGCCGACCTTCGCACCCAGCACCATGGCCTCGGCACAGGCCGCGATGTGGACGCCTGCCAGAAGCTGGTTGATCATCTTGCCACGGCTGCCCTGTCCCGGTTACGCGCCGAGGCGGAAGACCTTGGTCGAGATCGCCTCGATCGCAGGTGCGGCACGGTCGAATGCAGCGTCGGAACCCGAGGCCATGATGGTCATCTCGCCCGTGAGCGCCTTGGCCGATCCACCCGACACCGGCGCGTCGATCGAGACCATGCCGGCTTTCGCAAGATCATCGGCAATCGCCACGGCCTCGCTGGGTGGCATGGTCACGCAGAGGATAAAGATCGTACCGGGCCGGGCCTTGGCGACGGCACCGTTCTCTCCGAACAGGACATCACGGCTCTGCGCCGCGTTCACGACAAAGACGAAGATGACATCGGCTTGCGCGGCCTCGGCGGGTGAGGCGCAGGGCGTGCCGCCCTCGGCGGCGAACTTCTCCAGCACCTCGGCCCGGATGTCGACGCCCTGTGTCGGGATCTCCGCGCGCACCAGAGAGACGGCAGCGCCCCAGCCCATGGACCCCAGACCGATGACGCTGGCTGTGATTGGCTTGGTCATCTCTCGCTCCTCGTGACTATCTGCGGATAGATAGCCATCTATCTGTCGGTAGATCGGTTTTTGTTTCAGATCGTCAGCGTGCCCACGCTGGCCCCGCCGCAGACATACAGCGTTTGGCCCGTGACGAAACTGGTTTCGGGGTCCAGGAAGTACAAAAACGCGTTGACCACGTCCTTGGTCTCGCCCAGGCGCCCGACCGGTATGCGCTTGGCCAGTTCGTGCTGGCGGTCGCTGCCTTTCTCGATGATGCCCCAGAAATTGTCGGTCAGGACGGGACCGGGCGCGACGACGTTGACGGTAATGCCATGCGGAGCGAGTTCCAGCGCCCAGGTCCGGGCCATGCCGATGATGCCTGCCTTGGTCGCGCCATAGGCCGTCCGGGTTGGCGCGCCCAGCGCCGCGCGCGACGCATTGAAGGCGACCCGGCCGAACCCGCGCTCCTTCATGCCGGGCAACACGGCCTGCATCATGCTGAGCGCTGAACCCATGTGCAGTTGAGCAAGGCCCGCGATATCCTCGGGCTCGGCATCTTCCAACAGGTTCGGCCAGATCAGCCCGGCATTGTGCACGAAATGCGTGATTTCGTGCTCTGCCGCGATCTTCTGGGCTGCGGCCTTGGTTGCTTCGATGTCCAGCAGATCGACTTCATGATGCGTCTGCCCTTCGGCCACGTCCGCGTGCAGGATGTCGACCGTGACAACGCGGTGGTGGCGTTTCAGAAGTGCTGTCGCAAGGTCGGCGCCGATCCCCTTGGCGCCGCCTGTCACCAGCGCTGTATACCCGCTCATGGCAGAAGCTGGATGTTGCCGAACGCGGCGTCCGAGTTCAGCAGGTCGACGCGCTTGTTCGCAATGCGGATCGCTCCGTCGACGATCGCCAGATCATGCGTCGCCGTCAGCGCCAGCATGAACTGGTCGTCCAGCCGCGTCTCGACATAGTGCATCGAGGTGTTGGTCTTGGCCCTACCTGCCGATAGGTCGAGTTCATCGACGAACGGGCGCTGGATCACGTGGTGACACCGGCTCTTCGGCTTCTGGCTGAAGGTCCGCGCGCCGTTCAGGCGTTCGACCCGCAGTTTGAGCATGAAGTAATCCTCGTAGAGCAGCGAGGTCACCAGGTGCGGATCGGTCTGCTGATAGTCCAGCGGCATCCAGTAATGCCCGTCCTCGAGCCACAGCGCGAGCCATTCGTCATAGCGCCCCTCGTCAAGCATCCGTGCTTCGGCATAGATGAAATCGACGACGTCCTCGCGGGTTACGGTCATTCGGCGGCCATCCTCTCGCCCGTCATCGAGCAGGTCATGAACTTGACCCACGCGTCGAACTGGTTGCGCATCTGCCGCTCGGTTGTACCGTTGGTCTCGTAAGTTTCCGTGAAGTCCTCGGCCTCTTCGTAAAGCCGCTGCACGTTGACCCATTCCAGCCCGTTGGACATCAGGCCTTCCTGGGCACGTTCGTACATCTCGAGATCGTCATGCCCGACGATCGAGGTCGGTGCGTTGATCATCCGATTGTACATCGCTGTGCGGGCGAGCAGCTCGTCCGGCGCCCCTACCAATCGATAGATATACGACTCGACCAGCGTCTTGTCCGGCCCCAGCGGGATGAAGTTCCGCAGCTGCTGGATCGGTCCCTTCACCATGATGTTCGGGAAATAGACCGTGTTGTGCCGGTTCTCGTCCAGGATCGCCTTGGCACGGTCTTCGCCATAAGCCTCGGTCATCGCCTCGAAGTATCCGGGGATCGCGGAGTAATCCGAATGGATCGAGTGATGGATGCCGGTGTGTCCGTGACCGTTCGGCCAGGTGCGGATGCCCATGTCTTCGAAGAACTCATAAGGCGACATGAACGGCGCAATGATCTGCATGGCGGCAGGTTTCTGCTCGGGCGAGCCCATCTCCTCCCACAGCCGCACGGCGGTCCCGGCGGAAGACTCATGGGCGACCATCGGGTGGCAGGTATCGGTCTGGTTCTCGACCAGCATTTTCCAGTTGCACTGGTGCATATAGCGCAGAGGCGGCCCGGCGACTTCCAACCGGCCCTCGGGCGAGCGGTCGACCATGTTGCCCAGCGACGAGAGCGAGTCGCCAAAGAACTCCTCGAACCCGATGCCTTCCGGCGCCAGCCGCGCGAAGACGAAGCCGCGATGTACATGCACTTCGCCGACGGGTTTCATGCCCTGGGCGCTGTCGGTCTGGTCGAGTCCGGTTCCCTCGTAGCCTTTCTTCAGCGGGATCGCGAGCAGGCAGCCATTCGTCTTGAAGCTCCACGCATGGTACGGGCAGCGAAAGAACTTGCCGGTGTTTCCCTCGCGGTCGATCGCGATCTTGGTCCCCTTGTGCGGGCAGCGATTGTAGAGGACGTGGATCTCGCCGTCCGAATGGCGGACCTGGATGACCGGCTGATTGCCGATCTGCGTGGTGTAGTAATCGCCCTTCTTGGCGGTCTGGCTTTCGTGGCCGACAAAGATCCAGGCGTTGGCGAAGAGGTGGCGCATCTCCAGTCGGTAGACCTCGGCATCCGTGTAGATGTCGCGATGTACCTGTGGCCCGCGGACCAGGCCTGCGACGGCGGCGGGGTTGTCGGTGTAGTAGCCCATCTCTCCCTCCCTCAGAGATCCAGCACCAAGCGCGGAGACTTCGCGCGGCTCACACAGATCTGCATGACCTTGTTGCCCGCCTTCTCGGCATCGGTCAGCACGACATCGCGGTGGTCCGGGACGCCGTCGATCACGTCGCACTGGCAGATCCCGCAATCGCCGCGCATGCAATCGTAGATCATATCGATCCCGGCAGCCTCCAGCACGCTGATGATGGTCTGGCCCGGTGGAATTGTGAAGACCTGACCGGTGTCCTGGATCTCGACCTCGAAGGGCTGATCGCCGGTGGCGGGTGTCGGTGTCGCGAACAATTCGACGTGAATGCGGTCTTTTGCGATACCAGCGGTTTCGGCGGCGCTGCGCGCGGCATCGATCATACCTACCGGCCCGCAGATAGAGAGATGTCCTTGCGCGGCGTTTTGCACAATGCTGGCAAGGTCGGCGGGTGTTTCGTCATCGAAGTGCAGGTGCACAGTATCAGTGTGCCTATCTATCAGTTGAGAGGCGTATGCGGCGACACCGCGCGACCGCGCCGCATAGTGCAGTTCGAAGGGCCGGCCTTGTGCGGACAGTGCCGCCGCCATCGAGATCAACGGCGTGATCCCAATCCCGCCCGCCAGCAGCGTGATCGGCAGATCCGTGTCGGGAAGATCGAAATCGTTCTTCGGCTCGGAGACGTTGACCTTATCGCCAACAGACAGTGCATGCATCGCCTTGGAGCCACCATCACCCGCATCCTCGCGTTGCACGGCAATGCAGTAGTGAACTGGGGCCGAGGTGTCTCCGGTCCAGTCGATCAGGGAGTAGGAACGCGTCCCGGCGCCGCCAAGATCGAACTCGATGTGCGCGCCAGCCGTCCAGGCTGGCAAGGGGCCGTCCGCGCCGATCAGCCTGAATTCGCGGATCCGGTCGGTGACGTCCGTGATGCTGTCGATGATCAGATCCAACGCGTCCTCCCGAACTTACTTCAAGCTTGAAATATCTGCGACAGGCAGTCAAGACGTGACCGGCACGATCTCGTTACGCGCGGCCCAAGAGGGTGTATCGCGCGCCGTTGCCTTCGGGGTCGATCCGGATCTTCGCGCCGCTCAGCCGGGACTGATCGGACCAGAATTCCTCAAGCGTCGAGGCGGTGGCCTCGTCACGCGCGCCTGCGCACGGGAAGATTCCGCACCGGCCAAGGGTCGTGGCCGCGAAACTGTCGCCGTCTCTGTCAATCAGTGCCATGGCGCCCCACCAGTTGGTTCCGGTCAGGGCCATCAGGAACCGCCCGCCGGGCTTCAGAACGCGGTCCCAGGCGGTGATAGGATGTGTGACGCCCGCGAAGGCGACGATCAGGTCGTATGGACCGTCATCGCGCCGGACATCGGTGGCACCGTTTCCTGCGCGAACTTTGGCGTTCGGGACTTCCGTCAGGGCGATCTCGGCCATCGCAGCCAATTTTGGATCGACCTCGGTCGCCAGAACGTGCCCCTCCGGACCAACCAGATGTGCCAGAATTGCGGTGAAGTATCCGGTGCCCGTACCAACTTGCAGGATCGATCCGCCGCGTGGGATCTGCGTCCGGACGAAGTGCCGGGCCCACAGTGCGGGCTCGCCGATGTTGATGTCGCGATCCTCGTCCAGCGCGATCAGAACGTTGTGGTAGAGGTGCGCGGGATCGGCATCCGGTGTGCGCCGCGCGCCGTAGCTGAAGTTCGAGGATCGAAGCAGCCAGGGACCGGTGCCGACATGACGCTCTCGCGGAACCGAGGCGAAGGCGTCCAGGATGCGCTCGGTCTCCGGTCCCTCGGGCAACGCTGCTGCTGCGCGGATTTCCTCGGCGTAGAAACGTTGAATGCCGGGCGGAAGCGTCATGGCCGATCTCCTTCCCTGTGACCCTGCCATGGAACGGCGCAAAGGTCAGCGGATGAATTGAGGTCGGAGCTTGAGGCGCGTGCGTTGAGCCGGCGCGAGGTGGCGGCTGAGCCTGCGGTTGATCGCGCCGAAGACCAGGACAATCACGATGGTCCCGGCGATGAAGAAACCGCCAACGATGGGGTAGGAGACGAACGGATTGAACGTCTGCTCGGCGAAATAGTTGGCGTAGTAGAGCGCGTCACCCTGCTGGCGCCATGCCGGGAAGCTGGAGAAGAAGATCAGCGCCGTCGCGTGGTAGAGGAAGATCGCCTCGTTCGTATAGCTTGGCCAGGCGCGCCGCAGCATGGTTGGCCAGGTGATGCGCTGGAACTTGCGCCAGCCGGTCAGGCCGATGGAATCCGCGGCCTCGAGATCGCCCTTGGGCACGGCGCGCAGGGCACCATAAAAGATCTCGGCCGAATAGGCGGTCGTGTTCAGGATCAGCACGATCAGTGCACCCAGCCAGGCTCGGGTCAGCCAGCGTGTCTCGGCGTTGAGGACGGCGATGCCGAGGTCGATCTCGATCCCGGTTTTGGGCAGCTGCACGAACAACTCGTAGGCGAAGAAGAATTGCAGGAACAGCGGCGTTCCACGGAAGAGGTAGATGAACCCGCGCGCGGGCAGGGCGATCGCCGGGTTCGCGCTGGCCTTCCCGACGGCCACGAAGGTCGCGAGGCAAAAGCCGATGATGACAGCGAGGATCGCGAAGTAGAGGTTCCAGATCATGCCGGAGCCGATCAGGACGATCTGTTCGCAGAGCGTGATGTCGGATTTCGGCAGCAGGCGCTCGCCCATGCCGATGGCGCGCAGGCCGTAATCGGCAAGGGTCTGGGCGCAGCTCACCGGGCCACCGCCATGCCACGCGAGACGCGAGCCGAAAGGCGGTCAAAGCCGATCTGGCTGATCCAGGTCAGCGCGAGGTAGAAGATCAGCAACACGGCGAAGTACCAGACCCGCCAATCCGGATGTGCATAGGCATAGGCCTGGGTTTTCATGCCGCCGAGTTCCTTGGCCCAGTAGACGATGTCCTCGACCCCCAACAGGAACAGCAGTGGCGTTGCCTTGATCAGGATCATCCAGAGGTTCGACAGGCCGGGCAGGGCGAAGACCCACATCTGCGGCAGGTGGATGCGCAGCAGGATCTGGCGAGGCGTCATGCCGATGGCGTTTCCGGCCTCGAGCTGGCCTTTCGGCACAGCCCGCATCGCGCCATCGATGATGTTGGCGGCGAAGGCCCCGAAGACGATGGCATAGGCGATCACCGCCAGCGTGAAACCATAGACGTCGTGTATCCACTGGTCTGCCGTGCTCAGCGGTGCCTTCGCGATGTCGCAGACGACGAAATCGTTGCCGACCCAGACCGACCCCTCATGCGCGGGGCAGAGCACCTTGTGACGCAGGTATTCGATCCCCTGGTCGAGCGCGATCGGCACGAACAGGAAGAACACGATGTCCGGGATGCCGCGCACCATGGTGATGTACGTGGTGCCGAGCCAGCGCACCGGTGCAATCGCCGAGCGTTTTGCCAGCGCACCGGCAAACCCGAAGGCCATGATCGGCGGCACGGCGACCAGCAACAGGCCGACGACGGTGAAGATGCTGTAATAGAATTCGGCGTGTTTGGCGGTCGTCAGATAGCAGGAGAGCCAGACCCACCCCTCGAGCGTCTTAGGATCCACGCAATACTCGAACATCGCCCCTCCCGCAGTCGCACGAGCCTATCGACGTTCGCGCGCGTGTGCCAAGCGGTTTGATGATGATCGGGGGCGAGGCGTGCCGCCGCAGGCCCGATCGTCTCGGTGCTCGATGCATCGACACCGTGTCGGGCAAGCAGGCCGCGGATCTGAGCACGCGGTACTTCAAATGCCTTCGCAATCATTCGGGTTCGAAGGCACAATCACAACTGGTCAATGAGATCGCGGTGTTCCGGAAGGAGCATCCGAAGGTCTTCGATCACTAACGTCTTTGGTAATAAACGAGCAACGCCGCGCGGTAGGGCCGCACGGCGCGCTTTCGTTTTGATCGGGCGCGCGGGACGCCCGTCAGAAATTCACCATTGCGGGGCTTCGTCGCCGAACCATTTGGCCAGCAGTGTGTTTACGGTGCCATCGGCCTTGAGGGTCGCGATGGCGGCATCCAGCTTCTCGCGCAGTTCACCGTCGCTTTCGCGAATGCCGAGGCCGACACCGCCGCCCAGGCGCACGCGGCCGACGACCTCCAACTCGCCGTTCGATTCCGCGACGATCGGCTTGAGGTAGTCGTCATCGGCCAGCACCGCGTCGGCCTCGCCGTTCTTCACGGCGGCAATGGTCTCGTCCGGCGTGGCAAATTCAACGACCGTTGCGCCCGAGGACGCGACATGGCCCGCCTGGATCGTGTTGGTCTGTGCGGCGATGACATCCTTGGCGATGTCGACGCCCGAACCCGCCATCGAGACATAGTAGCTTTCGGTCGCGGGGATGTAGGCCTGCGTGAAGTCGATGACCTGGTCACGTTCGGCGGTGATCGACATGCCGGCCATGATCACATCGTAGTTCGATGAAACCAGATTCGGGATGATCGAATCCCAGTCGTTCTTGACCCAGGTGCAGTCGAGCTTGGCAATCTCGCACATCTTGTCGCCCAACTCCTTTTCGAACCCGTCGATCTCACCCTTGTCGTTGATGAAGTTGTACGGAGGGTAGGCGCCCTCGGTCCCGATGCGAACCGTGTGGCCGTCGGCGAAGGCCGCACCGGCCATGGCGGACAGCGCGAATGCGCCGAGAAGTGTCTTGAAGTTCATCCTCATTCTCCCTTTTGGATGTCCCTAATGTTACAATGCACTGGCCAGAAAGGCCCTGCAACGGTCGGATTTTGGGTTGCCGAAGACCTCGGACGGTGGGCCCTCTTCTTCGACCACGCCCTGATGCAGAAAGATCGTGCGGGTCGAGACCTCGCGGGCGAAACCCATCTCGTGGGTCACCACGATCATCGTGCGGCCCTCGGCGGCCAGATCCTTCATGACCAGCAGCACCTCGCCGACCAGCTCGGGATCGAGCGACGAGGTCGGCTCGTCAAACAGCAGCACCTTCGGTCGCATCGCCAGCGCGCGCGCAATCGCGACACGCTGTTGTTGCCCGCCAGAGAGTTGCGAGGGGTACATCGCGTGCTTCTCGGCGATGCCGACACGGGCGAGGTGGCTCATCGCCTCGTCATGCACCTGGTCTTTAGGGCGGCGCTGAACCTGGATCGGGCCTTCCATCACGTTCTCCAGAACCGTCAGATGGGACCACAAGTTGAACTGCTGGAACACCATGCCGAGCTGCATCCGGATGCGCGTCACCTTTCGAAAGGTCTCTCCGGTCAGCTTGCCTGATCCATCGGCCTGAACCTCGTCGTCACCGACGACGATCCTGCCCTGGTCGGGAACCTCGAGCCAGTTGATGCAGCGCAGGAAGGTCGACTTGCCCGAACCGGACGAACCCAGGATCGAGATGACATCGCCCTCGTGCGCCGTGACGGAAAGCCCCTTCAAGACCTCCAACTCGGCAAAGCTCTTGTGAACATTCTCGGCGATCAGGGCGGGTGCGGTCATTCGGAACTCCTTGTGCGGATGCTAAGAACAGATTTCGCAGGTGCGCAATGGGAATTGTGATGGTTTATCCGCCAGCGGATGGCGGGTGCAGCCGGTGCGCGATATCCCGAGGCTCAGGGACACCGGGAGGAGAAGATGATGCGCGATCTGTCAGGAAAGCTGGCCTGGATCACAGGGGCGGGAACCGGCATTGGCGAGGCCGGAGCGGAGAAACTGGCCGAAGCCGGGTGCCGGGTTGTGTTGTCCGGGCGGCGCGTCGAGCCGCTGGAAGATCTGGCCGGTCGCATCCGTGCGTCGGGCGGCGAGGCACATGTGGCGCCGCTGGATGTCGCTGACCGGGACGCCGCGATGGCGCTGGGGGCATCAATCGTCGAGGCGCACGGCACCGTCGACATTCTGCTGAACTCGGCGGGTATCAATATTCCAAAGCGGCACTGGCCGGATGTCTCGCTGGATGACTGGGACGCGGTGGTGCAGATCGATCTGAACGGCGCATTCTACTGTACGCAAGCCGTGTTGCCGTCGATGCGGGCGCAGAAAGAAGGGCTGGTGATCAATGTCTCGTCCTGGGCCGGTGTGCATGTCAGCTTCTTGACTGGGCCCGCTTACAACGCCGCCAAGCACGGCATGACGGCAATGACCGAGAGCCTGAACATGGAGGAGTGCATCAACGGCATCCGCGCTTGCGCGCTCTGCCCGGGCGAGGTCTCGACCCCGATCATGGACAAGCGGCCCATCCCGATGAGTGCCGAGGATCGCGCCCGGATGGTGCAGCCCGAGGAGATGGGCGAGACGATCTTGTTCCTCGCCCGGATGCCCGCGCATGTCTGCGTCAATCAACTGGTGATCAGCCCGGTCTGGAACCGCGGCTATGTCGGTTATCACACCAAAGACGGCCCGGAGTAACGCTCGTGCTACGGCCTCAGAACTTACGCGCCTGAACCAGATAGCCGTTGATCTGGTCTTCTCCCAGTGCGCGCAGGGCCTCGAGCCGGTGCAGACCTTCGATCAACACAAAGGCGTCCCCGTCCGCGCGCACGCGGATTGGCGTGGTCTGGCCGTTCTCGAGAATGTCGTTCGCCAGATCGTCGACCTTCGCCGCCTCGAGCGTACGCTTGCGCTTGGCCGGGACACGAACATTGGCGATGGGAAAGGTCTGGACTTTCAACATGCACGGTCTCCTGATTGGCCAGTCCGGATCGGCGCCACTCTAAGCCAAGGGCTTGTTCTGGCAATCCACTTCTGGCCGGACTTTCGCGATGTGTTGATCATGCGACGCAGCGAGGTCTTTCAGGTGTTTGGAAAGGATGGCATGGTCTGTTGCGTTCGCCGCCTAGGAGGATCACCGTGTTCCGTTTGCTGATCGTTTGCACCGCATTGCTCCTGACGTCTGCCGCTGACCTCGAGGCGAAGACCGCGAAGCAGCTTTTCGGGGCTAAGAGCACGCCGTCCCAACTCGGTCCGGCCTCGCATGGCAGCTACGCGAAAGGGTGTCTCGCTGGGGCCGAGGAGTTGCCTGAGACGGCGCCGGGATGGCAGGCGATGCGCCTTAGCCGCAATCGCAACTGGGGGCATCCGTCGACGATCCGGTTTGTCGAACGCCTGTCCGCTCAGGTGCGGCAAATCGGGTGGGCGGGGCTGTATGTCGGGGACATTTCTCAGCCGAGAGGCGGGCCAATGCGGTCGGGGCACCGATCCCACCAGATCGGGCTGGACGCGGACATCTGGCTGAAGCCGCCGATTGGCAGGACGCTGAGCCGGGCAGAGCGCGAGCGGATATCCTCGGACGTGGTCGTGTCGGGCGACAGCGTGAACGCCAAGTGGACGCCAACTCATCATCAGGTGCTGAAGGCCGCCGCGAGCGATCCTGCCGTGGCGCGGATCTTCGTGCACGCAGCGATCAAGCAGGAGCTTTGTTGGGCCGAGCCCAAGGGCACGGACCGAAGCTGGCTGCGCAAGATCCGTCCTTGGTACGGGCACAATGCGCACTTCCACGTGCGCCTGACCTGTCCGGTCGGCGAGATCGGCTGCGTCAACCAGGCACCGATCCCGGCAGGCGATGGCTGCGACGCGACGCTGGCATGGTGGTTCTCGGACGAGGCGAAGAACCCGAAACCGAAGCCCGGCGTGAAGAAGAAACCGCGCCGCGCGATCCGGATGGCCGATCTGCCGCTGGCCTGCGAGAGCGTCCTGCAGAAGTGAGGCGCCTTCTTTCAATCGTCGCGCTTGTGCTTGCTGCTGGCAGTGCCTCAGCCGAGCCGACCGGACCGGGCGGCACCCCGCTGATCGAGATCCGGGCGACGCCGGTCGACATCGTGGACGGCAAACTCAATGGGCTGGTCCTGCAAGGCACGGTCGAACTGACCTCTGACAACGACGATTTTGGCGGGTTCTCGGGCCTGCTGATGTCGGACGGCAAGCTCATCTCGGTCTCTGACCGAGGCTGGTGGCTGCTCGCGGACATCGAGGACCGCGCGAACGGGCTTTATCCGGTGTTGGCAGGCTATGCGCCAATGACGGGTGCCGAGGGTCGGCGCCTCGACAAGGGCGGACGGGACGCCGAGGGGCTGACCCTGCGCGATGGTTTCATGGCCGTCTCCTTCGAGCGGGATCACCGGATCGCGTTCCATCTGGAAGAAGGGCGTCTGGACGACGAGGTCACGGACACCCGTTTCGAGCGCTTCGGATCGAACAAGGGTTTGGAAGGTCTCGCCACCACCCCGGACGGCTGGATCCTCGCAATTCCCGAAGAACCCGAGGACGATGAATTTCCGGTGTTCGTTCTCCGCTATAGCGGCGCGTTCGACCGTGGGTCCCTGCCGATCACGGGCCCACACTACGTGACTGGCGCGGATGTGGGCCCGGATGGCAGGCTGTATCTGCTGAAACGCGATTTTTCGCTGTTGCAGGGCGTTTCGATCCGCGTCGAACGCTATGATCTGGATGAAGACGGGTTCCCGGTTGCTGGCACCTTGAAGACCTTGGCGGCGTGGGAGAATGCGAGCGGCATTGATAACATGGAAGGGATCGCGCTCTGGACCGACAGGCGCGGCGACCTGAGGTTGACGCTGATTTCGGACGACAATTTCAATTCGGTGCAGCGAACGCTGCTGATGGACCTGACGGTTTTGCCCGACGATTAAGGCGTTCAATCCACGTCTGGGTTCAAAACTCCGGCGGCGAGCAGCGGCACGGCCTCGGCGACGCTGATCTGACCGTCATACAAAGCACGCCCTGAGATGACACCATCGAATGGTGCGCCGCTTGCCTTGATCGCACGTAAGTCGTCCAGCGAAGATACCCCGCCCGAGACGATCACCGGGATCGAGACTGCGCTGGCCAACGCGGCCGTCGCCTCGATGTTCGGGCCCTGCATGGCTCCATCGCGATCGATGTCCGTGTAGATGATCGCGGCGACACCCGCGTCCTCGAACTTGCCGGCCAGATCAAGTGCTTTCATATCGGTCGTCTCGGACCAGCCTTCGACGGCGACCATACCGCCGCGCGCGTCGATCCCGACGGCGATCTGGCCGGGGAACGCTTTCGCGGCCCGTCGCACCAGATCCGGGTTACGCACCGCGACCGTGCCCAGGATCACGCGCGTCAGGCCCTTTTCCAGCCACATCTCGATCGTTGCCATGTCCCGGATCCCGCCGCCCAGCTGCGCGGGCACTGAGATTGCCCGCAGGATCGCCTCGACCGCGGCCCCGTTGACCGGCTCTCCAGCAAAGGCCCCGTTCAGGTCCACCAGATGGATCCAGGCACAGCCAGCATCCTGAAACGCCCGGGCTTGCGCCGCAGGGTCATCGTTGAACACCGTGGCCGCATCCATCTCGCCGCGCAGCAGGCGGACGCACTGGCCGTCCTTCAGGTCGATTGCCGGGTAGAGTATCATGCAGCGCCGCTTAGCCCGCCTGCACCGCGTTGCAAAGAGACCACCTCACCGCATCCTGCAATTTCGTGATTTGCCTGTCCCGTTCATCTGACACATCCTCCGGCAAAACCAGAGGAGGACTACATGCTGAAGTGGATCGCAGGGGCCGTGCTGGCGCTGGCCGCGCTTCCAGCCGTCGCGGCAGAAGGTGAACGGGTGCAAGTCAAGGGCGAGATCATCGACACGTGGTGCTACTTCTCTGGTGTCATGGGCGCACCGGAAGCGGTTGTTGGTTCTGCCCACCACACGTGCGCGATCTGGTGCGCGGCTGGCGGCATTCCCGTTGGCGTTCTCGCCGAGGACGGCACCGTCTACATGGTCCTGAAATGGGAAGGCAACGGCGATGTTGCGGGCGACACGCTCCTCAGCGTCCAGAGCCACGAGATCACCGCCGACGGCATCCTGCACAAGCGTGACGGCGTGAACTACCTGATCGTCGAGCAGGTCGTGGCCGATGCCGGGATCACGAACCTCAGCCACGAGGATTTCGGCGTGACCCCGGGCTTCGCCATCCCGAAATCCGTAACCGGCGAGTGAGGGAGAGCACCATGATCCGCACTATGATCGCAGCGGCACTGGCCGTTTTGATGGCATTCCCGGCGGCTGCCGAGGGCGAGTTCGCCGAAGGCAGCCAGGTGACGGGCTGGAAGAACCTGCAGGGCCGCGAGAACGCACTATTCACGGCCAAGGTCGTCGACATCCTTTGTGAGCTGACCGGCGATTGCGCCGAAAAATGCGGCGCGTGCAAGCGTCAGATGGGCCAGATTCGAGAAGCCGATGGCGTGCTTGTGCTGGCCGCGAAGAACAGCCAGGCCTCGTTCAACGGCGCGACCGTCGATCTGGCGCCGTATTGCGGGCAGATTGTTACCGTCGACGGCCTGCTGGTCGGCGATCCGGCTGTGGCCTCGACCAAGTTCTACCAGGTTTTCGCGATCCAGCGCGAAGGCTCGGACAACTGGGCCAAGACCAAGCGCTGGACCCGGATGTGGAAGCGCGACAACAAGGACCTCGCCGACAAGAAGGGACCATGGTTCCGGCATGACGCGGCCGTTGCCGCAGCGATCGAAGCGAATGGCTGGCTGGGCCTGGGCGCCGAGGCAGACAAGACGTTCATCGAGGAGTTCTATTGATGCGTCTGGTTGCCCTGCTGGCCCTGCTTTTGGCGGGGTCTGCGTTCGCACATGACGGGGTGAAGCACGCCACGCCCGAGGAAGCCGCGGCCCACAAGGCTGAGACGGGCGCCGCGGTTGGTGCCCCGACGCCGGGCCTTCCGTTCCCGGTCGACATCACTGCGGAATTCGATCTGATCGATCAGGACGGGCGTGCCGTGACGCAGGCGGACTTCGCGGGCAAACCGATGGCGATCTTCTTTGGATATGCCAATTGCGAGGCAATCTGTTCAGTCGCTCTGCCACGCCTCGGGGCTGCCCTGGATCTGCTCGCCGATCAGGTCGATGATCTGACGCCCCTGCTCATCACGGTCGACCCCGAGCGCGACACGCCTGAGAAGATCGGCCCAGCACTGGCCAAGTGGCATCCGAAACTGCGCGGGCTTACAGGGTCCGAAGCATCGCTGGCCAAGGCGCGTGACGCGTTTCAGGTTGAGACGAGCCGTGTCGGAGAAGACGCCGAAGGCCAGCCGATCTATGCCCACGGCAGCTTCATCTATCTGATCGGCGCCGACGGTAAGGTTTTGACCCTGTTGCCGCCGATCCTTGGCCCCGACCGTATGGCGGAGATTCTGAAAGGGTATCTCTAAGGTCTGCTATTGAGTCGCGTCAGCCTTTGGATATGGCCTGCGCGATTTATCAGGCGGTCGAGTAGAACTTGCGGCGTGCCTCTTGCTCGATCGCGAGGCGAAGCTCCAGGTCGGCAAGCGTCTGCATCTCGGCTTTCTCCGCGCCCGTGCCGATCGAGGCTTTGAGCACCCGGCGTTGATGATCGATCTGCTTTTTCAACGTGATCTCACGCGGAAGCGCGCCGGCTTCGGCCATGATCCTGAAACCCGCTGACGCGGCCGCATCGCCGTTGTCCGCTGGTGGCAGTGGCTGTCCTTGGCCAGCCAGATCGTCGAGTTGACCCTCCGCCTGTGCCTTCAGGATCTGGCGCTCCGCAAGATCACTAAACCTCATGTCCGCCTCTCAGTTCTGGCTGGCACACAGTACGTGGTGGCTGGGCCGGGTCCGTTCAACGGACACTGTTGCCGCAACGGCACCGCTTGATTCTCTGCGCAACACCGTTCCTACTTGCGATAGAAAAAGAACCGGGAGGATACGTGATGCGGATTGTCGTGCTGGCGATTTGTGGCCTTCTGTTGGTGGTACCGGCCCATGCTTCGGACGTGTTCGGCGTCTGGAAGAGCGAAGTCAACGACGAAGGCAACTTTCTCCACGTCGAGATGGCGCCCTGCGCGTCCAATGCGAAGCTTGTGTGCGGCACTATCATTAAGGCAGCGAATGTCGTGCCCGAAAAGGGCGACAAGAAACGCCAGGCCGAGTTGATGGGCAAGGTCATGATCAACGATATGGCCGCTGATGGCGCAAACGAATGGGACGACGGGACCATTTGGGCGCCGGATGACGAGGAGACTTACTCCTCGACGATGGAGTTGAAGGGCGAAGTGCTCGAGGTCTCTGGCTGTGTGCTTGGCGGCCTGATCTGCCGGGGACAGGACTGGACGCGGGTGAAATAGTCAAACGCAGAACAATCGGGGTTTGGTCTGCTTTAGGCCGGAAGTTCTGACCTGTGTTCGGCGTAGCTCGGTAATCACCGTGGAAGTGGCGGGTCAAATTTGGTCCTGAACGCTGGGGCCTAACCAACTTGGAATGATAGTAAAACCTCGCGTGCCTAGATCGCTGCTGACCTGATCCGCTTGAGGGCCTCTTCAATAGGTCGGCTCTGTGGAGGAGCCAATCTCTCTATGACTCTCGTGCGTGTTTCCGAGGTGTGAGCTTGTTCAGGCTCCTGTGTGGCCGATGTGATTGTAATCGTTGCGTCATTCAGCGATCAACGATCGAGCGTGATGCAGTCTTTGCATTGGTGTTCGCTCAGGCATCGGTGCCGGAGCCTGCAGTCGAAGCTATCGGTTAAATCGATCTGCGCGGGCTTACTTCGCGCGATCCATTGCCGCTCGATCTTGCGATCCGCTTGCCACTTGTGCATGGCATCCGATCTCAGTTTGATGGCGTTGTCGGAGATCTCAACATGTTGATCATCGCGCATCTCGGCGATGTTATCCAGTTCCCAGGTCATTCGGTGACCGTACAATGACGTTTCGACGGTGGTTGCCAGACGCTCACGGCTGAAGTCCGCTGCTACGTAATGCACGCGGAAGCTGTGCCTCCAGATCAGGCTGTCTGATGCAAAGTAGAGGCTTTAAAGCTGGTATCTTCCTTTAGGGAACGTTATCGGCGTTCTCGTTACATTGGCGCGCTTGCGACCAATGCGACAATCACGAACACCTTCGCCGCCACGCTTCAGACTTCGTTGACGCTTACATTTTCGCGCCTCTACTGAAGTTGCTCAGAGGTCTCACATCCTTTGCGTTCAACTGCAAATGCTGGACGTCACAGCCAGACCGATTCTAACTCGATCCACAGCATCAGATGCTGCAAGTGAACACCCTAACTCCGGCGATGCAGGGTTGCACCGATACCGCTCATAGTAGCGGGAATCCCAAGCATGCACGCCGAACGTTTGCGTCGCATACCAGTGGCGCATCATATGACATTGCACGACGCGGTTACAGTTCGTCAGGTTCTCATCAGGCTCGGCAGCCACGTAATGATCCCCGGAAAGATCATACAAAGTGCGAGCCCCAGTATCATGAGCAGCACGAACGGTGTCGCTGACCTATAGATGTCCATCATGGTGACGCCCTTTGGCACCACCGCCTTCATATAGAACAGATTGAAACCGAACGGCGGGGTCAGATACGCCAGTTCCATGTTGATCACGAACAGAATCGCGAACCAGAGCGGGTCAAAGCCGAGGGAGGTGACGATTGGGAAGAAGATTGGGGCGGTCAGCAGGACGATGCCAGTCGGATCGAAGAACATGCCCAACACGATCAGGATCAGCATCATAACGACGATCACCATCCAGGGATCACCGACACCCTTTATCAGATCTCCGACCAGCGAAGCGGCCCCGGTAACGGCGTAGAGCGCCGTGAACGCCGAGGCGGCGAACACAATCCAAATGACCATTGCGCTCAGCCGGAGTGTGATGAAGAGCGCTGATGTGAAGTTCTCCCAGGTCAGCGACCGCTTGATCAGTGCGCTGACGATCGCGCCTAGCGCCCCAATCGCAGATGCCTCGCTGGGCGTGGCCAGGCCGAAGAACATCGACCCCATCACGGCGAAGATCAGGCCTACCGGAAGGATCAAGGCCGCCAGCATCCGCAATCGCTTGCCCCGCGACAGCCGCTCTTCAGGCGGTACGGCCGGCCCCATATCCTTTTGAATGTAGCAGCGAATAAGAATGTACCCGACGAACAACGAACTCAGCAGCAGTCCGGGCAAGATACCGGCAATGAACAACTGGCCGAGCGACAGTCGTGACGTCAGCGCCAGGATGATCATCAGCACACTAGGAGGGATCAGAATGCCGAGCGAGCCTCCGGCCGAGATGCACCCGAGTGCTATGTCCTTCTTGTAGCCGCGCTTGAGCATCGAGGGCAGAGCGATCAGGCCCATCGACGTCGTGGCAGCACCACTGATGCCGACCATCGCCGCGAACATGGTGCATATGATGACCGTGCCTGCCGCGAGCCCGCCCCGAAGCCCGCTCATCCAATGGTACATCAACTCGTACATGTCCTCGGCGATGCCGCATCGTTGGAGCATCGCGCCCATGAATATGAACATCGGCACGGCCACGAGCAGGAACAAGTCCATTGCCATGTACGTTCGGTTTGCGAGGATCGGCAGCGCGTGCGGTCCCCAAAGAACGATGATGAAGAACGTCGCGACGCCGCCGATTGCGAACACCAGCGGCAACCCGGTGAGCAGCAGCAAGATGAGACTGCCGAACAGGATGACTGTTAGCCACTCTGGACCAAGGTCTGCCATGAATTCACTCCTGAGGGGCCAACGTGGGGGCGTTCCCGAAGACTGCGGACAAGATGACGGCTATGGGATCTGGACGCGCACCGGGAAGACTTCCTCGCCCTTGATGACGACCGCGACGTCACGGATCAGCTTGGCGATCACCTGCATCAGGAACAGCAAGCATCCCACCGGGAGCGTCGTGCGGAGCGGGTAATAGATCGGTTTCCAATGTGACATGGTGGTTTCGCCGACCTGCCACGAGTTGATCGTGATATTCAGCGATACCCAGAAGAGCACGCCCAGAAAGAGGAATGTGAAGAAGCTGGTGAAAACGTCGAGCAGCGCTCGCCCGCGGGGCGGAAGACGGCCCCAGATGATGTCGACATTCACATGGCCGCCAGCCAAGTGCGTATAGGCGCCACCAAGCACGATGTACCCGCCGTAGAGGAACAGTGATATCTCATAGGCCCAGAGCGATGGTGAATTGAAGAAGTACCTCATCACGATCTCCCAGATCATGATGCAGAGCATTGGGACGATCAGGAACGCCACGATCCAGGCAAACCTTGCGTTCAGCCAGTCCGTGAAGCGCAGATACTGCTTGATTGCTCTCAAGATCCCCTCCCAACTTCACCGTTCGTGCCAAGCTACTGGCGGGCTGCCGTAACTGTTCTTTGCGTCGCGTGTCCGGTTTCAGCCTCGTTCACAGCCAACGAGGGTCGAGGTGCTGGTGCTGCGCTGCGGGCACGCCCGGGCGCTGACCAAGACCCTTGAAAACCGGTTTCGGAAACACGGCACGCTGCGCTCTGAGCGGCGCAACGTGCAAACTCCTAGCCTCCGCAAATAAATCCGGAGGCTAGAAGCTGATCTGCGCGCCTCAAACGGGGAGTTGCTTTGGCCCGTAGTAGCCCTTGTACATCTCCCGGGCCGCCGTGTAGATGTCGATCATCTTGTCGATGTGGGGCATCGACCCCCGCTTGCTGACGAACTCGTTCCAGCACCAGTCGGCGGCTTCCCGGAGTTCGTCTTCTGGCATCATGATTGTCTCCATGCCACCGTCGGCCAGTACCTTGCGGCCCCGAACATCCGTCGGAATGGTCAGCGCCGTGATGTCGAGGTTGTAGACACGGGCGGCCGTCAGAAGAACCTCCTGCAAATCCGCCGGCATCTCGTTGTAAGTCCGCAGATTCATGACGATCTCCGTGACGTCATACGGCACCACGGATGGATTGATGTAGTAGTCGCAAATCTCGTGCATCTTCATGCCAGCCCAGGCATCCGGCGCGCCAAATGCAGCAGCGTCCAGAATCTTTGTCTGGATCGCCGTGTAGACTTCGCCGCCCGGCACCGTGACGATGGACGCACCGTTCTTGACCAGCCATTCGGCCCAGATCCCGAAGGCCCGCACCTTCATGCCCTCGAAATCGGAGAAGCTCTTGACCGACCGAGTCGACACCATGGCGCCCCACTCGTCGGAACAGGTGTAGGCAAGGTGCATGACGTTGTGCGGCGCATAAGCCTCACGCCAAAGCTCCTTCAGGCCCATGTGGTGGTAGATGTTCTCGAAGAACTCGACATTCGTGTTCGGGAAGAACGGCACGGCCCAGAGATACTCTCCGACCGGCACCGTGCCGCGGTGGTAGATCGAGGCCGTCACCGCAAGATCAGCCACGCCGAGCCCAACCCCGCTAAAGGTCTCACCGATACCAAGCAGGACTTCGGCATCGAAGTTCGTCACTTCGATCCGACCGCCGGATAACGAGTTGATGCGCTCTACAAGCATCTTAGTCGCGCGGTCCTGAGACTCAATTCCGATGCCTGTCCAATTGCTCTGGAGCTTCAGCTTCCACGTCTTGTTTTCCGCCCTGGCGATGGTCGGCGCCGCGAGTGTGGCTACACCGGCGCCTACCACACCGGCCGTCGACCTCAAGTAATCGCGCCGGCTGACTGTCTTCCCGGATCCGGGCTCCTTCGTCGTGGACGGGCTGCGTTCGACTTTCGCGTTGGCGATCAGGTTCTTGATCTCGTTGTCAGACATGGAAGTCCTCCCCGCTGCTTTTGCTTATTTGTTTTCAGTCAACGGTCTATTTGTCGCACATAGGCCATCGAAGGCAATGGCGAATCATGGCGTTAAGATCCGCAAGCGGTTGAGAATCCCGTACCGGATCGTTTCCGGCCAGAGGCGCTGACGCGACGTTCACGGTCTTGCACGGGCTCGGCGTGAGTCCACGAGACTTCACTTTGCTAGGATGGTTGTGGCTGCAGCGTCGACCTGCACCGCGTCGAGGCGCTTGGAATTCGAAAGCTGCGCTCTTCGATAGTCGCGCGCCTGTAGACGAAATCAAAGTTTGGCTGGGTTTTGCATGCAGCATCTTGAATGCCGTGGTTGGGTGACGTGTATTGTGGTCGATCGGCAAAGTGAAAATCAAAGGGGAAATTCACATGTCGGCGCGCGACCGTCGCTCGAACAACGTTATTGAAACAGTTCAACTTTCTGGCGTGACTACCCACTGCGTGCGGCATTTGGTGAGCTGAACTGGCGCAATCGATGAGTATGAGTGTTTCCCCACGATCATTGCCTGCCAAGGCAATGGGTGCCGATCTCACCCACGTATGCCGCTATCTGTTCCGTCAAGATGTGTTTGGACAAGTCCACAGCACTTGGGAGGTCCTGCAGCTCCCTCGTTCGAGCGACAACTGTCTGTGTCCGTGACAGACCGACGACTGGCAACTCGATCAGGTGGAGGTTGATGTTCACCACCATGCCGCCGATCAGCAGGGCACGTGTCATCAAACTGAACCCGTGCCCTGCGGAAACGCAGCTTGTCACCATGCTTGATCGGTCGGCTTGATTACCCTTTCGCGCTCGAACGTAGGCGCCGGAGAGGCTCGGCGATCTGTCGACCCGCATTGGTCGTATCGCCAAACCGGACCATTGGCAGGCGTCTTTGGATTGTGTCTAAGCTATCCGTGGAGCCCTCGCAGGGCAGCCCAGGGTGCGAAGGTGTGTCCAACCGATGCATTGCAGACAACGTCGGGAGCGTCCCGATCCGGGCCCTCGATTAGCTTACCAACTCGGCAACTCGTTTTGGGATACATCAAGCTTAAAGGCTACCGAACCTGATCTTTCGAAGCGCGCCGTCCTGCAGACACCGTCACTTTCGCGTAGCCGTGAAGACACCGTCCCAGATTGCGTCGGGAGGTTCTCTCCGGTAGCTTGCTACACGCTCGAGAAACAGGCGCGCCGTTGGTTTCGGATCGAACAGGCCTAGCTGATCCAGGTTCGCGCACTTGGTGAAGTACCCTTCGGCGTCGTCCCACTCTTGGCGCATATAGGCGTCGCGGCCCGCGCCGAAATTGTAGTCAAGCTCGAAGAACGCTTCGGTATCTCCGATCTCCGCGGAGCCTACGACTGCCAGGATACGTTCGACCTGATGGCGTCCCTTGACGGAGACGAGGTCGATCTCGACGCAGGAAAAATCGTCCGCAGCTTCGGCAGTTGTTTCTCCAATCAGGATCGGAACTTTGTACTGTCGTGTCAGGCCTTCGATGCGTGAAGCCAGGTTCACCGGATCACCGACGCAGGAATATGACAGACGGCGGGTCGAGCCGATGTTCCCGACAGAGCAATAGCCCGTGTTGATGCCGACGCAGATTTCGATCTCGGGATAACCGCGTGCCCGGTAGTGGAGATTAACGGACTTCACGGCCTCGAGGCATTCGATCGCGGTCTTGATCGCCAGGTTCTCTTTGTTTGGCGTCTCGCGCGGTGCGTTCCAGAACGCCATGATTGAGTCCCCGATGTACTTGTCGACAGTCCCCTGGTTGCGCAGAACAGCCTCGGTGAGGGGATCCAGCAAGGTGTTCAGGAACTCGACTGTCTCTTCCGGTTCCATGGTCTCGGTGTGCGAGGAGAAGTTGACGACATCGAGAAACAGGACGGACAGTTCGCGCCGGTCGCCGCCCGGTGTCAGCTGCTTCTCCGGGTCCTCGATGATGTCGCGGATCACTTCCGGGGCGACGAAGTGCTCGAACTGGCGGGTGATTTCGCGTTTCGAGCGTTCGGCATCAAAGAAACTGAAGGCGGTCCCGACGAGGTGCGTGGACCCCAGCGCCAGCGCGGGTCCGACCGGGCTTAACAGTGTGTCGAGTTCGCGAAAGGAGTACCAGCTTCCGTAGAATGCCGCGCCAATGGCCGCCAGGGCGAAAACGAGTGCTGTCGCCTGGCTTTGACGCGCTTGCAGGATGCAGGATGTGACGCAGAGGATCACAAGAAGAATGAACTCGGTATCCCAAGCCCAATCCGGGCGCGTCAGGAAATCCTGCTCGACGATCTGCTCGATGATCTCAGCGTGCACCTCGACACCCGCAACAACATTGTCGACCGGTGTCCCAACGAGATCGCGCAGGCCGGCGGCACTGGTTCCGATCAGGACGATTCGGCCCAAGAACTCATTGGCGAGGGCGGGCGAAAGCTGGGTCTTTGATAGCACTTCCGTCGCTGAGATGAAGCGCTGCGGCTGGTGGCCCGCGAACTTCACACGGATTGATCCATCGCCATCCAATGGGACGACCAATGCACCGACACGCATGCTTGAAACCTCGGCGGCCGAAGATGCATCGAACTCGCCGCTTGCATCGGTTGCGCGCAGCACGTAGCTGCCTGCGCCCTGTGCCACGCGAAGCGCCTCGACCGCCATTGCCGGGATGATCGCGTCGTTCAGGATCGACAGCATGGGCACTCTGCGAACGACCTCGCCCTCGGCAGGTGAGAGGCTGACGGACCCAACGCCCGCGGCCGAGGTCGAGATGTTCTCGATGTTGACGACGGCGCCTTCGAACTGTGTGAGTCTATCCCGCACATCGGATCCCTGCGCCGACACTCCCGCGCTGGGTCGGAGCGCTCCGGGGTTCTCGAAGCTTGTCAGAAACGCGCCCAAGACCACCGGATAGCGCGAGAACGTATCGGCTGCGAGTTCGTCGTGGTCCGGCAAGTTTTCGATCGACAGCATATCGACGAAGGCTTGGGAGTTCGGTGTCGGCGCAGCCCCAAAGCGCTCGCTGTACTGCAGCCAGCTTTGTCGAACACGTTCGGGGGACGTCCGGTCCGGTTCGGCAAACGCGATATCGAAAGCGATTGCGGCTGCACCGGCCGATCCGATGCGGTCCACCAGTTCCGACACATAGGTGCGTGGCCATGGCCACTGCCCAAATTCCTTCAGCGATGGCTCATCAATGTTGACGATACGAACTACGCCGTTCGGATCAAACGCTCTCGGTTGGAGAACTTGATACTGATCGAACAACGCTTCGTTCATTGCATCGAATGCCGGCAGGCGCGCAATGAAAGCCAGTGCAAACAGGGAGCTTACAACGAATGCGCCGAATGCCGGGAAGAGCAGGAAGTACCTGTAGAAGTATCCGAGACTTCGCATATCCCCTTCACGAACCGATGTCCGACCTTCCTGCAGATAGAACCTATTTCAGATGTGGCCTGACACGACAAGACAGTTGGGTGTGAGTCGGCAATGCTAATGAAAACACTCCTATAGGTTGATAGACTACGATGTAGCAAATATCATAGCAGGTGTTTGCCATCACTCTCGGTGTTTTTTGCAGTCTCTGACTGTCTCATTTTGCAATTTGTGTTGACAGTGCAAGGCCGACTCAACATCTTTTGAGTGTCTAAGAGGACTTTTTGTGACCGTTACCGTTACGGAGATCGGTATGATCTACGTTCAGAAGTATTTGTGTGTTTTGCTCTTCTTAGTGTCGATTGTCTGGTCGACGCTATCTTCGGCTCAAAGTAGTGAAATCGAGACCGAGGCCGAGCTTCTTGTCCAGCAAGAAAGCCTGGCTCAACAGCTTTTCCAGGATCCTGCGAACATTGAGCTTATGTTTGCGCATGCCAGCGTTTCCATAAAGCTTCGCGATTACGAATCTGCAATCACGACTCTGGAGCGCCTGCTGATCTTCGAGCGGGACTTGACGCGGGTAAGGCTCGAACTTGGTGTCGCCTACTTTAACCTTGGCTCGTACGCCGTGGCGCGCCTCTACCTCAATCAGGTTCTTCAAGATCCCGCGCTCCCGGATGACAGCCGGGAACTGGTCGCGTCGTACTTGAGTGCCATCGACGCGCGAACGGCTGAAAACCGGTTGAGCGTTGTGGTGAACGTTGGAACAACCTACGCGACGAATGCCAATCTGGGACCGGCAGACGATACGGTTACGATTGGTGGCGTCCCGGGGTTCGTGCTGCTGGCCAACGGCAGGTCACAGGAAGACTACGGTGCCCGGATCCTCGTCTACGGTGCGCATGAATTGGATATGGGGCGTTCCAACGATGACTCGTGGAACACGGATTTCAGCCTGTTCGCTTTGCGCTACGGCGATGTCGAGCAAGGCAATACGGTCGCGGCGCGCGTTCGCACTGGACCTTGGCTCAACCTGACTGACGAATCCAACGGATTGCGGGTGCGGCCCTATTACGAGGGAAGCTACCTGAACAGCGGCGACGAGACCGTGTATTTCGGGAACTTTGCCGGGGCGGAGGTCGTCACGCCTTTGACCGAGGATTGGCTTGGTTTCGGCGACTTCAGCGTTGGTTATTTGGCCTATTCCACCGACCGGGAGGCCGAGGACCGGTTCGGAGTCAGGTTTCAGGCGGGTGCCGCCGTGCAGCCTCTTCGTGGCTTCATTGGCCGGGTCTCCCTGATCTCCGAGTACTACGATGCATCGGAAGATCGCAACTCGAGCATCGAGTTCGGCGGACGTCTGTCCGGGCAATACAGCTATGATCCTATGCTGGACTTCATCAGTGCCAGATGGGCGTTGTCGCTGTTTGCCGATGCAAGGTACCGGATTTATCAGTCAGCGGACTCGTTCATCGATCCAAACAGAACGCGCCGCGAGTTCGATGCACGCGGTGGCCTGAGCCACCTGTTCGCAATCGACCGTAACTTCGGCGTTCAACTCGATGTCGAAGGGTTCTTCCGCGATGCGAACATTCAGAACTTCGACCTGGACAATCAGTCAGTCACTCTCTCGCTTCAGTACCGCTTTTAGTAACCGGGGGGCAGCATGAAACATCGGAACGCACTTATCGTCGGGACGATCCTTGTACTTGGCGCCGCGTTTGCGCTGACGCCCGCGACCGCTGACATTGGCACGGTGGCTGCCGTGAACCAGCAGATGGATGGTACACCGCCGCAACGCGAAACCCGGCAACTGCTCCTCGGTGACAATGTTGTCTCGAATGAACGGGTTCAAACCTCCGATGTCGGCACAGGGCAACTACTGTTCGTCGACCAAACATCGCTCACGGTCGCGTCCAACAGCGATATCGTACTCGACAAGTACATCTTCGATCCGGAGAAGAAGGCAGGGGATGTCGCGTTGTCGATCGCGCGCGGTTCAGTGCGCTTCATCGGCGGGCTGATCACCAAGAAATCTACGGCTGTGATCCGCACACCGACATCGACGATTGGCATTCGCGGCGGAATGGCGCTGATCGAGGGCGACGAGAACGGGACACGTGTGACCAACGTTGCCAGTGTCTCGGTGACGGTCGAGACCTACGGCGACGCAGATGGTGACGGGATTGATGACGGCCCGACCGATCCAAACGCAGCGTCCAGCGAGAGCGGCGGCGAACGTCAGCCAGAAAGCAAGGTCGTTCTGACTCGCACGAGCGCAACAGCAACGTCAGACGCAACAGGAACGACCTACACCGGGATCGCGAACGATGAGCAACTCGCCGCGGCTTATCAGGCGTTCGAAGGCGGAGGCGATGGCGGCCTTGTGTCCGCGCCGAACTCCGAGACGGTGAATGGCGGTGCAGATACAGTTGCGACGAACAACTCGCAAGAGACCGGAGGTGTCAGCAACACCCCTGCGACGACGGATGGTTCAGTCAGCACGGAGGACAACCCTCCGCAGCAGACGGATCCCAACTCAGACAATCAGAACGTCAACCCCATCGCGCAGCAGATTTCGAACGAAGGCTCGGACCCTGATGGCACTGACCTTCCATTCATCGACTTGACGGAAGCGCTACCGCCTCCTTTGCTGGAGTCGAGCCCAGAGCTTGTATTTGACCCAATCCCTGATCCGGCAGACATCGCCTCTCTGACCGGCACGGCAGTCTACAACGGTATTGCTGTCGGATCTCTGACTGACACGAAAGGCGTTCTGCCTCCGGTTGATGTGACGGGAACCTCACTGCTTCAATATGACTTTGCGCGGCGCAACGGGGCACTTCAGCTCAATATCGGCCCAGGCACATTCACGGTCGACGTCAACGCCGATGCAGCGAATGCAGCGCGGTTCAGCGGAAACAACGCAATCTTTGGCGGACCGGACTCGCTTTCGGCGCAGGGAGGTTTCCGGTCGACCCAGGCCGACGTGGCCGCGAGCGTCGAAGGCACGTTCAATCTGGATCTGCAGACGCAGACGCAAGTGATCAGCGGCACTTTCAACGGAGACAGGTGAGCTCAGCGGCGTTGTTGCAGAGAGGAAGCAGGATCCGAGAGCTCGCCTAGCCGGTTCGGTTTTCGCGCGTACAGACAGACAAAGCGTTGGCACGCATGTCTGACAGGATGGGGAAGGTACCATGCCAGTTAGCAGCACAGGTTCTGGAAGCTTTGGCGGCGGCTCGATCATCGGGTCGACGGGCGGGATCGGCACCGTCAACATCTCGGGCGGGTCCTACATCTACACCAACATAACCGGGACCTATCAGGCCGGTGGCGATGGCACTGTCACGATCGAGGGCGGGGCTGACATCACGATGTACAGCACGCCGGGTTTCGGGGTCTTTGTCGGGGTTGAAGACTACTTCGGTGCCGGGGGCGGGACTGCCACCGCCACGCTGAACGTCGACGGAGCCGGAAGTTCGCTTGTGCTGACCGGGGCTGGTGGCAACGTCTACGATGCGACGTTTGTCAGCGGAACTTACAACGGCACCGGTACGATCAATGTCACCAATGGTGGCTACCTCAGCGCGCAAGAGATCAACACGACTGGGTTCGGCGGGTCTGGGATCGGGACTTTCAACATTGACGGTGCCGGTTCGCTGGTGCTGACCTCTGGCGACCGGGGCCAGTTCGGCGATGGTGCTGGCGGATACAGCACCTTTGGCTCGCAGTTTACCGCCGGTCGCGCGCCCGGTTCCAATGCGACAGTCAACATCACGAATGCCGGTAGTCTGGTTCTGGAGAGCGCGTCTGCCGGTGCGCCCACGCGCGAAGGGACCCGGCTAATCATTGGCGAATTCAACGGATCCACCGGAACAGTAACCGTCGATGGAACCGGGTCCAGCATACAGGCGATCCAGCGCGGATCGCTCGGATACGGCACACCGTCCATCGAGGTTGGTTTCGGTGGTCAGGGCACATTGATCGTTCGGAACAACGCAACGGTCGAAGCACTGGGTGAGCGTGCCAGGATTTCGGTCGCCAACGGAGATTACGACGCCAACGGTGTTCCAGATGTGACTGGCGCCACCAGCCTGCTGCGCATCGAAAGCGGCGGGACGGTTCTGGTCGACTCGCAGAACTACACCGGAGCCTCGACCACGGTGGGGCGTGGTGTGGGCTCCAAAGGTCGAGTCGAGATTGACGGCGTCGGATCCACACTTACGGTGCGAACAGACACCGACGTCGGCAGCCCGAACGATGTTGACGGAGTCTACAGCGATTATGTGAGCGGCGTCCTGAATCTCGGCGTACTAGGCTACGGATCGCTTCAGATTTCCAATGGTGGCACATTTTATGGGCGCGAACTCGAAGCCGGGCTTCAGGCAGCTACTCTGGGCGCACTCGGTGAGTTGAACTATTCCACCCGTGGCTTTCTTGCAGCTCCAGATGTTTCTGGTAGTGCCGTCATAGACGTTATGACGGGCGGAAGCATTGTACTTACTGCGACCGAGAATGCTGCGTATCGCGGATTCGATCTTGCCATAGCTAGCGGAACGAACGTCGTTGCAAACATTGACGGCGACGGAAGCCGTCTGGTCTCTCAGGGCGGTTCAGGACGGATCGTCGTTGGCCGTTATGGTGACGGCACGCTGAACATCACAAACGGTGGCGATGTCTACGGGTTCTTTGTGGACATTGGCCGGAATAATGGCGGAAGCGGTACTGTCAATGTAGTCGGTATGGGCTCGACGCTCACTGTATCTGACGAATTCGGAGCGTTCCTCGGACCGGATGCCGATGATCCGGCCAACCCCATCAACGGAGCCTTTCTTGGTCAGGCGGGGTTCTTGCGACTAGGTCGCGAAGATGGCTCGTATGCCAGGATGAACATCTCTGCCGGTGGTGTGGTCAACGTTCAAAACGATCCGTTGGGTGTGTATGATTTGCCTGCTGTACAACTTGGCCGAAACCAGGGATCCCAAGGCGTTCTGGACATTGACGGAGCGGGATCGCAACTAAATATCGTAATGACTGGTCCTATCGGTGATCAGGGGAATGATCGGATTGCATTCGGTCCGGAACTCTTCATAGGCGATGGTGGCCTGGGAACGGCGACAGTTCGCAACGACGCACAGATCAACATTCTTGGCGCCGATGCGAAGCTTGGTATCGGAGACGGACGATACATCAACGGGTTACCGACGGCATCTGCGGTTCAAAGCACTCTCCAAATTACGTCTGGCGCGGATGTCCTTGTAGATTCTCAGAATTACGGAACGGCCTATAGTACGCTCGGCCTTGGTTACGATTTTGGCGCGACTGTTCAGATCGGAAACCTGCGCGGATCTACCGGCAAACTGGTTGTTGACGGGATTGGCTCAACATTCACCGTTCGTTCGGACACAGATATTGGACAGATTGGGACGAACGAAGGCAGCGACTATACCAGTGGAAGGATTGCCCTGGGCGAACGTGGCTATGGCGCGCTCGACATCACGAATGGCGGCGCTGTGTTTGCGCGTGAACTGGAGGCTGGGGTCCGTGCCGTTCAGGTAGACGGCTCTAACCAAAAAACCTACGAGACGCGAGGCTACCTGGCGGCGCCAGACGTCACCGGTTCAGCGATCATCAATATCAATTCCGGCGGTAGTCTCACTCTGACAACCACGGACAATGCCGCGTATCGCGGTGTCGACATTGGGATCGCCAGCGGTACGAACGCACAAATAACAGTGGACGGCACTGGGTCGCTGTTAACCTCCCAGGGTGGTGCCGGGCGCATACTTGCCGGGCGTTATGGCACTGGTGAAATCACGATCCAGAATGGCGCCATCCTTCAGGGCAATTTTGGCGACTTTGCGCGCAACAACGGTGGCAGAGGAACTCTGACCGTGGATGGCGTAGGATCCACGGCGACCTTTTCCGACGAGTTTGGAAGTTTCAAAGGACCGGACACGACGGATCCGAATAATCCCGTTGCCGATGCATTCATCGGAGAGGCTGGCTTCCTGCGGTTTGGACGGGAGGCTGGATCCTATGGGAAGCTGATTGTTTCAAACGGCGGTACAGTAAATGTGCAGAATAATCCGACCGGAAATTATGATCAGCCAATCTTCCGACTAGCAGAACGCGCAGGTGCCACTGGGATCGCAGACATAGAAGGTCCCGGTTCGACATTAAACATCGTTCAGACTGGGTTGATCGGTGGGAATGGCAACCCGAACACCGAGAGCGGACCGAGAATTGAGTTGGGAAGTGCGCGACCGAACTCAGACGGCGGCGGGGCTGCAACCTTAACAGTTCGCGATCAGGGAGTGGTGAATCTGTCTGGCGACGGTGCGACGCTAAACATTGGTCTCGGTCTTGATGGCGTCGCGGGAGATGCCGAAACCGCGAACATGATGATCCAGTCGGGCGCAACGGTTAACATCGATGCTCTGAACGGAACTCAAGGGGCCTATCTCGAAATCGGGCTCAACGAGACGGGCAACGGCATCCTCACGATCGACGGGGCCGGATCGCGGCTCGACATCAACTCCGACGTGCTCGATGCCAACGAAGGCTCGGTGTACTCGGGTATTGTGAATGTCGGGAGGCGGGGGGACGGGAAGCTCTACGTCCAAAACGGCGGTGTACTTTCAGTCAATGCCAACGATGATCGTGGCGGCAGCTTTGACCTCGGGTTTGCGGCAACTGGAGTCGGTTTCGTCTCCGTCGACACTGGCGGAAGTATTCTCGTTAGTGCGACCGCAAGCACGCCGCCTTTCATCGGAACAATCGATATTGGTCGCGAGGGACGAGGAACGCTCGAGATCAAGGGCGGCGGTGTCGTCACCAACGCTGCGGCAGATGGCGCGTCGAGCGTCGGGCGCGAAGCTGGGTCGCAGGGGTTGCTAACGATCGACGGCGCGGGCTCTCAGTTTAACGCCGGGTCGACGCTGGTCATCGGATCTGACTTCGACTTCAACACTCGCTCTGCGCTTGCCAACGATGGCGGAACGGGTACCGCTGTGCTGACGAATGGCGGCAGCATCAGTGCGGGCGACGCGACCGTCGGCAGCAATGGCCTACTAGGCGGACAGGGTACAATCACAGGCAATCTTGCCCTGGTCGGCGGGCGCCTTGGTCTCGATGGTACGGTCGCTGGAGCATCCTCGCGCGATAGTATCAGCATCACGGGCGATCTCACGGCAGATGCGTTGTCCACCATCGAGTTCGATGTTGATGGGTTCGGCGCAGGTGAGTTTGACGCCGTATCCGTGACCGGTACGACCACGCTCGACAAAGACGCACTCGTCCTCGATCTGAATGCTGCAAATGCAGTTGCAGGCAGTACCGCCACTCTGATCTCGGCGGGCGACCTTGTCACCACCGGCGACACGTTGCAGGAGGTTCTGGACAAACAGTTTGGGGGCATGCCGGTCGAAGCCGCATCGACGCTGAACGGTTTCACCCAAGGTATTTTGCTGGGAGATACCGGTCCGGATCTCGTGTTGGTCGCGTTGAACTCCAATCGGGTCAACGATACGGCAACCGTCGATTTCGGAGCGGCGCAGCCTCAAGGTGTGCAGCTTGCCACTGTCAATGGGTTTGGGGTCGGAATTGGCGGGGGCTATGACAACTTTAACGTCTATGGTGTGACGGCAGCTTTGGGGACAGTGGGCTCTGACACCATCACCATGTCGACAACATCAGACCTGCTGATCGACGGGCGCGACGGCGACAACACACTGAGCAGCGGACAGGGCGACGACTCGGTTCTGAGTGGAATTGGCTCAGACTTCATCGCAACCGGTTTTGGCGATGATCTCATCTCTGCCGGAGCTGGGATCGATACGATCATCGCGGGCGTCGGCAACGATCTTGTTCGCAGTGGGCTTGGTGCAGACGTTGTCACTTTCGGCGACGGGACGGCAGGGTTATCGTTTGGACAGGACCAGCTCTGGGGAACGGTCGACGAACTGAATGGCGACACGGTCACCGATTTTCAGTCGAACGACTCGATCGGGGTCCTCGACGCCACCGGGAACGTGCTCGCCGCGACGTTGAATGTCGGCGGAGGCGAGATCCAGATAGACGTTGGATCAAACGGAGTCATCGACGCGGTGATCTCGGTGAGCAACACTCTGTTCGGGGTTGGCACCAGTCTTGCCGGAACGAATCCGTTCAGCGGAGTACCGAACATTCAGGGCCCTCCAGCAGGCTCCGCCGCAAGCAGTCCTCAAACCGGAACGGATGGCAGCGACGAACTCACTGAGACGACGATAGACGAGACGTTCTTCGCATTGGACGGAAACGACACGGTGCGCGCTGGCGGCGGCAATGATCTGGTCTTCGGGGGCGATGGGACCGATACGCTCTTTGGTGCCGCAGGCAACGACACGCTCCATGGCGGCGCTGGTGCAGACACGATGGACGGTGGTCTGGGCGATGACCGGTTCTTCGTCGACGATCCGGACGACGTGGTCATCGAGCTTGCGGACGGGGGCATCGACAACCTGACGACCTCGATCGACGTCACGCTGCCAGACCATGTGGAGCGCGGCTCGACGACCGGGACGGGCGACATCCGGATCACCGGCAATGCGCTGGACAATTTCATCGTCGGCAATGCCGGTCACAACAAGCTGTCGGGCGGCGGCGGTCGCGACCGTCTGATCGCGTATGCGGGCAATGACACGCTCGAGGGCGGAGCG